>Ga0209619_10002632_pt1 | contig 13004 bp, 5 predicted proteins | sample Rifsed16ft3_FD_184011 | JGI IMG/M metagenome (GOLD analysis project Ga0209619, IMG submission 184011) | Soil microbial communities from Rifle, Colorado, USA - sediment 16ft 3 (version 2) | ecosystem: Environmental > Terrestrial > Deep subsurface > Rock core/Sediment | place: Rifle, Colorado... | reverse complement strand
AAGTTTGCGAACGACAACGCCTTCCAGCTCGAGCTCCGGCGGCGGGTCGATGAGTTCTTCCGAGCCACCGGCCGGCGGCAACGCGACTGCTGGCAGATGTACGTGAAGACGGCCATCCTCCTTGCCGGCTTCGCGGTGTCGTATGTGCTGCTGGTCTTTGCGGCCTCGACTTGGTGGCAGGGCCTGCTCCTGGCCATTCTGCTCGGGCTGTCCGCGGCCGGGATCGGGTTCAACATCCAGCACGACGGCGGCCATCAAGCCTATTCGAATCATCCGTGGGTCAACAAGCTGATGGCGATGACGCTGGAGCTGATCGGAGGCAGCTCCTACCTGTGGCGCTGGAAGCACGTCGTGTTCCATCACACGTATGTGAATATCACGGGCCATGACACCGACATCGACCTCGGCATCCTCGCTCGGCTGACGCCGCATCAGCGGCGGCTCGCCTATCACCGGTGGCAGCACGTCTACCTCTGGCCGCTCTACGGATTGCTGGCCATCAAATGGCAGCTTGTCGATGATTTCCGGGAGCTCATCAGCGGCCGGATCAGCACCCAGCCATTCCCTCGCCCTAACGGCTGGGAGCTGGCGATCTTCGTCGCCGGCAAAGCGGTCTTCTTCACCGTGGCCTTCGGGATCCCGCTGCTGTTCCACTCAGTCGGGGTCGTCCTGTTCTACTACGGGGTAGCAGGACTGGTAGCGGGTATCGTGCTGAGCGTAGTGTTTCAGGCGGCACACTGCGTGGAAGAGGCGGAGTTTCCGCTGCCGCGGGAGGACACGGGGGGCATCGAACGCGCGTGGGCCATCCATCAGGCGGAGACCACCGTGGACTTTGCCCGACGGAGCCGGGTCGTCGCGTGGCTCGTCGGCGGCTTGAACTTTCAAATCGAGCACCACCTGTTCCCAAGGATCAGTCACGTCAATTACCCGGCGATCTCGAGGCTGGTGGAAGAGGCATGTCGCGACTTCGGCATCAAGTACGCGGAGCACAGGTCATTCCGGGCGGGTTTGGCGTCGCACTTGCGATGGTTGCGGCGGATGGGAATGCCCAACGCGGCCGGATGACAGGCGGAGCGGCCATGCGAGAGCCCATCAGCTTCAACTCTGCTACTCTGAAGTAGATTTCAGAACGTCACAAGGCCGCCCGGGAGTGGCCAAGGGGGAACGGCCATGATTGGCACTTTGATTCTTGCCGCGCTCATTGTCATTGTGCTGTTCGGCGCCAAACGGCTCCCCGAGCTCATGGGTGCGCTCGGGAAGTCCGGACAGACCATGAAACGTCCCAAACGGACATTCACCCCTGGGATGAAGGGCCGACTCGTCGAGTCCGGCCGGCGTCTGGAAGCTGCTATTCGAAAGGAGGAATGTCTCCTGAAGGATCAGGGGTTTAGACCAAAGGAAATCCACGACATTATCATTCGCGCGTTGGAGGAAGTCTTCAATCACCCCGAGCGGTGGAATTTCCTCGAGGAACCTCGGCCCTGACGTAATCCCCAAGCGGGTGGCGCTGCAGATCAGCGGGCACAAGGCGCGGCGGTACAACATCGTGAGCGACGGGAATACCCCGTTCTTTTCCGCGTGCGAGCAGAGGGGGGCATGTCGTGGACGAAAGCCTGCTGAACTACGTGATTCTAATCGCCTTAACATTTGTAGCGGGCTACCTCCTGAAATTCGTAGGGCCTCGGGCTAGAGTCGTTCATTGGTGGCGGGTCCTCGAAGAATTTCTCGCGACGAGGATTCGGGAGCCGAAGAAGCGGTTCTACGTTGTCGAGGAGCCCCGAGGAGGTGCCAACCCATGAGGGTCAGGAAGGCCGTCTTTCCCGCCGCGGGGCTCGGGACCCGGTTTCTCCCGGCCACGAAAGCCCAGCCCAAGGAGATGCTCCCGCTGGTGGATAAGCCCATGATCCAGTACGTCGTGGAGGAGGCCGTGGCCTCGGGCCTCACCGAGATCATTATCGTCACCGGGCGCGGCAAGCGCGCCATCGAGGACCACTTCGACGCGGCGTTCGAGCTGGAGTACTACCTCCAGGACCGGGGCAAACTGGAGGAGCTGGCCGAGATCAAGACCATCTCCGAGCTGGCCTCGGTCTCCTACGTGCGCCAGCGGGAGCCCCTCGGGCTCGGCCACGCCATTCTCTGCGCGCGCCCCCTCGTGGGCGAGGAGCCCTTCGGGGTGTTCCTCGGTGACGACCTCATCGTCGCCTCGGTCCCGTGCATGCGCCAGCTCCTGGGGGTCTTCGAGCGCTACGGCGGCCCCGTCGTGGCCGTGGAGCGAGTTCCGGGCGACCAGATCAGCCGCTACGGGGTGATCCGCCCCAAACCCCTCGAGGGCAAGGTCTATGAGGTCCTCGATCTCGTGGAGAAGCCGGCGGCGCGGGAGGCGCCTTCGGACCTCGCCATCATCGGGCGTTACGTCCTGACTCCGGATCTCTTCCCGGTTCTGGCCGAAACGCGGCCGGATGCCCGCGGCGAGATCCAGCTCACCGATGCGCTCCGCACCCTCCGCCGGACGCGCGCGCTGTACGCCGTGGAGTTCGAGGGGAAGCGCTACGACACCGGCGACAAGCTCGGCTTCCTCAAGGCCACGGTGGAGTTCGCCCTGGCCCGTCCCGACCTCGCCGAGCCCTTCCGCGCCTACCTGAAGACCCTCAAGCTCTAGAGGAGCGGGCGATGCGGGTCGCGGTGGTCGGCGCGGGGATCATGGGGCCTCCACCCACACTAAAGCCGGAAGAGCCGACAATCTTATGGTAACTCTAGGTCAATCAGCCCGCGCTGGCGGTCCTCCCCGTTTCTGAGTCCAGCCAACCTTACGTTCTTGGGCTAGGGGCAGCTCATGGGAGTTGCCAGCGAGAGCATGGGTGAGCGGCGGGAGCGCCGGGCCCGACTGCGGGTGACTCGCTAGGAGCGGTGCGGGCCCAGAGTCCCCGTGGCCCACCTTGCTGTCCAGGGAGGGCAGGAAGCAGGGAAGAAAGGCAGCATGCTCATCGCCCGGAAGTCACTCGAGAACCCCATCCGCGCCGAGGTCTTCGGCATCGAGCGCCTCGAGCAGCACGCCGAGAGCCTGGCGGCCGCCCAGCGCGTCATGAGGCACTCAGGCCGGGGGCGGCGATTGTTGCCGCGCGTCGAGGATAACGGTCGCGTGCTCCGTGAGTCGTATCGCGTGATCGCCAACGCCATCCGTGAGGAGCGCGCGATCACTCCGGCGGCAGAATGGCTCGTCGACAACTTTCACGTCGTGGACGAACAACTGCGTGAGATCCGCGACGACCTGCCGCCCGGGTTTTATCGGGAGCTGCCCAAGCTGGCCGAGGGACCGCTCGCCGGCTATCCGCGCGTCTACGGAATCGCCTGGGCATTTGTTGCCCATACCGATAGCCGGTTCGATCCCGACACGCTCCGGCGGTTCGTGCACGCGTACCAGCGCGTGCAGCCGCTGACCATCGGCGAGCTGTGGGCGGTGGCGATCACGTTGCGCGTCGTACTCGTCGAGAATCTTCGGCGCTTGGCAGAGAGCATCGTTCGCGAGCGAGCGGCGCACCAGGAGGCCGACGCCCTGGCGGACGATTTACTCGGCGTCGGCGAAGGCGCCCTCGCGCCGACGGCGAGGGGTCTCGCGCAATTCGAGAGCGGCCCGCTGATGACCGCCTTCGCGGTGCGGCTCGTCCAGCGGCTGCGGGAGCAAGATCGCGCGGCGACCCCGGCGCTTCTCTGGCTCGACCAACGCCTGCAGGCGCAGGGGACGACATCCGACGACATCGTCCGCGTCGAGCATCAGCGGCAGGCCGCGATGAACGTGACCGTCCGCAACGTGATCATGAGTATGAGCCTGATATCCGCGCTGGACTGGACGGAGTTCTTCGAGACCGTCAGCCTCGTCGACGAGGTGCTGCAAGCGGGCCCGAACTACGCCGCAATGGACTTCGCGACCCGCGACAGCTACCGGCATGCGGTTGAAGAGCTCGCGCGGGGCTCGGGCCGGCCCGAGCTCGAAGTCGGGCGCGAGGCCATTGCTCAGACGCACCGCGCGGACGTGCACGACGGCCGGAAGAGCGATCCCGGCTTCTATCTCATCGGCAACGGGCGCCTGGCCTTCGAGCAGGCGCTTGGTTACCGAGCGCCGCCGATGCGCCGGCTGCTTCGCGCCTACGCCGCGGCGGCGACGCCCGGATATCTGGGAACGATCGCCGTCCTCAGTGGCTTCATGGTCGCGCTGCCCCTCCTCGCTGCAGGGGTATCCGGCGTCGGACCGGTGAGCCTGCTGGTGCTCGCGCTTCTGGCCGTCGTCCCGGCCTCGGACCTGGCGATCGCTCTGCTGAATCGAAGCGTCACCGCGCTCGTCACGCCGCGAGTGTTGCCGCGGCTCGAGCTGCGCGACGGCGTGCCGCCGCATCTGCGGACCATGATCGTCGTCCCGATGCTGTTGACCGACGGCGCCGAAGTCGAAGAGCAGATCGGGCGGCTCGAAGTGCATTACCTGGCGAATCCAGACGGCGATCTTCGCTTCGCCGTCCTCTCCGACTGGATGGATGCGCCTAGGGACAGCATGCCGGGTGACGACGACACTCTGGGGGCGGCGCGCGAGGGGATCGCACGTCTGAACCGGCGCCACGGCGCCGCGCCGGATGGCGGCGAGCGATTCCTGCTCTTCCACCGCCGCCGGCTCTGGAACGAGAGCGAGCGGACGTGGATGGGGTGGGAGCGCAAGCGCGGCAAGCTCCACGAGCTCAATCGCCTCCTGCGAGGGGCGACGGACACCAGCTTCTTGCCAGCGGGCGCCGCCGCGCCTTCCGGCGTCCGCTACGTCATCACCGTCGACGCCGACACGCGCCTGCCCAGAGGCGCGGTTGATCGGCTGGTCGGCACGATGGCGCATCCCCTCAATCGGCCGCGGTTCGATCCCGACAGGCGGCGCGTCGTCGAAGGGTACGCGGTGCTTCAACCGCGAGTCACGCCGCCGCTACCCGGACGCGAGGGCTCGTTCTTCCAGCGCCTCTCGTCCGGCCCCGCAGGCATCGACCCGTACGCGGCGGCCGTGTCCGACGTGTACCAGGACCTCTGGGGGGAAGGTTCCTACACCGGAAAAGGAATCTACGACGTGGACGCGTTCGAGGCGGCGCTGGCGGGGCGGGTGCCGGAGAACGCGCTGCTGAGCCACGATTTGTTCGAGGGTGTGTTCGCGCGTGCCGGCCTCGTCACCGACGTCGAACTGTTCGAGAGCGCTCCCTCGCATTACGGGGTCGCGGCGGCGCGCCAGCACCGCTGGGCGCGCGGCGACTGGCAGCTGCTTCCGTGGATTCTTGGAACGCGAATCCCCGTGATGGGGCGCTGGAAGATGCTGGACAACCTGCGTCGCACGGTCTCGGCGCCGGCCGCCTTTCTGACGCTGGCGGTCGCGTGGATGGTGCCGGGCACGTCGCCCGCGGTGTGGAGCGCGTTCGTCCTTGCGACCATCGCCGTGCCCTCGCTCCTCTCGGCTCTCAGCGGATTGATCCCCCGCCGGCTCGGCATTTCCAAGCGCAGCCATACCCGCGCGGTAGGCAGAGACATCGTCCTGGCCGCCTCGCAGATCGGGCTCACGATCACCATGCTGCCGCACCAGGCCTGGCTGATGAGCGACGCAATTGTGCGGACGCTCGTCCGCGTCTACGTCACGCATCGCAGGCTGCTGGAATGGGTGACCGCGGCGCAGGCGAAAGCCGGTCTCCGTCTCGATCTCCGTGGCTTCTACCGTCGAATGGGCGGCGGGGTCGCGCTCGCCGCCGCCGCGGCGGTGGCCGTCGCGTGGCGGCGGCCCGAGGCCTGGCCCGCCGCGCTGCCCTTTTTCATGCTGTGGGCCGCGTCCCCCGCGGTGGCTCGATGGATCAGCGTGCTGCGGCGCACTGCGAGCACCCAGCCGCTCTCGTCGGCCGATGCGCGAGCCCTCCGGTTGATCGCGCGTCGGACGTGGCGGTTCTTCGCGACGTTCGTCGGTCCCGAAGACCACGCGTTGCCGCCCGACAACTTCGAGGAGACGCCGAGCCCGTCGGTGGCGCATCGCACGTCGCCCACGAACATCGGACTGTACTTGCTGTCCACGGTGGCCGCGCGCGATTTCGGCTGGCTCGGCACGCTCGACGCCGTCGAGCGTCTCGAGGCCACGCTCGAGACGATGAACGCCCTCGAGCGCTTCCGGGGCCACTTCTACAACTGGTACGACACGAAAGACTGCCATCCTCTCGACCCGAAGTACGTGTCGTCGGTCGACAGCGGAAATCTCGCCGGTCATCTCATCGCGCTCGCGCACGCCTGTGAAGAGATGATCGACCGCCCGCTCCTCGACCGCGCGGCGCTCGTCGGGATCGAAGACACCGCGCTGCTCGTCCGCCTCTCGACCCTCGTGACGGCCGGCGATGCCCGCCCGCGCACGGTCACCCGCGGGCGCCTGGACGAGGCCATCGACGCCGTCACGGCGGCAGTCCAGGAGCCCCCGCACGATGCGTCGGAGTGGGTGTCTCGGCTCGCGACGCTGAAAGCCCAGGCTCACACGGTGCTGGGCACCGCACGAGCGCTGACCGACGAAGATCCTCAGAGCGCGCAGACGGACGTCCTCGTCTGGGCGGACGCGCTCTGCGCCATTGTCGAAAGCCACGCGCGCGACCTCGACATGCCCGACACGCTCATTCGTCGCCTCACGATCCTCGCCCGGAGCGCGCGGGGGATGGTCGGGGCCATGGACTTCCGCTTTCTCTTCGATCCAAGGCGGAAGCTGTTGGCGATCGGGTACCGCGTCACGGACGGCAGCCTCGACCCCGGTCGGTACGACCTCCTCGCATCGGAAGCCCGTCTCGCGAGCTTCGTCGCGATCGCCAAGGGCGACGTCCCCGTGTCGCACTGGTTCCGGCTGGGCCGCGCCCTCACACCGGTGGAGCAGGACTCCGTGCTCGTGTCCTGGGCGGGATCGATGTTCGAATACCTGATGCCGGCGCTCGTCATGCGAGCGCCGGCGGGAAGCCTGCTCGAGCAGACATCCCGACTCGCCGTTGGCCGGCAGATCACGTATGGCGCCGAGCGCGGCGTGCCGTGGGGTGTGTCGGAGTCCGGCTACAACGCGCGCGACCGGGAGATGACCTACCAGTATTCGAGCTTCGGTGTACCGGGGCTCGGGCTGCGACGCGGACTCGGCGAGGACGTCGTCATCGCGCCCTATGCGACGGGACTGGCGGCCATGATCGATCCAACGGCCGCGGTTCGAAACTTCCGGCGCCTGGCGGCCGCCGGGGCCAGCGGCGCCTACGGCTTCTACGAGGCGCTCGACTACACCGCACCCCGGCTTCCGGAGGCTGCCGAGCTCGCGGTGGTGCGCGCCTACATGGCGCACCACCAGGGGATGGTAATCGTCGCGATCGCGAACGCCCTCCACGACGGCGCGATGCGCGCGCGCTTCCATGCCGAGCCGATGGTCCGGGCCACCGAGCTGCTGCTGCAGGAACGGACGCCGCGTGACGTGGCGGTCGCCCGGCCGCGCGCCGAAGAGGTGCAGGCCGTCGGCGACGTGCGCGAGTTCATCCCGCCGGTCGTGAGGCACTTCACCTCGCCGCACGGCTCGATGCCGCGCACACATCTGCTCTCGAACGGCCGATATGCGGTGATGCTGACGACGGCGGGCTCGGGATACAGCCGCTGGCGCGATCTCGCGATCACGCGGTGGCGGGAAGACGTCACGCGCGACGCGTGGGGATCGTACGTGTTCCTTCGCGACGTCGAGAGTGGCGAGAGCTGGTCGGCTGGGTACCAGCCGCGTGGAGGCGAGCCGGACAGTTACGAGGTCACGTTCTCCGAGGATCGGGCGGAGATCGTCCGGCGAGACCGCGCCATCCGCACCACGCTCCAGGTGATCGTGTCGCCGGAGGACGATGCCGAGGTGCGTCGCGTATCGCTCACGAATGTCGGGGCGAAGAGCCGGGAGGTCGAGCTCACGTCGTACGCCGAAGTCGTGCTGGCGCCGCCGGCGGCGGACGCGGCCCACCCGGCGTTTTCCAACCTGAGCGTGGAGACGGAGTGCGTGCCCGAACTCGACACTCTGCTGGCGACACGCCGGCCGCGGTCCCGCGCCGAGGCCCAGGTCTGGCTGGCCCACGTGGCTGTCGTCGAAGGCGAGACGGTTGGCCAACTGCAATGGGAGACTGACCGCGCCCGGTTCCTCGGCCGCGGCCGCGGGATCCGAACCCCAGCTGCGGTGATCGACGGCCAGCCCCTCTCCAACACCGTCGGCGCGGTGCTCGATCCGATCGTGAGCCTCCGACGCCGCGTCCGGCTTCCGCCGGGCGTCACCGTGCGCGTCACCTTCTCGACGCTCGTCGCGCCGTCGCGCGCGGAGGCCCTCGGCCTCGCCGAGAAGTATCGCGACGCGGCGACGTTCGACCGCGCCGCGATGCTGGCGTGGACGCACGCGCAGGTTCAACTGCACCACCTCGGGATCGGTCCCGACGAGGCGCACCTCTTCCAGAGCCTCGCCAGCCGCGTGCTCTACTCGGACCGGAGGCTCCGGCCCTCCGCGGACGTGCTCGCGCGTCGCACGGGCGGTCCCGACGCGCTGTGGGCTCTCGGGATTTCGGGTGACCTCCCGATCGTGCTCGTTCAGATCGACGAGCCCGAGGACGTGGGCATCGTGCGGGAGCTCCTCCGCGCGCACGAGTACTGGCGGATCAAGCAGCTCGCGGTCGATCTGGTGATCCTGAACGAGCGCGCGCCGTCCTACGTTCAGGATCTGCAGTCGTTGCTCGAGACGCTCCTCCGCACGAGCCAGTCGGCGGAGCCCCATGATGGACACGAGCCGCACGGCAACGTGTATATCGTCCGAGCGGACCGCATGACGGCGCCGGAACGTGACGTGCTACAGGCCGTGGCGCGCGCGGTGCTGTCGAGCCAGCGCGGGACGCTCGCCGAGCAGATGACGCGTGCGGAGCGACCCGACGCCGCTCCGGTCGCTCAGCCACGGCGGCGGGCGGCGACGAAGTTGACGTCGGAGGTGGCGATCCCGCAGCCGGATCTCGAGCTCTTCAACGGCCTCGGCGGTTTCGAGGCGGATGGACGCGAGTACGTGGCGATCCTCGGCGAGGGGCGGTGGACGCCGGCGCCGTGGCTCAACGTGATCGCGAATTCGAGTTTCGGCTTCCAGGTCTCCGAGTCGGGTTCGGGGTACACGTGGTCGGTCAACAGCCGCGAGAACCAGCTCACCCCCTGGTCGAACGATCCGGTCAGCGACCCGGCGGGCGAGACGATCTACGTCCGGGACGAAGAGACCGGAGATCTGTGGGGTCCGACGGCGCTCCCCATTCGCGAGGGGACCTCACCCTACGTCATCCGGCATGGGCAGGGCTACACTTCCTTCGAACACGTCTCGCACGGCGTCTCGCTCGAGCTGCTGCAGCTTGTGCCGCTCGACGACTCCATCAAGATCTCGCGTCTCACTCTGACGAACTCGTCGGGCCGGGCACGGCGGCTGTCCGTGACCGCCTACGTCGAATGGGTCCTCGGTGTGTCGCGGAGCGCCGCCGCGCCGTTCGTCGTCACCGAGATCGACGGGAAGACGGGCGCGATGTTCGCGCGTAACGCGTGGAGCCGCGAATTCGGCGGTCGCGTCGCGTTTGCCGACCTCGGCGGGACTCAAACGGCGTGGACCGCCGACCGGACGGAATTTCTCGGGCGTCACGGCACGCCGGATTATCCAGCGGCGCTCGCGCGAAGAGACCGGCTCTCGGGACGGGTCGGCGCCGGCCTCGATCCGTGCAGCGCCCTACAGGCGACGATCGAGCTGCCCGCTGGAGGACGGGCGGAGGCCGTGTTCTTCCTCGGCGAGGCGGCGAGCCCCGAGCAGGCGAGGGAGCTGATCGTTCGCTACCGGACCCGTGACGTGGCGGCGGTCTTGCGGGCTGTCGGCGAGCGCTGGGACGAGGTGCTCGGCACCCTGCAGGTCGCGACGCCCGACCGGGCCATGGACATACTGCTCAACCGGTGGCTGCTGTACCAGACGCTTGCGTGTCGGGTCTGGGCGCGGTCGGCGTTCTATCAGGCCAGTGGGGCGTACGGGTTTCGCGATCAGCTTCAAGACGTGATGGCACTCGCGGTGTCCGAGCCCGAGCTGGCGCGGCAGCATGTGCTCGGGGCCGCGGCGCGGCAATTCGTCGAGGGTGACGTCCAGCACTGGTGGCACCCGCCCGGCGGTCGCGGCGTCCGAACCCGAATCTCCGATGACCCGCTCTGGCTCCCGTACGTCGTCGCCCAGTATGTCGAGGTCACCGGCGACGGCGCTGTCCTCGACGAGATCGTTCCCTTCCTGGATGGGCCGAAACTCGTGGTCGGACAGCGCGAGTCGTACTTCGAACCACGCGTCTCTGAAGAGCGGGGCACCCTCTTCGAGCACTGTGTGCGCGCGCTCGACCACAGCCTGACGGCCGGAACTCACGGCCTGCCTCTGATGGGCACGGGGGATTGGAACGATGGGATGAACGAGGTGGGTGCCGAAGGGAAGGGGGAGAGCGTCTGGCTGGGGTGGTTCCTGCACGCGGTTCTGTCCGAATGGGCGAAGCTGGCCGACGCGCGCGGGGAGGGCGAGCGCGCTGAGAGGTGGCGGAGCTACGTGAGCGCGCTGAAGGAGTCGCTCGAACGCGAGGCCTGGGACGGCGACTGGTATCGGCGTGCCTTCTTCGATGACGGGACGCCGCTCGGGTCCGCCGTCAACGACGCATGCCGCATGGATTCGATCGCGCAATCCTGGAGCGTGATCTCGGCGGCGGCTGACCCGGCACGCGGAGCGCGCGCCATGGCAGCTGTCGACGAATACCTCGTGCGTCGCGCAGATGGCCTCGTATTGCTTTTCACACCGCCATTCGACGACACACCCCTGGAGCCCGGCTACATCAAGGGGTATTTGCCCGGCGTCCGGGAGAACGGCGGGCAATACACGCATGCGGCAATCTGGTCGGCGATCGCCTTCGCGGCGCTCGGCGACGGGGATAAAGCCGTCGAACTCTTCGCGATGTTGAATCCGATCAACCACGCCAGCACGGAAGCGGGCGTTCGACGCTACAAGGTCGAGCCCTACGTCGTCGCGGCGGACGTCTACGCCGAGCCGCCGCACGTCGGCCGCGGGGGCTGGACGTGGTACACGGGATCAGCGGGTTGGATGTATCGGGCGGGGGTGGAGTCGATTCTCGGGTTCCGGCTGCGTGGCGCGCGGCTCGCGATAGACCCGTGTATCCCGCGTGCGTGGCGCGGCTTCGAGATGGTATTCCGCTATCGCTCCGCGCGTTATGACATCGTCGTGGAGAACACACAGGGTGTGTCCCGGGGAGTGTCGTCAGTGGAGGTTGATGGCGTCTCCCTCGACGGCGAGCTCAGCATCATGCTCGCCGATGACCGGAAAAGACATCGCGTCCGAATCGTCCTCGGCTGAGCCGAGGCCAGTGTTCGTCTCGTGTTAGAGTGGCGTGGCCGCCACCCGGCCTTCATGGCTGACGCATCCGGCGTCGTTCACCGGCCCGGGCCGCGCTCCGTTAGGAGCCAACCACGGGAGATGTTGACGCACCTCCGGTAAGTGTCGTCATTTGACTTCAGCGTCCACGCCGGCGCCGCCTTCTTGCGGCGGTTCGCCCTGGGGACCTCGGTGTGCCCTGCTTCGATCTTTTCATGAAGACGCCGCGGCACTCGTCGCTGCAGAATCGCTGCGCTTCGTCCTTGAGTTCTCTTCCACAAGCTTCGCACCTTGCCATCGCTAACCTCCTAAGCCATCAACTTAACTATTGGTAACTGTGTAAGTAATGTCAATAGCCGCATCTACGGGGTACCCGTTGATCCCCGAGATCCAACTGCATCGCGGTCTTTAGACCCGGAGTTTTTCCTCGGTCCTCGGCCCCGGGACGCCTATAATCGTGCCATGACACCCTCCTGGCCGGGCCTTCGAGTGGTGGCGGTGATCCTAGTCGCGGTGCTTGTCCTCACGCTGGCCGCCCCCGCGCGGGCCGAGGCGGACGTGCTCACCACCATCGCCATCGTCTCCCTCGTCATCGCGGGCGTCATCGTCATCGCCTACCTCATCGTGGCGAACCTCCACGGCAGGTGGGCCGACGCGGGCCCGGTGCTCCTGGCCTGCGTGGACTCCGACGCTGCTCCGCGCACCTGCTGGCCCGTCTCCGAGCCGCCCGCGGCGGCCGTGCACGCTCCCGCTCCCGTTGTGCAGGGCCCGTAGCCCCGGGCTAGAGCTCGCGCGGGAGCCCGATCAGCCGAGGCCGCCCCGGCAACGGGGCGGCAGCTCCCCGACATGCTTCTAAAGCTTTCCTCTGGCCGGCCAGCCTTCCCTTCGTAGCGGGCGGCCATCGAACGGGGCCCTACAGGCTATCTAACCGTCTCGCGGATCTCGTCCAGGACCGGCAGGATGTATTTCCGGAACAGCGCCGGGTTCTCCGCCATGGGGAAATGCCCGATGCCCTCCATCACCGTGGCCTTCGACCCCTTGATGCGCGACGCGGTCGCCTCGGTGCGCTCGGGGGTGCAGGAGGAATCGTACTCGCCCGACAGCAGGTAGACGGGGCAGCGGGCGGTGTCGATCTTCGGCGAGCGGTCATCGAAGTGCCCGTCGTACCAGTAGAAGTACAGGTCACCCTTGAAGATGCCGGGCCCGCTCTGCATGTACATCCACAGCGTCTCCCACCGGTGTTCATCCGGGCTCTGCGGCGCGACTTGGCCTGAGACGAAGGCAGCGCACACCTCACCGCCATTGACGTCCGGGCGGTGCAGCCAGTCGAGCTCGTAATAGGGCTCGACCCGATCGGCCCCCTCGAGCGCGATCACCGCGCGGAAATCGATGGCATGCTTCAACGCGAGGTGCAGCACGACACGTCCGCCCATCGAGCAGCCCATGACGACCGGCCGCTCGAGCGCCATCGCGCGACAGAAGGCCATGATCGTCTGCACGTAGAGGTCGGTCGTCAGCCGGTACTCGCGGTCGCGCCAGCCGACCGGCGGGG
>Ga0209619_10002620_pt1 | contig 13035 bp, 12 predicted proteins | sample Rifsed16ft3_FD_184011 | JGI IMG/M metagenome (GOLD analysis project Ga0209619, IMG submission 184011) | Soil microbial communities from Rifle, Colorado, USA - sediment 16ft 3 (version 2) | ecosystem: Environmental > Terrestrial > Deep subsurface > Rock core/Sediment | place: Rifle, Colorado... | reverse complement strand
TTCGTTTCTCCTTCACCAGACTTAAGTGATTGTCCAAGATAGGTTCCCATTGTTTCGACTGCGGTAGCCCAAATGTGTTGCAACTTAGTTCTAATTTGGAGTTCTATCTGGAGTCCATTATAAACTGTTGCGAGTTTGTTATTATACTTATAAACAAGATGAATACTACGATAGCCATCGTTTTTTGGTTTCTCGATATAATCGTCCGAACGTACTAATTCATGAGGGAATCTTTTATCACTGAGGTAGCTTCCCTCGAGTTCACTAACATTACCTAGTGACGATAAAATAGCTCTTAGACCACCTATGTCTTGCATTGTAGAAAGCTTCATCGTTCTAAATCGTTCTAGTTTTTTGATAATTGTGGGCATACGTTTTAGTCTTTGAGCTACAAAAGCTTTATGGAAACGAAGCTTCTTAATACGTGTCCTTAAAGTTGCCTGAAAAGTGTTTAGTGGATAACCATGGCATGCTCTCCAGTTGGTGAGAACAACTAATGCCTTATCCTTTTCCTCTTTTGTGGATTTAGGATTGATTAAAATGGAACCAGACCTTTTTACCTCAGATTTACTATAATCTGGCTGTGGGAACGCCATAACAGCTATTATAACAGTTTCAATCCACTATTTAAGATAAAAAGGCTAGGAAATCTTCGGAGAAGGGATAATCATGGTCTGATCTTTCTTTTTTGACTACCTTTATTTCTGGATTAATTCTACTGATTAACTTTTTCACTTGCTCAAAATTACCATGGGGATCGTTTGCATTTTGAAAGATAGTTAATTGCTGAGAATTTAGTTTATCAAGGTATTCATATTTTTTATTTTCTTCTTCAGAAAGATCGTTTACAGGTAAACCACAGAGGATAACTTTTTCTAATTGATAAAGGGAACGTGAGAGAACATCTAGAAAAACAAAAGTGCCGATTGATTTAGCGATGATATTTACTTTCTCCGAACCAATTTCGGAGCTGACTTTTTGGGCCTCTTGTGATGGAGAAAACTTACCTCCGCTCCAGTGCGGCCAGATGTGAATTTCAGCCTGATACCCCTGCTTTTCAAGGGCTGCTTTTGTTTCCATCGCCCAATCTCTATTTCTTAGAGAGTATCCAGGGATGATAATTGTTTTCATATTAAATATATTTTAAATACTCTCTTTTTAACTGCTGAAATGCTATACCAATAGGGAACCAAAGGCTGTTTAAGTTCAGTTTTTATAGATTCCTATTAATACCCCATCTGTTAAGATTATAACAAAAATGGCGAAACATAATTGGCGACAACTTCGAGAAGAATTTATAGCCGGGGGCTGGTTGACTATCTCTCAATTTTTTCGAGATAGTATAAAATAGGCTCAATTTGTGATAAAATGGCTTTGTATCAGGAGGTTTTATATGCCAGAAAGATTAATGACTCAGGCAACACTAGAAAGTTTGCGAACTAGGAAAGCGGAACTCGAACAACAAATTAGAGAAATGGGAGCCGAGGGTGGAGGCCATCAAAGGGCGAGTTTGCATGATGACGCCGGATCGGAAAATCAACTTAACCTCGCCAGAGGCACTCTCCTAATAATAGGTGATTTATCTGGTGTAGATATTCTTCGACCACGAGTTGAAACAACCAGTGTCGGTCTTGGCAATAGAGTAAAACTGCAATTTGAAGATGGAGAGGAAACAATATATTTACTAAGTAGAGATGATTCAATATATAGAAAAGACTTAGGGGTGGTCACTTCCGGTGACAGCCCGCTCGGGAAAGCCATTCTTGGTAAAAGAGCTGGAGAGTTAGTTAAAGTCCAAATAAACCCCAAGAGCTCTTTTGAAGTAAAAGTGACCGGAATACTCCCTGGAGATTTTTGATTCGAATAAAGGTATAATCCAGCTAATCAGTAATTATGAAAATATATCTCGTCACCAAAAATCCGGGTAAATTATTAGCTGCAGGAAGTGTGTTTGACAAATATAAGATTGAAATTCAGAGCGTTGAGAAGGATTATCCTGAAATCCAGGCAGACACAAGCTTGGAAATTGCAAAATATACCGCTTTAGAGGCTGCTAAAGAATTAGATATGCCAGCCGTAAGAGAGGATCACAGTTTATTTATTGAAGCTCTAGGTATCCCTGGCCCTTATACAAATTACATCGAGAAAAAAATTTCTGCTGACAAATTAGCTGCGTTAATTAAACAATTAGGTAACAACAAGGGTCATTTTGAGGTAGCTACTGTGTTGGCTTACCCCAATGGAGAAACTTTTGAATATGTTTTTCAGGTTCCAATGAAATTTGGAGAAGAATCTAAGGGAGAAAACCCGAAAGGATGGAACGGATTAATCCGTCTCAATAAAGAAACACGAGCGATTACAGAATATCCTGAAACTGAACGTCTTCATATCTGGAATCAAGGTTACGAAGCCGTGGCCAAACACCTCACTCAAACTAAGACTTCCTAAAAAGACCTCTCATTACCGACCTTTTCCCCGTAGTAACCTCTCTTTCATATTCGATGATATCCCCCTCTGGCACTAAATTAAATTTCCCACCTATGTTCACAAATTCCTTCCTTGAAATCAGAGCCATAGACAATCCTTCTTTCGTAAGAAAAATATCATCGTCAACTTTTTCAAGAGTCGGATCAACATAATTGGATGAAAATAGATTAAAACAAAGATAACCATTTTTTCTAAGTACCCTACTGGCCTCTTTTAAAGCGGTTTCCATCTCTTCCAAGTCCGAAACGTTATGGAAAACCCCATTGCTTAAAACTACATCAAAGAAATTATTCTTATAAGGTAAATTCAACATAGATGCTTTAATCACCCTTTGCAAAGCAAGATTTTTATCTTGCCCCAATTTCAGTAAACGGTTTCTTGTTGCCTTAACCATCCCCTCATAATAGTCACAAGCAAACACCTCAAAATCTGATTCAAACAAAAATTGAGTATTTCTCCCTGCCCCACAACCCAAATCCAGAACTTTTCTTATCTTCCCATTTTTTTTGTTAAAAAATTCAACCCAATAATCAGGGACAGGTTGGTCACTAAACCACCTGATATTATTAGGATCATTCCAAAATTTTTCTTCGTTCTTCATTTTATTGTTTGATATTTTTTATTGTCCGGTTCAGTAATAAAAGTTTCTAGATTTTCCTTCTCAAAAACCGTCTTACATTTATCAACATCTTTACTTACTGCTAGAAAAGCTGGCCCCACAGAGGATATTGATAATATGTCAGCAAAACCTTTAGTTTTTAGAAACGCAAGCTTTGAAGCTAATTCCACTAATGGTGGGTAGGTATAAGAACAATTATCAATACTTCCCATGTTAAAACGATAATCGAAAACAAGATCTCCTATAGTCTTAATGTCTCCTTCAGCCATAGCGGGTAAGACAGAATGGAAAGTTTTGTAGGCAATTTCAGGTCCATATTTCACCCCGCAATTTATAAATTTATGAAACACGGCTTGTTCTCTTTTTAGAAGCTCTTTCGAATCAAGCTCAATATAATCTCTTGGAATTCCAATAACAACCTTGTAATCATCAGAAATATTCATAGTACTAATAACTCGACTTCGACCAGCTAATACCATTAGGGCTCCATAATATTGGCCACCTGCTGCCGAACCACCTATGCACTGGACAGGGCTTATAAAACCCGGGTTCCCATCTATCTCTTCACCATGATTTTGCGCCAGATATTGGACCAGGTCTTTTGCTTCTATTGGCTTCCCATAAAGTTCGTTTATCGCACAAGCAACCGAGGCAATTAAAGCACTACTTGACCCTAAACCTACATGCCTTAATTCCTCTTTGTTGTTAACATCAATTGTTAACCCTTCCTTAAAGCTTAAGGCCTTTTTCATTAACAAGGCTGCGTGCAAAATAAGAGGTTTTCTTTTTGATGTAGGGGAAATTATTAAATCGCTAGACTTGCTGTTCACTCTTATTTTAACTTCTCTATAAATTTTAACTTTTAAAATATATTCACCTGGAGTGTAAACAAGATTTTGATTTGAGGCTATTTTACTAGGATCAATCGCCATCAAGTTAAGGCGACTCGGGTATCTAATCCGTATATTATTCCTCTTTAAAGCAGCCTTATAAGGTCCGCCTGGAACTGAATTAAATATAGTACCTATTTTAAATGGTTCAAAGTCTGTCTTTTGTTTCATAATTTGGCAACTAATCTGTTTAAACACTCGATAAGCTTTTTGTGTTTCATATTTGAGCTATGAGCAGTTAAACGAACCCATCCTTCCTTTTCTAATCCCTCTTGAGTATCTAAATTCAGACTAATTACTCCAACTTTTAGAAGTTCTCTATATAAATTCCTCCCATTCTTCAAACGACAAAAAACGCAATTTGTATCAGAGTCTTTTACCTCAATATTGGAATTATTTAACAGAGTCCCCTTTATAAGTTCTTTATTTCTGACAATCCTGTTTCTTATGTCTTCTAAAAATCCATTAAAGATAAAGTTTTCGGCTATTTCACAAATCAAACGGGAAACCGGGAAGGTAAGGCTCCTTGTTTGGATTTCTGACAAGACTTCTTTATTCCCTGATGCAAAACCCAGACGCAAACCAGATAAGTTATGAAATTTACTAAAGGAGGTTATGATTAAAAAGTTTTTTTGCCTGCTGCTGTCTCCCAAAAATGATACTTTTGGCCAATCCTCCAAGAAAAATATTGCTGTCTCGTCAATTACAAACAGAGTTTGAGGGTTATTTCTTACAAGCTTACCTATTATCCTCTTCGAGATATAACTACCAGTTAGAGGATTAGGGTTAACCAACCAAACTATATCTATCTTTTTATAGTCAAAATCTTCCATCTGACTATTAGGTATCGTGCCGTAACCCTCCAAATTATCAGTTATCCTATAAAAAGTTGGGGTAACCACGCCAGTTTTCCAATGCTTATCTTTTATTATTTGGCAAATTTTCAGTATCAAATCTTCACTTCCTGCACCTAAAACAATTCTCTTAAGACCAAATTTATCTTTTATCTTTTTCACTAGAGATTGGTAATTGTCATCTGGATATTCTGCTACCAATCCGAATATATGTTTTGAGGACAATAATGGAAAATACTTTGCACAATCCTCATCGAAATTACTTGAGGTACAATAATCTAAGTATCCCTTTTTCAATAACTCTTGTGTTGCTTTTAAATAGTTGTTGTTCATATACCCAAAGTTTCTATTCTCATAACTAACCTCTTTCCTTCCTTATAATTGACGCAACGCAGCTTCCACCTTCACCAGAGAGTTTTAGCTTTCCTCCTTCGACAGAATATTGAGAACCATCTCTTACATATAGCCTTCCCTCTTGGAATAATTTTGTAGCCCAAACATCACAATATTCTCGTCTTGCGCTATCCTCTTCGTTCGAGGGGAATAACGTCATAAATCCCTCTAATCCTTTATTATTGATATAAAACCATTCTTCTGCTCTTAAAGATGGATCTATACCCAAAAGACGGATAAGGTTTCCTTCATATCTTCTTTGTTGGTAAGCTTCAACCGTATCTGGCAGCCAATCAGCTGGTTTTGATCGACCAGTTACTTTAAAATAATCAACGCCCATATCTTCGAACATGGTTAAATCCTCAGGACGGACTACCCCTCCGGCTAACAAAAATTCACTAGGGCTCACCATTTTTCTCGCATTACAAGTAAGGTGAAATGGTTCATCTTTTCGACCATAAGCTAAATGCTCATAATGTGCTGTTCTGGATGGACACTTATAGAGACAGCTTTCAGTCACCATTAACTCAACTTGAACGCCATTCTGCTCTCCAAATTGAGATAAATCCCTTAAATCCTGCCAATTTTTACCCACATCATGATGAGGAACTACTCTGTTGGGATGTACATCCATGTAACTTTGGAGATCCTGTACTGTCTTTATCCCTGCAATTGTCGAAATATGAATTGGAATTTCCGAATCAACAGACCTTGTAAACCTCATTAATTCGTGGGAAGAAATAGTTAAAGCATCAGGTCTTAATTCACTCAATATCCAACCCAGATAATCCTCTAAAGCCTTTTTCTGTTCTGTTTCTCCTGTAAGTCTAAAAGGGGCATTTAAAAGGTAAGTGAATCTTAAATGGTTATCTCCGAGATAATTTCGAAAATCTACCGCTTCCTGTCTGACAACTCTCACAACCGTGTCTGGGGATCGTCCGTGTCCAACCGGGCCCTCATCAGCTAAGACTCCATATACCTCAGCCACTTTTGTTGAGGCCGATTCGTTTTGAACTAATATTTTATCTATTACTGTCCTATTCCAATGACATGGAACTGTTAATTCTGCTGTTTTTTTAGTTTCAACCATATTATCTCCTTTCAATATTTACGGGACGACCTTCTATGTTTGTTTGTTTTGGAAAAACATAACCACTTGACTCCAAGAAATTTCTAACACAATCAACACAGTTCCCAATTTGGCCTTCATTACAAACTATCAGATTAGCCATCCTTCGAATCTCTTCTAATCCCATTCTGGTATCAAAACCCAATACTTCTTCTTTGAACCTCTCAAAGGTCATCCCCTCAGTACATCTTCCTGGACGCTCAACATGACGTTTGAATAATGTTTGTTCGTCAGCTTCAATAAAAACAATTAAGTTTGGTTTTTCGTCTAAAGGGGCAATATTTTGAAGAAGATAATCGATGCCACTAACCTGTCTGTTACCTGTTATCAGAATGTCCTGAAATCTACCTTGAGATTGTTCAACAGATGATCTTGCAGCAACTACGGCTTCAGCGATAAAACGATTAACATTTTGATGTTGGGTAGAAGCCCATATATGAAATTCAACTCCTGATGCTTCTTCCTGATGCCTCTTCCTCACTATATCGCCAGTTTCAATATGTAAGAAACCCCAATCTTGCAGGTGTCCTGCGATGGTTGTCTTACCGGCACTGTGAGGTCCTGTAATAAATATCATATCTATATTCTGGCGCCATATGGCGCCATACGCTGAAATATATCAAATTAGAGGATTATTGTCAAAACGGAGAGAAAACACGGAGTAGGAACCAAGGATTGTTATTTTGCCTCTTTGGCCATCCATTCCCGCATGATTCGGCGTAGAAACTGGGATTTTGACACGCCTGATGAAAAACTTTTTCTTTCTAAATAGTCATTAATTTCTTTGGTTGAGATAAAATTGAACTTAATAAACTGTCTTTTTACTACCTCATCAAAACTCTCTTTTAATACTTCCTCTAGATTATCTTTTCCATACTGTTTAAGTGTAAGATAGGGTGACTTCATTCCCAGGGCGAAACGAGACGTCTGGGGTTTACTCTTTTGGTATAAAGCCACTACAGGAATTTTCCAACTCAACGCCAATGTTATCTGCTGCCCAACTCCTATTGAAGGGTAGGTAATTTCAGCCACCATTACATCCGCTTCTTTAATACCTTCTGAGGCTTTTTCAAATATCTCTTCCGGTTTTAATCTCTCCTTATCTAATAACCAATTATAAGTTAGCTTTGTTCCAAGTACATTGATCGAGTCAATAATCTCTAAATAGAGTGGTTTTCTCTCTTCAAGTTCGGAGGATGAAGCCGAGAAATAGACATGCAAATTCTTGTAACTTTTATCTTTCATCTCTCCCATTATACTATTCTCTGATCTGGTTTGTTATGAGTACCGTGGGTATATTGGCCATTGTTGCAATGTCATTGTTTTCGGCTAATGTCTTTGCGCCAGTCTTTTGTAGTTTTGTTAAACGATAATTCGAACAATTCCTTAAATTTAGTCTCGAATTTTACAATGGGCTCTTTACCTCTTAAAGATTTGAGAAGTTTAATCATTTTTTCTTTACCAAATCTCTTAATCAGATAAGCGAAGAACAGATAGGCTTGAGGGTAATTGGTATTTCCTACCCAGTCCTCTTTCCTGTGGAGGAGACGAAAGTCCACATCTTTGAAGGCTCTAATTTTCTTATACTGAGATGATATGTACCCAGATAAACCTTCTGAAAGCCAGGTTGGATAGTCGAAAGAAAAAATGTCGTTTTTAAAAATGTGACTTATTTCATGCGACAACACCCCCTTGAACTCAGATTTTGTATGGGATGAAACAATGTCGAAAACGGCTGGGCTAAAAATTATAAGTTGTCTTTTTATGACTACTCCCACCAACCAGTCGGGTGTACTCGTTTTACCAATATGCTTATTAAAATCTCTGCGGGTGTAGACGAACTTGATTTTAAAAGGACTGATATCTTGACCAAAGAAATCCTTGTTTACTATGTAGCTCTCATTGACCAACTTCTTCAGATTCTTGAGATTATCGAAATGGTTGTTGTACTCGATTATTTTAAACACAGAATACGTATCTGCCATTGTGATGGTTACTCTTCCTCTTCCCCATCGGTTTTTACCAAAGCGGTGACAGCGGCGACGGAGTCGGTTTTATTATTAAACCTCATGAGAATAACTCCCTGAGTGGCTCTTCCCAACTGCGGGATGCTTCTAATTGGTAATTTTATTACTTGTCCAAATTTACTGTTGATGACAATTTGATCAACTATTGGTGTGACCATGGTGGCGGTGGTTAACTTACCGGTTTTGGAAGTAACGACAACAGCCTTAACCCCTTTCCCTCCCCTTTTTTGGGTGGGAAAAAGATTGACTGGGGTACGCTTGCCCAAGCCATGCTCGGAAACGGTTAAGATATCTCGGAAGTACTTTCTCCTTTTGTCTTGAGGTATTTCCTCTTTAATGGGAAAAACTTCCATACCAATAATTTGATCTTCTTTTTCGAGGATCATCCCCCTGACTCCGGTTGTAGCCCGGCCCATGGGGCGGACATTGCCCTCTGGGAATTTGATCCCCTTGCCCTCACGGGTAAGAAGGAGTATGGCATCATCTCCTCCAGTTGGGTGAACCGAAACCAAGGCATCATCACTATCAAGACGAATCGCAATTAAACCATTGGCTCGCAGGTTGTTAAAATCTGAGATGGATGTCTTTTTAATGGTTCCTTTTTTAGTGGCCATGATCAAATGGGCGGAATCTTTGCTCATGGGGACAATAGAGCGGACTTGTTCTCCCTGCTCAAGATTCAGCAGATTGACTACCGCTTGCCCTTTGGCCTGGCGGGAAGTTTCGGGGATATCCCAAGCTTTGGTGCCAAAGACGCGGCCCCGGTCGGTAAAGAAAAGAAGCATGTCGTGGGTGGTGGCGGCGACAAGGTGCTCGATTTCATCCTCTTCTTTGGTAGTCATCCCCAAGACCCCCTTCCCTCCCCGTCTTTGGGCTTTAAAGGTGGCCCGAGGGACTCTTTTGATGTAACCGGTTTTGGTAATGGTGATGAGGGTTTCTTCTTTGGGGATTAAGTCCTCTTCGGAAAACTCACCGATCTTTTGCTTGTAAATTTTGGTCCGTCGCCCATCCCCATACTTCTCTTTGAGTTCTTTTAACTCTTCAGTAATGATTTCCAAGACTCTCTGGGGATTTTTGAGAATGGCAGTAAGCTGATCAATTATTTTCTTAATTTCTTCATACTCTTTCTCGATCTTTTCCCGCTCCAGAGCTGCCAGACGCCGAAGCTGCATATCCAAGATGGCAATGGATTGAATCTCCGAAAGGGAGAAACGCACCATCAAGTTTTTCTTGGCATCCTCCTGGGTTTTGGATTCCCGGATAGTTTTAATAACGGCATCTAAATTATCAAGAGCAATCTTTAACCCTTCCAAAATGTGGGCTCTTTTTTTGGCGGCAGTTAAATCAAAAATAGTTCTTCGGGTGACGACCATTTGGCGGTGTTTAACATATTCAACCAAGATTTGTTTAAGGTTGACAGTTTGAGGCACGCCTTCAACTAAAGCCACGAAATTGGCCGGGAAAGTGGACTGGAGCTTCGTGTGTTTGAAAAGATTATTAAGAATTGATTTGGGTTTGCCGTCCCTTTTGATTTCCACGACTACCCGCATACCATCCTTGTCGGACTCATCCCGCAAATCGGCAATTCCTACAATTCTCTTTTCTTTAACTAAGTCGGCAATCTTAATAACCAGTTGGGCTTTGTTAACCTGATACGGGATCTCGGTGATGACAATTTGGCTTCTTCCTTTTGGTCCATCGGTGATTTCGGCAATTCCCCTCACACTGATTCGGCCACGGCCGGTAGCATAGACTTCCTTAAGGGAGGAAGAATCATAAATCGCTCCCCCGGTCGGAAAGTCTGGTCCGGGGATGATTTCGACCAAATTATCAATTTCCACATCGCTCTCAAAAGAAATGGTTTGGGGTTTTAATTCATCAATAGTGCTGTCTTTCTCTTCCCCGGCGGCCACCAAATTTATCTTTTTAATGAAAAAATCAGCTTCCTTTTGCTGTTCTTCTTCTTGAGTAATCGGCCGGCCTTTACTGATTGTTTCTGAGACTGCCTCAATGACTTCAGTCAGATTGTGGGGTGGAATCTTGGTGGCCATACCCACAGCGATTCCTTCCGATCCCATCAAGAGAAGATTAGGTAAAAGAGCCGGCAGGAACACAGGTTCTTTAATCGTGCCGTCAAAGTTGTCGGTAAAGTCGACAGTTTCTTTTTCGATATCAGTGAGCATGTGGGAGGAAATCTTTTCTAGCCTGACCTCAGTATTGTGGCTAATGAAGCCGTTAGAAATAAATGAGTGACATTTACTGTCTACTCTCAGGGAGTAAACATTTTGGACACCAGAGTTTTCAATTTTAGCTACCTTATCGAAAAGATAATTGTTCTTGACGAGATTTTTGAGAAGTTTTTTGTCATTGTTGTCAAGAATATTGGTGAGTTTATCCCAATGAATCTTTATTTTGGGATATCGATCCAGGTTGTTTTTCTTTAACCACTGAGAATGATTTTGGTATTTTTCTGATTTTCTTAGGTAATCAGATAAAAAGGGAATGTAATCAGTTTTGCTCATAACCCAGTTGGTGCTATTGAGCTTTGCTACTTGAGTAAGCTTTTCCCTTTTTTTCTGCCCCGCGAAGTCTATTTGATCCCTGAAGAGATTAAGGTTTCCCCAGCCTCTTATAAGCAGTTTATATATATTTTTAGATGGCTGAAGACGATATGATGAATCAACCCCAAAATGAAGCAGTAGAATCTGGAAATCCTGCAGGAGTCTTTTACTGCTGGAAATGAAGCTTATTTCTGGTGCACCTGATAAATAGACACTGCCGTCGCCTTCGGCGTACCCCTTGATAAATGCGGAAACTGATTTTTTAGACGCAGAAAAGATAGTTTGGGGAATTACTTTAGTGTTTGCTTTTCCTTGAGATAAGCCGAGCGCTTTCAAGAAAGCAATTACATAAAGGGAATGAATTTCAAGAGAAGTATACGTTTGTTTGCTGAAACCCTGCGGTTTTCTGACGAATTCATGGAGCCTGCAGTCTGGAAAAACGGTCTGGAATGATTTTTTGAATTGTTTTAGATATTCCTGGTCAGTGTTGCAAAATCCGACATGCTTTTTGGAGAGATATCCCTCTGCGATAATTGACCCCATAAGGAATGCCAGTTGCGGGGACATTCTTTTGGGGAGGATGTGTTTTTTGGTTCTGGGACTAGTGAGTTTGGGGTAGTATTGCGTTAAATCGGGATCAGATGGAAACAGCTTGGAACTTCGTGAGATAACACAATAATCACCCTCTTTTAATTGATTCAAAAGCTTCCATTCAAAATTAGGTACATCCTTTTTATTTGACCAAGTCATGACAGGATGATTATCGGTTCCAGTCAAGGTAAAGCCTCTGTAAGTTGTGACAGTCTTAGTCGGGTGAACTCCTGAGTCGAACCATTTTGAGGCATTATTTATTTTGTTATCCCAAGAAAGAATCCTAATATGAGGGGATCTTTTTTCAAGATCAGTTATCTTTTCCAATCCGTGGTCTGTAATTACCAAAGAGTCTCCGGTAATACAATACCTCATGGCAGCTGCGGAATCTCCATCTACACTTCCAAAGTTGCCTTGACCGTCGATCAAGGGGTAGCGCATGGAAAAAGTTTGAGCCAGACGGACTAAAGCGTCGTAGACGGCCATGTCGCCGTGGGGATGATATTTACCTAAAACTTCACCAACCACCTTGGCGGATTTGGTGTAGCCGCCGGTGATATTCATGGCGTGCATGGCGTAAAGAATGCGGCGGTGGACTGGTTTTAAGCCATCCCTAATGTCAGGGAGAGCGCGAGCGACAATGACGCTCATGGCATAATCTAAGTAGCTTTTGGATAGTTCCGCGGTGATTTCGACTGGTTGTAATTTACCGATATCCATACTTTGATTGCTTCCTAAATAAAAAAAGGACCTACGCCCTAAGCATACCATTCTAGACTATCTGAGGCTGTGAAGCAAGAGAAAATTATATCCTATCAAAGACGTAAAATCTTCTTTTTGCACTACGGCCCACAGTTTTTTCTAGATCAAGAGGAAGATCTTCGCTTCCATAAGGTGGAATGATTTCGATTACACTGCCACCATTCTTGGGGTAAAGGTTGTAGGTGGTGACATAACCATCCTCAACCATGGGTGAGCGTTCTTTAGTTTGTTCCACTTGGAAGCTGCCATTTTGGGACAGAGCTTGGGTGGCATCGTCAATTGCCTGAATTACAGGGACTGCCGAGTGACCGTTTTTTACCGAAATTTTTACGTCCAGATCTTTATGGATCATTCTTTCGGGGTGATTAATTAAGCCACCTACGATTAGCATTTCCGCACCCAACTCTTTCAGTCCGGCTTTTGATTTGATTTCCCTAGCGATCAGACTAAGATTTTCTCTATCTTTCTCACCCACGATCGCTTCAAACTCAGCTTTATCAAGTTCAGCAGTTTTCAGTGCTCTGATGCTTATATGTTTTAACACTTCGCCAATATCCATCTCAGACTCCCTTATCTATTTTAGGACATAAATATCCTGTCGGTATTCACTCATGCCCACCAGTTTACCTTTCCCGGCAATGATATCCTCCAGGGGTCTGCAGGCAAAGCAGCCTCCCTTGGGGCACTTGAAATGCTCAATTTGCCGGCCTAATTTAATTCTT
>Ga0209619_10002617_pt1 | contig 13047 bp, 10 predicted proteins | sample Rifsed16ft3_FD_184011 | JGI IMG/M metagenome (GOLD analysis project Ga0209619, IMG submission 184011) | Soil microbial communities from Rifle, Colorado, USA - sediment 16ft 3 (version 2) | ecosystem: Environmental > Terrestrial > Deep subsurface > Rock core/Sediment | place: Rifle, Colorado... | reverse complement strand
ACAGCGAACCCTCTCCGCCACCGGATGCAGCCCCGCCGCCATCCCCGACCGCCGAGCGGCCGACCCGGGTTCCGCAGACCCCCACGCAGCCCGCCCCGCGCTATGGCCACTGGGAGGGAGCTGGCCCCGCAGTGTCTTTCAACCTGTCGCAGGGTGGGGTCGAGGCCTTCTCCCTGATCGTCCCCTTTGGGGTTGGCGCCCCCAGCCAAGCCAACACCTGCACGGTCGGCCCGCTGGGGATGGCTCTCGAGGTCGTGGGAACCTCGTTCATGCTGGAGCAGACCGTAGGTGAGGGCCAGGATGCTTTCCAGGCCATGCTCATCGAGGGCACGATCACGGGTTCGCAGGCCGAGGGCACCTACACGATCAGTCTATGCGGCGATATGGTGACTGCCCCGCCCGCTCAGGGCACCTGGAACGCCCGGTGGCAGGGGGCAGCAGCCGCACCGACCGAGGCCCCGCCGGGCGCGCTGCTCCCCGAGGTCTATCTCCGGCCGTTTTGCGAATGCACCGAGACGGCTGAGCTCGGTCAGACGGTGTACTTGAGGTGGGGCTGGGTCGCCACCACCGAGGAGCTGACCAGGGCCTACATCGACGCCAGCTCTCAGCGAGTGTGGATTGACGGCTCTGCGGATCCCGTCCTCTGGAGCATCGGGGACAGCGATTGGAGCGAGATCACCTGGAACCAAGAGTATGAGGGCTACGCCTCGACCTGGTTCTGGCAGCTCCCGCCTCTTCCGCGAGGGACTCACCGGATCGAGATCGAGGTCACTCTCTCGGAAGCCGTGAGCGACGGCTACGATATGGACAGCGATGGCCAGCCGGATCTCTACGGGCCGGGGGTTGTCAGCACTGGTTGGGTCGAGCTGGTCGTGCACTAGAAAGGGCGTGCCTAAGTAGGCCTTGCCCCCAGTTCGCGGCGCGCGGGGGATCGATGGCCTTCCTAAGCGGCTGGAATTTCCCGGTCCTCCTGAATGGACCCCCTGGGCCCCCACGATTGCCTGCCGGTTCTATCGGATCAGCGTGGTCAATTCGTGGGCTGGCGCGCCGCTCCCTTGCCGTAAGGGCTACAGTTGGGCGGCCGATCCTCGCCGGAGCGCGCCTTGACAATCCTCGCGGCGGGCTTACAATGTAATTACATTGGCGCGCAGGAGATGACCCGTGGAAAACGTTGTTCGGGCAAAGGTCGTCCCCATCGGCAACTCCCGGGGTATCCGGATCCCAAAGGTCTGGCTGGAACAACTGGGCGTTTCGGACGAGGTTGAGATGGCCGTTCACGACGACAAGCTTGTCATCCGCCGGCCTCGTCATCCACGCGAAGGTTGGGGGGAGGCATTTCGGCAAATGGCGGCGGCGTCCGATGACAAGCTGCTTGACGAGCTGGTCCCCACGCATTGGGAGGCCGAGGACTGGGAATGGTAGTCAAGCGATTCGACGTCTTCCTTGTCGCCCTCGATCCAACGATGGGGAGTGAGATCAAGAAGACGCGGCCATGCCTGGTCATCTCTCCCGACGAGATGAACGCCTATATCTCTACGGTGATCGTGGCGCCCATGACGACAAAGGCGCGCTCCTACCCGACACGGGTGTCCTGCCGGTTTCGCGGCAAAGCGGGACAGGTCGTGCTCGACCAGCTGCGGACAGTCGACAGGGTCCGGCTTGTCAGGCGACTGAGCCGCGTCAGCGACGCGGTGCAGGCCCAGATCCTCTCGGCCCTGACGGAGATGTTTGCGTAAGGCCGCCCAACACATCGCCGCACCGCTGAACTCTTGCGCCGCACTGTGCAAGGCATGCCCTTCGGGAGGGCTTCGGGCCTGAACGGGATGCTCGGACTTCGACTGGCCATGGGAGCGCGAGGGTTCGGCGCAAGACGCCGTGATCTGGCAGGGGAGCGAGAGGCAGGCCGGTCGCGCCGTCTCCCTTATCCGAGCGGCTTCTTCGCCGGGATACCCGGCCGACGGGGATAGTCGGCCGGCGTGCGGGCCGCCTTCTCCATCACAACCAGGTAGCGTGTCTCCACGACCCCGGGGAGCTCCAGCGGGATCACCTGATGAATCCTGCCCCCGACGAGCTTCAGCGCCCCTTCAGCGGCCTGGGCCTCCGCCGGCCCGGTCTCGCCTTTCTGAGCGATTGCCTTGCCCCCCAGCCGAAGAAACGGAAGGAGATACTCGACGAGCACGGGTAGGCCGGCGACCGCCCGCGCCAATGCCCAGTCATAGGTTTCTCGGTGCTCGGGCCGATGAGCGATCTCCTCGGCTCGCGCATGCACCACCTCGACGCCGTCCAGCTCCAGGAGGGCCACAATGTGGCGGCAGAACTCCGCCTTCTTCCCGGTCGCCTCCACTAGGGTCAGCCGAATCTGCGGCTGGGCGATCTTCAAGGGGATCCCCGGAAAACCCGCCCCGGTTCCGACGTCGATGGCCCGCCCGACGGGCCGGGAACCCATGGCCAAGAGACAGGTGAGAGAGTCTAGGAAGTGCTTGATTTCGAGGGCTTCGGGATCGGTGATCGCGGTGAGGTTGACGCGTTCGTTCCACGCGATGAGCTCGGCCGAATAGCGTTTGAAGGCCTGCAGTTGGCTGGGCCTCAGAGTGAGGCCCAGCAGGCGCTGGGCCGCCGCCGCCAGATCGGGCCGAGTTGCCACCGGGGCCCCTAGCTCGAGCGCTCCAGGCGGAGGCAGGCGCCTACTTCCCCCACTTCGAGCCCTCGCCAGTTGGTGAGGCGTCTCTCCTCAAACTCCGCCAGCCGCCCACGCTGCGCCGCGTCGAGCGCGCCAAGCTCCCCGAGGACAGCCAGGACCGCCCGCGCGGTGGCGCGCTGCCCGGGAGGTGTGTCGCTCAGCCGGCCTTGATCCCCATCCGCAATCTTGAGGGCGATCCCCAATGCAGGCGAGCCGGGGCCAGCGGCGCCGGGCGCCACGGCAATGCCGTGATACCCCTCGGCCCCACCCTTGACCACGAGCCGGCCCTCCCCCACCTGCATTAATTGAGTGTCGAAACGCCCCGGGCCGGCGACCAGAAACGGATGCGAGGCCATCGCCTCGAAGATTCTCCGACACGCTTCCGCACGGGCGGGCGGCAGCCGTGACGGATCGCCCAGGCGAGCGTAGGCCATGGCGGCCGCGCGCAGTGGGACGGCAAACGTAGGGACGGAACACCCGTCGATCGCCACCCCGATCGCCCCCGGCTCGAGTGAACACATCTCGGAGATGGCGAGCAGGATCCGCTCCTGCACCGGATGGCCCCTCTCCATATAGCTGCCGGTCGGAACACCGAGGTACCGGGCGAGGGCAATCATTCCCGTGTGCTTGCCGGAGCAGTTGTGCCGGTTTGGGGTGGGCTCGAGGCCCTCGGCGCGCAGCCGGCGCGCGGTCTCAGCATCAGCCGGAGGGTGGACGCCACACAGCAGGTCGTCTTCGCTCACCCCAGTCTGGCTTTGCGCGCTGCCCACCATCCTGACGTGCTCATCGGTTCCGGAGTGCGACGCGCAGATCACGGCCAGGTGTGCCGGCGTCAGGCCGAAGTGGTCGGCGGCGCCGCTCTCCACCAGGGGCAACGCCTGGAACGGCTTGGCGCTCGAGCGCAGGAAGGTGACCGTCTCGGGATCTCCCCACCACGCCACGAGGTTGCCGAGCGGATCGGCGACGGCCACCGCGCCGTAGTGAACCGATTCGACGATCCCGCCGCGGAGGACTTCGACGACAGGCTGATATCCCACGCGTCCGTCCTCTGGATCAGCACACCGGCCCGGGATCGGCTCACTTCCCGGGGGCATAGATTCGAGTGTAGAGACGCGCCAGGCCCGTCTGCAGCCGGAGCAGCGCCTGCTCGCGGCGGGCGGCCGAGAGGCGAAAGCCGTCGAGCAGCGAGGAAGCCGAGGCGGCGGCCGCCTCGGCCGATGCCCCCTTCGACCCGAGCCGCTCCAACCGGTTGATGATCTTGCGCAAGAACCGGATCATGGCCGCGATCTCGTCTCCTCGAACGCGGGCCTCCTTCGAGGGGAGGAGGGTGTAACGGTCATACGGCGGCTTGCGCGCCGCTTCCAAGGTGGCTAGCCAGGATTCGGGATCCGCCTCTCCCAGATAGGGAGGCTCCGAGAGCATCACTGCGTCGCCGATGAAGGCCAGGCGGGCTTCGGGGATCTCCACCCAGATGGATCCGGCTGTCGGCCCCGGGTGATGCTGCAGCACCACCTCCCGGGCGCCCATGTGAAGCACCATGAAGTCGGAGAAGGTGAGCTCGGGGATCGCCTTGCGCACGCCGGTGACGCGTTTCAGCCGGTCGGCTTCGGCCCCGATCGGAGCGGTGTTGCCCTTGAACGTGTCCGGCCAGCCGCCGATCACCTGGCGGGTGAGATCGTGGGCGATCAGGGGCAGGTCGAGGGTGCGTGCCCCCAGGACTCGGTCGGGGTGGTAGTCGAGAGCGGCAAGGTAGCGAGGCCGGCCGAGGTCGGCCAATGTTGCCAGCCATTCGCGGCTGTCTTCGGCGCGGATCGGGCAATCGACGAGTAGCATCCCGTCGTCGCCGGCCACCGCCCCCACCCTCACGCCCAGGAACTTCGTTTCCCAGAAGACACCCGAGGTTACTTCTCGCATCGCGCCTCACTCTCCGCCGCGGGAGCAGCCGCTCCTGCGGCGTGTGATTCTCTCACGTCCAATCCGAACGCAACAAGGCTCCGGCTAGAGAGGCAGGCTGAAGGAAAACGTGGCTCCTCGCCCGATGTCGCTATCCACCGAGATGCCGCCGCCGTGGGCCTCTACGGCGAGCCGACAGAAGGCGAGGCCGAGCCCAAGGCCCTTGGCCGAGTCCCCGCGTTGGAGCCGCGCAAAACGCTCGAAAATCCGCCCATGGTCGCGCGGCGCAATCCCCGGTCCCGTGTCTTTCACACCCACGACGACATGGTCGCCGTCCTGCCGCGCCGAGACGGTGAGCTGCCCTTCCGAGCGGGTGTATTTGATGGCGTTTTCCAGGAGGTTGATCACCACCCGCCGGATCATATCGACATCCATTTCCACCGGCGGAAGATCCGACGCCAGCTCGAACCGCACCACATGGCCTTTGGCCTCGGCGATCGGCAGCACTTCCTCAACGGCCTCGACGATGAGCGCGCCGAGCGAGCTCGGCGTCTTGTGCAGAACGGCCTGCCCGTTCTCCAACCGACCCAGATCGAGCAGCGACTCCACAAGGCGAAGAAGTCGGCGGCTCGAACGCAAGGCAATCGAGAGCACCGCGCGCGGCGCCTCATCCTCCCTCACCAGCGTGGTCTGCAGCACTTCCAGGCTCGAGATGACGTTCCCCAGCGGGGAGCGAAGGTCGTGAAAGATCATCGAGGTGAGATCGGCGCGCAATTCATCCAGCGCCTGCCGCTCGGAGACGTCGCGCAGGATCCACTGCAGGAAAGGCAGCGATCCGATGTCGATCCGCTTGATATAGACCTCGATGGGCAGCGGGTGTCCGAGGCGGTGGGTGGCCCGGCCATTGTAGGAAAGCGTCTGGCCGGAGGTCAGGCTGCTCAGGTCTTGCGGGAGGCGATCGGGGTTGTCGGGAACGTGCAGGCTGAGCACGGAGCGCCCCAGCAGTTCCTGGCGCGGGTAGCCGAGGAACTCCTCGGCGCTGTGGTTGGCCTCCGTGATGATGCTGGCGAGATCGGAGATGAGGATCGAGTCGATGCTGTCTTCAAACAGGCCTGCATAGCGTTGCCGGGCGGCCTGCGTATCGGCGAACAACTGGGCGTGAGCGATGGCGGTGCCCGCCAGCCCTGCGATTCCCGTCAGCAGCTCCATCTGGTCGGGCGGGAAATCGCCCCGTTCCGGATTGATGGCCTCCAGCGCGCCGATCGTCTGCTCCTGCACCCGGATCGGCGCGCAGGCCACGGCGCGCGTGGCGAAGCCGATGCGCTGATCCACTTCCGGCGAGAATCGGGGGTCGGCGGCCGTGTCTGGGACGACCACCGGCTCTCCGTGCTCGACCACCCAGCCCACCAGCCCCTGCCCCGCCTTCAGCCGGATCCCGACGACGCTCTCGGCCCCTTTTCCGCGAGCCGCCCGAAACTCGAGCTCGCCGCTCCCCGGGCGGATCAAGGCCAGCGAGGCCGCTTCCAGGCGCATGCTCTGCCACGTCTGCTCCAAGATCCGCCGCAAGACTTCATCCAGGTTGAGGCTGGCGGTCACGACGCGGGCCGTTTCGGCCAGCGCCACCATCGCCTGCACCCGCCGCTGGGCCTCGTCGAACAGCTGGGCGTTCGCCACCGCCGTGGCGGCGTGGTCGGCGAAGGCCAGGACGACCTCCATTTCCTCGGCGCCGTAGGCGCCCGGCCGCCGGCTGTCGACGCTCAAAACGCCGACCCCTCGGTCGCGCACCACGAGCGGTGCGCCGATCCAGCCATGGATATCGCGCGACTCGGGATTCTGATCGGTGCGCACCCACCCGGCGTCCAGCTGCACATCCGCCACCACCAGCGGCCTGCGCGTCGAAAGCACGCGTCCGATGAGGACGCTGGGATCAAAAGGGATGACCACGCTGCCGGCCTCGGCCTGGCTGAAGCCTCGCGCTGCCACCATCCGCAGGCGTGTGTCTTCCAGCAGGAAGATGCTGGCGCTATCGTAGCCGATCACCCTCTCGAGTTGCTCCAATACCGCGGTAAACACCTGCGCGGGATCCAGGGTGGAATTCACCGTCTGGGCAATCTCGCGCAGCGTCGAGGCGAATCGTCGCCGCTCCTGCTCGCCGGCGAAGAGCCGGGCGTTCTCCACGGCGATCCCGGCCTGGTCGGCGATCGCCTTGAGCAGGGCCAGATCGGCGCCGCGGAATCGCCCCACCTGCGGATGCACCAGGGTCAGGACTCCCACCACGCGTTCCCGAGCCACCAGCGGCACGCAGGCCGCCGAGCGGGATTCTCCCGGCCCCTCCTTCTCCTTCACCAGCCAGCGCTTGTCGTCGCGCGTGCTGGGGAGCAGCACCGCCTCGCGGTGCTCGACCACCCAGCCGGCCAGCCCGCGCTCGAAGGTGTCGGAGAGTTGGTCCGCCGTGTGATCGTGCACCTTTCCGCCAAAAGCCAGCGCCCCTTCGGTGACTTGTCCCTTCTCGTCGAGAACGAGGATGCTCCCGCTTGGGGCGTCGATCGTCTCCAGCGTGAGTTGCAGGATGCGCTGGAGCAGCTGGCGAAGATCGAGCTGTGCTGCCAGCTCCTGGCTGATGCGGAAGAGAAGCTCGAGCGAGGCGCGCTCGCGCGCCGTGGGCCGCTTGGTCGTCGTCATTGCAGGTTCTTCAGCCCGCTCCCGGTGTTGAGCAGGAGGATCCTCTCATCGGCTTCGAGTTTTCCTCCGCTCAGCCAACGGCGAAGGCCGGCCAGCGTCGCCGCGCCCTCCGGGCACGCCAACACTCCCTCCACCCTGGCCAACTCAGCCTGCGCACTCCGGATCTCGTCGTCCCTCACCGTCACCCCGCCGCCGCGGCTTTCCCTTACGGCGCGCAGGATCAGCCGATCCGCGTATGGTTTGGCGACTCTCAAGCCCGCGGCCAACGTCACCGCGCCCTTCCAGCGCTCAACCCGCCCGGCGCCGGACTCCAGCGCCCTGACCACCGGCGCGCATCCTTCCGCCTGGACACACACCATTCTTGGCCGGCGCGATCCGATCCAGCCCAAGGCCTCCAGCTCTTCAAACGCCTTCCAAATCCCCACCAGACCCGTGCCCCCGCCTGTGGGATAGAAGATCACATCCGGAACCGACCACTCGAAGGCTTCAGCGATCTCAAACCCCATCGTCTTCTTTCCCTCTAGACGGTAGGGCTCTCGGAACGTGGAAATCTCCAACCAACCCTTCCGCTCGGCCTCGGCAGCCGCTCGCCGCCCGGCTTCATCGAGCAGGCCGTCGACCAGGTGGAGCTCTCCTCCTGCAGCCAGCACCTCGGCCCGGTTGGCCGGCGGCGCATCGGCGGGCATGAAGACGTTCGCCTCGAGCCCGGCGCGGGCCGCATAGGCCGCTAGCGCTCCGCCGGCGTTGCCGGCGCTGGCCACAGCGAAGGCCCGCGCACCGAGCTCCGCCGCCCGGCCCAAGGCCACCGCCATGCCTCGGGCCTTGAACGTTCCAGTGGGATTCGTGCCTTCATCCTTAAGGAAAAGCCTGCCCAGCCGGAGGTTCTCCCCCAGGCGGCGGACTGGCAGCAGGCCGGTATCACCCTCCCCGAGTGTCAGCCGCCAGGCGGGATCGCGCACGGGCAGGAGCTCGGCCCAGCGCCACAGCCCGTTCGGCCGCCGGGTCAGCGCCTCTCGATCCAACCTCGCGCGCAGATCGGCAAGGTTGTACTGAGCAAGGAGCGGCGAATCGCAGTCCGGGCAGACGGCCTGAAGTCGTTCCGCGTCGAAGGCCGTCCGGCACTCCGGGCAGGCCAGGCCTGCGAGGGCGCTCATGTTGGGCAAAGTATAGCATAGGGGGTAGTACCCCGACATATGCCGATTGGCACGCAGGCCCGCCTTGGCGCCACCGGCGGCGGCCAGGGGTGAGGCGCGGCAACACGCACGGCTCTATAATGAGGCTGCCAGGCGAGGCGCCTGATCTCACCGGGAGCGACTCATGACTCTGTTGCACGAGGAGATCCACCAACAGCCCTCGGTCATCCGTGCGCTTCTCGACCAGGAGGCCGGCCGGGCGCGCATGATCGCCGCTGCCCTCAAGGCGAAAGATCCTCGCTATGTCGTCCTCGCGGCACGCGGCAGCTCAGACAACGCCGCGCGCTATGGCAACTACGTCTTCGGGAGCCTCCTTCGCCTCCCGGTGGCCCTGGCCACACCCTCCCTCTATACGCTCTACGCGCGCCCGCCCCGGCTGCGCCAGGCCTTGGTGATCGGCATCTCGCAGTCGGGCCAATCGGATGATATCGTCGCCGTTCTTTCCGAAGCGCGCCGCCAGGGCGCCCCCACTCTGGCCATCACCAACTCGCCCGATTCGCCGCTGGCCGCCCAGGCCGACTACCTTATCGAGACCCACGCCGGAGAGGAACGCAGCGTCGCCGCCACCAAGACCTACACCAGCCAGCTCATGGCCCTCGGCCTGCTCGTGGCCGGCTGGCTGGACGACCCGGCTCTCTTCGCCGACCTGGCCGCGCTGCCCGACTCCATGCGTCGGACCCTCGAGCTCGAAGGGGCCATCCACTCGGCCGCCCTTCGCTACCAACACGCCGAGCACGCCGTCGTCCTCGGCCGCGGCTACAACTACGCCACGGCCTTTGAGATCGCCCTCAAGCTGAAAGAGACCTGCTATCTAGCCGCCGAGCCCTATTCCCCCGCCGATTTTCTCCACGGCCCCGTGGCCCTCGTCGAGGCGGGCTACCCCGCCATCGTCATCGCCCCGTCCGGCGCCGTGGCCCTTGATCTCACCCGCTTCGCCGCCGATCTGCGTGAGCGCGGCGCCTCCCTGCTCATGATCTCTGATCAGGCGCAGGCCCTCCGACTGGCCGATGTCCCGCTGGAGCTGCCGAGGATCCCCGCAGAATGGACTTCTCCCCTTCTGGCGATCCTTCCCGGCCAGCTTCTCTCACTCCATCTCGCCGAAGCGCGCGGCCTCGATCCCGATCGGCCGCGCGGCTTGCGCAAGGTCACCGTTACGCGCTAACGCCTCAGCGGTCGCGAAACACCACCCGGCCCTGCACCATCACCAGCCGCACGCGCACCTCGTCATCGAACGCGACCAGGTTGGCGTCCTTCCCCGGCTCCAGGCTTCCAAGCCTCTCACCTACTCCTAGGAGCCGGGCCGGATTCGCCGAGGCTGCCTTCACCGCCTCATGCAGAGGCAGGCCCGTACAGCGGGCCAGGTTGCGGACACACTCGTTCATCAGGGCCGTGCTTCCCGCCAGCGTCCCATCGGCGAGCGTCGCCCGCCCGCCGCTCACCCGCACCGCATGCCCCACCAGGTCGTACATGCCGTCGGCCAGTCCGGCGCCGGCCATCGCATCGCTCACCAGCACGACGCGCCCCGCGCCCAGGCATCGCACGAGCAGCTTCATCGCCCCAGGGTGAACGTGGATCGTGTCGGCGATCAGCTCCGCCGTCACATTCTCGGAGACGAGGACCGCACCCAGCGCCCCCGGCTCTCGATGACCGAAGCCGCGTTGAGCGTTGAAGGTGTGCGTGACGTGTGTGAAATCACCCTCCAGGGCTGCGCACGCAGCCTCGAAGTCGGCGTCGCTGTGGCCAAGCGCCACCACGACGCCTCGCTCCCTCAGGAGCCGAGCGATCTCCAAGCCTCCCGGAAGCTCGGGGGCCAGCGTCATCTGGCGCACCCAACCTCCCCCGGCCTCGAGGCATGCTAGCACCTCGTCCCGCGAAGGCGGCCGAAGCCAAGCTGGATTGAAGGCGCCCTTGCGGGCGGGGCTGAGGAAGGGGCCTTCCAGGTGAAGGCCCAATGCCCGCGCCCCGGCCACGCCGCGGTCAAGCGCCCGCGCGTAACGCCGGACCACCTCCACCAGGGCTCGCGAGTCCGGCGCAGCGACAGAACACAGAAAGCCCGTCACCCCCGTTCTCGTCACCCACGCCGAATACGCCGCCAGATCCTCGGCCTCTCGCCCCGGCGTCCCGAAGGTGATCCCGCCGCCGCCGTGGGTGTGGACGTCGATGAACCCGGGCGCGAGCGTGCAGCCCTCGAGCGAGATCACCGTCTCTCCAGCCGGCATCTCATCCGGTGCGCCGGCCGCCTCGATGCGCCCATCGTCGGAGACCACAACCGCCCCGGGTGAGACTGGCCCGGCGGGCACGAGAACAGAATCGGCGAGAAACCTTGTGCTCACTGATCCCTGCCTGATGGCCCTGCCGTCTAGTCTACACTCGTCCGCCGGCATCCAGCCATCGTTGCAGCCGCCCCCCCATGACCGATGATCGGCCCGATCCCTCGATGCGTGGCCAGCGTGGCATCGGTCGAAGCTCGCCCGCCGATGGCCTGGGCCCACCCTGAATGTCAACGGCCGACCGCTGTTCGGCCGGCCGTAGCAACCCTAAGGCCCTTCAGGTTCGCGGCCTAGCTCTTGCCGCGCCGGCCGCGCTCCTCGCGAATAAAGATCCACCCGGCGATCTCGCCCTCGTCGAAAGAATCGTCGTCCCGCCATCCCAGCATCGCCGGATAGGCCCGGTCGATGCGCGAGCTGGCCTCGGAGTCCGATAGGGCGAGCTGGATCTCGGCCCGTAGAGCAGCCAGCCTTTCCTGCCAATGCGCCAGGTTCTCGGGCCGCAGGTCCACCCAGCCGTGCTCGGCGTCCTGCGACTTGATCGAAGGGCCTCGCAGCAGGCTCCCCCCATCAGGAAGAAGGATGGGGATCCCGATGGAGAGGATGCGCTGCCGCAGGGACGCGTCTCCGCTGATCAGCCGAAGGCACTCCTGGGAAAGGGCGGTCGCCTCCAGGCGCAGCGCCTCCCCAAGCGTTCCGCAGGCGCGCCTCAACAAGTGGGCTTCGTACAATAGCTTGGAGAGCCGCGGCGGCCCAAGGATCTCGAAGGCCACGGAATCCACGCCGTGCTGCTCCTCGAGCTGGCGCAGCCGCGTCAGCGCCGATTGCCTGAGGAAACCGGCCCGATAGCTCGGCGCCATCACCGACGAATCGAGAGCGGCGACCACATCTTTCCCCGTGTTGCGGCCTTCGAGCTCTCCCAGCACGTTTTCGGCGATCTCCTCCGGCGTGACGAATTCCATCTGGCCCAGCGTGGTGATGGCCGAGAACTCGCCCGCCGAAAAGAGCCCGTTCTCGCCCGTGTCGATATAGACCGATTCGAGCCGGCCTTCCACTCTCCGCCCGAACTCTCCTTCCGGGGCCAGCGTCGCCGGGGCCTTGAGCTCGTAGGCTTGCTCTGGCGGGCAGTCATACAGGGCGATCTCACGCCCTCCCTTGCGGATGGGCCCAAACCCGATTTCCTTCCAGGCGATCGCCGCCGTCGGCTTGATCTCTTTCACAATCCGGGGGCCTCCCGGGGTGCGCGCCAGGAGGAAGAGCAGCATCGTCTGCGCTCCTGCAACCGCCGACTTGGAGAGCAGCACCCGAGAGGGCCGCTCTTCCCCATGGGTGTAGGGGATGTTGAAGCCCATGCCGCCTGTGCCGCTCGTCCCCACTTTGACGTAGGCCTGCGTCTCCGCCCGGACCATCGCCTCATAGAAGATCTGGACGTGACGAACCAGCTGAGGCACGTAGAGGGCGCTCAGCAAGCGCTCGACTTCCTCGGGCCAGTCGGTTTCCTCACCGCTCTCGATCCGCGAGCGAAGCCGGGCGGCCGTCTGGAAGACGTTCTGGTAGGCGACGGCCGTCGCCGTGTTCACACAGTCCACCACGATGTCGGCTCGATGGTCACCGAGCCCGGGTGAGGCTCCAAGGATGTGCTGATAGAGCAGAGAAGAGGTGAGGATGTCTTCGTTGAGCTCGTCGAGGATATCGGCCACCAGCCGGCCACGCCGCTGGGCGTCGGCCAAGACGGCCATTCGGGGATGAACGCCCTCGGGCGCATCCTGCCACTCCGCGCGCAGGAGCAGATCTCCCCACGCCGGCTCGATCCTGGCGCCATAGCCCCCGGATTCGCGCTCCAGCCGCTCGATCGCCGACACGGCCTCCCAACGGCGAAGCGACCCCACAACCAGCCGCGCTGGCCGGCGTTCCAGAAGCCTGCGGCAAACGGCCATTCCCACAAGGCCGTAGCCGCCCAAGACCAAAGCGTTCTTGCCCTGGATCTCCACGCTCCGTCCTCCCTGAGGGGGTTGCGGGTGCGAACGCCTTCAGGATACACCCGCACCGCCGCTGCGCGGAAGCGCGGCGGCGCGCCCGTTCGCGGCAGCCAAACCCGCAGAGCTTGTGACTGAAGGACATGCGCAAGGGTCCCTCGCATTCAGTTGCACCGTCGGGGTGTCCTTCATGTCTTGGAACTTTCCGCCTCACCCCTACCCCCTCTCCGCTTGTCACGATTCTTCCACGCGCTCCGTAAAAGCGGAGAGGGGGCTGGAGGTCTAAGGACGTGTCCTTAGGTAACCTCACCTCCCCCGGCTGATCCTCATCACCCAGGCGATGTGAGAGACTGCAG
>Ga0209619_10002614_pt1 | contig 13053 bp, 10 predicted proteins | sample Rifsed16ft3_FD_184011 | JGI IMG/M metagenome (GOLD analysis project Ga0209619, IMG submission 184011) | Soil microbial communities from Rifle, Colorado, USA - sediment 16ft 3 (version 2) | ecosystem: Environmental > Terrestrial > Deep subsurface > Rock core/Sediment | place: Rifle, Colorado... | reverse complement strand
AGGTGGCTGACGAGCTGCTCACGACGGGCTTCTCGCTCGGCGGGAAGTTCGTCGAGGCCACGGCGATGTTCTCCGACATCCGATCGTTCACCACGATCGCCGAGTCTCAGTCCCCCGAAGACACGATCGAGTTGCTCAACACCTACTACACCTTGATGTTCGACGCCATCAGCGGCCAGGGAGGCGTAGTCAACCAGATGGTCGGCGACGGCCTGATGGCCATCTTCGGCGCCCCGGCCCCCAATCCGGATCACGCCGAATGTGCCGTTCGGGCCGCGCGCGAGATGGTCGAACTGGTCGACCTGTTCAATCTGGACCAGGCCGCCCAGAACAAGGTTCAGATCCAGATCGGCGTGGGTATCGCCTCCGGTCGGGTCATCGCCGGATATACCGGAACGCAGAACCGGGCGACGTACACCTGCGTCGGTGACACTGTCAATCTTGCGGCCCGCCTCGAGGCCCACACCAAGGTCGCCGGGCAGCCGATCCTGGTCGATGAAAACACACACGGTCAGATGAGTGAGGCGATCAAGGTCGAAGACCTCGGTCCGGTACAGATCAAGGGGAAGAAGGACCCGGTTCGGGTGTTCGCGATTCCGATCGCCCACCTGAGCCCGCAGGCTTGAGCGCCTTTTCCCGGTGGCCTGGCCGATGCGCCTGGATCCGCCGATCCCAGGTGGGTACTCGGACCGAGAGCATCCCACCGCATGTCAGGGCGAGATCGTCGCCGTCAAGCGAGTGATACGGCCTAACGGATACGCTGCCTCAGGTTCGAAATCAGCATGAAGGAACAGGTCATCGCCAGCGTCCCCCTTTTCGCCTCGCTCCCTGCTAGCGAAATCCGACTCTTAGCCGACACCCTCCACACTCAGCAGCTCGCCGAGCGCGCTCTCCTTTTCGAAGAGGGGGAGAATCGTGGGGACTTCTACGTCCTGCTGGATGGCGAAGTCGAGGTGATCAAAGCCCTCGGGACGACGGATGAGCGGCTCTTGGCCCTGCGCCAACCGGTCTCTTTCCTGGGCGAGATGAGCCTGTTCAACCGTGATGGCCGGCATACAGCAAGCGTCCGGGCCCGGACGCCCCTGAGCCTGATCGCGATGAGCCGCGCCGATCTTGAGGCTCTGATCGAGCGTCAGCCGTCATTCGCCTATGAGCTCCTGCGGACGCTAAGCGTCCGCCTCGAGGAATCGGAGAACCAGACCATACAAGACCTCCGGGTCAAGAACCGTCAGCTCACTCTGGCTTACGAAGAGCTCAAGGCCGCCCAGGCCCAAATCATTGAGAAAGAAAAGCTCGAACGGGAACTCGAGGTCGCCCGACAGATCCAGAGTAGCCTGTTGCCGAGAAAAGTCCCCCACCGGGCCGGCTTTGATTTCGGCGCTCGGATCGTTCCGATGAGCGCCGTTGGGGGCGACTTCTACGATTTCGTCCCCTTAGCAGAAGACACGTTGGGCATCGCCGTTGGGGACGTTTCGGATCATGGGGTCCCGGCGGCACTACTCATGGCCCTGACGGTGACCTTGCTGCGGGCTGAAGCGCGGCGCGCCGCGTCACCCCGGCAGGCCCTGGATCGAATCAATCGGCAGCTTCTGGAAGGCAATGAGTTGGGGATGTTCGTCACACTTCTCTACGGCACTCTCAATGTCATCACCCGTCGCTTCGAGTATATCCGGGCCGGGCATGATCTCCCCCTGGCCCTCGAGGCCGACGGCGGGGTTCTTCCGCTTGATAAGCAACCCGGTCAGCCGTTGGGATTGGTCCTGCAGCCCGCCTTCGACGAAGGGGCTCTGACCCTTCCACAAGGGGGACTGCTCATGATGTACACCGACGGTGTGACAGAGACGACTGACTCCAAGGGGGCCATGTTCGGGCTTGGCGGACTGCGGGCGGCCCTGAAGGACTGTGCGACCGTCTCCGCCGAGCGTGTCTGCGACCACGTTATGACAACCCTCGGACGGTTTCGGGTGGGGGCGCCACAAGGCGACGACATCACCGTGCTGGCGGTACGGGTGAGTTGAAGCAATGACCGAGTCCCGCCACTCGACGACTGAGCTGGTCGTCTTCTTCCAAGCCCTTCCGCTGTTCGCCGATGTGGGGGAGCGAGCCCTGACGGCGCTCGCCCGAGCCAGCCGGGTGAGACAGGTGCCCAAGGGGAAGGTCCTTTTCGACCAGATGAGTGCAGCTGACCACGCCTATATCGTGCGCTCCGGCTGCATCGATCTGGTTCTTGGCACGCCTGACGGCCGCGAACTGGTGATCAACTCGATGCGGACAGGCGACGTGTTCGGCGAGCTGGCATTGCTCACGGGCGAGTCCCGCTCCGCCGGCGCCGTCGCCCGAGAACCGAGTGAAGTCGTTTCCATCCCGCGTAGAGAGTTCCTGTCCGAGCTCGAGAGCGAACCCAAATTGATGCGCCGGATGCTCGAGACCACCTCCAAGCGGCTCCGGGTGAGCAGCGAGCGCGAGGGCGCTCTGGCATTCATGGACGCGCCGGCGCGCCTGGCTCGGGTTCTCTTGAGCCTCTCCGCGCAGGAGCGCGAGCACCAGGAGCTTGTCACGATCTCCCAGGAGGAGCTTGCCCAGCATGTGGGCGCCACCCGCCAGACGGTGGCCGGGATCCTGGGGCGTTGGCGGCGCCGGGGCTGGATCATCACCGGGCGCGGGAAGATCATGCTTGTCGATCGAGCCGCCCTTCGCCGGCAGGCAGAGGAGCTTCCGGTTTAGATGAACCGCAGGCCTCGCCCGAGCTTGTGTCGTCGAGTTGACAGACACCCACAGCTCCGGCTGGTATGATCATGACAGATTGAAGACGGGAGTCGGGCAGAAACGGAAATCAGCGCAGGCATGGATGGCAGTTGCAGAATCGAATCGGGCACTTTCCAAGTACCCTCAACCCAAAGATCTGGAATCGACCAAAGGAGGCAACAGAGATGAATGAGAAAGAGTTGAAGGCCGTGAAGCGAGTTATCAAGAAGCTGTCCGCCTTGCGGGCGACTCTTCGCAAGGACGAAGCCCAGGTCCTGGACATGCTGATCTTCGGAGAAGAGGAAGTCAATCTGCATTCGATGCAGCAGCGGGTGCAGTCACGGCTACTGGGTGGTGCCCAGCCGAGGCTGAGCCAAAAAGCCGATCCCAGGCTGGCTGCCAAGGCCGACCCTCGTTTGGCTGAGTCGGCCTCCGAGGTCGCACTCCACCGCTTGAACGCTTCCGAGAGGATTTCCCAACGAACCTCGCAGCGGGTTTCGCAAAGTGCCCAGCGGAGGATTTCCAGCAAGGCGGATCCGAGGATGGATAACGCAGCTTCCGAGGTGGCTTTGCATCGGATGGATGGGACCGGCAGCGTGGCCAAGCGACCTTCCGGCAGGGCAGCCAAGAGGGCTTCCGGGAAGGCTGATCCCCGGATCGACCAGGCGGCATCGGAGGTGGCGCTTCACAAGTTGGACAGCGCTGCGGATAGGGCCGCCAAGAGGATCTCTGCCCGGATCACGCTCGACCCACAGGGCAACTACTCTGTCTCGGATCAGGCCTCTCGCTAAGAACTTCGAGACGTTCACACGCACGGTACCCGGAGCCCCACCGGCCGGGTATACGTGCGTTAAAGGGCCGGCGCTCAATTCCAGCCTCACCAGCCGAAGGCCTTCCACCATCATCGAGTGCATGCGACCATGAATAACGATCCCTCCGCGGACGGCCGGCTGGCCCGAGAATTGCGACAATTGCTGGTGGCGATTGAAGCCACCGGGCGTGCGCTCCTGCCGGCATCCAACTTGGAACTTCTACAGACCGTCGTCGACGCGGCTGCCCGAATCTTTGGAGCGGCGGCGGCCTCGATCTGTCTGCTGGATGAGGCCGATCAGGTCCTTGAATTCAAAGTTGCCTACGGGGCCGGCAAGGATGAGATCCTCGGCATGCGGATTCCTATCGATCGCGGGATCGCCGGGTACGTGGCGAACACCGGTCAACCGATTGCGATCTCCAACGTCCAGCAGGACCCACGCTTCAATCAGGAGTTCGCCAAGAGCACCGGGTATGTGCCGCGCTCGATCCTGGCAACGCCGCTGATCATCGGGGATCGAGTGATCGGAGTGATGGAGGTCCTGGACAAGATCAGCGCCCCGTCCTTCGGCATGCAGGATATGGAGTTGCTGGGTGTCTTTGCTCAGCAGGCGGCGATCGCCATCGACCAATCCCAACAAATGGATGAGCTCGGTCGGGCCGTGCTGCACGGGATCGATCAGTTGCTTGAGAACAACGGATCGGATCGCCCGACTCGAATCCGCAGCGAGGTCGAGGCCGGCACGGAGGAAGAGCGAGCCCGCCGGCGCGACATGTTGGAGCTGGCGGGTCTCTTCTTCGAGATCAGTCAGACCGGCGAAGCCGAGAAACAGGCATGCTTGCGGATTCTGACCGCGTTCCGCGAGTACCTGCGCTCCAGGCCGAGCTTCAGCTCAAACGAATGATCCTGAACTATGGACATTCATACCGCCTGCAATCGTGACCCCGATGAGCGGTTCTGAACCTTCAGACGAGATTCTTCGCCCGGCGTGGTCGTCTCAGTTCTCGGCGGAGACGCTCCAGCAGATCTCATCCGCCGGGCCGATCGCCGAGATCACCCGCGAATGGGCCTGGGGTGGCAGCACCGGGAAGGGCATCCGGGTTGCGGTGATCGACAGCGGCATCGAGCACGATCATCCGGCCGTCGGCGGCAGCATCCGCGGCGGGACCATCGTCGAATTCGACCGCCGCACAAAATCGCAGCTGCGCTTCAATCAAGATGACCGCCCGGCCGACATCTTCGGTCATGGCACGGCCTGCGCCGGCATCATCCATTCGATCGCCCCCGAGGCGGAGCTCTACAGCGTCCGCGTCATCGGGCGCGACCTGACGGGAAAAGCCATGCAATTCGCCGGGGGCCTGCGCTGGGCGATCGAGCACGAGATGAACGTCGTCAATATGAGCTTGAGCACCTCGCGCGAAGAGTTCTACGGATTGTTTCACGAACTCGCCGACGAGGCTTACTTCAAAGGGGTACTGCTCGTCTCAGCCGTGAACAACATCCCCGCGCCAAGCTATCCCTCACTCTATTCGTCGGTGGTCTCCGTCGCAGCTCACGAAGGCCACGACCCGTTCACCTTCTTCTACAATCCCACACCGCCGGTTGAGTTCGGGGCACCCGGCATCGACGTCAATGTTGCCTGGCTCAACAAGAGCTACAGCACAAGCACCGGGAACAGTTTCGCTGCACCCCACATCACCGGAATCGTCGCGCTTATTCGCTCCAAGCACCCTGACCTGACCCCCTTCCAGATCAAGACGGTGCTGTTCGCCTGCGCGACCAATGCCCGTCCCGCTCCGGCCGTGCCAGGGGATGCGGGTAAGAACCCAGCCTGATCGTGTGACCCAGGCGCTCAGCCGTTCCTGGATCAGATTGCCGATCCTCTCCTTCGCCGCAATCTCGCCCCAGGCTTTCTTCTTGTGTCCCTGACTTTTGGGTCTTACAATCCGCGGCGTATCAGCTCACCACGGCTGATCCCACCCCATCCCGACGATCCTCGCACGGAGGGAACGATGCCCGCACCCCTTCGAGTCACACTCAGCGCGGCAGCCGCGCTCATGGCCCTGGCCATGCTCGCCTGCAGCCTCTCCGGCCTCCTAGGGCAGGCTACCGCCGTCTCGCCGACCTCGCCCCCGACGCCTCTTCCGCGGGCGCCGGTTCAGGCGGGCTCCGCCAATCCGGACGAGCCGGTCGCTGTCATCGGGACCATTCCGTTCACATCGCCCTTCTTCATCAACACGATAGCCGAGCCGTTCGTGCTGCTCGAAGATGAGGCCGGCTTTGTTCTCCGCGATCGCGACTTCCCCTTCGCGTTGGAGGGTCAGGTGATGGGGCCGGTCGAGGTTGTCGACGAGAAAACCTTACACTTCGAACTTTCACTCCCGGCCGTTCCTCAGGGGACGTTCGTCGATGTCGATCAGGACGGCCAATCGGACACGGGTGTCCAGGTATTCGCCGTCGCCTACTGGTCCAACACCTGGGATGGCCCGTTCCTCGAGAAGCGTGACGGCACCGGCTGGTCCAACGCCTATACCTCGACCGTAACCGATCCGGATCGGCAGGACGAGATTATGGGCGGGCTGCTTGTCGCTTGGTCTCCCGACGCCGATCAGTCCTTCCCGTCGGACTTCGGCCCCGACGGCGAGCTGTTTACCGCCGACGACCCGGTCGCCCCCATCGCCGCCGGTTACAACTTCGTCGACCTCGACCAGACCCCGTTCCGTGTCTTCAAGCAGGCCCGACTGGAGATCGAGCTGAAGGAGGGCGTATCGGCTGTCCACGATTTTTCCGGATTGGGATACACCGAGGCATTCCAGCAGATGTTCGATCAAGCCTCGCTGGAGTATCCGTTCACCGAGGAGAAGCAGATCGACTGGCCCGCGCTCTACCAGGAATTTGCCCCGCGGGTCGCCTCTGCGTCGGATGACGCCGATTTCTACCGCGCCGTTCGGGATTTCACCTTCGCCATCCCCGACGGGCACGTTGGGGGGCTCTTCGACAATCTTGTCTTCAACCAGGAGCAAGGGGGTGGCTTCGGCCTCGTGCTGGCGCAGTTGAGCGACAACCGGGTGATTGTGACCAGGGCCCTTCCCGGGCTGCCCGGTGACAACGCCGGAATCGAGGTCGGGGCGGAGATCGTCGACTGGGACGGAAGGCCCGCGTCCCAGGCTCTGGCGGACATCGTTCCGTATTTCGGGCCGTTCTCCAGTCCGCAAGCTTTGCGCCAACAGCAATTGGCGTTCCTGGCTCGCACCGAGCCCGGAGCGCGCGTGCAGGTTACATACCGTAATCCCGGAGCAAGCAGCGATCAGACCGCCGACCTGACCGCCGCCCGCGAACTCGACTCGCTTTTCCAGGCCCTGACGTTCCTGCAGTCGAGCGCGATCGACCTGCCGATCGAAGCTCGCCTCCTCCCCGACTCGGGTCTGGGGTATGTCGTGATTCGAACTTTCTCGGGTGACTACAGCTTGATGGCCAGATTGTGGGAGCATCTCATGTCGGCCCTCAAGGATGACAGCGTTCCCGGCTTGATCATCGACTTACGCAGCAACGGTGGTGGGAGCGAGGGGCTGGCGCTCGACTTCGCCGGATTCTTCTTCGATGAAGAGATCGTGTTATCAACGACCGAGTACTTCAACCGTCGGACAGGTCAATTCGAACCGCAAGGATTGCCAGCGAGAATCAAACCCGCACCGACTCTCTTCGACGGGCCGTTGGCGGTTCTGGTCAGCCCGGACTGTGTCAGTGCGTGCGAGGGTTTCGCCTACGCGCTGCATCAAGGCGGCCGCTCGATAGTGGTCGGTCACACGCCTTCGGCAGGTGCGTTTGGAGAGGTCGGGCGAGGGCAATACAACCTCCCAGGAGACTTCTCGTTGCAGTTTCCGACCGGGCGCCCGCTGACATCCGACGGCCGGGTGTTGATCGAGGGTGAAGGCGTGGTTCCCGACATCCTTGTGCCGGTCACGGAGGACAGCGCGCTCGGGCGATCCGACGCCGTCCTGGAGGCCGCTGTCCGGGCCCTTCTGGCAAAGGTCTCCCGCTAGATGCAGGCTTGATCCGCGCTTGCATCGACCCTGCCCGGATGAGGGATGCATCTCAGCCTGAATCGAAATCAGCCGGCCGCGGCAGATCGTCCGGGGGCCTTGGCTTGGTGATCACTAGACGAGGAGGAACGAAGACATGAACATCTCGGCAGATGCCATCATCATCGGCGGGGGAGTACATGGCGTAAGCCTGGCCTTTCACTTGACCAGGAAGGGGGTGAAACCGATCGTCCTTGAGAAGGATGTCATCGCCTCCGGCGCGACCGGTGTCTCGAGCGGCCTGGTGCGGATGCACTACGACCTTGAGCCGGAGTCCCGACTGGCATGGCTCTCCTTTCATTACTTCCGAAACTGGGGCGAGATCGTCGGCGGGGAATCCGGTTTCACGCGGACGGGTTTCCTGCAGATCGTCGACCCCAAGGTGAGTGAACGGCTCAAGGCGAATGTCGCCATGCACCAGCGGATCGGCATCCCCAGCCTGCTTGTGACGCCGGATGACGTCAAGCGCCTGGCGCCGGCATTCATCACCGATGACTTCGAAGTGGCCGCCTACGAACCCGAGTCAGGTTATGCCGATCCGAGTAGTACGACCTCGAGCATGATGGAGGCCGCTCGCAACGGCGGGGCGCGCCTGGTCCAGGATAGTCGCGTGACGGGGGTCAAGGTGGAATCAGGGAGGGTCACCGGTGTCGAGACGACCCAGGGGGCATACAGTGCACCGATCGTCATCAATGCCGCGGGGGCATGGGCGGGCCAGATCTCCCGCATGGTCGGGCTCGATCTGCCGATCGACACCTGGCGCCATGACACCATGTTCATCCGTCGCCCGCCAGAAGCCGGGACTAGCCACCCGACCGTGATCGACTTTTCAAACAGCATGTACTTCCGGCCCGAGACCGGGGGGTTGACGCTGGTTGGCCTTGAAGACGGCAACCCATTGGGTACCTCGCCGGAAGGCAACAAAGACGTGGCCTTGCCCGGTTTCGTCGATCGGGGGGTAGAGCGCATCTGCCGACGCATACCGGTGATGGAGCGCGGATCGCTTCACAGCGCTCACGGCGGTTATGACGGCATTACTCCGGACCAACGGGCCATCCTCGGCCAAGCCGGACCGGAAGGCTTCTATCTCCAGTGTGGGTTTAGCGGGACAGGCTTCAAGATCGCCCCGGCTGTGGGCGCGTGCATGGCCGAGTTCATCGTCGACGGGCAGGCGAAGACCCTCGACATCTCGCCATTCTCGCCGCACAGGTTCAGCGAAGGCCGTCTACTGAAAGGCGAGCACGCCTACGAGAGTATCTGGCGGTAAGACGCTTCAAGCTGCAAGCTCCAGCCTCCATGATGGGAGCTCGTGGCTTGCAGTCCGTGTCTAATAGCTTACAGCTCTCAGCGATCAGCTTACGGCTCGTCGATTATCCCACGCTGCTTGTCGCTGACCAACCGACGCTTAAGGGAGTGATGCTTGCGGCTTGATGCTTGAAGCCTCCACAAAGCATCCTGTGTCTTGTGTCTTGTGTCTTGTGTCTTGTGTCTTGTGTCTTGTGTCTTGTGTCTTGTGTCGTCCGTCCAGAGCTCAAGGTGAAGCGACTGTCTCGGTCCGGGTCAGGGTCGTCGTGAACCCGCGCAAGGCCAGCTCATCGAGAAACGGGATGGGGTCGACAACTTGCTCAGGCGCCCACACTCCCGGACGCGTGAGTCTCCCATCGGCCATCCAACGCGCAAGGACCGCCGGTGGGACACCCACAAGTAGAGTCCCGCCAGAGACTCCCCACTCCGGGTGCGGCCAGCCGGTCGTGTCGGCGCGCAGCGTCACCGGTTTGCCGTCCTTCGTGCCCTTTACTTCGGTCGCGACATCTTTGAACCCCTTACTGACCGGCTTCTGACTCGTTTGGGGGACTTTCTCGAGGAGCTTGAGCAGGACCTGACGCGGCCGGACTGTCGAGCCATCGACCTCAATCGGTCCGGAATCCGCAAGCCCGGCCTCGGCCAAGAACTGGAGTTTACGCAGCGCCATCTCGGAATAGCCGAAAAACGTGATCTTGAAGAAGCACTCCTGGATCCCCTTGTCCGCCAGGCTGAGCGGGATGGTGGCTACCTCGGAATGCAGGCTCAAATGGGTCTTGGCCCAGCCGATCGGCTCAGGGAACAGGTAGTATTCCTCTTCACTCACCGGTGGCATTTCGAAGAACGACCCTCCCCGGAAAACCATCGCCGGTTTGCTGATCTCGTCCAGGATCGTCTCAATCGCATAGGGAGCCGCCAGCGACTCACCTTCGTCTTGGGTCGAGCCGTTGTAGATCCGTACATACTCGACCGTATCCAGCATCGCTCCCAGCCAGCCTGCGTGCACGTTGGCCACGCCCGGACATGAGCCAAGGCCAAGGACAGCCGTGACACCCGCCTGGCGGAATGCCTCATGCAATTCAAGCTGGCGGCGGGTGACATGAAAGAGCCCCCCCAGGTCAAGGTAAGGCACACCGACCTCTCGGCAGGCATCCATCACGTCCAGGTTGAAGTAATAGTTGACGCTGTTGATACAGGCATCCGCTCCCTGAAGCAGGGAGCGCAGCGCCTTTCCGTCCGTGACATCGACCCCGGCCGCAATCGCGCCTTTTCCCACTCGTCGAGCCATTGTTGAAGCCGCCTCCAGATCACGGTCAGCGATGACGACTTCCGGGACATCCTGAACCAGGTCAAGCGCAATCACTCGACCGATGGTTCCCGCGCCCCCCAAGATCACGATACGCATGCTCTTGGCTCCTTCCCTCACCGGGAGTTCAGCGGTCAGCGATCAGCTATCAGAAGGCGGCCTAGGGAACCATCCATTGAGAGCTGCACATCACGTCTCATGCATCACGCTTTACGCTTTACGCTTTACGTTTTGTGTCTTGAAGCTCGAATCTCACACCCCCATGTCATCCGCCACCCATCCAATCCCGAGCTCTTCGAGCTTGGCTCGGGTCGGGGTGCCGGTCGGGACATCCCAGCCGGCCATTGCGTAGTACCAGTCTTTGGCCTGCTCGAGTTCCTCCTCGGTGACGAACAAGCCATCACTCTTCCCCCCGGAGAGAGCCTTCTTGAGCTTCTTGGGCAGGACATCCTGTCTGCGGTCGATCCCCTCGCGGGCGTTGAACGAACGGAGCATATTCAGTCGTCTCTCGCCAAGCCGCATCAACTCATCGAGGGTCACCTCCCAGCCGGTGATTGCCTGCACCGTTTCGACCAGCTGCTTCATCCCGTACAGGTGCCAGGCGGGGCCAAACACGAACTGGCACATGTTGACCGTGTCCAGGCACGAGTAGGCATGCTCGGTGAGCAAGGCGAAGCGCACCTTGGCTTCGTTCAAGACCTTGTTCGGCTGCGGATCGGTGAGACCGATCTCGGACATACGCTCCAGATCCGACTTCCAGGCCGGATCGTGCTCCGAGGATTGATGGTCAGCTCCAAAGGGGTTCACAGCGTATATCAATGCCAGGCTGCGTTTGACCTGCGGCATGTGGGCCGGGAGCTCTTGTCTCTTGACGGCGACCACGAGCTCCTCGGCGCCACGGCCAACCTTGGCCGCCGCCCGGGCGGAGCCTTCCGCCAACAAGTCGCCGAAACCTTGCCGCTTCCCGATCCTCTCGGTCATCTGCAGCACGGCTTCGGCATTGCCATACCTGAGGTCGATCCCGTCTGTTTCGTCGGCTGACAGAATCCCGCGCTCACGGCAATCGATCGCCCAGGCGATCGTCGCCCCGCACGAGATCGTGTCCATGCCGTACATGTTGCACAACTGACTGGCGTAAGCGATCGACCGCAGGTCGTCCACGCCGCAAAAAGACCCGAAGGTTGATAGCGTTTCGTACTCCGGACCGCCATAGAGCGGATCGACTTGGTGCGGCCGGTCGGTGACCTCGACGACGCGCTTGCAGCGCACCGTGCAGGCGTAGCACGTGTCACGTCCTTTCAGGATCGAACTGGCCATCGTCGTGCCGTCCAATGCCTCGGCATTTTCGAAGTAGCCGCTGTCCCAGTTATGCGTGGGTAGCCCACCGGCGCGATTCTGCGAATTGGTGATCTCGGCTGTGCCATAGAGGCCGAGCCCGTACACACCCGAGTCCTCAAAGTGACCGGCACCCCAGCGGGCCATCTCGATCACCCGGCGCCTGTCGGCCAGAGCCGGCTTGTCCGTCCCTCGAACCGCGACCGCTTTGAGGTTCTTACTCCCCATTACAGCCCCCATGCCGGTTCGTCCATTCGCCCTGTTGGACATGTTCATCATGGCGGCGAAGCGGACCAGTTTTTCACCTGCCGGGCCGCACTGCAAGACCTCGATCCGATCGTCACCAAGCTCTTCTCGAATCATCTGCTCGGCAACGCCGGTCACCTTGCCCCACAAGTGCTCGGCCGGACGGATTTCGGGCTCTCCGGCCTTGATCCACAGATAGACCGGGGCCTGCGACCGCCCGCGGATCACCACCGCGTCGAACCCGGCGAACTTCAGCTCGGCCGGGAAGAAGCCGCCACACTGCGAGTCGCCCACCGCTTCGGTCAAAGGCGATTTGGCCACCGCCGTCATCCGGCTTTGCCCGGAAATCGGGGCACCGGTAAGTACGCTCAATGCCAAGATCAGAGTATTCTCCGGCCCCAAAGGATCGACTCCGGCCGGCGTCTGACGCAACAGGTAGTACAGTCCGAGCGCGCTCCCGCCCATGTACAGACGGTAGAAGGCCTCGTCGGGCTGCTCCACCTCAAGCGCGCCGCTCGTCAGATCGACGTGAAGGATCTTGCCGTGATAGCCGTAGGGCATATTCACCTCCGACAGTGCGAGCTCCAATACCTGGAACTCAATCGCTGAAGCGAGATAGTTCAAGGCTCAAGACACAAGACACAAGACTCAAGACTCAAGACTCAAGACTCAAGACTCAAGACTCAAAGAGACAACACCTAGCTCGTACGACCGATCCGTATTTGACTGTCAAGCCAGTAGATGAATCCTTGAACTGTCCGACCAACTTCCGCCCTCTCACTCTCCAACCTCAAGAATTCTTCTTCTTTGACGTATCCGAGGCGGTTCGCCAGATGGAGATAATACTCAACTTCGGAAAGCGATCCTTGAGCTTGAAAAACAAACCGCCGGAAGTCCTGAAGGCTCTCCCTTCCCGACCCTTCAGCGATGTTGGCAGCTACAGACACCGCGGCGGACCGAATCTGAGATATCAAGCCAAACCGCTCTTCAGGCGGAAACAATTTCCCTGTCAGCCTGTAGACCTCGATCACATAGTCGTCGGCCTTCTGCCAGGCAATGATCTTCCTGAAGTCCCTCGCCATGGTTCACTCCCCCTCCCCTCCCCGCGCGGACGACATCCTTAATCTCTGTCTTGTGTCTTGTGTCTTGTGTCTTGTGTCTTGTGTCTTGTGTCTTGTGTCTTGTGTCTTGTGTCTTGTGTCTTGTGTCTTGTGTCTTGTGTCTTG
>Ga0209619_10002610_pt1 | contig 13059 bp, 14 predicted proteins | sample Rifsed16ft3_FD_184011 | JGI IMG/M metagenome (GOLD analysis project Ga0209619, IMG submission 184011) | Soil microbial communities from Rifle, Colorado, USA - sediment 16ft 3 (version 2) | ecosystem: Environmental > Terrestrial > Deep subsurface > Rock core/Sediment | place: Rifle, Colorado... | reverse complement strand
CGGCGACCCCGGCCGAGCGCGGGGAGCGTGGGCGGCGCACGGTCTTCTTCTCGGCGGGGATCGCGCTCCTTTGGCTCGCCTCGGACTACCCGATGCACGACCTGGCCGAGGGCTACCTCTACTCGATGCACATGGTCCAGCACATGGCGTTCACGCTCCTGGCCGCTCCGCTCCTGATCGCGGGGATCCCGGCGTGGATGTGGCGCGCGGTCCTGTCGCCCAGGCCGGTCTTCGTGGTGTTCCGGCTACTCACGCGGCCCGTGGTGGCGCTCATCCTGTTCAACGGGCTGCTGGTGTTCACGCACTGGCCGGCGGTGGTGGAGGCCTCGGTCGGCTCCGAGCTGACGCACTTCACGCTGCACGTGCTCATCGTGGGATCGGCGACCGTGATGTGGTGGCCGGTCATGTCGCCGCTCGTCGAGCTGCCGGCCCTGACCCCACCCGGGCAGATGCTGTACCTGTTCGCCCAGTCGATCACGCCGACGATCCCGGCGTCGTTCCTCACGTTCGGGCAGACGCTCCTGTACCCGGTCTACGGCACCTTCCCCAGGATCTGGGGGATGTCGGCCCTGACGGACCAGCTCCTCGCCGGGCTCGTCATGAAGATCGTCGGCGGACTGATCCTGTGGGGGTTCATCGCGACGATCTTCTTCCGGTGGCACGCTCGTGAGGAGCGCGACGGGTGGGACGCGCTGGCGTATCGACCCGTCGAACGCGACCTGCGCGGCGGGGTGACTCGATGAAGCCCGTCACTCGCGACCGGCTGGTGCTGCCGATCCTGCTCCCGATCGGGATCCTGGTAGTGATCGCCGGTGCGCTCTACGGGTTCTCGAGGATCATGCTGTCGCTCCCGCCGACCGCGGCGACGGCGACCGCGCTTACTGTGGCCTCGGGGATCGTGGTCGTGTCGGCGATCGCCGCGTCGCGTCGCCAGGTGCGCCTGTCAACGATCCTGGCGATGCTGGGCGCGACGGCCGGCATCGCGATGCTGGCCGGCGGCATCGCCCTCGCGGTCGCGCCCGAGGAGGAAGAGAGCGGGGGCGAGGGAGAGCGGCCGGTCGTCGTGCTGGCCGCCTTCAACATCGCTTTCGAGCCGACGTCGCTGGTCGCACCCGCTGACGAGGCGTTCACGCTGCGGTTCAACAACCGCGACGCGGGCGTGCAGCACAACGTCGACATCTTCGACAACGCGGACTTCTCGGGTACGGCCCTGTTCGAGGGCGAGCTGGTCACAGGTGTCCGGGAGTTGGACTACGCCGTCGACCCGCTGGCACCGGGCGGGTACTTCTTCCGCTGCCTCGTCCATCCGACCATGGTCGGCGAGATCCAGTCGGTCGCCGGAGGCGGGGAGGACGGCGAAGGTGGCGGGGGCGGCGCACCCACCGTGGTCGCCCAGGACTTCGCCTTCGACACCTCGACTATCGAGCTCGTCGCGGGCGTGCCATCGACGGTCACGCTCGACAACCGGGACGTAGACGTGCAGCACAACATCGCGATCTACACCGACAGCTCGCTGTCGGAGGAGCTCTTCAACGGCGAGCTCGTCACGGGACCGGGGACGGCCGAGTACCAGGTCCCGCCGCTTGAGGCCGGCGAGTACTACTTCCAGTGCATCGTCCACCCGAACATGAACGGCGCCGTCGTGGTGTCGGCCGGCGGCGTCGATGGTGGCGAGCCGCCCACCGGCGAGACGGCGCCGGTGGAGCCGACCGGGGCGACCGGGGGTGAGCCTCCGAGCGCGGGAGGCGTGGCCGAACCCTCAACGGTGGTCGCGCAGAACCTGGCGTTCGACACCGGCACGATCACGCTCCCCTCCGGGCAGCCATCGACGATCGCGTTCGACAACCGAGACGCCGGGGTCCAGCACAACATCGTGATCGCGACCGATAGCTCGCTCACGACGCAGCTGTTCAACGGGGAGCTGGTCACGGGACCAGTCACGGTCGAGTATCAGATCCCGCCGCTGGAAGCGGGCGAGTACTACTTCCTGTGCCTGGTCCACCCGACCATGAACGGCTCGGTGACGGTGGTGTGAGGCTCCCAGGACCCCGTCGAGTTCGGTCACAGACCTGATCAGATAGGCCGATCGCGCCGCGCTGATCCTGCTCTAGGTGGGCTTCGGCGCGATGTTCCGGGGCTTCACCGAGATCTTCCTGGCTTTCGAGGTGCGGCGGATGACCAGCGAGGGAGCAACGGTCTAGGCTGCGGTCGAACGACTCGTCGGGCCGTGCCCGGCCGGGTTCGTCCGGCCGGGCACATGTCCGTTCAGGGACGGGAGGGGCGACCGCGATGAGCGAACACGACGGTGAGAACGAGGAGCCCGTCGGGTCTGACGCCGACGTCGAGAAGCTGCAGGCCGAGCGTGATGACCTCCAGGCCAAGGTAGAGAGGCTCGAGAACCGACCCGAGCGACGCCGGCGGTTCCGGCGGGTGATCACGCCGGTCCTTGTGGTCGTGACGGTGCTGCTCTTCACGATCACGATCCCGGCCGCGTGGGGCAACCGTACCGTCCTGAACACCGACAGGTACGTCGCCACGGTCGCGCCGCTCGCCGAGGACCCGGCGGTCCAGGCCTCGATCGCCCGCAAGGTGACCGATCAGGTCTTCGACGCCATGGACGTGCAGGGCAAGCTCGCCGGGGTGCTGCCCGAGAACCTCGCGATCCTTGCCGCCCCGATGACGAATGCCGTCCAGGGGTTCGTGGAGGAGCAGGTCCTGAAGGTCGTGCAGAGCGACGCGTTCACGAAGTTCTGGGAGGAAGCGAACCGCTTCATCCACACGCAGGTGCTGGCCATCTTGGAGGGCGACTCCGAGAGCGTGAACCTCGTCGAGGGCAAGGTGCTGCTCAACCTGATGCCGCTCGTGAACCTCGCACTCGTGCAGATCCAGGGGGTTGCCTCCGATCTAGTGGGTCGCGACGTGACCATCCCTCCGGTGACACCCGGGATGCTGCCGGATCAGGCGGTCGCGGCCCTCGAGTCGGCGCTCGGCGTCGACCTGCCCGAGGGCTTCGGCTCGATCGCCGTCTACGATTCCAACGACCTAGCGGCGCTCCAGAAGGCGCTCAACGTGTCGCAGAAGCTGCTCGTGCTGTTGATCCTGCTCATCCCGATCCTGATCGCAGTCACCCTGTGGATCTCCCCGCGTCGGCGTCGGACGCTGATCCAGCTCGCCACCGGCGGTGCGATCGGCCTTGTCCTCGTTCGACGGAGCGCGCTCCTTCTCCGCGAGAACCTGTTCGAGAGCGTGGACACGCAGGAGTTCCCCGCCGTCAAGGTCCTGACCGACGAGCTCACCGAGAGTCTCTTCCGCTACACCGCCGTGTTCCTGACGATCGTCCTCGTCACGCTGCTCGTCGGGGTGATGTCAGGGGCATACCCGTGGGCGGTCGGGCTCCGCGGGTGGTTGCGCGATGCGGGGCGGAGCGTTGGCGCCGCCGTCGGAGGGGCGAAACTGCCCGAGACCGACCGAGCGCGCTGGATCGCGGCGCACCGTGACGGCCTGATGCTCGGCGTGGCGGCCGTAGCCGTGCTCGTGCTGTTCTTCTTGGATCTGTCGGCGATCGGGTTGCTGGTGGTCGCCGCGCTGCTCGGCGTGGTGGAGCTCGCGCTGGTGCGGATGCGCCGGGAGGAGCCCGAGCCCGCGGAGGCGGCCTAGGAGACGACCGGGAGCCGGGGCTCCCAGTCGTAGACGACGCAGGACCGTGCGAGCAGGTCGGCGATCGAGGCGTTCTTGGCGCTCACCACGCACCAGAACAGCCCGATAGGTAGGGCCGCGCAGACGAGCGCGCGTCCCAACGCCCGCGCGAGCGACAGGCGATCGCCGTCACGGCCCACGACGCGGAGGCCGAGGATGGTCTTGCCGAAGGTCCGGCCGGTGTTCGCCCACCCGATCGCGAGGTAGGCGACCAGCAGCAGCCACCCGAGCGTGATGAGGTTGAGGCTGGAGGGCTCGGGCCACGTGAACTGCCGCGGATGAAGCAGGAACCGGGTCGCGGCGACAGCCACGTAGACGCCGACGAGCGTGGCCAGCACGATCGCCAAGTCGATCGCGTCCGCCATCACGCGCGACACCACGCCCGCGCGGCGGCCTTGCATCGTTCGGGCGGCGGGGGGGACTGCGACGCTCAGTCCGGAGTCTCCGCGTCGGGATCGGCCTGGGACCGCCGTAGGAGCCGATCGACCAGGCTGGAGATCGCGCGGTCGGCGTTCATGCTCTGGACCCTGATCCCGCCGACGGTCTCGCCGGTCATCGAGCCCATCGACTCGCGGATGATCTCGGGCAGGTCCAGCTCGTCGACCACCTCGCGGGCGATGGCAGCCAGGTCGAGGCGCCGGACCACGGCCTCGATGTCCAGTTTGGCGGCCACCGCGTCGACGTCGATCCGGTCCACGACCCGCTCGAGGTCGACCCTCGCCACGATGTCGTCGACGTCGATCCGGGCCACGACGTCGTCTAGCGGGATCCGGTCGACGACCGCTCCGAGGTCGACCCGCTCGAGGATCCGATCGAGATCCACGCGCGCGACGACCGCGTCCAGATCCACGCGGGCGACGACCGCGTCGAGGTCCACCCCTTCGACGACGCGATCCACATCCACCCGCTCCGCCACGATCGCGTTCAGGTCGACCTGGTCGAGCACGGCCTCGGCGATCTGCGGGACGAGCAGTCGCACGAACGCCTGGGCGGCATCCTCCTCGCGGGGTCGTTCCTCGCGCCAGCGCGCGTCGAGCGCACCGAGCTTGGCGCCCAGACGGCGCATCCCGTCTCGGAAGGGGACCGAAGTGGTGACGGGCGAGAACACGATCTCGCCGGTGCGGATCACCGTGGTGGTCGCCCGGGCACCCCAGCGTGCGACCCCGACGGCGAGTCCCATCGCGGCGCCGGCCAGCAGCGGCAGGCTCGCTGCCGAGCCGCCGGCCCCTCCGGGCTCCGCAGGGGCCTGGCCCCCGAGGGTCTTGGCGACGACCTCCGAAAGCGCGTCGGCCGAGAGCGTGACCAGACCCAGCGCGATCCGGAGCGCCTGCTCGACGAGCTCCTCGAGCGGCAGCGGCAGTTCACCGGCCACACGAAGGGGGACGACGTTGGATGGGTCCGTCGGCGCCGCATGTTGCTGATCCATGTGCCCTCGCGGGTGGTCGGGGGTGCCCATCATGGTCCGATGCGTCCCACGCTGCCAACCCTGCGCTCCGCGGTAGCATCGGCGGCGGCCGACCGGTGCTGCCTCGACAGCGAGGTCCGAGACGGCCGCGGACCCTAGGAGGATCGACCGGTGAGTGGCGAGGTCGCGGAACCGGGGCGGAAGGACGGGGGCACGGCCGGTGAGCCGGACAGAGCCGAGGACGCCGGAACACCGGATGTCGGAGCCCCGCCAGGAGCCGCGTACCGGCCGGGCAGGCTCGCACGGGCCCGCGGGACCGCGAACCAGGTCGAACGTCGGGCGCGCGAGTCCCTCGAGCAGGCCCGGGATCGCTTCGTCGCGGTCCGGCTCGCCTCCGAGGCGTTCGAACAGGATCGCGCCCGGGCCGGCGGTCTGCTCGCGGGCGGTCTGGCCCTACCGGATCTTCCTGTGGCAGATCCCGCTCGCGCTGTTCCTGCTGAGCGCGTTCGGGCTCGCGGCCGAGCTTGCCGGAGACGATCCCGCCTATCTCGCACGGCAGGTCGGTCTCACGGCGGCGCTGTCCTCGGCCATCGCTCAAGGTGTAGCCGCCTCCGAGCACGGGCGGGTGTGGTTCCTGCTCCTCGGAGCCTTCCTCACCGTCTGGGCCGGCCGCGGGATGTTCCGCGGGTTCCGGCTGGTGAGCCAGCTCGCCTGGCGCGCTAGGGCCACTCCCTACTCGTCCCTCCGCGGCTCCCTGCTGGTGACGGCGTTCGGACTGGGATTCCTCACGCTGCAGAGCTTCTTCCTTGGCTGTCGGAGACCCTGGGCGTGCCGTGGTTCGTCCACTTCATCCTCGGGCTTCTCCTGGCCGTAGCGGCCTTCTCGTGGGGGCTCTCCCTGCTCCCGCGAGCAGATGCCCCGTGGACGGCCGTGATCCCGGGGGCGATCGTGCTCGGCGTAGGGCTGCGACTCCTGGGCCTGGCGGGGTCCACTTACTTCGCGTCCCGCCTCGAACACGCGTCGGACCTGTACGGCTCGCTCAGCATGGCGATCGTGATGATGCTGTACCTGTTCCTGATCGCCCGCCTGTTCGTCGCCGCGCAGTTCATGAACGCGACTCTGCAGCGCAGGGGCGCGAAGGAGCAGCTCGCGACGTGGGTCTCCTCAGCGATCTTCAGCGAAGGGGAGCAGGGAGGAGATCATCATCCCCAGGCCGACGCCGCCGACGATGTCGTGGGGCAGGTGAGCCCCGACGTACATCCGGCCGAATCCGACAGCCCCGACGACGCCGCCAAGGACCGGCCGGGTCCACCCGGGTAGCTCCTCTCCGGCGGCGAACGCGAGCGTGGTCGCAACCGCGGTGTGACCTGAAACCCACCCGAGGTCGCCCTCGATCTTCTCGCGGATGTTCACTTCGTCCCCGAGCACGCCCTTGGGTCGCTCCCGCCCGCCGAGCGGCTTGGCGGTCTTGGCCCCGAACCACGCGATCGTCCCGCCAACGAGGAGTTTGGCCGCCAGTCGCCGCCTACCGGCGAGGAACGCCACCGCAGCAGCGATCGGCACGGTCACGAACGTCCCCGCCTGCATCACGGCCCGCACGGGGACGCGGATCGCGTCGCTCGCGCCGTTGGCCGCGCGGAAGATGCTCTCCTCGTAGGCCGGAAGACGGCCTAGCTTGGCCTCCGCTCGGCTCGCGAAGAACAGCCCGGCGCCGAGCGCGAAACGGAGAGTCCTTCGGACGCCTCGGGTCAAGGCGGACCTGTCAGGCGGTCCGCTTGCCGCGGATCGCGCCCCACACTGCCAGCACGATCACGGCTCCGACGACCGACCCGATGATGCCGGAGGGCTTCAGGTCCAACCTGTCCCTGGCTAGCAGGCTGATCAGCAACCCTCCTACGAGCGATCCGACGAAGCCTGCGACGATCGCCTCGCCCCAGTTGTTCCTGCCTGGCGTGTTCCGCCCCAAGATCATCTGGGCGATCCAGCCGGTGGCCATGGCGATCAGGATGATGGCGATGATCAGCACGTTCGGGTCCCTTCAGCCGGAGGTCCGCCGAAGTGTACCGGCCCGATTGGCGCGCGGTAGTCGGTTGGGGCAGGATGCGGCCGATGGCCCGCGCCACCCTGAACCTGTACTCCGACGAGGACCTCGACCGGCTGCATGCCGCTTCGCTCCGCGTCCTCGAGGAGGTCGGCGCGCGGATCATGACGGCGGCGGGGCGGGAACTCCTGCTCGACGCCGGCTGCACGCTCGAGGGCGAGGACCTGGTGAAGATCCCGCGGGCGCTCGTCGAGCGCGCGATCGAGACGGCACCGTCGCACTTCACGCTCTACGACCGGAACGGCGAGCCCGCGATCGCGCTCGGCGATGGGTACACGTACATCGGCACGGGGGTCACGAACCTCAACTACCTGAACCCGCGTACGGGTCAGGTCGAGGAGTTCTCGCTCGCCGCCACCGCCGAGGTCACGCTGCTGTCCGACGCCCTGCCCGAGATCGACTTCGTTGCGACCCCGGGCGTGACCCGCTCTATCGAGGACGAGCTCCCCCTTCACATCGTTAACCAGTCGGAGTTCCTGGAGATGGTCACGAACACCACGAAGCCCCTCATGGTCCTGATCGCCGGAGGGCCGGAGCTCTCCGACATCTACGACATGGCCGAGTTGGTCGCCGGCGGGGCCGACGGGCTCCGCGAGCGGCCGTTCGTGATCCCGTACCTGAACTCGGTCTCCCCGCTGCTGTTCAACGTCGAGACGGTCGACAAGCTGCTCGAGGCGGCCGATCGGGGCCTCCCGGTCTGCTGCCAGGCCGCACCCCAGGTGGGCGCCACCGGTCCCGCGACGATCGCCGGCACGTGCGTGATCGCGGCGGCCGAGACCCTGGCCGGCCTGGTGATGTCGCAGCTTCGGCACCCGGGGCTTCCGTTCCTTTCGGGGACCGTCCCCTTCCTCATGGACATGCGCAACGGGAGCGTGACGGTGGGAGGCCCCGATGGCATCCGGTTCATGGTGATGATGGCCCAGCTCTGCCGTCGGTGGGGACTCCCGTCGCTCGGCATCAGCTTCGGAGGGGACTCGAAGGCGATGGACGAGCAGGCCGTGCTGGAGGCGGGGTACTACGGGTTCGGCGCGGTGCTAGGCGGTGTCGACATGGTGTTCGACGCCGGGTGCGTGGAGGGCGGCCTCCTGTTCGCGCCGGAGCTGCTCGTGATCGCCGACGAGCTCGCGCGGATGACGCGCCTCGCGGTCGAGCCGACCGAGGTGAGCGACGAGACGATCGCGTTCGACGTGATCGCGAAGGTCGGGCCGGGGGAGATATACCTGGGCGAGGATCACACGCTCGCGCACTTCCGCGAGCTCTGGTTGCCCCGGGTGCTCGCCTGGGAGGGACGCGACGCGTGGGAGGAGGCCGGCTCTAAGACCCTTGCCGAGCGCGCCCGTGACAAGGTCTTCGAGGTGTGGAAGAGCCACACGGTCGAGCCCCTCCCCGACGAGGTGCTCGACGGGATGCGCGCCGTCATCGAGGCTCGGCGCGCGATCGTCCCACCCGAGTGAGGGCCGAGCCCCCGGTAGGGTAGGCCGATGGTCCAGGCCCAGACGGCATCGGGGCTCCTCACCGTGCCCGACGCTCCGCGAGCCTTCCACCTCCTCGCGAAGCCCACCGGCGCGATCTGCAACCTCGACTGCGAGTACTGCTTCTTCCTCTCGAAGGAGGCGCTGTACCCGGGCAGCCGGTTCCGGATGGCGGACGAGCTGCTCGAGACCTACGTCCGGCAGTTGATCGAGGCCCACGGCACGGTCCCCGAGGTCACGATCGCCTGGCAGGGCGGCGAGCCCACGATGATGGGCCTGGACTTCTTCCGGCGCTCGGTCGAGCTCGCGCAGCGCCACCTGAAGCCCGGTCAGCGCGCGACGTACACGATCCAGACCAACGGCACGCTGCTGGACGACGAGTGGGGGGAGTTCCTGAAGGAGCACGGGTTCCTCGTCGGCCTGTCGATCGACGGACCGCGCGAGATGCATGATCGCTTCCGCGTGGACAAGGGCGGCAAGGGCAGCTTCGATCGCGTGATGGCTGGCCTAGGTCATCTCCAGGAGCACGAGGTGGACTGGAACGCGCTCACCACGATCCACGTCGCCAACCAGGACCGCGGGCGCGAGGTCTACCGCTTCCTGCGGGATGACTGCGGGGCCCGCTTCATGCAGTTCATCCCGATCGTGGAGCGCGCCACCCCGCAGACCCTGCCGATCGCGAACGAGGGCTGGGGCGCCAAGGTGCTCGACCGCCCCCTGTACACCCAGGAGGGCGACCTCGTGACCGAGCGCTCGATCTCGCCCAGGGGGTACGGGCGGTTCCTGATCGACGTGTTCGAGGAGTGGGTGCGGCGAGACGTCGGCGAGGTGTACGTGCAGATGTTCGACGTCGCGCTCGCCAACTGGGTGGGCGAGCCGCCGAGCCTGTGCGTTCACTCGGAGACGTGCGGTCTGGCGCTCGCGCTCGAACACACCGGCGACCTGTACTCCTGCGATCACTTCGTCGAGCCCGCCTACAAGCTCGGCAACATCAAGGACAAGCACATGCTCGAGCTCATCGCGCTCCCGCAACAGCAGGCGTTCGGGCAGGATAAGCGGGACACGCTCCCGCGCTACTGCCGTGAGTGCGACGTGCGGTTCGCCTGTCACGGGGGCTGCCCGAAGGACCGGTTCAGGAACGACCCTTACGACGAGGCCGGGCTCAACTACCTGTGCCCGAGCTTCAAGGCGTTCTTCGGCCATGTCGATCGGCCGATGCGGGTGATGGGCGACCTGTTGGCGGCCGGTCGGGCCCCGTCGGAGATCGTGGCGCTCACGGCGGCCGAGGACGCCCGACGCGGTCGCAACGACCCGTGTCCGTGCGGCGGTGGCCGGAAGTGGAAGCGCTGCCACGGAGCCGGGCAGGCCGAGGGGCCCGAGGCCCCATAAGCCTGATCGTGACCCGCACGCGCGCGGGTCGGCCCGCGCACGGCCGGGCTTCTGCTAGATCCCGAGGACCTTGGCCTTGGCGGCGGCGAACTCTTCGTCGGTGAGGGTGCCCGCCGCGTGCAGTTCGGCGAGCTTCTGAACCTGAAGCATGGGGTCGTCCTCATCGACGGCCGGAGGTGGGGCGGCCGCGGCCTGCTGCTCTGCCGCTTGTCCCGCGTACTTCTGCTGCTGACGCCGGGCCACACGCCCGGATACCGCCGTGGCCGTGCCGGCGACGACCGCGGTCCGAGCTGCCATCCCCACCAGTCCTGGACCCCTGCGCATCATGGTTGGCTCCTTCCTTCCGATCCGTGGTGGATGCTCAGTTGGACTCGGCCCACTCGACCGCGGCCATCACGACGTCGTGCGGGATCCGCTCGAGGTCCAGCAGAACACCGTCGGCGTTCAGGATCGCCTGCTTCAGCTTGGCCGCCCACAGGTCCTCCCAGACCAGGAGCGCGGCCGAGGAGTTCGGGTCGAGCTCCTCGGCGGCGGCCTCCAGGTCCTCCTGGTTCAGCAGCCCTCCAGGACCCTGGCCGGCTAGCTCCGCGAAGGCGGCGCCCACCTCCGAATCCAGGTCGCCGACCTCGAGGGTCGCGACGTTGCCGTCCTCGTCCTTGATCACGAAGGCGAGGTCGATGAGCCGGATCGTCTGGCTGTCTATGAGCTCGGCGAGCGCGGGCGCGATCTCGCCTTTGAACTTGTTGCCCGGAAACGCCACGATCATGTACTCGACCGGTCCGATCGCCATGCCTCCTCCTTCGTTCAAACGAACGGCGGCACCTTATCCCTCGAACCCCGCCGGCGTCACGGTTCGTCGGGGGCGTCGCGGTGGGTGGGAGGGGTTCATGCCCCGCCCATCGGAAGCTTGTCGCGCTGCCCGTACGTGTTCCCGTAATGGCTGATGTCGAGGATCACGGCGAGTGCGATCCAGAGCCAGTCGACTCCGTGGACACCCAGCGGCGGAGCGCCGAGGAACAGCCAGATCAGCGTCGTGAACGGCAAGAAGATCAACCCGAGCAACGGGAAGATGAACGTGTCGAAGGTGCGGTCGACGACCGCCGGTCGCGCGATCCAGATGAGGATGAACACCAAACGTGGTGCGAACGCCGACATCAGCACGAGCAGACAGCCCATCGGGAATCCTCCCTGAAGGACCCCACCGGGTCCGATCGGACGAGCATGATCCGCACCCGAGCGTTGCGCGAACGCGAACCGGGCACGGGTCGGGCTAGAGCCCGATCTTCAGGCTCGCCCAGAACATGCCGGCCAGCGCCAGGGTGCCGGCCAGGGCAGCGGCGGTGATCGCGACGCGGCGCACGCTCCAGACCTGGATCGAGACCGGGGCGCGAGCCGGGGCGAGCGCGCGGAACCGCTCGAGGATCGGGCGGCCATCCTCCTTGAGCTTTTCGCTCACCTGGGTAGGGATGGCTAGGCCCTTGGCCGACGCCATGGCCTCGGCGACGTCCTCGGGTGAGAAGACCCGCGTGGCCCGCTCGTAGACACGGTCGGGGTCGGTCCGCAGAGCAAGCGTCAGCATCATGTTCGCGAGGTCCACGGCCTGGCGCCACGGCGTGGGGCGGACCTGGAGCCCGGAGACGTCGATCAGCTGGAGGTGTCCATCGCGCACCAGCATGTTCGCCGGCTTGAGGTCGCGGTGCGCGAGCCCGGCCCGCCACAGCCGCTGGACGAGCTCCATCCCCTCGTCGATCACCGCGTCGTCGACGTCGGCGTCTTCGAGCGTCTTGGACCCGCTGAAGAACTCGGTCACGAGCATGTACTCGCGATCGGGGGTCAGCTCGACGATCCCGTAGGTGGCGGCCACCGAGACGCCGATGTCGTCGAGCAGGCGCAGCGCGTAGTCCTCGTACAGCGTGAGCCGGCGTACCGAGCCCAAGGGCACCTCGTCCTCGAGCTGCCCGTACATGATCGTCCGCCCGATCTTGTACCAGCGGTCTGCGCGCAGGTGGCTCGTCGAGTAGATCTTGCCGAACAGCCAGCCCTCGACCTCCTCGACGCGCATCCGCAGCGGACTCGAGCCGCCCGAGCCGGATAGGCCGAACGGCTCGACCTCGATCACGGTGAAACCCAGCTGATCGTGGATCGCCTCGACGATCGCCTCGCCCCGGGCACCGCCCAGGTCCAGGTGCGCGCTCTTGCCCCCGCGCGAGTACGAGACGGGGAAGACCTCCTCCGGCACGAAGAACGCGAACGCAAAGCCGGTCGCCACCCAGCCCAGCAGGAGGGAGTAGACCTCGTCGACCGCGTACCCGGCGCCCAGGAGGAGCCGGGCGAGCACGACGAGCGAGGTGAGGATGAAGGCGCCGATCCGGGCGAGGCGTCGCGCGCGGCCGGGTGGCGCCAGTACGATCGCCGCGCCGAACAGGGTGACGGCCAGTGCGGCGACCGGGAGCGAAGGGAAGGTCGTGTCGGCGTTGGTCGAGAGCACCGTGACGCCCGCCGGCGGCGGGCGCTCGATCGCCAGGGCGGTCACGATGAAGTCCACGACCACGAATAGCGTGAGCAGCGTCACGATGTGACGCCACCGCTTGTAGAGCGCCGCGATCACGACTACCGCGACCCGAAGGATCCAGAGCGGCAGCGGCTGCGTGAGGTCGTCGAGCAGGTCGGCCGCGTCGACCAGGAACGGGGTGCGCAGGTCCTGGAACCAGCGCAGAAGCGGGGCCTCGGCGTCGGAGGGGTCGATCAGGCGGTGGAGGAGGACCCCCAGGACGAGGATGGCGAGGACCCCCCAGGCCCACCGGTGCCAGCCCTCGCCGCGCGGCAGCGGTGGCGGGTCGCCCGAGGGCCGACGATGCCAGCCCGCCCGGGGGAGTCGTGTTTCGATCTCCGCCACGCCGCCTCCTTCCTCTCGGTCCGGTGGGACTCTATCCCGCGGTGGCGGCGGCTCGCGGGCGTTGCACCGGTGCGATAAGGTGCCGAGGACGGCCGCGTCC
>Ga0209619_10002606_pt1 | contig 13073 bp, 10 predicted proteins | sample Rifsed16ft3_FD_184011 | JGI IMG/M metagenome (GOLD analysis project Ga0209619, IMG submission 184011) | Soil microbial communities from Rifle, Colorado, USA - sediment 16ft 3 (version 2) | ecosystem: Environmental > Terrestrial > Deep subsurface > Rock core/Sediment | place: Rifle, Colorado... | reverse complement strand
CAAGAACCAATCCCCGGAATCGAGGGTTCCAACGGTCCGCGCTGATCGCCCGGCACACTCGCGACGGCTATCCGTACGGGAGATTCGCAGCGTCTGTTCTCCTGTCCAGAACCGGGGCGCGCCACGACCCGCGCTGCCGGCAGCCGATCGGTTCGGCCGCCTACGTTCGGCGGCTTGCGCTCCGGGTCGAAACCGAGGCACCGCAACCGGCGCGTGACCGACCCCTGCTATCGTCAGCGCATGGACGGCGGGAGTGAGCGGCAGACGCCGAACCTCGAGCTTGCGAACGCGCACGAACGCGGGCCGGCACGCGAGCAGGCGAGCAGGCCCATCGTCGCGCGGTGGCTGGGCCGGATCGCCTACCGAGCTGCATGGTCGCTCCAGAAGCAGCTCGTGGACGAGCGCGTGGTCGGCACCGTCCCGGACACTCTCCTGATCCTGGAGCATGACGCCGTCCTTACCCTGGGTCGCAACGCGGACCCAGCCCACGTCCTCGCCACGCCGCGCGAGCTGCGCAAGCGGGGCATCGAGGTCATCGACGTGGAGCGAGGCGGCGAGGTCACGTATCACGGCCCAGGCCAGCTCGTGGCGTATCCGATCCTTCGTCTCGGTGATCGCGGGATCCTCCTGCGCCCGCTTGTCCGAGCCCTCGAGGAGGCGATGATCGAGACCTGCATGGCCCTGGGCGTCGAGGCCACCCGGCGCGAAGGGCACCCCGGCTGCTGGATCGTGGATCCCTCGGGTCGGCGGCCGCCCCGCAAGATTGGAGCTCTCGGGCTCCGCGTCGAGCGTGGCGTGACCTATCACGGCATTGCCCTCAACATCGATCCGGATCTTCGCGATTTCGAGCTCATTGACCCCTGCGGGATGCCCGGCCTGATCTCCACGTCGATCGCGGAGGAACTGGGCCGGACGGCGGAGCCGCCCTCCACCGAAGCGGTCCGTCGCGCCGGCGAGGAGTTCGCGGCGGCCTTCGGCCGGGCCCTTGGCGCGGAGATCGAATGGTCATCGCTCGAGGTCATCGAGGCGGCGGAATCGCGCGACGAACCCGTCCCGGCAGGGGTCGCCTGACGTGGCCGCAGGTCTGTTCGAGCTGCGCAAGGACCCGATCACGGGTTGGTGGGTCGCGACCATCGTCGATCGCGCTTTCCACCGGGACCGGTTCGCTCGGCACGCGGACCAGATCGAGGACGGTGACGATTGCCAGAACTGCCGCCTGCCCGTGGGCGATGGCGTCCGGCTGCGCGTCCTCAAGGACTACGCGTTCCATGTCGTCGGGACAGAGGACGAAGCTCGCGAGCTTGACCAGCGATTCGCCCAGGTTGCATTTTCGAGCGCCGGGGCCGCCGGCAGCTGGCGGACGGTCGTGGCACCGCCCCGTGAGCATCGACCGCTCCACCAGGTTGGCGCGGCCGTCGTCGAGGCCATGGTGACGAGCGCCCGGGATGCGATCGTGTCGGCCCGTGACGCGAACCAGACGCAATACCTCCAGGTCGTCCAGAACTGGGGCGCCCAGTCCGGGGCTCGGACCAACCACCTGTGCCTCGAGTTCTACGACCTGCCCCAGATCCCGCACCGGATCGCCGAGGAGCTGGGTGGCGCCGCCCGTTTCGTCATCCGGGAGGGGGAGTGCCCGTACTGCCGCCTCGTGCGCGAGGTCACGCGGACACGGGAGCGTCTCGTCTGGGAGGACACGGACAGCGTCGCGTTCGCGCCGTGGGCCTCCCGCTCGGCGTTCGAGCTGTGGATCCTCCCGCGCCGCCACGACGCGGACTTCGGGCGAGCAACAGAGGCGGACATCCGGGCGACCTCGACCGCCCTGCGGCACGTCCTCACGACGCTCGCCCGCACCCTGGACGGGCCGCCCTACAACCTGATCCTCCACACTGCGCCGCTCCGCGAGCGCGTCGATGCCACGTACCACTGGCACTGGGAGATCCATCCGCGCCTCCGGGACATCGCGGGACTGGAGCTGGGCACGGGCCTGCCGGTCAACCCGGTCTCGCCCGAGGACGCCGTGGAAGAACTCCTGGCGCGTGCGGCGGGGGGCGCCGGGGAGTCGCCCGGTTGAGCTCCGCGCGTCACATCGGCCGGCTCCGCCTCGTCCCTCGGCCTGGAGACGTGCAACGCCCTATCCGCGTGCCGTCCGCCACCACGGAAGGATCTGGATGTCCGGTAGCAGCGAGCCGGGGGGCTTCGCAATCAGGACCGGCGTGCGGGAATGGCCCGTCGCGGGTCGCGCGATGACCGGCACCTGGAACCGCGATTCAGCGGGCACGTTCGTCGAGGCGCTGTTCGCCAGACACCACGGCGAGATCTATGCCTACCTCCTCCGCATGATCCGGGATCCCGAGCTCGCAGCCGATCTCGCCCAGGACGCCTTCGTCAAGGCCTACAGGGCGTACGACACGCTCGAGAAGGGTGAGAACGCGCGGGCGTGGCTGTACCAGATCGCGCATCGGGTGGCGCTCGATCACATCCGGCGCCGGAAGATCGTGCGGTTCCTGCCCTTCACCGGAGAATCCGCTGGGTCGTCACCGTCGGCCGAGCGGCTGGCGATGGATGTCCGCCTGTCCGGCCCGCTTGAGCGTGCGATGGCCCGCATCCCCGAGCGCCAGCGCGGGGCGCTGCTGATGGCCGAAGTGCACGATCTAACGGGTCTGGAGCTGGCCGCGGCCCTGGGCATCAGCCACGTCGCCGCCCGCGCCCTCCTCACGCGCGCTCGCGAGTCGCTCCGACAGGCGCTCGCGGCGGAGCGGACGGCCGAGGCCGCGGCGGAGGCGGAACAGGACGCGGCCTACGCTCACAGGACGGAGCACGGCCGATGACCCTCCCGTTCCGTCGCCGGCACAACGACCATGAGACCTCGCACGACCGCGCGCGGGCGCTCATCGCCACGGGCTACCTGCAGCCAAACGAGCAGGCCGATGCCGACTGGCTGGAGGCGCACCTCGCGGGTTGTCTTGAGTGTCGCAACGACCACGCAGCCTATGGCGCCGATCGGGACCTCCTTCGAGCGCTGCGCGAGCAGGCACCGGAGCCACCGCGCGACCTGTGGGCCCGCACCGCCGCGGCCATCGAGCTGGAGGCCGGTCGACGGACCAGGAACCAGCGCCGCGGTCGCCCGCCACGAAGTTGGCGGATCGGACACCTCCCCGCAGGCGTGGCTTCGGGGCTCCTCGTCGTCCTCGTCGTCGTGGGTGCGTCCCTTGTCCCGCGCGCGGGGGTCCAGCTCGGGCCGACGGCCCCCGCAGGCAGTGACGTCGCTGTGGGAACGCCCCGCTCGGAGGCGACCCCTCTGGCCGTTCTAACGGAGAGGCTCGCCTGGATCCAGGTTGCCGAAGACGGCACCTTCGAGTTTCGGCAGGCCAGCGTCAATGAGGTCTGCCCGGACCTGCAATCCCGCTGCGCGCCACTCGACAGCGCAATGACGACAAGCCTGGCGATCACGCAGGCGCCGCAGGCCGTCCTCCTGTCGCCGACGGGCTCCGAGATCGTGGTCGTGACTTCGTCCGGTTCAGCCGCCGGCGCCGACATCGTCGTCTTGCCGGTTCCAACGGTGCCGCCGCCGCCCGAGACCGCCGCGCCGTCCGCCTCGACCGACCCATCGACGACACCGTCGACCACACTACCGAGCGCCCCGCCGAGCGCAGCCTCAACGCCCGGCGCGACTCCAACCGAACCGCCCGCGACACCGACCTCGAGCGGACTGCCGACCCAATCACCCGATCCCTCGGCCAGCCCGGATCCCTCGGCCAGCCCGGATCCCTCGGCCGGCTATTCGATCGTGACGGGCGTGGTCGTCGTCGGTGATGCGGCGTACTCCCCGGATGGACTCTGGCTCGCCTTCTCCGCACGGTCGGCCTTCGGTGTAGTCGGACCCGATCTCTACCTGTGGCGCGTCGGCGATCCGCTTGCGACGGCCGTGACCGATGATCACCGGACCTTCTTCTCCGGATGGCTCGGCGGCCAGGTGCTCGCCAATCGCGTCGAAACAGGCGTGGTCGCGGCGGACCCGTCCGCTACTGCCGCGGCACCCACGCCGTCGCCGGCACCCACCCTGACCCCGTCCGCGGATCCGAACGCAACCCCCACCACGCCTCCGGCCGTCGTCGAGGACCATCCCGTGGCCTTCCTGCTCGATCCCGAGACCCTGGCGACGACGCCGGTGGCCGGCACGGACGTGTGGCGCCCGACGGTCGATCCCACCGGTCGTTCGGTCGTCTACTGGTCCGGAACGCTCATCCCGGACGGCACCGGCACCGGCTGGTCGCTGGGCACCGGTCGCCTCGTCATCGATGGCTGGCTGGATGGATCGGCGCCACCCACCGACGACCCGAGCGCGAAGCCGGAGAACTCCGGCCGGCCAACGGCGACGCCCGCGACCACCACCACGGCTCAACCGGTTCCGACGGACGCGTCCGGCAACCCGGTTGCGCCCGTGATCGGACCCGCGGGTCATCCGGTAACCCTCGTCGAGGGCCCGAGCACCGGCTTCAACACCTGGTTCGATCCCAGCGGGACCCGGCTGGCCATCTGGGTCGCCGACCCGTCCGATCCGGCGGTCGGTACGCTCCGGCTCGTGGTCCTCGATGAGGAGACTCGGGAGATCGATCCCGCGACGGACCCACTGCCAGGCGCCGCCGCTCTTCACGGAGTCTCGATCAATGGCGGACGCCTGGCGTGGGTGACCCCACCGGGCCAGGACGGCGAGGGCTCACACCTCCAGATCCTTGCCTGGAGCGGGCGCGAATTCGGGCAGATTCGGTCGATCCAGGCGCAGGGGCTATCCGTCGTTCGCTGACAGGGCGGCCCGACATGCCGTAGAGTCGTGGCGTGCGACCCAGCAGGACGGTCGCGATCGCGGCGCTCACCGCCGTTCTCGCGCTCGGATCGTTGCCGGGCCTGGCAGGCTCCCGGGAACCGAGCCGCGACCAGCCCTTCACAGCGGCAGCATTTCGGGAAGTCATCATCGCGGCGACCGGAGGCCGATCGAACGACTCGATCGTGACTCCGGATTCGGCGTACGCGTCGGCGGGCCGGCTGGATGCATCGTCGAGCTTCGTCGAACCCGGAACCTCCACGCCGCCGGCAGATCGCGTCGCGCCGCCAACGCTCCCGACCGTGCCGACGGTCTGGGACTGGAAGACGCCCCGCTACAAGATCAGCGGGTATGCCACCTTCTACGACAACGGAACCACGGCGATGCGACTGCCGCGCGGCACGATCATCGTTATCTGCGGCTCCAACGGGTGCATCGATCGGGTCGTCAACGACTACGGACCGGTCAAGGAGATCCGGGTCGTGGACCTGTATCGCCCGGACTTCTTCCGGATCTGCGGGTGCGACTGGTGGGCGGGCACGACCTGGGTGACCGTTTCGATCTACTGACCGCCCGAGCCGTCGCGCGGTAGACTCCACGCGAACCTTCGAGGACCGGCCACGAGAGCCGGACGACAGGCCCGGAGAGGCCGGAAGGAGAGGAGCACGCGAGTGGCGCGCCGCAGCGAGGCGACACTTCACCGGCCGAGGGATTGCCGGTGAGCGGGCGCCGAATCATGACGGCGGAGGAGATCCGCCGGGCCGTGATCCGCATTTCCCATGAGATCGTCGAGAAGCATGCGGGTACGCACGGCCTCGTCCTCGTGGGGATCCAGCGCCGCGGCGTCCCCATCGCGCGGCGGCTCGTGGAGGCGATCCTCGAGAACGAGAACGTGGCACTCCCGGTCGGCGCCCTGGACATCACCTTCTACCGTGACGACCTGTCGATGCTCGCCCAGCAGCCGGTCGTCAAGGGCACGGACCTCCCCTTCGATGTCACCGGCACGACCGTCGTCCTGGTGGACGACGTCCTCTACACCGGCCGCACCATCCGGGCCGCGATGGACGCCCTGATGGAGTACGGACGGCCCCACGCGGTCCGCCTCGCGGTCCTCGTGGACCGCGGGCATCGCGAGCTCCCCATCCGCGCCGACCATGTTGGCAAGAACGTCCCGACATCCCGCGAGGAGATCGTCCACGTACGGATCGAGGAGATCGACGGCGAGGACGCCGTGGACATCGATAGAGCGCCCACGGCATCCAGCGCGACGGTCCCGGTCCAGTGAGCCCGGCCACGGATCCCGCCCTGGCGGCGCCGGAAGATGTGGCCGATCTCAGCGTGCCGGGATCCCTGGCCGGCGGGAATCCGGCCCCCGCGGGCCGCTGGACGCATCGGCATCTGCTGGACGTCGACGTGCTCTCGGCGGAGGACCTCGACCTCGTGATGCAGACCTCGGCCACGATGACCGAGATCCTCGCCCGGCCGATCCCCAAGGTCCCCGCCCTGCGCGGCTGGGGGGTGACGATCCTGTTCTATGAAGCCTCCACGCGAACGCGGGTGAGCTTCGAGGTGGCCGCCAAGAACCTGTCCGCGGATGTCGTCAACATCGCGGCCGCGAGCTCGTCGGTCGCGAAGGGCGAGTCGCTCATCGACACCGTCCGGACGGTCGAGGCGCTCGGGGCGCGGATGCTCGTGATCCGGCACTCGACATCCGGGGCGCCATACCTCGCCGCCGAGCACTTCGCGGGCAGTGTCCTCAACGGCGGAGACGGCTGGCACGCCCACCCGACCCAGGCGCTCCTTGACCTGTACACGATGCGGACCCACCTGCCCGGCGGAACGGTTGTCGGGCGGAAGATCGCGATCCTCGGCGACATCCTCCACTCGCGCGTCGCGCGGAGCAACATCTGGGCACTGACGGCGGCCGGCGCCGACGTGTGGGTCTGCGGCCCCGCGACCCTCCTCCGCGGGTTCGAGGCATGGGCTGCCTCCGGCGTCGCCGGGTCGCGGCGGTTCACGGTGACCTCGGATGTTGGCGCGGCGCTGCGTGACGCCGACGTGGTCATGGCGCTCCGCATTCAGCGCGAGCGGATGGCGGGCGGCCTGCTGCCGTCCCTTCGTGAGTACGCGGCGCGGTTCGGCCTGACCCGGGAGCGATTGGCACTCGCCAAGCCCGAGGTGCTGGTGATGCATCCCGGGCCGATGAACGAGGGCGTGGAGATCGCACCGGATGTCGCGGCCGGGAGCCATTCGCTCATCACGGACCAGGTCGCGAACGGGGTGGCGGTTCGGATGGCCGTGCTGTACCTGCTCGCCGGCGCGCGCGAAGGCACGGCCCGGAGAGCGGGGGAGTGACCGTGGGTGCCCGGTTCCAACAGTCGCCCGTGGGCGCTCGCCTCGCCGACCTGGAGATCACTCGAGCCTGGCTCGTGGATCCGGCAAGCGGGCGCGAAGGGCCCGGGGAGATCGTCGTCACCGACGGGATCCTCGAGGCGGTGACGTGGCTGGAGGGGCCCGAGGCCGAAGGCGTCGATGCATCGGGAGTCATCGTCGCGCCCGGGTTCCTCGATCTGCACGCCCACTTCCGTGAGCCGGGCAACGAGGACGCCGAATCGGTCGCGACGGGCCTCGCGGCGGCGGCCCACGGCGGGTTCAGCGCGGTCTGCCTCATGCCGAACACGACACCTGCCCTTGATGAGCCGTCCGTGCTGGCCCGAATCCGGGACGCCGCGGCGGCTTCCGGGTCGCCCGTCACGCTGTTCGCGCACGGGGCGGTGTCGGCGGACCGGGCCGGGGCGCAGCTCGCGGCACTCGGCGAGCTCGCCGACGCAGGCGTCGTCGGCTTCAGCGACGACGGATCACCGGTCCACTCGGCGACCCTGTTCCGGAGCGCGCTGGCCTATGCGGGAATGCTCGGCCTGCCGGTCATCGACCATGCCGAGGACCCGACGATGACGGAGGGCGCGGAGGCGAACGAGGGGCTCATCGCGACGGTGCTCGGACTGCGGGGCTGGCCCGGCGCGGCGGAGGCGGGCGCGGTGGCGCGCGATCTGGCGATCCTGGCCGACGTGGTCCGCGACGTTCCCGGCGCGCGGCTCCACCTGACCCACCTGTCCACGGCGGCGTCGCTGGAACTCGTCCGGCGCGCGAAGGCCGCCGGTTTGCCGGTGACCTGCGACGTCACGCCCCACCACCTCGGCCTCACCGACGAGTGGATCGCCGGGGCGCGGCGCTGGAGCTGGGAGGCGCTCGGGGACGACGGCGCGGCTCGCGACCCGTGGCGGGACGGCGCGATCACGGCGCCCCCGTTCGACCCGTCCCTGCGGGTGAACCCGCCGCTCCGCTCGGCGACCGATGCGGCGGCCTGCCTCGCGGCCCTCGCCGACGGGACGGCCGACGCCATCGCCACGGACCATGCGCCCCATACCGAGGTGGACAAGGCCGTCGAGTTCGGTCTCGCGGCGAACGGGATCAGCGGTATCGAGACGGCGCTTGGCGTCGTCCTGGCGGCCGTCGATGCCGGTCGGCTGACGCTCGCGACGGCGATCGCCGCGCTGACCACCGGGCCGGGGCGCGTCCTCGGGGATCGGCCCTCCGGCGGCACCCACGGGCGATCGCGCGGACTGACCGAGGGCGAGCCTGCCGATCTCGTCGTCTTCGATCGATCGGCGACGTGGACCGTGGACGCAGCCGCGCTCGCATCGAAGGGCAAGAACTCGCCGCTGCTCGGGCGCGACCTGCCCGGACGAGTGCTGCTGACGGTGGCGGACGGCCGCATCGCCTACGAGGCGCCCGAGGGCTGACGGCTCGCCACAGCCCCGAGCAGCGGCGAGCGCTACGATGACCGCGATGGCGAAGCCCAGCCTGAACCGCGACTACCAGCGCCGGCCGTACTGGCACGACACGATGCCGAAGCTCCGCGACCGGAGCGGCCGCCAGCTCCCCGATAGCGTAGATGTCGCGATCGTCGGTGGCGGCTACACCGGCGTCGCGGCGGCCCGAAAGCTCGCCCTGCAGGGCGCCCGGGCCGTGCTCCTGGAGGCGCACACGCTGGGTTGGGGTGCCTCGACCCGGAGCGGTGGCATCGCCCATCCGGGATTCAAGTGGGGCCCCGCATCGATGGTCAAGCGCTACGGCGTTGATCTGGCCCGGGCCCTCCACGGTGAGTCACAAGCGGCCCTGCAGCTGGTATCCGGCCTGATCCGCGACGGCGACATCGATGCCGAGCTCAGACTCAACGGCTGGCTCGAGCTGGCCTGGGCACCGAGCCATGCCGCGGACTTCCCCGACGCGGCCGCCGAACTCGAACGGTTCGGGATGCATGCCCGAGTCATCGACAGAGACGCGCTTCGCGCCGAGATCGGCACGGACGCGTACCACGGCGGCCTGGCCATCGATCCGGGTGGCGTGCTGCACCCCGGGAAGTGGTTCGCCGGCCTCGTGGGACTCGCCGAGCGCGCCGGCGCGGACCTCCACGAGGGCACGCCGGCCACCGCCATCCGGCGACAGCGCGACGGTCGGTTCGTCGTGGAGACGGGACGCGGCGCGATCCTCGCTCGCGACGTGCTGGTGGCGACAAACGGCTATACGGACGGCGCCGCCCCGAGCGTGCGCCGCCGAATCGTGCCCATCGGGAGCTACATGATCGCCACGGAACCGCTCCCCGCGGATCTCGCCCACGAGTTGTCGCCGACCGGGCGCGCCTACTTCGACACGAGGAACTTCCTGTCCTACTGGCACGTGTCGGCTGATCGCCGGCTGATCTTTGGTGGCCGAGTGAGCTTCCTGCCGACATCGGTCGACCGCACCGCGAAGCTGCTCTACCGCCGCATGCTCGAAATCCATCCGCAGGTCGCCGGCTACCGCGTGGAGTTCTCGTGGGGCGGCAAGGTCGCGCTGACCCTGGACCGCATGCCGCACATCGGCCGCCTCGGGGGCGTCATGCACGCCGTCGGCTACTCGGGGACCGGGCTCCTCATGTCCACGTACCTCGGGACGCGCGCCGCGGAGTGGCTCGGTGGCGGCGAGCCGCCGGCGCTCGCGCAGTTGCCGTTCCGGCTGGTCCCCGCGCCCTATGAGGGCCGGCCCTGGTTCCTGCCCGTCATCGGCGAGTTCTTCCGGATGCAGGATCGGCGGGCGCTGCGCGGAGTGGCACCGAGGGCCACTGACCCGGATGGCGGTCGGGAGCCGTGAGGACGTGGGCCTGCCGCTGAGTGTCGCGTCAGGGCGGTGGCGCACACGACCCGGGGCCGTGGCGGGTCTCCTTCTCGCATCGATCGTCTGGATCGTCTGGCTGGCCTGGTTCGCCGCTTCGGTCGCCGCGGCGGAACCATCGCCCACGCCGGTTCTCACGGAGCCTCCGCCAACCTGCGCCCAGAGGTATCCCGCAGATGGGCCGGCCGGCGTGGATCTGCGACTCGGCTGCATCGTCGCCGAGCTCGTCGGCGCCTACACCGCACCGGGCGATGTCACGACGGCGCCGCGGATTTCCTCTTGGCTCTGGCCGATCGCCTTCGGAGGTGCCGGGCTGGCCCTGGTCTGGATCGTGGTTCGCGGGATGTCTCGACGAGCAGGAACTCGGCTTGCACCGGTAGTGCCGGCGGCGTGGTGGTCGTGCTCGGGCTGCCGTTCGCTGAATGCCGACGGGGTCGTCGCCTGCTACCGATGCCGGCAACCGCGGACCGGCGAGCCCACGTTGGTTCCAGGCGTCGACGGTCCCGACGAGCCGCGCTCCACGGGGGACAGTCGGGACTCCGACTGACAGGGCCGCAGGCCGCGGCACGAACGCCGGTTGGGGCGGCTACGAACCGACCTCGATCGCCAGCTCGCGGAGCGTGTCCAGGAGGCCTTCGACGTCCGACTCGGTCGCCTGGGTGTTGAGGATTCCCGCCCGCAGCCAGGTGGTCCCGCGCAGGCGCGTGGTCGAGACCCAGCCCGCACCGGAGGATTCGAGCGCGCGCTGGACGGCGTCCTGGTGAGCGTCGAGTTCGTGTCCGGTGAGGCCCGGCAGCACGTGCCGGAAGCACACGACGGACAGTGGCGGACTGGCCGGGAGCGCCTCGAAGTCGCTGCTCGCCGCAATGACCGAGGCGAGGTGCGCGGCGAGATCGTTGTTGGCCTCGATCAGTCGTCCGAGGCCGGCCGTCCCCAGGTGCCGCCACGAGAACCACAGCTTGAGCGAGCGCCAGCGCCTCGTCCCCTCGAAACCAAGCTTCCAGAAGTTGAGGCCCGCATCGTGCTCGTCGAGCATGGCTGCCGGTCTCGAGCCGTGGCCGGCGCGGTAGTACTCGGGCCGGTGCTCCCCAAAGACCTCTTCGAGGACCGCTCCGCGACGGACCATGAGCCCGCCGATGTCGTAGGCCTGGAAGAACCACTTGTGGGGATCCACCGTCACCGAGTCCGCTCGATCGAGGTCGGCGACGCGACCAGCGTCGCGCGTCGACAGGAGGGCTCCAGCACCGTAGGCCGCGTCCACGTGCAGCCAGAGTCCCTCGTGCTGGGCGACGTCCGCGAGCTCACCGACGGCATCCACGGCCCCCGTGTTGGTAGAGCCCGCGACGGCGGCGATGGCGATCGGCGCCAGGCCGGCCGCGCGGTCCGCCGCGATCGCGGCCGTGACGGCGTCGCCACGGAGCCTGAAATCCGTGTCCGCGGGCACGGTGACGAGCGTCTCCGGCGGGAAGCCGAGCTCATCGAGCCCGCGCCCGATGGAGAAGTGACTCTGGTCACCCGTGTAGACACGGAGTCCCTCGAGCGCCCGGCCGCGCGGCGGCCGGGCGAGGCCGAGCAGGCGCGGGACATGGGCGTCCCGAACGAGCGTCAGCCCGATGAAATTGGCCATGACACCGCCCGAGGTGAGCAGCCCGAAGCTGTCGCGGTCATACCCGAGCAGGTCGCACAGCCAGCGAACGACCTCCTCTTCCATCGTCGCCGCGATCGGGCCGGCATGGAAGATGTCCACGCCCTGCTGGGCGAACTGGCTCAGGACTTCGCCGACGATCGAGGCCACGAGGGGCGGCGGGGTGAAGTAGCCGAACGAGCGGGGATGGAACGCGCTGGCCGTGTGCGGTGCGATGCGCTCGCGGAACTCCTCGAGCAGCGCCGGCAGCGGGGTTGGGTCCACCGGCGCGGGCCCCGGTTCGCCGGATGGCCCGAAGTAGCGGGCCCTGAGCTCGCCGAACCCGGTCGTCTCGCCCATCGCCCGATCGAGCGCATGGTCGTACAGGTAGTCCAGGCCCGCTTCCCAGGTCGCGGCGCCGGCGGCGCGCAGGGCCTCGCGCGCGGTCTCCGGGTCGCGGATCCCGAGCAGCTCGGGCTCGGGATGCCAGGCGAATCGGTCCAGGAAGCTGGGCGGGATCGGCGGGCGTGGCTTGCGGGCGGAGCCTCGGCCGCGGCAAGGATCAGGCATGGCCCCGATGGTACGAGAGGTGCGTCGCGCGAGTTGGGCGTGACTGGAGCGCCGGGAATCGGCATACTCCGCCCCACTCGTGTCGACGGGGCACGGGGAGGAGGGCGAGTGGCGGATCAGCACACGATCGTGTTCTTCCCGGAGGGGGCCTACGGACCGACGAACAACTGCGTCGGGATTGGCCAGCAGCTCCAGCGGAAGGGTCATCGCGTCGTATTCATCGTCGAGGAGTCCTTCGCAGGGCGTCTCGAGGCACAAGGCTTCGAGGAGCGCCTGATGCGTCTCGGTCCGCCGCCGGAGACCGAGGAGATCCCCGGCCAGTTCTGGATCGACTTCATCCGGGACACGGCGCCGATCTTCAAGAAGGCCACGATCGAGCAGCTCGGCGAGTTCATGCAGCCGACGTGGCAGGCACTCATTGACGGTTCGAAGTACGTCGACGATCGACTGCAGGCCATCATCGACGAGGTTCGCCCGGACGTCCTCGTGGAGGACAACGTCGTGGCCTTCCCGGCGCTGGCCGCCTCGGGGATCCCGTGGGTCCGGATCGTGTCGTGCAATCCGGCCGAGATCAAGGATCCGGCCGTGCCGCCGATGTCCTCCGGCTACCCGGTCGCCGACCAATCGGCCTGGCCTGCGTTCCGCGCGGAGGTCGAGCGGACGCATCGGGCCATGTGGGAGGACTTCAACGCCTTCGTCCAGGATCGGGGGGCGCCGGCGCTCTCGTGGACCGATCTTGGGCCTGAGCTCATCCATCAGTCGCCCTGGCTGAACCTCTATTCCTACCCCGCCGAGGCAGACTACGCCCGCCGGCGCCCGGTCGATCCGACCTGGCATCGGCTC
>Ga0209619_10002603_pt1 | contig 13081 bp, 10 predicted proteins | sample Rifsed16ft3_FD_184011 | JGI IMG/M metagenome (GOLD analysis project Ga0209619, IMG submission 184011) | Soil microbial communities from Rifle, Colorado, USA - sediment 16ft 3 (version 2) | ecosystem: Environmental > Terrestrial > Deep subsurface > Rock core/Sediment | place: Rifle, Colorado... | reverse complement strand
TTGCAGCTTCTCGAAGTGCCCCACCAGCGCTATGGCCTTTTCCAGCGTGCGATTCGCGACCACCACCGTCTCCGGCTGCTCGCGCAGCAGCGACTCCATCACGCCGTAGGCCGCGCCGCCCGCCCCCATCAGCAGCACGCGTTTAGCGCGCACCGCGATGCGCAGATTGCGCGTGAGGTCGCGCACGAGCCCGATGCCATCCGTGTTATGGCCCTCGATTCTCTCGCCCTGGAACGACAGCGTGTTGACCGCCCCCGCGACGAGCGCGAAGCCGCTGCGCACCACGGCGAGGCGCCAGGCCTCGTGCTTGAACGGCAGCGTGACGTTGAGCCCCTTGCCGCCCGCAGCGCGGAACGCCAGCACCGCGTCCCGGAAGCCATCGCGCGGCGCAAGTATCCTGCCGTAGGCGAGGTCCTGGCCCGTCACGCGCGCGAACTCGGCGTGAATCTGGGGCGAGAGGCTGTGCTCGACAGGGTTGCCGATGACGGCGTACCTATCGGTCATGTTCAAAGTTCCAAGTTCAAAGTTCCAAGTTCAACGATTAAGGTTTAACGCTCAAAGTTCAAGGTTAACGGTTAAAAGCCCGGAACGTGGAGCCTGGAACCTTGAACTTGGAACCTGGAACCTGGAACTTGGAACTGTCGCCGTTATTCGGTGAGGAGCTGGTCGGAGCGGGTGAAGATCCAGGTGCGCGTGATGCTGAGGATATCCGTGTCTCTTGCGATATCGGCCGGGAACGGCGCGAAAGGCGCCGCAAGCTGCACGATGCGCAGCGCCGCCGCGTCGAGTATCCGCTGCCCCGACGGGCGGTTGATCTCCACCCGCTCGAGCGAGCCGTCGGACTTGATCGACACGGTCACCACCATGCTGCCGTAGATCCGCTGGTCGCGCGCGGCCTGCGGGTAGTTGAGTTCCCCCACCCGCTCGACCTTGGCGCGCCAGTCCTCGATGTAGCGCGCGAATCGGAACTCCTGCGCGCGCGCGCCGATGAAGCGCCGCCGCGGCCGCTGCTGGTAGTTCTCCCACTCGCGCGCGATCTGCGCCTCGAGCCGGGCGATCTCCATGCCGCGGCTCACGATTTCGGAGGCGCTCGGCGCGACCTGCGGTTCCTCCTTCGGCTGCGGCGCCTCGAGCCGGGGCGGGACCGCTGTTTTCGACTGCGTCTGGGTCATGAGCTGCTTGGCCTCGCGCTCCAGTTGCTCGACGCGCTTCTGCGCCATGGTGAGCTCCGCGCCCCGCTTGTCCTCGATGGGCACCGGCAGGGGGCTCCGCGCGCGGCGCCGGGCGTCAGTGTTGCCGCCGCCATCCAGGTTGGCCTGGGCGAGGGTGTCGGCCTTCTTCGGGCGCGCCTGGGTCTTGGCGTTGACCAGCGTCACTTCGAGCGGCGGCTGGGCGGCGAGATTGGAGAGGTCCGGCAGCTTGAAGCTCACGCCGAAAATGATGAGGGCGTGGAGGAGGACGGACACCGACGCCGCGACCTTCATGCGCCCGTGCTTGCCGAGCGCGGTCATGCGGCGGTCGAGCGCATCCATGCCGCGCTCGACCTCGGCGACGCGTGCTTCCAGCCGGTCTACGGCGGCCTGCCACGGCGCATGTCGCGCGTGTTTCGCCCGCCGCCGGAGCGGCACCACTTTCCTGTCGGGTAACAGGCCCATATAAGTTATTGTAACCTACCGGCCGGTACTCTGCATGGAAATACTTTTAATAACCAATGGTTGTATTGATAAGTTAAAGTAAAGTCGCGGGTTTGCCGTGCGGCAAGGATAATCTTTGCTCTGGATCAAGTCCCTGCGCCTTCCCGGGGGGTAGTTTCCCGCAACGCCATGAAGGCGAATCCAGGAGCGTGAAATGGATACCGTCAAAGAAGCCCCCGACGCCATGAGCAATCCGGTCGGCAGCGTCGTGTCCGGGGCGATGAATCGCGGCAAGGATCCCCGCTTCCAGTTCGCCTACGAAGATCTGCGCGGGTGGATCGCGCAGGCCGATCAGCTCGGCGAGGTCAAGCACGTCAAGGGCGCCTCGTGGCAGGAGGACATTGGCCTTGCAGCAGATCTGATCATGCACTCGGACACCGCGCCGTGCGTGATTTTCGACGAGGTGCCCGGCTATCCCAGGGGGCATCGCGTGCTCGTCAATTTCTTCGCAGGGCGCCGCAAGAACATGACTCTCGGCCTGCCGCTCGAGTTCAACAAGATGGAACTGTCGCAGGCATTTCTCGACACTTACCTGCGCGAGCTGTCCACCCTCAAGCACGAGTTCGTCGAGTCCGGCCCGGTGATGGAAAACGTGATGACCGGCGCCGAGGTCGACGTGACGCGCTTTCCCGTGCCGATCTGGCACGAACGCGACGGCGGCCGTTACATCGGCACCGGCAGTTTCAACGTGACCATGGACCCGGAGGAAAAATGGATCAACGCCGGCACCTACCGCGTCATGATCCACGACAAGCAATCGGTGGGCTTCTACATCTCGCCCGGCAAGCACGGCCGCATCCATCGCGAGAAGTACCAGGCGCGCAACGAGCCGATGCCGGTCGTGATCGTGTGCGGCGGCGATCCGCTCACCTTCCTCATGTCGAGCAGTGAAATGCCCTACGGCGTGTGCGAGCTCGATATCGTGGGCGGCCTGCGCGGCAAGCCCCTGAAAGTCGTGCGCGGCAAGGTCACGGGACTGCCGTTCCCCGCCAACGCGGAAATCGTCCTCGAAGGCTTCGTCGAGCCGGGCAAGGTCAAGCTCGAAGGCCCGTTCGGCGAGTGGACCGGCTACTACGGCAGCGACGTGCGCGAGGAGCCGGTGATGGACGTGAAGGCGATCTATCATCGCAACGACCCGATCCTGTTCGGCTGTCCGCCGCAACAGCCGCCCGAGGAACAGGCGCGCTACCGCGCGGTGACGCGCTCGGCGCTGATCCGCAAGTACCTGCAGCAGGCCGGAGTGCCCGACGTGCAGGCGGTGTGGGCGCATGAAGTGGGCGGCTCGCGCATGCTGCTCGGGGTGTCGATCAAGCAGCGCTATCCGGGACACGCGAAACAGGCGGGCCACGTCGCATCGCAATGCCACGCCGGGGCGTACACGGGCAAGTACGTCATCGTGGTCGATGAGGACATCGATGTCACCAATCTCGAGGACCTGATGTGGGGAATGCTGACGCGCTCGGACCCGGCGACTTCGATCGACATCATCAACGGCGCCTGGAGCACGCCGCTCGATCCGCGCATTCCGCCAGAGCAGAAAGCGCGCGGGGATAACACCAACTCACGCGCAATCATCGATGCTTGCCGCCCGTACCACTGGCGCGACAAGTTCCCGGTCGTCAACAAGCTGAGTCCGGACGCCTACGCCAAGGCGATGCAACGGTTCGGGTATCTGTTGAAGTGACCGAACGGGCCGGACATGCCTTGACCGCGGCCAACGCCGCCCTTCAACCCGCGACCGCGAGTTCGCTCACCAGGCGCCTGGCAATCGCGGCTGCAACCTGCCGCCGGTAGTTCGACGAAATCACCGTGGTTCGTTGAGGACCCGCCTGCCTTTGCACCAGCTTGACGAGCCTGTCGAGCAGCGCCTGATCGGGCGTCTGACCGCGAAATTCCCCGGTGCCGGTGAGCAACAGGGGGCACGGGTTGGTGCCGGTGAGCGCAACCCGCAAGTCGCGCACGCGGCCGTCCTCGGTCTCGAGCGCCACCGCGACCCCGGCGAGCGGGAAGTCGATTGCGCCACGCACCCGCGCCTTTCGATACGCGACGCGCGTCCCCGGCCGCGCCGCCGGCGCCAGCACGGCGGTGAGAAATTCGCCGCGGGCAAGCGCCAGGTGCTGCGCGCCGTCATCGCGGTACAGCGCGCCGAGCGGCGCGCACCGCACGCCGCCCGGTCCCGCGATTTCGACCTCGGCCCCGAGCACCAGCAGCACCGGCGCGAGATCGCCGCTATAGGCGGCATGACAACGCTTGCCGCGCGGCGCGACGTGGCACAGGTCACCGCGATATTTCAGGCAGTAGCCGATCGAACTGCGCCACGTTTCGTTCTGGTTGTAGAACACGCAACGCGTGTCGAGGCAAAGATTTCCTCCGAGGGTGGCGGCGCTGCGATGCGCCGGTCCGGCGACCGTTGCGGCCGCCGCCGCGAGCGCTGGCGCGCACCGACCGACGTCGGCATCGGTCGCCAGGCGGGACAGCGTGACTCCGGCCCCCAGCCGCAACACGCCGCCCAGGTCGGTGACATCGCGAAATCCCTGGAGTCGCTCGAGCGAAACGAGCACCGACGGCGCGCCCAGGCCGAGCCTCATATTGGCGAGGAGTCCGGTCCCGCCGGAAAAGATCCGCGCGTCGGCATCGCCCGCGAGCAGGCGTGTCGCCTCCTGCGGCGTCTCCGCGTGCCTGACCACGAACTCGGGCAGCACTTCCATCTCAGCTCGCGTCCTTCAGCGCGGCATTCAGGCGCTCGCCGCGCCGGCGGGCATGAATCGCCTCCAGCACCCGGTCCGGTGACAGCGGCAGCCCCTGCATCCGTATGCCGATGGCCTCGGCCACCGCGCTGGCGAGCGCCGGGCCGAACCCGCCGACCGGGCCTTCGCTCGCCTCCTTCGCGCCGTACGGACCGCTGGGATCGCGCGCTTCCACGATCTTCACTTCGATCGGCGGAGATTCGGCGATCGTGGGCACGCGGTAGTCCAGAAGGTTGGCGCGCATCGGCACGCCGTTGCGATACTCCGTCTCCTCGCTGAGCGCCTGGCCCATGGCGAACCACACCGCTCCCTGGACCTGGCCCTCGACGGCAAGCGGATTGATGGCGAAGCCGCAATCATGCGCCACCCAGATCTTTTCAACCTTGATTTCGCCGGTGTCCTCGTCCACCGCCACTTCGACCACCTGCGCCGCGTACGAGTAGGCCGGGCTCGGGCCGACGCCTGCCCCGCGGTACTTGCCGCCCTGCAATTCGCGCGGCACGGTGTACGTGCCCCGGGTGGTGATCGGCCCGGTGATTTCGAGCGCGGCGTGCACGGCGTCGCGGTACGGCACTACCCGCCCGGTACCTGTGACCCGGTAACTCTCGCCCAGGCACTCGACCTCCTCGGGGCGCGCTTCCAGCTTCCTGGCGGCGCCGGCGATGAGGTGCCGTTTGAGCTCTTCGGCGGCCGCGAGCGCCGCGTTGCCGACCATGAGCGACACGCGCGAGGAGTAGGAGCCGTTGTCCTTCGGCGTGATTGCGCTGTCCGCGGAGACGACGCGAAAACGCGAAAGCTCGAGGCCCAGCGCCTCGGCGGCGATCTGCGCGAGCAGCGTCGAGGAGCCCTGGCCGATGTCCGCGGCGCCCGTCAACAGCGTGATCGAGCCATCGAAGTCGAGCCGCAGATTGACCGTGGCATGGGGTTCTCCCGTCCAGTGCACCGGCTTCGCCGCGCCCGAGATGAAGTGGGAACAGCCGAGGCCCAGGCCGCGCCCGCGCGGCAGCTTGCCCTTGCGGTCGCGCCAGCCCGAGGCCTGCTCCACCCAGTCCAGGCATTCGGGCAGTCCGCAAGAGTTGATTTGCAAATCATTGATCGTGCGGTACGGCGGTGTGATGAGATTGGCGCGCCGCACAGCGAACGCGTCCAGCCCCAGCTCCCCGGCCATCGCATCGAGCAGTCCGTCAAACGCGTGGCGCATGTCGACTCCGCCGTGGCCGCGCATGGGACCGCACGGCGGCGTGTTGGTGTAGACGCGATAACCCCGGTACCTGGCCGCCGGCAGGCGGTAGAGCGCGTGCATGAGCGCGCCCGCGTAGAGGATGGTGATGATGCCGTAGCCGGCAATGGCGCCGCCGCGCTGCACGACCTCGGCGTCGACCGCGGTGATTTCGCCGCTGCGCTTCAGGCCGATCTTGAGCCGGATGTCGGTCTCGGGCCGCGCGCGGTGGATCGTGAACGTCTGCGCGCGGGTGAGCTCAAGCTTCACCGTGCCGGCCGCAGCGCGCGCGAGCAGCGCCGCGATGATCTCGAAGGGAAGCGTTTCCGTGCGATGGCCGAAGCCCCCGCCGACGAACGGCTTCACCACGCGAATCGACGCGGGATCCATCTTGAGGCATTCGGCGACCGTCAGGTGCACGTAATAAGGAACCTGGGTCACCGACTGCAGCGTCAGCCGGCCGCTCTCGGGATCGAAGTCGGCGAGCGCGCAGTCCGGCTCCATCTGCGCATGCGCCAGTTCCGAATAATGAAAGCTCTGCTCGCGCACGAGGTCGGCTGCCGCAAAGCCCGCATCGACGTCTCCGAACGAGTTGCTGACCTCGCGCTCGATGTTTCCGGGCTTGTCCCCGTGCAGCAGGACCGCGCCCTCGGCCCGCGCCTCGGCGGCAGTGGTGTAGACGGGAAGCAGCCGATACTCGACCTCTATCAGATCGAGAGCCGCGCGCGCCGTCTTCGCATCGTCCGCCGCCACCGCCGCGACCGCTTCGCCCCAGTAACGCACCTTGTCTCGCGCCAGCGGATACTCGTTGCGCGCGATGGGCAGGATCCCGAAGGGCACGTCGCAGTCCTCGCCCGTGATGATGGCGCGCACGCCGGGCAGCGCGCGCGCGCGTGAAGTGTCGATGCGCACGATCTCGGCATGGGCCATCGGGCTCGACAGGATCGCCCCGGTCAGGGCGTTGGCCGCCGGAAGATCGGCCGTGAAGCGCGCCCGGCCGGTGACCTTCTCGATACCGTCGAGCAGCGGCTGGCGGCGACCCGCGACGCGCGCCGTGCCGGGTGACCGCAGGATCGGATCGTTCATCGCCCGGACGCGGCTGCCTGGACCGACTCGATGATCTTCACGTAGCCGGTACAGCGGCACAGGTTGCCCGAGAGCGCCGCGCGGATCTCGGCATCGCTCGGGTCGGGATTGCGGCGCAGCAGCGCCTCGGCGGCCATGATCATCCCGGGGGTGCAGTAACCGCACTGCGTCCCGAGCTTTTCATGAAATGCGCGCTGCAGGGGGTTCGGGCGCCCACCCGTGGCGAGCGCCTCGATGGTCTCGATTCGCCTGCCGTCGCAGCAGGCCACCAGCGTCAGGCAGGCGAGCCGCGGCTCATTGTCGATCAGCACCGTGCAGGCCCCGCATTCACCGCCGTCGCAGCCGCGCTTGGTGCCGGTGAGCCCCAGATCCTCGCGCAAGTAGTCGATCAGCAGCAGGCTGTCGGCGACCGCATCATCGCGGCGCCGGCCATTGAGCCACAACGACGCGATGCGCTTCATGAGCGAGCGCCCGCGCGCGGCGACTTTGGCGCGGGCTTGGCCCGCGGACGCCGCGGCCGGCCCGCCGTCTCGGCGAGCTGCTTCGCGCCGGCCGGCGGTGCCGGCGGCGGCCGCAACTTGAACCGTTGCAGTTTTCCCGTGTAGGTGCGCGGCAGGGAATCCACGAATTCGAGGGCACGCGGATACTTGTAGGGAGCGATATTGCGTTTCACGTGCTCCTGCAACTCCGCGACCATGTCATCGCCGCGCTGATAGCCCAGCCTCAACACGACGAATGCCTTGACGACCTGGCCGCGTTCAGCGTCCGGCCACCCCACCACACCGCATTCGGCGACCGCCGGATGCGCGAGCAGCGCGTTCTCGACCTCCGGTCCGGCAATGTTGTAGCCGGCCGACACGATCATGTCGTCCGCGCGCGCCTGGTAGTAGAAATAGCCTTCCTGGTCCATGAGGTAGGCATCGCCCGTGACGTTCCAGCCGTTCACCACATAGGTCTTTTGCCGCTCGTCGGCCAGATAGCGGCAGCCGGTGGGGCCCTTGACCGCGAGGCGCCCGATCGTGCCCGGCGGCGCTATCCGGCCCTGCTCGTCCAGCACCGCAGCGCGGTAACCGGGGACCACTTTGCCGGTCGCGCCGGGGCGAATGTCGGCGCCCGCGGCTGCGATGAATATCTGGCCCAGCTCGGTCGAGCCGATGCCGTCGATGATCTTCACGCCGGTCGCCTGCTCCCAGGCAGCGCGCGTGGGCACAGGCAGGTACTCGCCCGCCGACACGCAGGCGCGCAGGCTCGACAGGTCGTAGTTCCCGGCAAGCGCCGCCATGGACCGGTAGACGAGGGGCACCGAATACAGGACCGTGACCTTGAACCGGCTGACCGTCTCGAGCAGCGTCTCGGGGCTGTAGCGCTCGATGAGCACCGTCGAGGCGCCGTAACGGAGCGGCACCAGAAATACTCCAGCCAGCCCGTAGGTAAACGCGATCGAGGGCGTCCCCGCGACGATATCGTCCTGCGTGTGCCGAACGACGTGCTTGGGAAAGCCTTCGCAGATCGCCAGCAAGTCACGGTGGCAATGCATCGCCCCTTTGGGGACGCCGCTCGTTCCCGACGTGAAAGCGATCAGCGCGACGTCTTCCGCGGCCGTCGCCACGTTGGCGAATTCGCGGGATTTACCGCTCGCCAGGTGTTCGACCGAGTCCGGAGCGTCGTCCCGGAAATACCGGACCTGGGTAAGCGTCGGGCAATTCGCGCGGGCTCCCTCGAGCTCCACCGCGAGGCGCCGGTCGCACAAGGCGTGAGTGATGCGCGCCTTCTGGATCACCTGGGCGAGTTCTCGCGCGCGCAGCAGCGCCATCGTCGGCACGGGGATGCCGCCGGCCTTCCATACGGCGAACATGCACGCGGCCAGCATGGGGCCATTGGGCGACGGCAGCAGGACCCGGTTCCCCGGAACGAGCCCCAGGTCCTCGACCAGCACGTTCGCGATCCGGTTGGCCTGGTGCAGCAATTGCCGGTAGGTCCAGCGCTCGTCCGGCGTGAGAACGGCGATGCGCTCTCCTTGTCCCAGCGCCACCTTGTCGTCGAGCAGCGCGGCCGCGCAGTTCACCTGCGCCGGAAAACGGAAATCCGGCAGCTCACAGCTGAATTCCGGCCACTGATCGCGCGGCGGCAGACTGTCGCGCGCGAACGTGTCGACGTGGGCGGTATCGCTCATTGCAACGCACCTTCGCCGGACCGGGCCGCGGCGTCGAGCAACTGGCGCGCGATGATCAGCTTCTGCACTTCGGTCGCGCCTTCGTAAATCCGCAGCGCCCGCACCTCCCGATACAACCGCTCCACCGGGTTGCCCCGCACCACGCCCAAGCCGCCGAAAATCTGCACCGCGGCATCGACGACCTGCTGGGCCGCCTCCGTGGCGTACATCTTGGCCATCGCGGCGTGGCGCGTGATGGTCTCGCCGGCCACATCTCGCGCCCAGGCTGCGCGGTAGGTGAGCAGTGCCGCCGCGTCTATCGCCGTGGCCATATCCGCGAGCTTCGCCTGCGTCATTTGCAGGTCGGACAGCATCTGTCCGAACATGCGGCGCGTCCGCGCCCGCCGGAGCGCTTCATGCAATGCGCGCCGCGCGAACCCCAGCGCTGCCGCGCCGACGCTGGTTCGAAAGATGTCGAGGGTGCGCATCGCGATCTTGAAGCCCTCGCCGGGCGCGCCGAGCAAGTGGTCCGCGGGTACGCGGCATCCCGTCATGCGCAGCGTCGCCATCGGGTGCGGCGCGATGACGTCGATGCGCTCGTTGGCCGAGAACCCGGGGGCGCCGGCATCGACCACGAACGCGGACAAGCCCCGAGTGCCGGGCGCCTCGCCGGTGCGCGCGAATACCACGTAGAAATCGGCGATCCCGCCGTTGGAGATCCACGTCTTGGCCCCGTCCAGCACATACTGCGCCCCCTCGCGCCGTGCCGTGGCGGCGATGGCCGCCACGTCGGAGCCCGAATCTGTTTCGGACAGCGCGAACGCAGCGATCGACTCGCCCCTCGCGACGCGCGGCAGGTAGGCCTTTCTCAGCGCGTGGCTGCCGGCGATGGCGATGGCGCCGCTCCCCAGGCCCTGCATGGCGAAAGCGAAGTCGGCAAGGCCGTCGTGAAAGGCGAAAATCTCGCGCAGAATGCAGATCGAGCGCAGATCGAGCCGGGCCGCGTCCCCGCCCTCCGGCGGCACCGCGTAGCCCAACCAGCCGGCTGCGCCCATCTCGCGCACGAGCCGGCGGCAAGTCGCGTCAGCCTCCGCCGAGTGCGACCCGTTGCCCACCGCGCGGCTCGCCCATTGCGCAGCCTCGCGCGCAAGGCGCGAGTGCGGTTCGCCGAAGAACGGCCAATTGAGATGAGCGAAGCGCCCCGCCTCCTCCCGCGCAATCGCACCCTGCTCCATGCCACCCCCTCCGAATGTCTCCTCCGGCGCCGAGTCGGGAGCCCCGGACTGGGATTGAACACTCATTCATCCTGAATGGTGATTCAGTCAGTGCCAGAAGTCAATCAGCACTGCCCTGTGCGATGCGATCCCGATGGGCCCTGAAGCGGTCGGAGCGACCAGGACTATCATGTAACTATATGATAAACATGGTTTATTATGTTAAGTAGCCGAGTGCGCCCCGGGCGGCATGGCAAGGCGGCAAACCGGGAGAGCGCTGCGCCAGCGCGGGCTGATGAGGGTTGACAAGCGGGCGCTGGATTCGCCAAAATCCATTCTGAATGAACGATCGTTCAATAAGGAGCAAACAATGAGCCTGAAGGGCAAGACCGCGGTCGTGACGGGCGCCGCCTCCGGAATTGGCAAGGCGACGGCGCTGGAGCTGGCGCGCGGGGGGGCGCGGGTCATCATGGCCGACATCAATGAGCAGCGCGGCGCGGAGACACAGCGCGAAGCGCAGGCAGCGGGCCTGCCGGTCGAATACCTGAAGGTCGACATTACCGACGCCGAATCCGTCACCCGGTTCGCCGGCGAGGCATTGAAGCGTGCCGGTCGAGTCGACATCCTGGTGAACGCGGCCGGCTGGGGCCGGACCCAACCCTTCATCGAGAACCCTCCCGAATTCTGGGACCAGGTGATGAATATCAACCTGATGGGGCCGATCCGCCTGACGCGCCATCTGCTCCCGCCGATGTTCGAGGCGCGCGCCGGCAAGATCGTCAACGTAGCCAGCGACGCAGGGCGGGTCGGCAGCCTCGGCGAGACGGTGTACTCGGCGGCGAAAGGCGGTTTGATCGCCTTTACCAAGGGGCTTGCGCGCGAGGCGGCGCGCTACGGAATCACTGTCAATTGCGTCTGCCCGGGGCCGACCGACACGCCGCTGTGGCAGGCCGTGCCCGATAAGCTCAAGGATGCGTTCGTGCGCGCCATACCGTTCCGCCGCGTGGCCAGGCCGCAGGAAGTCGCCGATGCAATCTTTTTCTTCGCCAGCCCCCGTTCCGATTACATCACCGGACAGGTGATCAGCGTGAGCGGCGGGCTGACCATGGCCGGCTGAGGAGGACGCACATCATGAAGACGCTGGATCTGTTCCGCCCCGCGAACGTCGATTTCCGCGCCTTTCAGCCCAGGCATTTCGGCTGGCAACTCGACGGCAAGGTGGCGACCGTCACCCTCAACCGCCCCGAGCGCAAGAACCCGCTGACCTTCGAGTCGTACGCGGAGCTTCGCGACACATTCCGCAATCTCACCTACGCGCAGGAAGTGAAGGCCGTCGTGGTGACCGGCGCCGGCGGCAATTTCTGCTCGGGCGGCGATGTGCACGAAATCATCGGGCCGCTGGTTGAGATGCAGGAGGCGGGCGAGATGGGCGGGCTGCTCGCGTTCTGCCGCATGACCGGCGATCTGGTCAAGGCCATGCGCGGCTGCCCGCAACCGATCGTCGCGGCGGTCGACGGGATATGCGCCGGCGCCGGCGCGATCATCGCCATGGCATCCGACTTGCGCTTCGGCACGGCCGCGAGCAAGGTCGCGTTCCTGTTCGTGCGCGTCGGCCTGGCGGGAGCCGATATGGGGGCGTGCAATATCCTGCCGCGCATTGTCGGCGCGGGCCGGGCGGCAGAACTGCTGTATACCGGCCGCGGCATGGATGGCGCCGAAGCCGAACGCTGGGGCTTCTACAACAAGCTGTGCGAGCCGGGCGCGCTGTTGACGGAAGCACGGGCGCTTGCCAAGTCGCTCGCCGACGGTCCGACTTTTGCCCATGCCATGACCAAGACCTGCATTCACCAGGAGTGGAGCATGGGGGTCGACGACGCGATCGAGGCAGAAGCCCAGGCCCAGGCGATCTGCATGCAAACGCAGGACTTCGGACGCGCCTATCGCGCGTTCGTCGCCAAGCAGAAGCCTGTGTTTGAAGGCAACTGAGGGGTTTCGCTCAGTGCGCCGCGACGACCAGGTGCAGATTCTCGCGCCGGCCGCGTTCCGTGAGCAGCGGATGCAGCAGCAGCGCGAGGTTGCGGTCGACGTACTGGTCGACCGTCATCTTGCCGCGGAAGTGCCAGGCCTTGAGCGCCCAGGCGTGCGCGAACATCACGATCTGGTAAGTGAGCAGCTCCGCGTCGACCTTTTCGAACAGGCCCGCCTTGACGCAGTCGCGCACGTGCGCCTCGATCAGCGCATTGGTCTCGATCTCTTTCTGCTTGATGATGTTGCGGCGGGCCCGGCTCACCGACTTGGTCTCGCGGTACGCCAGCACCGTTGCGTCGATATTGGCGTCGATGACACGGCAATAGGCATGCACCGCCGCCCGGAACCGCGTCAGAGGGTCGCGGACCCCTTCGGTCGCCCGCGGAATGCGCTCCCGGTAGGCGTCCAGCACCGTTTGCAGCGCGAGGAACAGGACGTCTTCCTTGCCCCCGAAATACTGGTAGACCAGGCCGGTGCTCACGCCGGCGCGCTCGGCAATTTCGCGGACGGTCGTGGCGTAGTAGCCGCGCTTGCCAAACAACTCGATCGCAGCGCCGAGTATCTGGCTGCGCCGCCGGGTCACCAGGGCCGCATCATCGACTTTGCTCTTGACGCTCGCAGGCATGAAGGTGTCCGTCGCGCCGGCCGCGATACCGCTCGCGCGACCCGCGCGCCGCGATCTTGGCCGGGACATTCTCGAGGGTTGAATGGTGATTCATTTCTCGCCTTTCGTCAACGTGAGCGCGCATCCTGCCGGACGTCCGAGCGACTGGAGAATTCGCGGGCGGAAGAATCGAGCGGGCCCTGGACCGTCCCTTCCTGCGGAGCGCTGAACCATGCGCAGGGCCGACAAAACTAAACGCTTCGCGGCGGCCGGGCAGGCACGAAAGCCCGGCCCGATCCAGGACCTGCGCGACTGGCTCGCGCGCGTCGCTCAACTG
>Ga0209619_10002602_pt1 | contig 13087 bp, 16 predicted proteins | sample Rifsed16ft3_FD_184011 | JGI IMG/M metagenome (GOLD analysis project Ga0209619, IMG submission 184011) | Soil microbial communities from Rifle, Colorado, USA - sediment 16ft 3 (version 2) | ecosystem: Environmental > Terrestrial > Deep subsurface > Rock core/Sediment | place: Rifle, Colorado... | reverse complement strand
CTTTCAACTGAGGCAAACCGCCTTGGGTGCGTCCATAAGACACCCCAATAATTGCCAAGTTTTCCGCTGTTGCAGGAATCACAATATTCTCTTCATAAGAACCCGGATCAGTAGCTCCTGCTGCCATTGCTTTTGGAAATACAAAAACAGTATCCCCAGCATCGGCGGCTGTCACCGCTGCCTGAATTGTTGCAAAAGGTCGTTTTACTGACTTACCGTTGTAGGCATCACTTCCATTAGACCCATCAACAAAATACACACGACCACCAATAGCAGCACGAGGAATCGGAGCAACCACTCCTACTGGCATACCCCCATACTGAAAAAGTCCATCTGCAAAAGTTGTCATTTATTTCTCCTTTAAGTATTCCACACGATAAGGATAACTCATCACCCGACAAAGGCTGTGGAACTTGTTGTTAAATTTTCCTGTGCTTCTTGCCCTTCATGGGCATTGGCTTCTTTTTATTTCTCGTCTTCTCTGGCATCATTTTCTCACAAGAAAAGCGGGGTGAATTAACACCCCGCAATCTTTATTAAGAACCATCAGTTGCAAAGATGGCTTGAGGATTACCCCAACCGGCAGAGAAACGCATAGACGCTTTGTACTTCGCATTTTCTGTGTCAAACTCATTCTCATCACGCAAGGTGATGGGGCGGCGGTTCATCGTAATCAAACCAGCAGGTGCATTAGTCTGGATATACCATGCTGTTGCACTGGTCAGATATTGCCACACCAAAACTTCCGGGATCACTCCCATTGCTTTAATTGCATTAATATCGTTATCAGCACCACCAACACGATATGGAGACTTCAAGATACGCTCTGCTTCAAACTGCAAGTCGCGCGGGATAATCAAGCGCCGTTGTTGCAAAAGCGCCGGAAGACCACGAGCATCTGTGGTTGCTTGAAGAAGGATAATCATATCCTCAATAGCTGCTTCACTCAGAGCCACATCCACTGTCGGACGGTTAGCAAACGTATAGCCCGTCTTGTAACTGTGTGAAGTTGCCGCAAGAGTAGCTGCGTCTGCTCCTGTGTAGTCCGTGTTAAACGCCCTATTCAGCACGTTTGCGTGGACATACTCTTGAGTGCGAAGCATAGAACGACGAAGTTCTTTCGCACGAGACTGAGCCAGCACCGGATAGAGATTATCTTCAATCTCTTCTTTAGTGACCATATACCCATTCTCATAAACGAGGTGAGTAAAACGAACCACATCACCTTGAACCATCGTGTCATAAACCCCTGCTTGGCCTTGTGCCTTAACGGCAGCGAGTCCCATACCAGAATACTCTACAAGGTCTTCCCAAGACTGCGAAGAAGTCCGTTGTTCAAAAATACTCTGAAATTGTACAGGGAAATCTTCGGCTCCTTTTTGGAACCACTCCTGTACTCCGGGCCACATACCTTTAAGGAAAGTGCCTGTATTAATAACAGCCATGTTATCTCTCCCTATTAGATAGCTGTTGCGGCAGCACCAGACAATTCATGCGAGTTAAACATTGCACGAACTACTTGGTATGCACCAATAGCATTATTAGGCCGTTGAGCCAAACCCAACATCTTGAACTTCAGAGTGTTGGTAGTATTGATTGTGGAGTTGTCCACAATTGTTGCCGAGTACGGATTTGTGGTGGGATCGGGTGCGGCAATGGTGAGTGAGAAGTTGTTGTTCAACTTCGTAGCCACCAAGTTAGTCGCAGTTGCCCCTGTCTGAATCTCAAACACCAAATCAGGCTCATCAGCCACCATTACATAAACTGCTGCTGCATTGGTTGCTGAAATATAGTTTGGTTGTTCAAGGTTCAAAGCTGAACCTGCCATTGTCGTGCCGGGATATACGGGCAAAATGCCCACAACAATCCCGCGCACTGTGTCGGTTCCTGCTGCAAGATCAACGCCGGGAATGCCGTTAGCATCCCCTGCTGCCTTACTCTTTACGAAGTCCCCAAGGTGAACTGCGTCACCATTGGAAGCTGCAAAATAGTAAATATTGGCTTGACCATTGTAGGGAGAACCATTGAGGTGTCCTACCGGACGGCCTCCAAACGGCGCATTTGTATTTGCCATTTTATTTTTCTCCTATCAATTATTTATCATAAGCAATCCGCTTTCCGTAACTTGTTGAAACATCGTCATCAGCACCACGCTGAATCTGCTCATCTACTGCCTTGTTCGCATCCTCTCGAATCTGAACATCCTCGTTATAAAATTCCCAAGGTTGTAGCATTAAGTAAATATCTTGTGGTGTGCCTTCTTTGTCAGCAGTTCCGTAGCGAACTTTCGCTTTTGCTTCTGGGTCTAAATCATTTCTCTCTCCATAGGCTTCACGATTCGTGATATACCTATAGCCTAAATCCTCTGCACGGAGAAGACCACCTTTAAGATCGTCATTCAACCAAGCCATGTGTCCTTCTTTAGACAATTCCTCAACTACTCGCGGGTCTAGGTAAAAGTGCTTTGTAGTCCCGTTAAATTCCCGTCTTGCGCGCCTGCTTTCTTTACTAATCCGTTCTGCTGTTGTGCGGGTTGCTTTCGGTGCATCTTCCAATGCAAATTTATTTTGGGCTGTCATTTTAGTTTCCTCTCTTAGTTATTTCTTATCGGCATAATACCGAGCAACATATTCGGCCTTGGATTTAAAAGTTCCTGTCTCTACCAAAAAATCACAGGCATCTTTTGCTTCTTTCGGCAAGTTTGCGTATGTGTGTTTTCCTGTTGGGGTCTCATCACCGTCTGTACCACCCTCAACACTTGCCACCCTACGCAAAGGATTACCAAACGCTTCCGGGAATCTCTCTTTTACTTTCTGGGTAATCAAGTTCAAGAAAGGTTCAAACGCCTCGCCTTTTGTTGGTGTACCACTCCGATACAAAGTCTCACCAATTGCCCTTGCATAAGCTTCCATTTCTGGATTGTACTTTTCTGTACCTTCAACAGCCCACGGATTCTGTGCTGACCACTTTGTGTATGTTGCCTGTATCTCCGCAGGAACTTCTGGCGCAGCTTTTGGTTCTGGTACTTCCTTTTCTGCTTTTGCTGCTGTCTTCGCGTTCTCAATCTGTTCCGTGACTTCTTCTGCCCGGTCATAATCACCCTCTGCCAAGGCTTCTTTTCGCTCTGCCCGAAGATCGGCCAATGCTTTGGCATAGGCCACTTTCTCTGTTTCTTCGTGAAGCTTGGCAAACTTAGCCACAGAAGCACGAATCTCAGCCAACTCTTTTGCGTGGGCTTCTTCTTTCGTTCTTAACTGTGCCTCTAACCGCTTGTTGTTCTCTCGGAGAATTGGGTTAAGTCTTTCTCCAAACTCATTAAATTCTTCCGCATCACGCCACTTTTCAGGGTTGCCTTTGTACTCTTCTTTAGGAACCCAACCAAGTGTCTTTGCTTTCACCACCGCTTCTTCGTGTGCTAGGACTTCCGGTGTTTTTTCTTCCTCACTCATGTTTCTCTCCCTTCACTGCCACTACATCAAGATCATTTATCATTCGGTATTCTTTTCCATCTGTTCCCCTAACAAAAAAACCAGATAACTTACCGAACATAATTTCATCACCTGCCTGTGGTACTTTGCTGTTTGGTTGGTCTGAGAATGTCTCTGGGCCACATGCAACAACAATCCCTGTCACCTGTGCCATTTCTTCTCTTCGCTTATCTACTTCCAACACATAGACAATACCACCTTCTGTTTTTGTTTCCACTGGTTTCGGATAAACTAAAATCCGATGAAGTAGTGGATACCAACCACTGTTATTTTCCATTTCCTGCTTCCTCCTCTGTCTCAAATATATCTCTTATTACATTCTCTAGTACTGTCACTTTTGCAAGTCCTTGCATACTCAAATATCCTGTCTCCTCTTGTGTTTTACCAACCATTAAACCATCTGCCCAATCATTTTTTAAAGTTTCTTCAAGATGCTTTAAATACCTTTTGGCTTCTTTTGTCACAGGTGAATGTCTCCACTGCTCCCACTCCTCTTGTGAACAAGTAAACTTGAATTCATCCATTCAATTCCTCTCTTTTCCTTTGTTGATATTTTCTTTGTCCCTCTCCTATTTTTAACTTTGTTTCCTCCGATAGTTTGTGTCCTTTGTGCGGTTTTCCTTTTGTTGCAGAGGATATTTTTTCTTTTGTTTCATCCGAAACCACACGACCCCTGCTTTTCTCCCCTATCCGTTTTTTGGTTTCTTCTGTATGTTTAAAAGTACCCCTAAAATATTTTCCGTGGTTTGCTGTAGATAATTTTTTACGCGTCTCAGAGGTGGGACTATACCCTAGCTGCCCACCATCACCCCTATAGTCTTGTTTGCTAACTCATATCCCTGGCCTACAATGTAAGTAAGTATAAAACTGCTTAGACATTGGTTGTCGGTTCCATATTTAACGGCGTTCCCACTTCTTGAGGGAGTCCCGCAGGAGATTCAGAGGGAACTGATACTCCTCCATTACTTCCTCCTTGTTCTTGCATTGAAGCCATGATTTCCTGCATTAACTTAACTGATTGTATAATACCGTCCTGCTGTGCTTGCTTTGCAGTAATTTGTGTGTTGATTACCCCAAGACGTTGATTTACTTCCTCTGTTCGTGCTTGTGCCATTTCTTTTGTAGCTCTTGCATCAAGTTCTTTTATCTCTGCCCTGAGTTTATCAGCATTCTGCATCAATTCAAGCACGGCTAATTTATTTGTCAGTTCCATGTTTGTTTTCTGTAACTGTAACTTAGCCATTTCCAACTCTATTTTTGGATTCTTTGGTGCTGGTGTTTTTTCATTCCACACTTCGGACAAATAAGGAATGCCTGCGGCCTCCAACATCCTTCTCTCTACTGCAATTGTATCATATCCCGGCCCATTCTGTGATGCTTGTTTCAAGAAGATTGCCTGTTGCATTTTCTTCTCAACACTAGCAACATTAGGATCAGCGGCAGGCCTTATGTCGGTTTCCTTCCCCCGGTAATCTGTAGCGAGAATCATTACATTCTTTCCTGTGGACAACTCTTCAAAAGTAGTTTGCTCCTCCAAGAAAAGCTGATTCAGCCGATACAGCATTCTAAACTCATCCCTCAAACTTCTATAGGTGCGTTTGAAAATGCTGTTGAAAATTACCGAACCTTGCTTAACTAATTCTTGTGCAGTACTAGCCGGTGTATTTTGTCCTACATTCTGACCAGACATAATATCGGTTGTACCAACAATCCGCTCACCATAATTCACCAGCATACCAAGCAAAGCAAATAATACCTGAGAGGGTTCTTTTGTAGGTAGTGGATATACTTGACCGCGTAAATCTTGGCTGTCGGTTTGTTTCCACTCACCCTGACCAAACTGATTTTGCCCTCTGCGAAGACGCACACCCCTACCAAGAAAACCACCACCTAAATTATTGAGTGTGCCTGCATCCAACAATTGATTGATGATTGTGTTTACTGTGTGATTCAAAGGCCCCAGCAAAGAACCGAAACCTAAATCATAAATACCCCCATCGGGAGATGGTATCATTCCGTATTTTACAAAGTGAATTGTGGGTTTAATAAAGAGTACCTTGCCTGCTTTTCTCTCTACCCCATCTTTAAAAAATCGTGCAACAATTCTTAAAACTTTTTTTGTTTGCTCATCAACTGTTACTACGTAGGGTTCTGCGTAGCCGTCCCCATCCAAATCAAGATACCTATGTTGTTCAAGAACTAGCCGTTCTTCATCCGACTCCCCAGCAACATCGTGCCTTCCTTGTACTTCATCGGAAACTTGTTGAAGTGGGCTTGTGATATTTATTGGTTGTACTTTGTCTGTGTCCAACACATCCAAAAATAAACCCCTTGCTACTCGTTCGTAAATTGCGTTTTTTGAGAATGGTATTTTGTGAGTGAGTCTCCTAGCCCTCTCAATAGATTTTGCCTTGTATGGAATTACCAAATCTTGAGCCAAAACCATTTCAGAAATGTTGTGTCCTTGCGCAGGATCAAAATAAACCTTCTTAAAAGCTGTACCTACAATGGGTTTTGTAAACATCACACGATCCATTTGGTCTTCCCAATTTGAATCTTCCTCTAAAACCTGAAAGCTCATGTGAGCCGAAACTCGTTTTGCTCTTTGGCATTTCTGCCCGTCATTATCCTCACCAATAACTCTGCATTTTACTATTTCAGTCCCATTGATAAGTGCTGGGTATTCTCTTGCATGACACTGCATTGCAGCAATAGTAACCAAGGGGAATTTGACATTTGCACAACCGGGCCACGGGTCATTCTTTGCTTCCACTATCTGCAAAGCCAATTTTAAAGCGTCTGCATTTCTCTGTTCCCATTCTGCACGAGACTCACAATCTGTTGTGTAGTCATGTAAGACCTGAGCCGCGATTGCTGTCAGGTCTTTTTCACTCAGCTTCTCTGCTATATTCTTTTCAGAGATTAGCTTCGTTATATCTAGTCTTGCTTCCAAGTCCATTATCAATACCCGTTGTCTTTGGTTTAAATTGTTGTAAATATTCAATTCCCTTTTGCAATATCTCTGCATTTTCAAGGGCGTTTCCTTTTTTGTTCTTCTGTAGTCATAATCTAGTAGCCGGTCGTTTTGTTCTTACCAACAAGAAGTGCATCACCGTACGCTTCTTCCCATTCTTCTTCTTCTAGTTCTGCTGCGGTAGGAGCATCAATCAGTTCATCCAACTTCAAACCAAACAACGCAAGCATATCTACTTGATCGTCGTGCCTACCCCTATCAAACCTTAGCAACTCATCTTCAAAAGCGGGATACCACTCAGCTTGCTTATCAACATACAGGCCCCCCGCTCTCATCACTTTCTGAATACCTCTTGCTTTTGTTCTCTTGTCTCCTGTGGCACTTACCGGAGATAGGTTAGGAAAGCTTCTCCGCTTTTCCATTTCCTTGTTAAGCATAGCTCCTAGTGCGTGGGCTAGTGTTCCCTTTTCAACAAAAAACATTTCAGGGTTATAAATGTGTTCCACACTAAAAATCTGTATTACACTTTCATCCGGCCCAAATCTATCTCTTCTCACATCTACTAAATACAATTGACCAGCTTCATCTACCCCGGCAGTTCCAATTACTGTGTAATCTGCTCGTTCTGCTTTGGAGATAGCAAAATCAACTGAGGAGTAGTAGTTTAATTTCAATTCCCCTGATGCTAAATTCTTCCGTGCTTCTGCTGGTATGTCAACAAAATCCTGTTTCTTGAAATATGCGTGAGTCTCATCAATGGGGTTATTCAGGTGTTCAGCAGAATACACATCCGCTTGCCCATCTGCCTCTAATCGCTCATACTCAGCCTTGAAAAATTCCTCGCTTCTGTGTTCAGGCCACAAGAATTGGCTATAGTCTCCAATTGCCGGGTGTCCTCGATACTTAGCTGAGTACCACCCCTTTGTGAGTCTCCTGCTCCAAGTCTTTAATGGTTCAAGTACTGTCAGGGGGCTTTTCTCATCTGGCATGGTTCCGTTCAGCCAACTGTCTGTGTGGATGATTGTGCCTACGGCCCTTAGTTTTCCCCTCTTTGCCATGATGGGGATTAATGTGCCATTGATCCAGCGTTTCAGTTTATCCCGTTGTTCCTTGGTAGCCGCATTCTCTTCATTCTCAATATCATCAATGAGAATGAGGTTTGGTCTTTTCTGGTTCCACTTGATACCCCGGATACGCTGACCAACACCCTTTGCCCTTACCCTGAACTGCTCTACCTTACCTGCTTTTTTCGTTTTAAAATCAACAATTATGTCTGTTTCTGAATCTTTGGATAGCCCAGCTATATCAAAAAGTTCAATCAGTTCATCATTGGTTGTTAGTTCTTTCTTAAGCTCTTGTAAAAATTCTATCGCTTGGGACTCTGTATCTGACACAATAATGGCATAGTCTGCTTCTCGAAACAACATCGAGGCTAGTGCGTAAGCGTGTGTTATTGCTGTACTTTTGGCGTGGTATCGAGGAGCCGCAATACTTACCAACTTATGCTCACTGCACGCCATTCCCCACCATTCAAGGTGAATTCCGGGAGTTGGTAGTGGTTCATCATAGCGTCCTGCCAGCAATGACCCTACAAACCCTTTCAATACCTCCGCAGTCAAGCTCATTTTGATTCTATCAACTTAGCTTTACCTTCAATAACAGCCCCTTGGCCCAATTCTTTGAAGGTTTGCTTCAATAGTTTCAGCCGTTCTTCTGTGGAGGAGGCTTGGGTGATGTTGGTGGGATCACCTCGCATTAACTGTCTCTGGTGAGTGAGGGTAGTGAATATCTGTGCTGCATCCCTTGCCTTAATGGGGGTCTTCACCGTCTTTTCGGCAGCCACTTCGTTCCCCGACTTATCAAATTTGGCTGGTATGTAGGTACTATCCCCACTTAGAATCCTGTCTTCAAGTACTGCAAGAGCTTTCTCAACTGTGGTGTTGATTTTATGGAGTAATCCTTCATTTTGCTCCACCATCATGCGGCATTGAATCTCTGCCCACCACGGTTCTTCTTTCCACTCCCGAATATCCTTCTCGGATACCTTGGCAAGTCTTGCTACCTCAGCAACATCCCCCAACACCACATACAAAGCCGCAGCCTCAACTTTAATGTCCTGTGGAACATAAGCAGGGTTGCGGAAAACACGGGGATGGCCCCTCTTTTTGGTCAGGACTACCTCTTTCCCATCTAGGGTGTACCCCGTTTTCTTCTCTTTTGGAGTAAATGGGTGTCCATCATCGAAAGCCATTGATTTCCTTCTCTTTTTTAAAACCAACAACCCTCTTTTTCAAGGAGGGTGCTGATCCAGTAACCACTATCCAGCATCAAATTTGGAAGTTCTAGCTGGCTAACCTGTCCAATCAGGTAATGGTTCGGCTGTTGGTTGCGGGGGTGGGTCTTGAACCCACGACCTCTGGGGTATGAACCCAGCACTCTACCAACTAAGCTACCCCGCGATATTAAACCTATTGATGTAGGATTTTATAGCAATTTATTCACGAGTCTGGCTATAATCCTACTATCCCATGATATTAAAACAGATACTGGCAGCCCCTACAGTCACATCCCCTACTGCCACGATGGGCAAATCCACCTTTTCAGGTAGTTGGCTTCGGTAGTTCCCTAATCTTGCCTTGTCCCAAATCCCGTGTGGTTCTTCACGACCACTATGGTAAAAGCTTTACAAGGCAGCTTTGGTTAGTGAGTACCTCGGAATCGAACCTTCACTCATTGGTGATAGGTCTCAGTTTCAAGCTTAGACCTACAAACCCATCCTTTAGTTCCCCAAATCTGTAATTATACTTGTTTCAGGCGGAGGATCACCGACTTGTCAGGATAGTCTTGACTCTGTCTGGAAACTCCGCTACCCTTATTTAATATTTATATAAAAGCTTTTAAACCTAATATAATATAATATAGATTATTGCTAATGCTGTTATTAAGCAACCTAGCGAAGCGAAACCAAGGTTGCAATAACTACAACAGCTAAAGCAATAATAAATTAATTTAATTAAAACCTAAGACCTTTAAAACTTGAATAAGTTCCCTACAAGTTTCTAAGGTCTTAATTATATGTAAATAAATCTACATAAGAAAATACTAATACAAGTATCTATATAAGTCTTTTCTAATATAGAATCTAATTAAATACGCTGTGGTTGTTGTTTCCCTGCGGGCAACCAACAGCGTTTATTATTTAATATACCTAAATAGAGATAAATGAATTAGAGTTATGGTTTGCTGGGGAGAAGAGAGGGTAAAGATGTGGCTGAGGAGTACGAGAAGGGGCCTGCAAACGATTTATATGGTGTGGCCTGTACCCTCACACCAAGGAGGGGGTGGAAGCATGCTGTAGGGCCGTTAAAGTGATTTCTCAAAAGTTAAAAATTGCTGAGAAAAATGTAAGGGTGCTATGAATACTATATTCAAGTTTCATTTTTGCCCCACCCCCCATGTGTAATTTCAATAATTCCTTGATTCTATTGTATATTCTATCCATTAGCCCATTAATGGAACAATCAAACAATGGCCCTTCGGGGGTAAATTATGTATGTTGTTGATTATGTTGGGGTTTTGGGAAGGGTAATTTGCACCCCTAATATATTCAATCACTTAGCCTCAGTCTATTATCCCATTATTAGTATCAATCTATGCCCATTAGTGCTTGTTGTTCCATCCATGGAACAATACCCCATTCAGGCATCACCCAACCCTAATCAGGTATTCCCCATGCAGATCAAACACTTATGGAGAGGTGACAAATAAGGTCACAATAACATCATTAGTTATCAATAGGTTATGTGAATATTGACGTAAATGGGCAGGTAAGTGACACTCTACGGCACACCCCAAGGGGGTGAGAAAATACAACATCGTTAGTTATCAACTACTTAACACTTTGGCACGATTCTGGCTCGCAAGTGGGGTAAGAGAAGCTGCAAAGTAGCAAAGAAGCAACAGAGAGTAGTAGCTAGCCGAACACGCGAGATTGCGACTTGCTACTAGGCAACCCAGCACGGGACAAAACCTAAGCATAGGCTATAGGCAGGCTTCCGAAGAGGGTAACCCCAGATACACCAGCCTTCTGGGACGGCTAGCTAGTACTCTTTGACATGAAGGAGAAAACACCATGAAATACACGGAAGTCACTTATGGTGCATTACAAAGCGCCTATGACCACTACAACCACACCTTGTTCGAGGACAGGTTGCCTCAGTGTCTTATCACGCTGCAAAGGCAAAAGGGAGCTGCTGGCTACTATGCCTTAGACAGATTCGCTGACAAGGCGGGGGTTAATGTGGATGAAATAGCCTTAAATCCCGAAGGCTTTAACAGGGAACCCAAGGCCGTCTTGAGCACTTTGGTGCATGAAATGACGCACCTGCAACAAGCTCACTTTGGCAATCCGCCCCGCAAGGGATACCACAATAAGGCGTGGGGAGTACTCATGGAAGCCACAGGGTTAATTCCCAGTGCTACCGGGGTGGAGGGGGGTAAGAAAACAGGCCAGAGTATGTCCCACTACATCCTTGCCGGAGGTGCTTTTGAGTTGGCTACCGAGGAACTATTGGCTGGGGGTTTTGCTGAACTGTTGGCCGACATATGGACAAAGGTAGTGAAGCCGAAGAAAGCACCAACAAGGGCCAAGTTCACCTGCCCATCCTGCGGCCTGAATGCTTGGGCTAAACCGGATAGCATCTTGGTCTGTGGTGAATGCAAGCTGTTGTTGAAAACGGAAGAAGCATAATTGTATTGTACAAAACAAAAGGGAGGATTCTAGCCTAAGCCCTTCAAAATACCGAGGGCTTACACAAGGATCAACCAATAGGAAAGAAAGACCATGAAGGCACTAACCATTATTGTCAAAGTGATAGACGTTCTGGCTACATGCTTTTATGTCTTTGCTGCCTATGTTTTGTGGACGGGATTTTAGAGGTGCTTACCATGACTCGAACATATAAACTTGAGGTTTTAGAGGCTATTGCCGATGAGCTTGCCAAAGCAAGCAATGGCACAATAACCCCCAAGATAATCCCCTATGAGCGCGGGGATGATACTTGTAATTGCTGGGGTTTTGTAGCCCATGCAGCAAACTGGGTAGATGAGCCTGACTGGATGAAACAAAGAGATATGAAGGCTTTACTCGATTCTAAGACTTTTGAGGTAAGCCTCAAGGAAGCACTACCCGGCGATATATTGGCTTATTTTGCACCGGGTACGGATTACTTGCTGCACACGGCACTGGTAGTTAGGCCGGGAGAATTGATTTTGCATAAGGCAGGAATTTTCCCCATAAGCATTGAAGGGGAAAAAGATGAACCCTATTACCAACCCTCGAAGATGAGTTATCTGAGGGTTAAAGCATGAAGAGGTTACTACATGGGGGTATCATGGCCTTGTGCCTTGCGGTGTTAGGCCATGCAGCACACAAAGATGATCCCCACGTGGAACCAAAACACCCCAAGGTAATCATACAAACACGGAAGAAAAAGAAAGTTAAAAAAGATTGAACTTTACGGAAATATGGGAATCTGAAGTAGTAAGAAGCAAAGGAACACCCACCCTTAGGGGCGAAGCAATACAAGCTCTTTAACAGATAGCAGTGGTTAGTGGGTAGGGTACGCAACACAAGGTGAGGCGACAGTCCCCGGAAAGCAGAAAGAGCGAAAGCACACTACTGATGAGGGGAGGATCAACAGACTGTGAGCAAGGGGAAGAGAAAGGTAATAGAAAACACCCATGCCCCTCCCGATGGCAAGGGAATGCCCTACCCACTAACCACTGCAACAAGTAAGTATCAAGCAGGGGAAGTAAACTACCAGACCCATGAAGAGGCAACAGGAAAGCACGAAGGCACATTCCCAAACAAGAACAAGAAAAAGGGGGAACAAAGAGCCATGCTGGACGAACCAGCCCCCTGCTTAATACCTACTAACAGAAAGGAAAAGAGTTTACCGGTTTTGGTAGGGGCTAACAGGTAACACGGCAACCCAAAGACTAATAGAGGCCGAAACACCCAGAAGCCCCCTATCAATTCCAAAGCACTAATCCTAACTGCACAGTAAAAGATTGAGAGGTAATCAAAATGTCCAGATCGGTAAGTACCCCAAGAGACTGTGAGACTGTGAGGCTGTGGCCTACGCCTACTTGGAGCCAATAGAGGATGAGGAGGGGGAATCCCGCGAGTATGATTCGGATGATTTTTCTTTTGCTCTGGAAGATGGGGCTGGTTGCTGTTTGGATTGTCCCCAAGGTAGGGGACGATTACCCAACAGAAGGGTTAGCAAGGAATTGGTGCTCCCGGTTAGGGGATACACTGGTAAAGAAAGGTGCTAGATGTTTTGGCCCCAGACTAAACAAGCTTGGAGTATTCAGCAATGGAGAGGCCATTTTTGAGCGGGCACTGCCATGAGTAGATTTTATAATTGCCCCGACAAAGACACAAAGCATTATGTGTACAGTGTCAATCCGTGGTTATTTGTTTTAGCACTTGCTGCGATTGTGGTGATATTTGTCCTGATATTTGCAGCAATTGTGCTTATTTTCAGTTGAAGAGGAACCAAAAATGAAAGCATGGTATTTTGCACCGGAAGGTGAGGCTCTGCGATATGGTGATGGTAGG
>Ga0209619_10002600_pt1 | contig 13088 bp, 9 predicted proteins | sample Rifsed16ft3_FD_184011 | JGI IMG/M metagenome (GOLD analysis project Ga0209619, IMG submission 184011) | Soil microbial communities from Rifle, Colorado, USA - sediment 16ft 3 (version 2) | ecosystem: Environmental > Terrestrial > Deep subsurface > Rock core/Sediment | place: Rifle, Colorado... | reverse complement strand
CCCAATCCATGAGCCGGTGGTGGAGCAGGAATTCAGCAGCAACATTTTCGAGGTCTTGCCTCTTCCCAGCGACCGGTTTCAAGAAGCCCTGCCCTTGTTGCCAGGAGTGGTTCGGGACCGGAGAGGTCGCATCAATTTCAACGGTGCCCGCTCGTCGCAGAGCATGCTGCTGGTGAATGGCTCGAACGCCACCGATCCCCTCACCGGCGAGTTCGCTTTTGAGCTTCCTCTAAACGCCATCGACAGCGTCGAAGTGCACACCATCCCTTACTCCGCGGAGTTCGGAAACGTCACCGCCGCGGTTGCCAATGTCGTGACTCGAGCGGGAGGAGACGAATGGAAGGTCGACCTGGGTAGCTTGCTTCCCAGCCTTCGCTGGCGCGACGGTACGATCCAGGGCATCAACTCCGCAACGCCTCGCGTTCAAGTGGGTGGGCCTCTGGTGGAGGGCAGGCTGTGGCTTTCCCAAGGAGTGGATTACCGGTTTGTCCGTTCCAGAGTCTACGAGGACGTGGTGGGAGAGGACGAGGAAGTCGTCGAGAACTTCGACAGCTTCACCCAGTTCGACTGGAAGATCAACGAGTCACATTCCTTGACTGCCACCTTCTCCTATTTTCCCGTGGAAATCGACAACTGGGGATTGAGCGTTCTACAACCGGAGGCCGCCACTCCCGAGTTCAACAGCACGGGATGGAATTTCGCGGTCGCCGAGCGAGCGGTAACGAGCTCCAATACCTTGTGGGAGACGTTGTTCGCCGTCAAGCGATATGATGTGAGTGTTACTCCCGCCGGCCAAGGCTCGTCGCTACTCATCGCCGACGGCCTGCGGACCAACTACTTCAACCAGATCGATCGCCAGAGTTGGTGGGTGGAGCTCAAGAACTCGTTCACTCACTTCGTTCCCAGCAGGTTCGGCGAGCATATCCTAAAGGTCGGCGGTAACTTCGCTTACGCCACATTCGAGGGAATCGACGATGGAGGCGTCATCGAGACCGTGGGACCGGACGGGGGTATCCGGCGCCGGACGGAGTTCCGGGGCAGCGCCTCGGTGGGGGCGTCGGATTGGGTGCTGGCGGGCTACCTTCAGGATCAATGGAGGCTCACCGCGCAGTTGGGTCTCGATGTCGGGCTTCGGTACGACTATGAGCGGATCACCGGGACCCAGCATGTTTCACCCCGCGTCACCGTGGCCTTTTCCCCTTGGGAGCACGGCCGCACCATCCTCAAGGGTGGATGGGGTGTCTTCCACGATCATGTTTTTCTCCATGCCGGTGACTTCGAGTCTCTCCAGATCCGGGTGGAGACGGAGTTTGGACCGGAGGGTCGGCCCCTCGGTCCTTCCCTGGTTTTTCAGAACCGCATCGACCCGGCGGGTTTGGAGGTTCCTCGAAGCAAGACCTGGAACGTGGAGCTCAATCAACAACTGGGTGATGACTGGCGGGTCCGCGTCAAGTACCAGGAGCGCCGGGGCAGCCGCGAAATGGTGGTGGATCGGCTGGAAGAGACCCGGGAGGGCCCCATGCTCTTCTTGTCTTCCCGCGGAAGCTCGCGAACTCGGGAGCTCGATGTCACGGTGCGGAAGGACTTGCCCTCGGACGGAAACCTCTTCTTTTCCTACGTCAAGTCTCGGACCTCAGGTGACCTGAACGACTTCGTTACCTTGTACGGAGATCAGCGGAGCCCGATCCTGTTGGATAACGAGAACTCTCTGCAACCGTTCGATGTCCCCCATCGGTTTCTTCTGTGGGGCGTCATCAACCTCCCGCGAGGTATCGCCGTCGTCCCCGGCGCGGAATGGCGCACCGGCTTTCCTTATACGGTCTATACGCCGGACTATCAAACGGTCGGCGAGCGGAATGGCGGCGGGCGATTTCCAACTTTCTTCTCGGCGGACCTCGCGGTCACCAAGGAGCTCACCATAAAGGGAAGGTCGTTTCGAGTCGGCCTTCAAGTGTACAATCTCACCGACCATTTCAACCCTCGGGACGTTTACAGCAACCTCGCCAGTTCTACCTTCGGCGAGTTTGCGGACAGTGTCGATTTCTCGGTCAGGATGAAACTGGGAGTCGATTTCTAAGCTCGTCCGCCTTACGCGTCCGGGACTTCATGAAAAGACATCGCTAGACACAATACCGCTCTTGGTCAGCGTTGGTCGTGTGTTATAGTGAGAAGTCTACTCCATCAAATTAACCGAAAATCAGCTGTTCGCCACCCTGGGTGTGGAGGTTTGCGGATGCCCTATTTCGATATCGACCCACTCCTCGAAGCGATGCTGGACGTTGCTCCCGCTGTCTCCGATCTGAATCTATCTGTGGGAAGACCCCCTCAGGTGGAAGTCGACGGACAGCTCCGGGGCGTTTCCTTTGCCTCCGTGCAGCGGTTGATGCCCTATCACACCGAGCTGGTGGCCATGCGGCTGCTGAGGGGAAAGAGGGACTTGGCGGACAAGCTGATCACCACCGGCTCGGCCGATCTCTCTTATTCGCTCCCGCAGCGAACTCGATTCCGGGTGAACATTTTCTCTCAGCGAGGGACCTACTCCATCGTCTTGCGGGTCATCCCCAACAGGATCCCTACCGTGAAGGAGCTGGGGCTTCCTCAACAGCTCGAAGAGATCACGCGGGAGCGTAACGGCATCGTTCTGGTCACCGGGCCCACCGGTTCGGGAAAGTCGACCACCCTGGCCGCGCTCATCAACAGGATGAACATGGAGAAGGCGATCCACATCGTGACCATCGAGGACCCCATCGAATATCTCTACCTCAACGAGAAGGCCACCATCAATCAGAGGGAGATTGGGACCGACACCGAGAATTTTGCCAACGCTCTGCGGGCCGCCTTGCGCCAGGCGCCGAAAGTCATTCTGGTCGGTGAGATGCGAGATGTGGAGACCATCTCCACCGCCCTGGAGGCTTCGGAAACCGGGCATTTGGTCCTTTCCACGCTTCACACCATCGACGCCGCGAAAACCATCGATCGAATCGTTGGCGTCTTTCCGAAGGACGAAGAGAGGCAGATACGTACGCGATTCGCCCAGTCCTTCAAGTGGATCGTCAGCCAGAAGCTCATTCCCAAGCGGGGTGGGGGGAGGACGGCGATATGCGAGATTCTGCGCGCCAATTCGCGGACCCGCGAGTACATCCAGCAAGGTGAGCGGGAGGGCAAGAGCCTCCTGGACGCGATGGAGGACGGCGCCTTGGATGGGATGCAGACGTTCGATTCGGAGCTTCTGCGACTGGTCGAGGCACGTTCCCTCGATGCCGAGGAAGCCCTGACGTATGCGACGAACCCAACCAACCTCCGACTGCGTTTGGCCAGCCACGCCGACGGCACCAAGGACGGCGCCGCAGAAACTCCAGGCGACGCGGCAGCGGTTGGCACCGGCTCCGATATGGACACCCTGATCGAGAGGTGAACGTGCAGACTACCTGCCCGCAGTGCTCCCAAAGGCTCGTCGTTGAAGATGACAAGTTACCCGCCGCGCCGTTCATGCTCCGCTGTCCCAAGTGCCAAATGGCTCTGAAGCTTCCGGGAAAGGCCGGAGCCTCTGCTCCGCCACCGGGCGCGGATCGGCCGGGCCGGCCGGCGCCTCCGTCGGCGGTAGCTCCTCCTGCAACCACGGTGGCGGGAGTCAACGCTATCCAACGACCGCAGCAATCCGATGCCGCTCCGGCCATTCACGGGGGACAACCTGCTCCGGCCGCGGCTTCGGTGGGTGCCGACTCTAGAAACGCAACCACGCAACGGGCCTTGCTCGCCCTGGCTGGCCAGGCCGAACAAGGTCCGCAGAGTGCGGTGACCTCCTTGCTGCGACGGAACGGTTACAGTGTGGAGACGGCCACCGAGCCGAAACAAGGAGTCCTCCTTCTGGAAAGAAACAGTTACCACGTGGTGGTGACGACGCCGAACGGAGGAGCGTCGGCCGGCGGCGTGAGTCTCTACAAACGCATCGTGGCACTCGCTCCCGAGGTCCGTCGCGATCTGTTCCTGGTGTTATTGGGGAACGAGTTCAACTCCGGCGACGGAACACAAGCCTTTGCCGCCATGGCCGATCTGGTTCTCCACCCCAAGGACATTGATAGTTCGGAAGAGCTGCTGCGGGCCGCGGTGGCCGAGAGGAGCCGGCTATACGAGGCTTTCCGCGAAGCGCAAGCGCGCTTGCACAAGCGAAAGTACTAGCCGCTCTCCGAAACGCACTCCCGTTGAGACGCTTCTCGGTGTCCGGCCGAGCCGGCGCCTTACAGTTTGAACTCTCCTGTCTGATCCATACAATCCAGCGTGGATCGCCTCGCACATGAAGATTCACCTGGTCGATGGAACCTACGAGCTCTTTCGAGCCTACTACGGAGCGCCCGGCGCGCTCGGCCCGAAGGGACGGGAAGTCGGTGCGACCCGAGGCTTCCTGCGCAGTCTCCTCTTTCTGCTCCGTCAGGACGACGTCACTCACGTCGCCTGTGCCTTCGATCATGTCATCGAGTCTTTCCGCAACGATCTGTTCGCTGGCTACAAGACCGGTGAGGGGATAGAGCCTGAGCTTCTGAGCCAGTTCGAGCTTGCCGAGAGAGCCGCCCAGGCACTGGGGATGGTGAGCTGGCCGATGGTGAAGTTCGAGGCCGACGATGCTTTGGCCACCGCGGCCGCACGCTGGAGAGATTCACCGAAGGTGGAGCAGATCGTCATCTGCTCTCCGGACAAAGACCTGGCTCAATGCGTGGTGGGACAGCGTGTGGTGTGCTACGACCGCCGGCGGCAGAAGATGTTGGACGAGGAGGGGGTCATCACCAAGTTCGGCGTGTCGCCGGAGTCGATTCCGGATTGGCTGGGACTGGTGGGCGACGCTGCCGACGGCATTCCGGGGCTCCCGGGGTGGGGCGCGAAGTCTTCGGCACGGATCCTGGCCCGCTATCGTCACATCGAAGACATTCCCGAGGAAGCCTTCCTTTGGCAGGTGCAGGTGCCAGGAGCCAAGCGCCTGGCGGCGAGTCTTCGGAGACATCGTGAGGAGGCACGGCTCTACCGCCTACTAGCCACTCTCCGAACGGATGTCCCTCTTACCGAACAGCTCGAGGATCTCCGCTGGAAGGGAGCGCCCCGAGAGCGACTGGAGGCGCTTTGCCGCGAACTCGGAGACGAAGATCTCCTGGACCGTGTTCACGGTTGGCTCGACTGACGGCGCGCCCCCCGGTCTCTCATTCGCCGGCCGCCGGGGCACACAGCTTTTCTAGCCTCTCCGGATCTCCCTGCAAGGCGATTCGCTGCATGTAGTGGTGGACACTCCTCAGCCCTCCCAGCTCTTCCCCGCCACCGGCGCGGCCCGGGCCACCGTGAACGAGGTGCGGCATGACGACCCCATGGCCGGTCGACTCCGGCGCCGCCTTGGCGTTTATCATCATCAAACGGCCATGATAGGGCGCGAGTCCGAAAGTCATCCTCCGGATGAAGTCTTCGTCTTCACTGTGGACCGAGGCCACCAGGCTCCCGCCACCGCGCCGCGCCAAACGGATGGCCTGCTCGACGTCACGGTAAGCCATGAGGGTTGCCACTGGACCGAAGACCTCGATTTCGTGAGCCGACTCCGCTCTATCGGCGTCCTTGCTGCGCAGAAGGATGGGCTCCATGAAGAATCCTCGTTCCGTACCGGCGCCCTCGAATTGCGTCCTGTTCGGATCGCCGAAGACGATTTCCGCTTCTCGGCTGAGGGCCTCGATGCCCCGGCGGGCAGATTCGACCGCCGCTTGATCTACCAATGGCCCCATACCCACTCCGCTCACTGCAGGGTCACCGACCCTCAAGGCACCTAGTCTTTGCTTGAGATCGTCGATGACCGCCTGCTCCGTTTCCTTGGGTACCAGGAGGCGTCGGATCGCCGTGCATTTCTGTCCCGCCTTGATGGTCATCTCCTTGAAGACTTCCTCGGTGAAGTGAGCCAGACCCGGCGAACCGGCGGTGATGTCCGGTCCGAGGATGATGCAGTTCAGGGAATCGGTCTCGATGTTCACGCGGACGGCGTTCTTGACGATGTTGGGATGGGAGCGGATCTTCCGGCCGGTGGACGCAGAGCCGGTGAACGAAACCACGTCCTGGCACGTCAGATGATCGAGGAGATCGCCGATCGATCCGCAGATGAGCTGCAACGTTCCCTCGGGCATGACTCCCGACGCGATCAAAACCTCGACCATGCGGAAGGCGAGCCAAGCCGTGGGCGTCGCCGGCTTGACGATCGATGGCATGCCGGCGAGCAGAGATGGGGCGAGCTTCTCCAGCATTCCCCAGGAAGGAAAATTGTAGGCGTTGATCTGGACAGCGACGCCCTCCAGGGGGACGTAGATGTGCCGCCCCACGAAGTTGCCGGGCTTGGAGAGACGGGCGATTTCGCCGTCGGTGAGAAACGTACTGGCGGGGAGCGTCTTCCCGCCCAGGCTGGCGTAGAAGCCCAGCGCGGCGATACCTCCTTCCACGTCCAACATAGCGTCGCGACGAGTGGCTCCGTAGGAGGCGGCGATCTCGTGAAACTCCGGCAGGTTCTCGTTCAAAGTGGCGGCCATGGTCTTGAGCAGAGTCGCCCTTTCGGGGAAGGTCATGGAACGCAGACGGGACCCACCCTTCGTTCGTCCCCATTCGAGCATGCCGTTGAAGTCGAGTCCCTCGCTGCCGCAGGTGGCGATCTCCTCGCCGGTGACGGCGTGGTGCAACAGGCGCCCTTTGCCCTTGCCGGATCTCCACTCGCCTCCGGCGTAGCTCTTCAGCGTGATCATGGCTCAGTCCTTTCACTCCCGGCCGATTCGATGCCCGACCTCGCGATTATACCGGAGGTGGGAGGTGTGGACTCAAGGTGGGATACTCCGATTCGCTATAATTGTCTCCGTATGGAACGCCTTGCGGTCAGTATCCTGCTTCGGCCGCGCGACGAGTCGCAGGAAGTTATGCTAGTCGATCGTAATCCGAAACTCGCCTTTTTCGGTGGTTATCAAGCCTTCCCAGGAGGAACTCTAGAGCCGGAAGACGCGAAGGCGCCCATCAAGAACCTGCCAGACGCGGGGAAAGGACTGGGAGACGACTATCCCGCCTTCGTCGCCGCCGCGGCGCGAGAGCTGTTCGAGGAGACGGGAGTCTGGTTCGGCCGAGGAAGCGATCGATCCGAGCGCTCACTGGAAGAAGATCGGCGAAGGGTGCTTGCCGGCGAGGTGACGTTCGATCAGATCCTGAGAGAGATGGGTCAACACATAGATGCCGGGGATTTCACTCCTTTGTGCCGCATCACGACCCCTCCTTTTACGCCGCGACGCTATGACACGTGGTTCTTGCAGTGTCGGCTTCCCGAGGGCGCGAAGGTCGACGTCATTCCGGGTGAGCTGATGGGGGGTGGCTTCGCGCGTCCTGGCGACGCCCTCGATCGTTGGAGGAGAGGAGAGGTGCTGATCGTCCCTCCCGTGGTCATCCTGCTTCGTGGCCTGGCGATGAAGGGCGACGACGCGTTCGTTCTTTGGGCCCGCGAATTCACGCATTCTTATGCCCGCGGCGAGCTTCACCACGTTTATTTCACGCCCGGAGTTCTGTTGGCGGCCTTGAAGACTCCGACCAGACCACCTGCCACGCACACCAACACCTATCTGGTCGGGGAAGAGAGGGTCTACATCGTGGACCCGGCGCCGGTGGACCCTCTCGAACAGAAAAAGCTGTGGCACCTCCTCGACCAGCTCGTCTCCGAGGGCCGGTCTCTTCAGGGAATTCTGTTGACCCACTACCATCCCGATCACGTCGGCGCGGTCGCCGAGTGCCAGAACCGCTACCGGCTTCCGGTTCACGCGCATCGAGACACGGTGGCCCAACTGCCGGACATCCGTTTCGCAGATTCACTGGAGCACGGTCAAGCATTGGACCTCGGGACCTCCCCCGACGAGCAACCGGGATGGAAGCTCCGTGCCTATCACGTTCCAGGCCACGCTCCGGGGCATCTTGCTTTTCAGGAGAGCCGCTACCAGGCGCTCATCGTGGGGGATCTTCTCTCCACGCTTTCCTCTATCCTGATCGATCCGCGGGACGGCCATCTGGCGACCTACTTGAAGTCTTTGCGCTTCCTCGAGTCCGTTGCCGAGGGCACCGTTTATCCGGGGCACGGGCCTCCGGCTCGAGAGGGAAGGAAGGCGATTAGGATGGCGCTTGGTCACCGTCAAGAGAGGGAAGCCCAGCTGCTGGCGGCGCTCTCTCATGAGTCCCAAGCGGTCGAAGTGCTGGTCAGCAAAATCTATCAAGACGTCGACAAGAGCATGTGGAAGCTCGCCGGTCGGTCTCTCGTCTCCGGATTGATCAAGCTCCAAGAAGAAGGTCGGGTTCAAGAAAAGGAGGGGGGGTACTGTTTGAGCGGAGCCGCATCGGGCGACTGCTAGGGCGGTCCCCGGGTCCTATCTCGATGAGGTAAAGTGTAGCGAGCCATGAGAGACAAATCCCGCGAAATCGTCATCACCGGCGCGGGGATTTGCTGTCACATGGGAGACGATCTGCCCGCTATCGAGGCGGCGATCCGGGCCGGACGGGCCACACCGTTTCAGCGCTGGCAGCCGGCCGTCGACTACGGAGCCCGCTGCCAGCTGATTGGCCTTTACCCGAACGATCTGTCGCCCGACTCGCTCGGGATCAACAAACAGCAGGCACGGTTCATGGGGCGGGCCGCTTTGATGGCCCTCCGCGCTGCCCGTAAAGCGCTCGAGCAGTCGGGGATCGATCCCCGGGATATCGCGGTCGTCGTCGGCAGCGGGACGGGTGACGTCGACGCACACGTGGAAATTCACACCAAGCTCGCCCAGACGAAGAATGCGAAGAAGGTGTCACCGACCATCATTCCCCGCCTCATGGCATCAACGGTCTCCGCCAACCTGGCCACCATCCTCGGCACGACTGGCCCTTCTTTCACCGCCACCGCCGCCTGTGCGGGCGGAGCCTACAACATCTTGCTGGCCGCCGAGCTCATCGAGCACGGGCGGGTGGAGGGAGCTATCGCCGGCGGGGTGGAGGTGGCGGACATTCATTTCTTCGCCGGCTTCGACTCCATGAGGGCCTACAACGGCCAGGACAATGAGCGCCCAGAGCGTGCCTCGCGCCCTTACGCGGTCGATAGGGCGGGGTTCATCTTCTCGGAAGGTGCCGGGCTGGTCGTGCTGGAGACCCGGGAGTCGGCGGCGCGTCGGGGCGCGCCGATCCTGGGCGTTCTGCGCGGCTACGGCATGTCGTCGGACGGCTCCCGTGAAATGGTGGCACCTTCCGCCGAAGGAGCGGTGCTCGCCATGCGGAGGGCGCTGGAGCATGCGGGAGTCCGTCCGGAAGAGGTCGACTACGTGAACACCCACGCCACCTCGACTCCCTTGGGGGACGTTTCCGAGGTGCGAGCGCTGCAACGCGTCCTCGACGGCCGGCACGTGCCCTATTCCTCGACCAAGGGCTACACCGGACACCCCGTTTCGGCGTCGGGCACGATTGAAGCCATCTTTACCGCGGCCATGCTTCGAGAGGGATGGATTGCTCCCTCGGTCAATGCCGAGCCGCTCGATCCCGAGCTCGCCGATTATCCTCCCGTTCTGGTTCCCACATCCCGACCCATGCGCGTGGCGCTATCCAATTCCTTTGGATTCGGGGGGACGAACGCTACTCTGGTGCTCGCCGGGCCATAGTGTTGCTCACTTGATGAGCTCCACGTCGTGCGTTTGACTCTCATTGAGTCCCGCCTGAGTAATCTGGATGAAAGAGGCGTTCTCTTGGAGCTCCTTGATGTTCGTCCCTCCCGCGTAGCTGATGCCGGAGCGGAGACCTCCCACCAGTTGTTGTAGCACCTCAGACACCAGGCCCTTGTAGGGCACCACCGCCTCCACTCCTTCCGGGACCACCTCGGCGGCCTCCTCGGGATCCTGGGCGGAGCTCCTTTGCCCCGCCCATTGGGCGCGGAAAGAAGCGCTTCCCCAACAGACTTTGTGGCGTAGCCCGCCACGGATCACCATCACTCCCGGGCTCTCTTCCGTGCCGGCCAGCATGTTGCCCAGCATGGCGCTCCCGGCGCCGGCGGCGATGGCTTTGGTGAGATCGCCGGAGCTGCGGATGCCGCCGTCGGCAATAATGGGGACGCCGTGCTTCTTCGCCTCCCGAGCACACTCCTGAATCGCGGAGAACTGCGGAACGCCGGAGCCGGTGACCACTCGGGTGACGCAGATCGAGCCCGGTCCGATACCCACTTTGATGGCATCGACGTCCAGCTCCACCAGGTCGCGAACCGCTCGTGCGGTGGCCACATTACCCACCACCAGCTCGATGTCTCCTAGCTTTTTACGGATCTGTTGTGCCGCTCCGATGGCCTGATCGGAATGGCCGTGAGCCACATCGACGACCAGTGCATCGACGCCGGAAGCGGCAAGGGCATCCGCCCGGTCCAAGTAATCTCCGCGCACGCCGACCGCCGCCGCCACCCGAAGCCGTCCCTTGGCATCTTTGGTGGAAAGAGGGTAGCGCGTCCGCTTCAGGATGTCGGCGATGGTGATGAGCCCCAGAAGGCGACCCTTGCCGTCAACGATGGGAAACTTCTCGACCTTGTGCTTGAGGAAGAGCTGCTTTGCCTCCTCCAGAGTTACGCCGACAGGTGCGGTGATGAGCTTGGCGGCCGGAGTCATGAGCTCGGACACCAACTGGCTGTCTTCTTCAAGGAAGAGGATGTCCCGGTGGGTCAGGATGCCCGCCAAGCTCCCGTCCTCGGTCGTCACCAGTAACGAAGTGATGCCGCGGTTCTCCATGAGCTGGCGCGCCTCTCCCAAGCTTCGCCGGGGAGAGATGGTGTAGGGGTGCTCGATGACCAGGTTCTCCGATCGCTTCACTCGGGAGACTTGCTCCATCTCTTCCTCGATGGTCATGAAACGGTGGATCACGCCGAGGCCGCCGTGTCGCGCCACCGCGATGGCCATTTCCGCCTCGGTGACCGTTTCCATGTTGGCGCTGACGATTGGGATGTTGAGGTTGATGTGTCGCGAGAACTGCGACGAGGTGTCCACCTCCTTACGACTCCGCACGCGGGACCGACGTGGCTCGATGAGAACGTCGTCGAAGGTGAGTCCTTGCTTCAGTTCGGTGGTCATGGCGATGTCTCCTTCCGGGGAAACGCTTTCCGCGCCGCCGAGCGACCGGACAGTCCAACCCCGCTTCGGTTGTACGTCGCTTGGTTGTTGTGTCGTGAGCTCAGGTAGCGGGCTATCGAATCAAAGGCCGGGCTAGGCCTTTGCCTTCTTAAGAATAGCAACCTGGCCAGCGTGGTACAAGCCGTGCTGCACCGCTCCATGCAACATGACGTAGAAGGTGTAGGCCTGACCTGGAACGGTCGCCTCCAATCGAGGCTCGGGGAAGCTCTTCAATAGCTCCTGCAATCGCTCTTGGGAGGCGAAGAGTTCATGGAGATCCTTTCTCCAGCTCTCCTCGTCGGCCCCATCCACCGGCGGCCAGTCCTCTTCCGCGGTGGCCTCGGGCACCCGGTCCTCAGCGAGTCGCCGGCGGGAGATCTCCGTCCAGGCGGTGATATGGTGTACCAGCTCCCAGATCGAATGCCCCCCGGCGAACGGGCGGGAGGCGGCCTGCTTAGCGGTCACGCCGTCCAGTACTTCTCGAACGGAAGGCCCGTGCCAGGCCTCACCGTGAAAGGCTCTCCGCAGTTGGTCTCGAATTCTTTCCACCTCGCTCATGAGCGATACCTCCCCTCGTTCTGTTGGGGTGCGGATTGAACCGCCACCCTGCACATGTTAAGCTTATTCTTAAGTCCCACTGAAATCGGAGTTCCTTGAACATGAAACAGGTTCTGGCGGGGGCCCTTCTGTGCCTGCTCCCAGCGTTGCTGCTCGCGCAATCACTCGCCGAGGTGGCGAAAGAGGAGAGAGCGAGGCGAAGGAGCAACGATGCGCCCGTTCGAGCCTTTACCGAACAAGACATCGGCTCCACACCCGAGGAGCCGGCAGCTCCAACGTCAACCGACACCGACGGGAGGGCTCTTGTCTCGCCCGCGCCACCGATCATCGCTTCCACGAAAACGGCTCCCCTTTTCAGTCTGGAGGATCGAGGAGGTCGAAGGGTGTCGCTCTCTGACTTTCGTGGCCAGGCCGTCTTGGTCGATTTCTGGGCGACGTGGTGTGCGCCCTGTCGCTCCTCCATGCCACAGGTCGAGAAACTTCACCAGAGATACGGCGCGCGGGGGCTTCAGGTGATCGGCATCAACATCGAGGGTCCAAGCCATGACGTGCTGGGGTACATCGAAGAGGGCGGTTACAGTTTTCTGTTTCTATTCGACGAAGGAAACTGGAGATCCGATGTTCTGCAGAGCTATGGAGTCCAATCCATCCCCCGGAGTTTCCTCATCGACCCGCAGGGACAGATCCTCTACTCGGGTCATCCCGACAGCTTATCGGAGGCCCTGGTGGAAGCGATCCTTCCCTAGAAGCAAGGCAAGGCGCCCATTACTCGGTCTGCGGGCCGCCTCCTTCGGGTAGAGCGGGAACCTCGTTCCCGGCGATCCATACGGAATCGATGCTCCTGGTGTTCTTGATGTCCACGAGCGGATCCTCCTCGAGGACGACGAAGTCGGCCCATTTCCCTGGCGCCAGCGTGCCCAGGCTCTCATCGATGCCCAAGCAGCGTGCCGCATCGCCGCTCGATGCCACGAGAATCTGCATCGGGGTAAGCCCCGCTTCCGCCATGAACTCCATCTCCAGATGCTCGAAGTAGCCCTGAAAGCGTGCCGGTTGGCCGCTATCGGTTCCCAAGGCAACCGTGGCGCCACCATCGACCAGCTTCTTGACGTTGGCGGAGGCCACCACCAGCGCTTTCTTGTAGGCCTGGGCGCTCCGGCTCTCCCGTACCTGTTGTTGCCGGGCGGGATCCTTCAGTTGTTCGATGACCTCTGGATCGACTTCCCGCAGAAAGAAAGGATCCTCGAAGAAATCGGGGACGTCCTGGTAGATGAAACTCACCATCTCTCTGACCAGGGTGGGCGTCTGGCAGACGTTTCGCTCCTTGAGGAGCGTAATGAAATCCTCATCCACTTCCTGGTCCCGCACGCTATGGGCGAGAAA
>Ga0209619_10002598_pt1 | contig 13097 bp, 11 predicted proteins | sample Rifsed16ft3_FD_184011 | JGI IMG/M metagenome (GOLD analysis project Ga0209619, IMG submission 184011) | Soil microbial communities from Rifle, Colorado, USA - sediment 16ft 3 (version 2) | ecosystem: Environmental > Terrestrial > Deep subsurface > Rock core/Sediment | place: Rifle, Colorado... | reverse complement strand
CCAATGGCCACCACGCGATCGTTTCCTTCCACGACCTCCAACCGGCAGGTCGCCAGAGTCCGCCCTTTGCGCACCACCTCGCCGATGGCCAGAAGATCGCCCTGGACACTCGCCAGTAGGCTCATCTTGAACTCCACCGTCTTGACGGTCGAGCCAGGGGATACGGAGCCAACCGCGAAGTTGCCGGCGGTGTCGGCCAGGAGCCCGATCAACCCACCGTGAATGACCCCGTGTCCTTCCTCGAACTCCTTGCGGAAGGGTAAACGGACGCGGGCTACCCCATTCTCACAATACCCCAGCGTCATTCCCAAAGAACGGCTAATGGGGGCGGACTCGAACAGCTGTTTGAGCTTCTCGAGGTGGGCCGACCGCTCGTTGGTTTCCGGACCTCTCTGGGGTCGGAGTCCTTCCGGAAAAGGTACCGGAACCAGCTTCGGTGGGGGCGGAGGGCTCTTGGGTGCCGGTTTCACGGGTTTGACCGCTTTGAGATGCTTAGGACGGACACTCTTGGTAGGGGTTCGCCGCAGAGCCGAAGCGGACCTATTCTTCGTCTTATTACTGGATCTGGATCGATTCGATGCGACCCGCGCTTTCGTCTTTTTAAACACTCGCCTGCTTCCCAATCCAACCTCAGTACAGGTGGCCGGTACGCTCGGTACCGGTATAGTCAACGTAGACCACCTTGACTTCCGAATAGAAGTCAAGAGTGGTGGATCCCTGCTCTCGATCGCCGATTCCAGTGGCCTTGATGCCTCCGAACGGTACCTGTGCCTCACCACCGGTAGTAGGGGAGTTGATGTGGGTGATTCCTGTCTCAATGGCATCCACGAACCGGAACATCTTGGAAGCGTCATGGGTGAAGATGGACGATGTCAATCCGAAGGAGACCGAGTTTGCCACCTCGATGGCCTCGTCGAAGTCCTTCACACGTTGAACGGATAAGACCGGTCCGAAGATCTCTTCTTGGATGATCCGCATGCGGGAAGTGGTGCGATCGAAAATCGTCGGCTCGACGAAGTAACCGTTCTCCAGGCCGGGGCCGCTGGCCTTGCTCCCGCCGCATACCAGTTGAGCGCCTTCTTCGAGGCCGGTCCGGATATAGCCGAGAACCGAATCATATTGATGCTTGTCCACCAAAGGCCCGACGACGGTCTCGGGATCGTCGCTCCGACCCACCCGAAGGGTCTTGGCGTGTTCCACCAGCTTTTCCACGAACCGACTGGCGACTTGCTCGACGACCACCACCCGGCTGGTGGCGGTACACCTTTGCCCGGAAGAGCCAAAGGCCCCGCTCACCGTCGAGGCGACGGCCAGATCCAGATCGGCATCTTCCAGCACGACCAGCGGGTTCTTCCCGCCCATCTCGCACTGCACGCGGAGCCCTCGCCGGCTGCCCTGCTCGTAGAGCTTGACACCCACTGGATTGGACCCGGTGAAGGAGACGGCACGCACCGCGGCGTTCATGACGATCTCGTCCCCCACGTCGGCACCGGAGCCAATCACCATGTTCAATACCCCGGGTGGAATTCCGGCCTCCACGAAGATCTCGACCAGTCGGGTGGCGGTCTCCGGCGTCAGCGTCGCCGGTTTGAAAACCACCGTGTTGCCGGCTACCAGGGCGGGCGCGATTTTCCAGGCCGGAATGGCCACCGGGAAGTTCCAGGGCGTGATAGCTCCCACCACTCCGAGCGGCTGGCGGATGGTATAGATGAAATTGTTCGGAAGCTCGGAGGGGATGGTCTCCCCGCTCATTCGAGCCGCCTGACTTCCGTTGAACTCGAGCACGTTGATGGAGCGCTCGATTTCGCCGCCCGCCTCTGCCCGCGTCTTGCCTTCCTCGCGTGAGAGTAGAGCGGCCATCGCTTCCTTGTTCTGGCGAAGAATCTGACCCGCTCGGGACACTATCTTGCCGCGCACCGGCGCCGGCGTCGCCCGCCACGGGCGGAAGGCCCGCGCCGCGATTTCGATAGCTTGGCGGCACTCCTCGCGGGTCGACAGGACCACCTCACCGAGAACGTCCGTGGTATCGGAAGGATTCTGATTAGGGACCCTCTTCGTCCCCTTGGAGAGTACAAACGCTCCCCCGACGAAGTTTTTGTAGGCCTTCATTGTCTCCCGTGAGCTTTCGCTCTTCTGGGTTCTTCGACTACTCGCTCTGGACCCCTTCGAAGGGTGGAGATGAGCCGGTATCACTATTGAGGTCTACTCCCACCCGGCTCCCGGTCTGGTCTTAAGCGGTGAGTGAGCCGTATAAGCCCAGCAAATCGACATAGATGCCACGGCAGGCTAAACGGTAGTTTATCACAGGGATTGGTGGGCGCAATGGATTTCTTGGATGGTGGAGTAGGCTCCCCTCAACGCCGCTTTTCTATTGCTTGCCGGCTCGGCCCGAGGGTAAACTGCCCACCGGGGACCAAAACACCAAGCCTGTCAAGTCGTTGAAGGCAGAAGCCCTTCCAGTCGACTCGCCAGAGAAAGGAATACTACTCTAAGACGTAGAAAAGACGAAAATATGTGCTTCGCACCCGAACGGCATATCGTGCGGCGCCGTGGGCGCCAGGCTGGAGAAAAGACCTATGGAGCAGCAAGAGATCGTTTACGACGTCGCGGTGATCGGCAGCGGCCCGGGCGGCTACGTGGCCGCGATCCGAGCCGGGCAGCTGGGTCTCAAAACGGTCGTGGTGGAAAAGGACAAGGCATTGGGGGGTACCTGCCTGCACGTGGGTTGCATCCCCACCAAGGCGTTGCTCTATACGGCGGAGCTCCTCGACAAGCTCAAGCACGCACGCGAGCTCGGCATCGTGGTGGAAGGTGTACGCCTCGATTGGCCCACTCTGCAGAAACGCAAGGAGCGTGTGGTTCGCCGGCTGGCGGCGGGCATCGATTTCCTCTTCAAGAAGAACAACGTCGAGACGATGCGCGGTGTCGGCTCCATCCTGGCCCCCGGGAAGGTCGAGGTCAAAGGAGACGACGGCGTCAAGACGGTGCTTGCCAGTAACATCATCGTTGCCACCGGATCGGTGCCGCGCAGCATCCCGGGAGTCGAGATCGACGGACGTCTCGTCTTGGCGAACGACCAGATTCTATCCCTGTCCGCGCCGCCCGGTTCGCTAGTCATCATCGGCGCCGGCGCGGTGGGAGTGGAGTTTGCCTCCATGTTCGCCAGTTTCGGCACCAAGGTCACACTCATCGAGATGTTGCCGCGACTGCTGCCGGTGGAAGATGAAGAGGTATCCGAGGCTCTGGACAAGGCTTTCAAGAAGAGGGGCATTGAAACGCTCACCGGGACTCGGGTTGAGGAGGTCAAGAGGGAGGAAGATGCGGTGACCGTTACCTTCACCACGCCGGATGGCGAGACGGGAGTGCGCACCGCCGAAAAACTGCTCATGGCAGTGGGTCGCAAGCCCCGAACGCAGGGGATCGGTCTGGAGCGGGTGGGGATCCAAACGGAAAAGGACTTTGTCCCCGTCAATGGTTTCATGGAGACCTCGGCGCCCAACGTGTTTGCCATTGGGGACATCGTTCCCTCTCAGCAGCTGGCCCATGTAGGCTCGGCGGAAGGGATCCTGGCGGTGGAGAGGATCGCCGGCCTGGAAGTTATGCCCATCAACTACCAGCACATGCCCAGCTGTACATACTGCTCTCCGGAAGTGGCGAGTGTGGGAATCACCGAGGTTACCGCGAAGGAAAAAGGATACGAGGTAAGGGTCGGTCGTTTCCCCTTCAGTGCCAACAGCAAGGCCAGCATTTTGGATGAACGCGAAGGTTTCGTAAAAGTGGTCAGCGAGGGGAAGTACGACGAGCTGCTCGGAGTCCACATCATCGGACCTCACGCCACCGATCTCATCGCCGAGGCGGTGGTGGCCCTCGAGCACGAAGCCACCGTTCAATCGCTCATGCGAACGGTTCACGCACACCCGACCCTGTCGGAGTCCGTCATGGAAGCTGCCCACGCGGCGGAGGGAAAAGCGATCCATGTCTGATCTCTGTCTGCGGGTCGATTTGGGACGTCGCGCCTACCGCGAGGTCTGGGAGTTGCAGCGCCGGCTGGTCAAGCTTCGTCAGGCCCGCGTTGTTCCCGACGTTCTGCTGCTCGTCGAGCACCCGCCCACCTACACACTGGGTCGGGCAGCAAAGAGGGAGCATTTGTTGGCGACGGAGGACGAACTGGAGCGGCTGGGAGCGAGTGTGGTTCAGTGCGATCGAGGCGGTGACGTCACCTTCCACGGTGAAGGCCAGATCGTTGGCTACCCGATCCTGGACCTGCTGCAGATGCAACCAGATGTCCACCTTTATCTCCGGCGGCTGGAAGAGATGTTGATCCGCACGCTGGCCCGGTTCGGCATCGAGGCTCACCGCGAGCCGCATTTGACCGGTGTTTGGCACGGGCAGGGAAAGCTGGCGGCGATGGGAGTCCGGGTGGCGCGATGGGTCACTTCCCACGGGTTCGCTCTCAACGTGTCCACCGACCTCGGCTACTTCAAACGCATTGTGCCGTGTGGTATCGTCGGCCGGGAAGTGGCCTCCATGGAAAGTGTGGTGGGAAGCCCGATTCCATTAGGGACGGTAGCGAATGCTCTGTCTTTGGAGTTCGGACGCGTCTTCGAAAGGGTGATGCTCACCCGATCCATTGAAAGCCTACTCCAGGAATCTCATGTCGAGATTTGGAAAGCACCAGCTTCATGAGCTTTACTACTACCTGAAGCTCACTCGTAGCCTCGAGGAAGAGCTGGCTCGACTATTCCGGGCGGGAAAGCTGTCCGGCGCACTTCCCATCAGTACCGGCCAGGAAGCGCTCAGTTTGGGAGCGACTTACCCACTGCGAGCCCAGGACGTCCTCGCCTCCGCCGTTCCCTGCAACACCGCTTTGTTAGCCCGGGGAGTCACCCCGTTCGAGATCTTGACCCATTTCATGGCCCGGCGAGGGAGTCCCTCGGGTGGGCGCGACGGATCCATCCAATTCTGCGACCTGAAGCGCGGCCTGGTGGCCCCCACCGAGCACCCGGCGGCACACGTCGCGGTCATGGCGGGCGTTGCCTTCGCCGCCAAAGTCCAAAGAAAGGATTGGGTGGCTCTGGCGCTGGTCGGCGAAAGAGCCCTGGCCACCGGCGATTTCCACGAGGGTCTGAACTTCGCCTCCGTTCACCAGCTCCCCTTGGTGGTGGTTATCGAGAAAAAACCCCTGGATCCGGCTGCCGCGGCGTACGTTGCACCGGCCGGTCAGAATCATTACGAGCGTCTCAAGGCCTACGGATTGCCGACGGTCATGGTGGATGGAAACGACGTGCTTCAGGTGTTGCAGGTCGTCGAGGCGGCGCTGGAGAGAGCGCGGATTGGCAAGGGGCCGTCGGTGATCGAAGCGCGGACGGCGGGACGGACTCGTTTCAGCATGCGCGAAGATATCCTGGCCGTTTGGCCCGCCTCGGCCCAACGGTTCCCGGAGGCGGGTGCCGATGAACCGGGCGAGGGCCAGCGAAAGCTCGCCTTTGAGGATCGAGAGCTGAACGATCCCGTCGACCAGTTCGAAGCCTTTCTCATCGAACATGCCCAGATGCGGCCCGCCGAGCAGAAAGAGATTCTCGCCCGGGTCACCAAGCTCATCGCTGAAGACGTACGCCGCGCGGAAGAGGAGCCGCCGCCGGCGAGCGAGTCCCCAACGACGGGGGTCTATGATCGAGGGTCGAATGTTCCTGTCAGGCTCGCGGAATGAATCATGGCTGAGATCACCTACCTGGAAGCGATTCGTGAGGCCATGTGGGAGGAGATGGAGAGGGACCCGCGCGTGCTCCTCTTGGGAGAGGACATCGGAGTCTATGGGGGTGCTTTCAAGGTCACCCAAGGCTTCCTGGAGAGATTTGGTCGAGAGCGGGTGATCGACACACCCATCAGTGAAGAAGGCTTTACGGGAGTGGCCATCGGAGCCGCCTACATGGGGCTCCGGCCGATCGTGGAGTTTCAATTCATCGACTTCATCGCCAACGCGTTCAACATGATTACCAACTTCGCGGCCAAGAGTCGTTATCGTTGGGGGGTGGGCGTACCGCTGGTGTTGCGAGGACCGACGGGAGGCGGCGTGCGTGCCGGACCCTTCCACTCTCAAAACCCCGAGATGCATTTCGTGCACACTCCGGGAATCAAGGTCGTGGTTCCGGCCACTGTGCATGATGCCAAGGGATTGATGAAGGCTGCCATAAGAGACGAGGATCCCGTCTTGTACTTGGAGCACAAGTACCTCTACCGGCGCATCAAGGAAGAGCTTCCCCGGGAAGACTTCGTCGTTCCACTCGGACAAGCGATCGTCAGACGGACGGGAAGCGACATCGTCCTCATCACCTACGGAGCGATGCTGTACGTGGCGCTGGAGGCGGCCTCCTCCCTGGAGCGGGAAGGAATCGATCTGGAGGTGATCGATCTGCGAAGCCTGGTGCCTCTCGACCGGGAAACGATCTTAGCGTCGGTACGGCGGGTCAACAAAGTCATGATCCTCCACGAGGACACTCGCACCGGAGGTATGGCCGGCGAGATATCGGCCCTTATTAACGAGGAGGCCTTCGAGGATCTGGACGGTCCGATACTGAGGATTACGGCGCCCGACACACCCGTGCCCTACAGTGCCGAGCTAGAGGATGCCTTCATTCCTCAGGTGGCTGACGTGATAGACGCGGCTCGTAGACTGGCCGCTTATTAGTCGAAGCGGGGGTTGGAAAGATGGGAACACCGATCATCATGCCTCAAATGGGTGAGAGCATCGCGGAGGGAACCATCACCAAGTGGTACAAGAAGCAGGGCGATCGAGTGGAGCGCGACGAGCTCCTCTTCGAGATCTCGACGGACAAAGTCGATACCGAGATCCCATCACCCGCTGCTGGGGTACTCGCCGAGATCAGGGTCGGGGAAGGCGAGACGGTGCCCATCAACACGGTGGTGGGCGTCATCGATGGCGAGGGAGCTGGCACTCCCTCTCAGTCGACGTCATCCTGGACCGAGAAACTACCCGCTGTCTCCCCGGAATCGACCGCCGCACCGAAAACGCCCGCCTCACCTTCCCGCCAGGCTCGACCCACCACGGCAGGCGGCCCGCCCCGGTCCTCACCCTTGGTACGCCGCATGGCGCGGGAGCGCAACATCGATCTTTCCACCGTGGAGGGAACCGCCGCGGGGGGCCGGATATCCAAGAAAGACATCCTGACGGTGTTGAACACTGCTGAAACGCCTACCGCAGTGGCACCTCCCCCTCGGGAAGCTGGAGCCGTTCCCGTTGAAACGCCTCCACCTGCACCCGCCCCTGCGCATGCCGGCCGGGTCCATTCCGAGCCGATGAGCGTGATGCGCCGCTCCATCGCCGAGCACATGATGCTTTCCCGCCGCACCTCCGCTCACGTCTCCACGGTTTGGGAGGCGGATATGGGCAGCGTGGAGAAAGTGCGCCGGGAGTATGGAGGTCGCTTCGAGAAGGAGGAAGGCGTCAAGCTCACCTATATGCCTTTCTTCGTCCGCGCCGTTCTTCACGGATTGAAGGCTTATCCGATTCTCAACTCTTCCGTCGATGGCAACAACATTGTTTACAAACGGGACCTCAACATCGGCATAGCGGTGGCGCTCGACCGGGGACTCATCGTTCCCGTCATACATCGGGCGGACGAGAAGAGTTTCCTCGGGTTGCAGCGCGTGGTTGACGATCTGGCCACGCGAGCGCGGGAAAAGAAGCTGAGGCCGGAAGACGTTCAGGGAGGGACCTTTACCATCACCAATCCGGGGCCCTACGGGGCTCTTTTTGGTACCCCGATCATCAACCAGCCTCAGGTAGCCATTCTCGGCGTGGGTGCCATCCACAAGCGCCCGGTGGTGGTGAACGATGCCATCGCCGTTCGTTCCATGATCTATCTGTCGCTCACCTTCGACCATCGCATCATCGACGGAGCGGTCGCCGACCAATTCATGGCCGAGGTGAGGAAACGCCTGGAGACCTGGGACGAGAGGATACTGTAGCGGAGTAAGCCGTTCTCGCCCGGAACACCGAGTGGGTAGAATGAACTCATGGTAGCGATCAAGTCACCTCGCCCGGAGTGGCTCAAGGTGAGGCTCCCGGGGGGCGAAAACTACAACCGGCTCAAGTCGGTGATGCGCGGGCTCGACCTTCACACCGTGTGCGAGGAAGCCCGTTGTCCCAATGTGGCGGAATGCTGGGGCCAGGGTACTGCCACCTTCATGATCCTGGGCGACGTCTGCACCCGGGCTTGCGGTTTTTGCGCGGTAGCGACCGGGTTGCCCACCAAGTTGGATCTCGCCGAGCCGGATCGAGTCGCCCGCGCCGTGAAGGCCATGAGATTGCAGCACGTGGTCATCACCTCGGTCAATCGAGACGAGCTTAGAGATGGCGGTGCGTTCCTCTTTGCACGCACCATCGAGGCGGTGAGGCACGAGAATCCCAGCGCGACCATCGAGGTGTTGATACCCGACTTCAAGGGCTCCCTGCCGGCACTCCAAAAAGTCCTCGCCGCCCGCCCGGAGATCCTGAACCACAACGTGGAGACCGTCCCCCGCCTCTATAAACGTGTTCGACCGGGCGCGAATTTCCGTCAATCGGTCGAGCTACTGAACCGAGGGAAGGCTCTCGCTCCGGAAATCATCAGCAAGACGGGGATCATGGTAGGGCTCGGGGAGAGCCACCAGGAGATGGTGGATGTCCTGAGGGAGCTGGTTGCGGCTCGGGTCGAGATTCTCACCATCGGCCAATACCTTCAACCCACCAAGAAGCACCTACCCGTGGAACGCTTCTATCATCCCGACGAGTTTCGAGAGCTGAAGCAGATCGGCCTCGCCGCCGGCTTCCGCCATGTGGAGGCCGGTCCTCTGGTGAGAAGCTCGTACCACGCGGCGAACCAGGTTCCTGACGGCTGCCTTACCCCGGGCCTCACTCGGGGATGACGGAGAAGCCTTCTCGAATCGCCGCCTCCCGTAACCGCTGATCGAGGCTGACCAGCGTTTCACCCATCGGCTCCTCCTCGCAGGCGACCAGGGCGGCGGCCAACTGCAGAGCATCCGCCGCCCTCAATGAATGCACCGCCAGGAGGCGCCCCGCCCTGGACCGGACCTCTTCCGAGGCGGCCACCGTGTCGGCGTTCTGGAAAAAAGCGTTCAGCCTCTTGAGGGCGTTCTCCAGAATGGAGCTCGGCAACGGCGCCTCACGATGGCGTCGATAAATGGCGGACTTGCATTCGACCGGACTGGCCCACCAAACAATTGGGATTTCTCCCTGGCCGGCAAGCCGCGCCAGCTGCCTAGAATGTGGCTCTGGGAGTAGTAAAGGAACCAGGGCAGAGCTGTCCCAGAACACTAACGGCCCTCTCGCCTTTCCGAGAGGAGAGCGGCCAGCACCGCCTTGCCGATTTCTTGCGATCCCTCAGGCGCGGACAAACAAGATCGCGGCACCGTACCCCGGCCCAGCCGCAACAGGCCTGCTTTGGCGAGCCGCTCCCGACGCGTCCCGCGTTTCTCAGCGGTATCGAGGGGAACCAGCTTGGCGATCGGCTCTCCTCGTTCGGTGATGAGAACCTCATCCCCGGATTTGACCCGTTTGAGGTAACTCGTCAAGCGCGCTTTGAGCTCGGCCACCCCGGCCTTTTTCACATGTCCATTATGGTCACTTTAAGATGACCTGTCAAACCATCATGGCGCGCACCCTCGTCTGCAGGGAAACTGGCGTTGGATGCGGCGGGCGGCACAAATCCGCCCGGAATGTCATAATTGGATCTCGCCGACAGCGTTGAAGGCGCCCTTATCGGAATGTCCAAGTCAATTAGAAATTCGTCCACGGTCGACATCGAGGGCGTGACGCTTCATCTGACCTCGCCGGAGAAAAGCGTTCCCGTCTGGGTGGGGCAGCGTGAGGTGCTTCTGCAGCTCCTCGCCGCCTGGACGCGGATCGAAAAGCAGGATCTGCCCCTTCATCCTCGACTGCTCGGCAAGCCCGGCGTCGGCAAGACCACGCTGGCCTGCGCGGCAGCCAGAGAGCTCGGATTGGACGTCTATATCATGCAGGCCACCATGGACACCCGACCGGAGGATCTCCTGGTCTCACCGGTCCTCGATCCGAAGGGCGGTCTACGTTACATGGCCTCCCCTCTGGTGAGTGCCATGGTTCGGGGCGGAGCCTGCGTCCTCGACGAAGCGAACCGGATGAGCGAGAGATCCTGGGCTTCTCTGGCGCCGCTTCTCGACCACCGTCGCTACGCGGAGAGCTTGGTAGTAGGAGTGAAGATCGCCGCGCATGAGGAATTCCGCTTCGTCACCACCATGAACGAAGACGCCTCGACCTACGAAGTACCCGAGTACATCCACTCACGGTTGATGCCTCAGATCTATGTGGACTTCCCCGAGGAAGACGAGGAGCGCGCGATTCTAAAAGAACAGATTCCATTCGCGGCCGACGAAGTCTTGCAATACGTCCTCAGGTATCTGCAGGCGGCCCACCGCGCCGATCTTCGTTACACCGTTCGAGACGGCATGAACGTGGTGCGTTACGCCATGAAGATGCTGCACATGAAACGGGCCAAGGATGCGAAGAGCGCCGTCCACAAGGCCCTGGAGCTTGCTCTAGGAGCCGAGGAGGCCAAGCAGTTCGACATCTTCTGAGCTCATGGGCCGGAAGCGAGCAAACAGCTTAAGGGCTCTGACCCCGGAGGTCATTCCCGGGGTCCATCTTCTGCCGGTCGTGCACGAACGCGTCGACCTGGCGTCGGTCGTTCGAGCCGTGTTGGACGATTTGAAGCCTGCCGCGGTAGCGGTGGAGCTGCCCACCAGCCTGACCGATATCGTTCTCAAGGCGATCCGACGCCTACCTCAAGTCTCGCTCGTCCTGTCTGAGCGACCCGGAGAAGATGCCCTGGTTTGGGTCTCAATCGCCGGAGATCCTTTCGCGGAAGCACTGCGCTGGGCGAGCGAGCGCAGTAAGCCGGTGTTCTTTGTGGACCCGGATATCCCCTATGAAGAGCGGCGGCGAGATCCGGTACCGGACCCCTATGCCCTGTGGACCCTGGGTGCGCAGAAGTACCTCGAGCTCTTGGTAGAGCAGGGCGACGCCGCGCCCCGAGGCGACGTTGACCGGCAGCGCGAAGCCGGTATGGCCCACCGCATCAAGCAAGCGAGGGAGGTTTCTCCCTCCGGCCCCTTGCTCGCGCTGCTGGGGGCGGCGCACGTGCGGGCAGTGGCCCGGGCGCTCGCCGAGCCGACCGCCGAGCCCTTCTCGCGCGTTAAGCGCAGTCGATGCGAGCTCCGTCATCTGCATCCCGACAGCCTGACCGCCATCGTGCCCGATCCACCCCTGGCGCACTCTGTCTTCGAGCTTCTCCGGCGAGGCGAGGTCCTCCCGGAAGTGAACCTGGAGTCCGCGCTCTCTCGGCAGGTATCTTGGGTCCAGTACGGACTGCGGGTCATCACCGGGGACAAGGACGGGCAGAACAAACAGCGCCCCATGAACGTGGCGCTCTACGCGGCGCGCCACGGGTCTCGGACCGCCTTCGGCGAACAGTCGGTCCCGGACCGCAAGGCGCTTCAGGGGGTCGTTTGGCGGATCGGGGCTTCCTCCTACCAAGGCCAAACCCGGGAGAACATCCAGCCCTGGCAACGGAGGACGTTCTTCGACTTCGTTCGTCGCTATGCGCGGCTTCAGGGAGCATTGATTCCCGGCCTGTTCGAGTGGACGGTGGCGGCGCGGGGAGTCGGTGATGACAACTTGGCCTGGGAAGTGTTCGATGCGGCGCGATGCTATCCCTGGCAGAGAACGAACGCCGAGATAGCGACCGCTCGCATCGATGGAGACCAGCTGGATCTGGGTACGCGGAAGATCACCTTCCGCAAGCGATTCTTTCGCGTCAAGCAACGCCTGGTCCGGGTTCCGGTGCGGGAGCGGCCGACGACGGACGATCCCGAAAAGTGGCTGGAAGCGTTCGACCCGACGGGACTGTGCTCTCATCGTCCCGAGGATATCGTGATCGAAGACTACGCGCGCTTCCTCCAGAACAAGTCGGTCTCCCTTCTCTCGGCGGAGCGGAAACGAACCGAGCCCTTCACCAGCACGCTGCTGGACGGTATCGACCTCAGGGAGACCCTCCGGAATCTCCACCAGGGCAGAGTCTATGTGCAGGAGTTTGGACGGTCGCCCGGGGAAGCGGGATCGGTGGTGGTCGTTTTCGATCGGGATCTCCAGGGGCACTCATTTCCCTATTGCATGACGTGGCTGGGTGAGGACGAACAAGAATCGGATATGGCCTTTTACTCCACCGATCCGGCAGAGCAAGTGGTCGGTCCGGGTATCATGCGAGCCACCTACGGCGGATTCATGATGACCTATCCACCCCGTAGGGTCTTCGACGTCTGGCAGGATCGCGAGTATCGAATCGCCCGAGAGAAAGGGGAGGTGCTCCTCATGGCGGCGGTCGATTACAGTGAAGAAAAGCTGGTCGTGCACCTCGCCAAAGACCCGCCGGCCCCGGCCATGCACCAGTACGCCAGCGCCCAGAAAAAGCGCATCGTCCACATCCCCATCGGCTCCATGTCGCCGGTGACGCTGAAGAAGATCCGTGTGGTTCATCTTCTCGCTGGGCGTGACAAGCGTGCCGTAGCCAAGGACTACATTTGGTGATCGGTGCTGAAGGTCGCGGCCGGTCAGGGCCGCCGGCCTACTAGAAGCAACCATCATTTCGTTTGGTCTTACTTTATGCAATACTGGTGGCGTGGTTCTCCGGCGGAAGTTCCGCCGAGATCGTCTCGGCTCCAAAGGTGTACGGCTTCGATACCGGTTTCGTGTGCTACCACCGGGGCTGGAACGAGCTCAGGTCAGAGGACCTCGGACTCCTCTGGGAACATCTTGTATTGAACGAGCTGCACTCCCATCTCCAGTCCCGGGCGATTCACTACTGGCGGAGCAAGCAGGGCGCCGAGGTGGATTTCGTACTCACCCCGCGCGGGAAACCACCCATCGCCATCGAGTGCAAGTGGTCCGCCGACGGCTTCGAGTCGAGCGATCTGTCGGCCTGGTCGTCCAGCTCAACCGGTGGCGGCGATCTAAGCGTGAGGGCTGCGGCAGCGCTGGCCGG
>Ga0209619_10002596_pt1 | contig 13098 bp, 16 predicted proteins | sample Rifsed16ft3_FD_184011 | JGI IMG/M metagenome (GOLD analysis project Ga0209619, IMG submission 184011) | Soil microbial communities from Rifle, Colorado, USA - sediment 16ft 3 (version 2) | ecosystem: Environmental > Terrestrial > Deep subsurface > Rock core/Sediment | place: Rifle, Colorado... | reverse complement strand
CGTTGATCTCCTTGAACCGCTCTTCGGCCCCGGGCTCCTGGCTCACGTCGGGGTGATACTTCTTTGCCAGCCGCCGGTAGGATCGCCGGAGATCCTCCGAGGAGGCATTCCGTACCACTTCGAGGACGTCGTAGTAATCACGCTTCTGAGCCATTCCCCACACCGTTGCCGCCGCCCACCGCGCCCTTAGGCTTCGCGGAACTCACCTTCCACGACGTCGTCGCCCTTCGAGGAAGGGGGCGTTGCTGGTCCGCCTCCCTGATCCTGGCCGCCCGTTGGGTCTGTCCCCGGCTGCTGTTCCGGGCCGGCAGGGCCGGTCGCTGGCATGGGCGCCTGGCTGCCCGTTGGGCCTGTCCCCGGCTGCTGTTCCGGGCTGGCAGGGCCGGTCGCTGGCTTGGGTGCCTGGCGGCCGGGGGCGGTGCCGCCCGCACTGCGTGCCTTGCCTCCCGTCCCACCAGAACCGCGCGGCTTGGTGCCGCCGATGCCGCCCGTGTCGGAGGGCTTGGCCCCCACCTCGTGCAAGGCGCCGAGAAGATCGGTCGTGCCCCTGCGGATCGGCTCCGCCTCGTTCCCCTCCCGCAGCTGGCGAAGAGTTTGGAGGCGGGCCTCCAGCCGGCCCTTGCTCTCGGCCGGCATCGAGGCGCCCATGTCGCGCAGCGCTTTCTCGGCGGCGTAGATGGCGTTGTCGGCCCGGTTGCGGGCATCGACAAACTCGCGGCGCATCCGATCATCCTTGGCGTTTGCCTCCGCCTCCTTGCGCAGCCGCTCGACTTCGTCCTCGGTCAGCCCCGAGGAGGGATGGATGGTGATGTGCTGGCTGCGGCCGGTGGCTTTGTCGTCGGCGCTCACTTTGAGGATTCCATCCTTATTGATGTCGAAGGTCACCTCGATCTGGGGGACGCCGCGCGGGGCGGGGGGAATCCCGTCGAGGGTAAACTTCCCCAGGGAGCGGTTGTCGGCGGCGAAGGGGCGCTCGCCCTGCACCACATGGACCTCGACCTCGGCTTGGTTGTCGCTTGCGGTGGAGAACACCTGGCTCTTGCGGTTCGGGATCGTCGTGTTGCGCTCGATCAGCCCCGTGGCCACGCCTCCCAGGGTCTCGATCGAGAGCGTGAGCGGGGTGACGTCCACCAGGACGATGTCTTTCACCTCGCCGCTGATGATCCCGCCCTGGATGGCGGCCCCCAAAGCCACCACCTCGTCGGGGTTCACGCCCTTATGCGGCTCGCGGCCGAAGAACTTGCGCACGGCTTCCTGGACGGCGGGCATGCGCGTCATCCCGCCCACCAGGATCACTTCGTCGATATCGGGCGGCGTCAGGCCTTTGTCTTTGAGGGCCTGGCGGCAGGGGCCCATCGTGCGTTCGACCAAGTCCTCGGTGAGCTGTTCGAGTTTGGCGCGGGTGAGGGCGATGTTGAGATGCTTGGGCCCGCTGGCGTCGGCCGTAACAAAGGGAAGATTGATCTCCGTCTCCTGGACCGTGGAAAGCTCGATCTTGGCCTTCTCGGATGACTCCTTGAGGCGCTGCAAGGCCTGCCGGTCGGTGCGCAGGTTGATCCCATCCACCTTCTGGAACTCGTCGGCCACCCAGTCGATCACCCTCTGGTCGAAATCATCGCCGCCGAGATAGGTGTCGCCGCTGGTGGACTTGGCGACGAAGGCCCCCTCTCCCACCTCGAGGACCGAGATATCGAAGGTCCCTCCGCCCAGGTCGTAGACGGCGATCGTCTGATCGGCCTTCTTATCCATCCCGAAGGCGAGCGAGGAAGCGGTGGGCTCGTTGATGATCCGCAGCACCTCCAGGCCGGCGATCTTCCCGGCGTCCTTGGTGGCGTTGCGTTGGGCGTCGTCGAAATAGGCGGGGACGGTGATCACCGCCTGGGTGATGGCCTGGCCGAGGTAGGCCTCAGCGTCGGCGCGGAGCTTGCCGAGGATCATGGCCGAGACCTCGGGAGCGGAGTATTCCTTCGACCCCATGTGCACCCGCACGTCTCCATTGGGCGCGGCGCTCACCTGATAGGGGACGAAGCTCATCGCCCGCTGCACCTCGGGGTCGGAGTATTTCCGACCCATGAAGCGCTTGATGGAGAAGACCGTGTTTTCCGGGTTGACGATCGCCTGGCGGCGGGCCACCTGGCCCACCATCCGTTCCCCGGTCTTGGGGTTGATGGCGACGACGGATGGAACAAGCCGCCCCCCTTCGGCGGAAGGGATCACGACTGGCTCGCCGCCTTCGATAACGGCGACGACGGAGTTGGTCGTACCCAGGTCGATGCCGATGATCCGTCCCATTGAGTCTGATCTCCTCGAGCCGCACGCGGCACCCGCACGTCGGCGGGGGTCCCGGGCAACTCGTGCCGTGCGGCCGCGTCAGCGAGCCACGCGGACCATCGCCGGACGGAGAATTCGATCCCCGATCCGGTAGCCCTTCTGCAAGACCTCAATCACCTGGCCCTCGCGGTACCCGTCGCCCGGCTCGAAGGTGACGGCCTCGTGGACGGTGGGATCGAACATCATCCCCTCGGCCTGGATCACCTCGACGCCTTCCGCGTCGAGGATGGCCTGCAGCTTGCGCTGGATGAGCTGGATCCCTTCGACCCACGCCTGGAACTCAGGGGCGGTCGGCCGGTCTTTGAGAGCCCGTTCGATATCATCCAGGACGGCGAGATAACGGGTGAGGATCGTGGCGGCTGCGATCGCCCGTGCGCCCTCGAGATCCCGCTCCACCCGCTTCTTGTAGTTGAGAAACTCGGCCCGCTCCCGCTGCCATCCATCGAGGTATTCACTGGCCTGGGCCCGCGCCTGACCGAGCTCTTTCTCCAGAGCTTCGATCCGCTCGGCGGGAGCTTGCTCCGCGGCGACTGCCTGTGGCGCAGCCTCCTCGGCGGGGGCTTCCTCGACGGCGGCTTCGCCCGGGGCGGGGACCGCCTGGAGGGCTTTGGAGGGCGGCACAGCCTCGGAAAGCGAAGACTCGGCGGCCGGCTCCTCAGGGGCAGGGGGCGTGTGGTCGGTGCCCTTCTTGGTCTTGTGCTTGGTCACGATACTCCTCGTCGGACAAGAGGATGAGAAGGTTCAGGAGGCATAGGCGTCCACCACGAGGTCGCTCATCAACCCGGCCACATAACGCACGGCCGAGATCGTCCGCCCGTACGCCATGCGGATCGGCCCGAGAACCCCGAGGGCGCCGGTGGCGTAGCCGGGCGCGCCGTAACGGGCCAGGACCATCGAGCAGTCTTTCAGTTCCTCCCAGGCCCCTTCGCCGCCGATGACCACCTGCACTCCTCCCACGGATGGGCTGAGGGCTTTGGCCATCACTTCTTCGAGGAAGCTGCTCTCCTCGAGCAGGCGCAGCGACTGCCGCAAGGCTTCCGAGTCGGTGAACTCCGGCTGGTTGAGCATGTTGGCCAGGCCGTCGTGATGCACCTCGCCGGAGGAGACGGCGTCGGCGCGCGACATGACATCGGCCACCAGGCGGGTGATCTCTTGCCCCAGTGTGGAGAAGCGCTGCGACTGAGCGGCTACGGCGGCGGCGTCTTTGCCGAGGCAGGCGCGTGTAATCTCATGCGCCGCCTCCGAGAGTTGGAGCTCAGGGACGTTCGATGCCAGGGTGAGCATCTGCTGCCGCACTTCGCCGCCCTGAAGAACTAGAACCAAGAGCACCTGGCGCCCCTGGGTGGAGATCAGTTCCAGGTGCTTGAAGAGGGCCCGGGGGGAGCGCGGAGTGGTAACGAGCGAGGCCGAGCGGGAGTGGTGGGCGAGCACGGAGGCCGCCAGCCGCACCCATTGCTCAACGTCGGGCCTCACCTGGTGGAACTGGTGGCTGATCAGGCGTTTCTCCGCCTCGGGCAGATCGGTCTCACCGAGCAGGCGGCGCACAAAGTAGCGGTAGCCCTCTTCCGTCGGCACGCGCCCGGCGGAGGTGTGCGGCTGGCGGAGAAGCCCCGCCTCGGTGAGGGTCCCCATCTCGTTGCGCGCCGTCGCCGAGCTGATCCCCAGGCTGTAGCGCTCCACCAGCGCCTTCGAACCCACCGGCTCGGCCGTCTCAATATACTCGTGGATGATCAGCGCCAGGACCGTTTCCTGACGTTGCGTGAGTTCAGACATGTTTTCTTCTCTGTTAGCACTCTCTAGCCGAGAGTGCTAATCCCGTTGGGGTTGATGATATCATGCGCTCGCAGAGGGCGTCAAGCGGGCCATTTGGGTTGACAATTCCTTCCCTAGCCGGTAGGATTTCGCGCCCGCAGCCGGGGGAGGCCAGAACATCTGGGCCATGCACCCGGCCGATCCGAACCACCTCACTAGGGAGGCCCCTTGGCAATGGCAGCCGTCCCGTCGACGACCGACGACGCCTTCGAGAAAGATGTTCTCCAGGCTTCCCAGCCGGTCCTCGTCGAGTTTGGTGCGGAGTGGTGCCATCCCTGTCGCCAGCTGGAGCCGATTCTCGTGGAGCTGGCCAGCGAGTGGAAGGGGAAGGTGGGCATTTTCGAGATCGACGTCGACGCCAACTCTGCAACCACAGTCCGATACGGCGTGATGGGCGTGCCCACGCTGGTGCTCTTCGTGGGCGGGTCCGACGTCGAGCGTCTCACCGGCTATCATTCCAAGAGCCGGATCGTCGATCGCCTCGCACCGCACCTACGTCTGTGAGCAGTCGAGCCCCAGGGGTAGAGCCGACCGCCTTCCGGCAAGCGGCTGCCCTTGGTGGCGGAGTCATCCGCGACGTCGGGTGCCCTACCGGCTGCCAAGTCCCTCCGATCGGTAGGCAGTCGGCGAGTCGACCTGGGGAGAGTCGCAGATGAAGAACCGTTTGATCGCTCCGTGCCTGGCCATCCTGGCGGTGACGCTGGCTTGCCTCTCTCTGCCAGCGGGTGACACCCCCACCGCCACGAACCCTCCGCCGATCACCCTTACCCCCTCCACCCCAACGCCGGGCCACCCCGGGTGGCTGGCCTACAGGAACGAGTCGTGCGGTTTCGAAGCCCAATACCCACCGGAGGGGACGCTCCAGGAGACCGGCGCCCTCCATGCGCGGATCGACCTCGCGTTCACCCCGGGGACGAACCTCAGTGAGAAATACGCACAGATCGATGTCGAGGCCGCCGCCACGCCCTGCCTCAGCCCTCTGGCGCTGGGGTATGACATCTCCGCGTTGAGCACCTCGACGGTGACGGTGGACGGCGCTTCATTCCTCCGTCAGGAGGGTGCCGATGCGGGTGCGGGCAACTTCTACGAATGGGTGGCCTATTCGACCTCGACCGACTGCGGGTGCGTCAGCCTCAGCTTCGTCCTGCACTCGCTGAACGCGATGAACTTCCCGACGCCGCCGCCCCTCTTCGATCCCGTGGCCGAATCGGCCGTCTTCGACGAAATCCTCTCGACGTTCGTTTGGGCGCCGTAGGGACTCAACGTCCGGACTATCCTCCTTAAGCCGCTGACGCGTTTTGTAAGGGCACGGCCGGCGGCCCGAACGGGGCCCAGATGTTCATCGTGTCCCCACGCAATGTGACGAGAAGCGCTGTCGAAGAAAACCTGCGGTTCTGTGATGGAGAAGCCCGTCCCGCGCTCAGGCGCGTGGGGGCGCACCGCCCCCAGCACCCCGTTTGGGCCGCGAAGCCCCGGGCCACGCGCGGCGATATTCACTCCTGGGAGACCCCTCCTCGCGCTCCCGAATGCGGCCGCGTGAAAGCCGGGCGTACCACCCCTGCGGCGCATCCCTGGTTCGTCTCCTCATCTCTGGCCCCGAATCCTCCGAGGGCCCGGCCGGAAGCCTGAGTCCCCCTCGCAAGAGCCAGACGAACGCGTTGCTAGATGTTTGAGCGTGCACTCGAGACACGTGCCACTCGGGCAGAGGCGAAGCATCGGGAGACCCCGATCCTTCGCCCGGTGGGGGCAGGCTGCGCCAGGCGGCTTGACGGCCCAAGGTATCCGAGCTATAATATGCGTGAATGCGCATGTAGGAAGGCATGATGCGCGATCGCCGCGTTTTCCAACTGCACGCCGCCATCTGCCAAACTCTCGCCAATGCGAAACGGTTGGAGATCATCGATCAGCTGAGCCACGGCCAACGGACCGTGGGAGATCTGGCCGATGCGCTGGGCATCAGTCAGCCCAACGTATCGCAACACCTGGCGATGATGCGGCGGGCCGGGATCGTCCTTGCCCGTCGTGAAGGCCTCAACGTGCACTACCGGATCGCCAGCCCTAAGATCGTCAAGGCGTGCGCCCTGATGCGGGAAGTGCTCCTGGAACACCTGGAAGCAGGCGCCCAGCTTGCCGAGGCGCTGAGGAAGTAGGACAGATCGGAGGCTTCATGGCCGACCTTGATCTCGCCGCCGCAGGCTTGCCGACGACAACCCAGCCTGTCGCCACCAAACGGCACCTGATCATCATCAATGATGGGCCCTACGGAAGCGAGCGTCCGTACAACGCCCTTCGCCTGGCGCTCAACCTGGTGAAGAGGGACCAGGCGTCGGTCCGCGTCTTTCTGATGGGCGACGGCGTGCAATGCGCTCGGCGGGGCCACAAACCCCCCGCCGGGTTCTACAACGTGGAGTCGATGGTCCGTTCCCTCGCCCGTCGAGGAGAAGTCGCCACCTGAGGAACTTGCAGCGAGGCTCGCGGGCTCGAGCCGGAAGACTTGATCGAGCGTGTTCGATGGGGGAGCGTAGAGCTGGAAGGCGACTGGGCGATGGAAGCGGACCAAATCCTGGTCTTCTGAGGGGCCGCGCAGGCAGATTTGCCCTAGACAGAGCCCCTGGATTTCGGTCACCATGAGGGTAGGTAGAGGCATGGGCCCGGGAAGGGGCGGGACGACGGGGCCGTTCGTGCCGAACCCAATCCGCAATCCGGAGGCGTCGACGTGTGTTGCATGATGCATGGGATGGATCACTCAGGTCACGGCGAGCACGCTTCACAAGCGGGCCCCCAAGACGAGGCCGGCGAGCTGCTGGCAATCCTGAGGCGACGTTTTGCGCAGGGAGAAATCACCGAAGCGGAGCTCGAGGAACGCAAGCAGGTCCTGGGCCTGACGACGGAGCCAGCGGCGCACGGGCACGAGAACCACTAGGTCTCGCCCGCGCCCGCTGCCCGCAACAACCCGCAGCGGCAGTGCATCCCATTCACAGGAGTAGCAGCCAATGAGCAGGACCGCGTGGGCGATCGTGATTGCTCTCGCCGTGATCCTTGTGGTGGCCATCGGCGTGAGCATGGTTCTGCCGCAGTGTCTTGGTGGCCAATACGGCTATGGCTATGGAGGCATGATGGGACCGTGGATGATGGGCGGCATCGGGATCTTCGGCATGCTGGGCGGGGTTCTCCTCCTTGTCCTTCTGGTTGGCGGGGGCGCCTGGCTCTTTCAGGCCGCGACGCGCGCAGGCGGCGCCCATCCGGCCGGGCTGGCGAGCGAGACGCCGCTGGAGATCCTGAAGCGCCGCTACGCGAAGGGCGAGATCACCAAGGACCAGTACGAAGCCATGAGGCGAGACCTGGGTTCGTAGCGGGGCGAGGGCGACGGCGAGAAGCGAAAACCGCGCACCGGCTTGGTCCCTCGCGAATCCGGCGGGCGGCTTGGCGTTGGCGGCAGCCGGCGCCTGGCCGCCCGCCGGACAACCTCAGATCCTTCGAAATCAGCCGTTTGCCCGTTGACTCGAGCATCCGAAGCACGTATACTCGCCGCAAATCGATCGCTGCAAAGGCTGAGAAGAGGCAGAGTAGGCGCCGCGCGGGACGGCCCAGAGAGCGGGGAAAGGTGAGAGCCCCGCCCGTGCGCCGGCGCTGAATGGACCTCGGAGCTGCAGGGCGAAAGGCGACCGCCGAGTAGCCCGAGCCGGAGATGCCACCGTTATCATGGCAAAGGGCATCGCGATCGTTGGATCGCCGTGCCCGCAAGAGTGAGGCTGGCCTGCGCCCCATCGCAACACCGACGGGGCATTGATCAGGCGGCCTCAGCGGGGTGGCACCACGGGCAACCGCCCGTCCCCTCAGGGAGACGGGCGGTTCTTGTTTTGCGGCGATCGTTGAAAAGAGGAACCCATGGTCGACAAGCGACGGCGCGTGCTCACCGGGGACCGGCCAACCGGGCCGCTGCATCTGGGTCACTACGTCGGCTCCCTCATCAACCGCCTCCGGCTGCAGGAGGAATGCGAGTGTTTCTTCATCGTCGCCGACCTGCACACGCTCACGACGCGCCCGGAGAAGGCCGCCATCGCCGAGGTCGCCCGGAACGTGCGGGAAATCGTGCTCGACTACCTCGCGGTCGGGATCGACCCGCAGCGGAGCGCGATCCTCCTCCAGTCGGCGGTCTCGGAGACCTACGAGCTCAATCTGATCTTCGAGATGCTGGTGAGCCTCCCCCGTCTGGAGCGGATTCCCAGCCTGAAGGAGATGGCCAGGGCGGCGAACCTGGACGTCTTCCCCTTCGGGCTGCTGGGCTACCCCGTTCTGCAAGCGGCCGACATTCTCCTGCCGAGAGCGGATCTGGTGCCGGTGGGCAAGGACAACGAGGCCCACATCGAGATTGCGCGCGAGATCGCCCGGCGTTTCAACCATCTCTACGGCGAGATCTTTCCGATCCCGGAGAGCCTGATCGGGGATGTGCCCACCCTGGTGGGCACCGACGGTCAGGCGCGGATGTCGAAATCGTTGGGCAACGCCATCTTCCTTTCCGACGACGCCTCTGTCGTGGCCCAGAAGGTGGTGCGCATGTACACCGACCCGAAGCGGGTGCGGTCCGACATCCCCGGCCGGGTGGAAGACAACCCGGTCTTCATCTACCATCGCGCCTTCAACGCCGATCAGGGCGAGGTGGCGGATCTGGAAGACCGATACCGGAGAGGGGCGGTGGGCGACGTCGAGGTGAAGGAGCGTCTGATCCGGGCTCTGAACGCGTTCCTCGATCCTCTGCGCGAACGGCGGCAAGTATTCGCTGCCCGAGAAGGCCTGGTGGAGGAGGTCCTGGAACAGGGCACTGCTCGCGCCCGCGAGGAGGCCGCCAAGACCATGAGCCTCGTTCGCGAGGCGATGGGGCTCTACAGGCTACCCTCGGCTTCGAAGTAGGGCCGCGTTTGATTTCTGAGGAGGTGGTGAATGAGGTAAGGTTCCTATTGCCGGAGAAGGATCCAACCGATCACCTTTCCCGACCGAGCGGCGTGATCCCGGCCGGTGTATAATCCGCTGCGAAACCCCAATCCTCGGCGGATCAGACGATGCCTCAGAAGAAGACTCGTGTCCTCGTTGCCAAGCCGGGCCTGGATGGGCACGACCGGGGGGCGAAGGTGATCGCGCGGGCGCTGCGCGACTCCGGCATGGAAGTGATCTACACCGGCCTACGCCAGACGCCCGAGATGATCGCTGAGGCGGCTCTGCACGAAGACGTCGACGTCGTGGGCCTCTCCGTTCTCTCGGGCGCTCACATGGCGCTTGTGCCTCGCGTGCTCGAGCTGCTGCGCGGGCAGGGGCAAGGGCACGTCCGGGTGCTGGTGGGCGGGATCATCCCCGATGAAGATGTCCCGGCCCTCAAAGCCCTCGGTGTGGCTGAGATCTTTGGCCCAGGGACAACCACGCATTCGGTTGTTGAGGCCGTGAGGAAGGCCGTGGCCACCGGGCAGGCCGAAGCCTGAAGCGCGGGCGCGGGATGGATCTCGCCACCCAGGTTCGCGAGGGCGACCGCCGGGCACTGGGCCGCCTGCTCACCCTGATCGAAAACGACGATCCGGAGGGTCTCGAGGGGCTCTCGGCCCTCTACCCGCATACCGGCCGTGCCCACATCGTCGGGATCACCGGCGCCTCCGGGACGGGCAAATCCACCCTGGTCAATCGCCTCGCCTACACCCTGCGTCACGGCGCATCCCGGCCGACCGTGGCCGTGGTCGCCGTCGACCCTTCCAGCCCGTTCACTGGAGGCGCAATTCTGGGAGATCGAATCCGGATGCACGACCTGGCCGGCGACCGTGGAGTCTTCATCCGCAGCATGGCGAGCCGCGGCGCGCTCGGCGGCCTGGCGGCAGCCACCGGCAGCCTGGTGGCGGCCCTGGACGGGGCAGGCTTTGATATCGTCATGATCGAGACGGTGGGCGCCGGGCAGAGCGAGGTGGAGATCGCCCGCACCGCGCACACCACGATTGTCGTGGAGGCCCCAGGCCTGGGCGATGAGGTTCAGGCCATCAAGGCCGGCATCCTCGAGATCGCCGATATCCTGGTGGTCAACAAGGCCGATCGGCCGGGCGCTGACCATGCCGTCCGCATGCTCCGGGCGACCTTGGAGGCCGCCTATCCCTCGGCCGAGGCCGGCTCGAGGTGGAAACCACCGGTTCTCCCCACTGTGGCGACCAAGGGCGATGGCGTCGAAGAGGTGGCGCAGGCCATCTTCCGCCACCGCGAATTCCTCGTCGGGACGGGAAGATTGGAGCGGTTTCGCCGGGATCGAGCGCGCGCGGAGATGGAGATGCTTCTGCGCGAGAGCCTCTTCGTCCACTGGCGGAAAGCCAACACTGCCGGGGAGTTTGAGGCCGCTCTGGAGCGCGTCTTGGCCCACCAGATGGCTCCCCGCCAGGCTGTCGAGACTCTGCTTGCCGGCGGGAAGGTTTGAAGCCCGTCGTCGGCAGGTTGCGCGATTCGGCCGCTTGAATACTATCGGTCGGCAGGCGTAGGCCACCGGGACGGGCAGGGCGGGAGGAAGGAAACGCCATGGGGAAGACGTTTGGCTACGGGTCGATCAAGCTCTTCGCTGGCTCGGCCAGCCAGGATCTGGCCAAGGAGATCGCCGACTACCTGCGGCTCCCGCTCGAGGCCTACGACCTCGTCGAGTTCCCCAACGAGAACCTCTTTGTGCGGCTCCACGGGAGCGTGCGCGGCCAGGACGTTTTCCTGATCCAGAGCATGTCGCCCCCCGTCCACCGGAATCTCATGGAGCTCCTGATCATGGTCGATTGCTTCAAACGAGATTCCGCGGCGCGCATCACCCTGGTAATGCCGTACATGTCGTACGCACGATCCGACAAGAAAGACCAGCCGCGAGTCCCGATCACAGCGCGCCTGGTGGCAGACATGATCGAGGTCGCAGGCACCGATCGCTATGTGACCATCGACCTGCACGCCGGGCAGATCCAGGGCTTCTTCTCGATCCCCGGCGATGTGCTGACGGCCTTCCACCTTCTGAGCGACTACTTCCTCGAACTTCACCTGAGGGAGGCTGTCGTTGCCACGGCCGACCTGGGGTTCGCCAAGAAGGGGCGCAACTTTGCCGCCAAGCTGGGCACGCCGCTGGCCTTTGTTGAGAAGCGGCGGAAGCCGGACGACCCGCGGGCGCGGGCGACGACCGTGATCGGCGAGGTGGAGGGCAGGGACGTCATCCTGGTCGACGACGAGGTGCTCACCTGCGGCTCGATGAGCGAGGCGGTGGGGATCTTGCGGGATCACGGCGCGGCCGATATCTACCTTTCGTTCACCCATGCTCTCCTGGTTCCCCCGGCCACGGAGCGCCTGGCGGGCCTTGGCCTGCGCGAGATCATCACGACCAATACGGTGGGCATCCCGCCCGAGAAACGGCTCCCCAACATGCGGATCCTCTCGGTTGGACCGCTCCTGGCGGAGGTCATCTTGAGAGCTCACGAGGGCCGCTCGGTGGGCGAGCTGTTCAACGAGTAGAGCCGTGACGCCTGGCGGGGTTCGTCCTACCCGCGGGGACGCCTTGCCCGCGCTGAGAATGGCATGATCGGCAGCTCGCCGAAGCCCCGTAGGAACTCGCTCGACAGAGAGCGAGGCCTGGCGCACTTGGTGCGGGCGAGAGAGTTCCTGGCCGGAGTGCAATCCTGGGCGGAGTCGGAAGCCGGGATTGCGGCCGTGGCGCTTGTGGGGTCGCATGCCAGGGGAGAGGCCACTCCCGGGTCCGATATCGACCTCATCCTCCTCGCCCATGACCCGGCGTCCTATCTGGATCCATCAACCTGGATTCATGCCTTCGGCAAGCCGTTGCGCCATGAGGTCGAGGATTGGGGGATCGTCACCGCGATCCGGGTGTGGTACGCCGGAGGCCCGCAGGTCGAGTTCGGCGTCACGAGCTTGGGTTGGGGTGCGGATCCCGCCGACGAAGGGACGGCCCGGGTAATCCGGGATGGGATCCGGATCCTCTACGAGACCGGGCAGCTTCTCTCGTCCAGGCTTCCGTCGCCGGGTCCATCGCCCTGCCATTCCCCTTGAACGGCTACCACACCCCGCGAAGATCCAGGCTCCTGCGTGACTTCGAACAGGCGGCTCGGCGCGTGAAGCCGCTGATTGTCTCTGGCTACGGTGTGCAGGCCGCCGAGGAATGGATGGGAGAGGCGCGCCGGGACTTTGATAGCCTGATCCCTGCAATTCCCTGCCTGGGAGGCAAGCAAGCCTTCACCCAGTTCGTGATTTCGAGCGCCTGGTGTCTGGCCATCTACCGCACCCTCGATCGTCGTCATGAGCCCCTGGAAACCCTTGGCGGGTTGATCCTTGATCTGAGTGAGGCTTTCCTCAAGGCCTACCCGGCCTACCTCCGGCCCATGTTCGGCCGAATGACGTTCACACGCCACTACCTGCGGCAGCTTCGCAAGCGCGCCGAGGCCCCCCATCGCAGGCAATTCCCCTGCGACTACGTCTTCAACTTTGTGGAGGGAACGGGAGACGACTTCGACAATGGAGTGGACTTCGCCGAACGATGACCCTGGCCGACGGACAAGAGCGCTGCGGTTTTCGCTTCAAAAGAGGTAGGAGGACTCAGGTGGCGCTCTCCCCAGAGGTGCGGGCCGCGCTTTCCGGACGATTGGAGCCCGGGGTTGGGACGGAGGGAAGAACGACGAAGAAGGCTTAGGAGAGCTGTGGAGAGGATCTCTTCAGGTACTTGGGCAAAGCGCGCCGCCTGTGGGCTCTTGGAGGGGTTTGGCGCGCGCATGGGCCGTCGCTCGCCCGTCCCGGCATCCCGGGGAATGGCTCCGGGGGGGCGGCCGGGATCGCCGACGGCAGGGCGTGTTCCTCAGACGTGTGGTATAGTAGTTTCGTTGTGCCCATCTCTCCTCGTGCCGCGCTGGCTTGATCAGCGGCGGCCCCAAGGCGTGCCCCAACGGTTCGCCAAAGAAG
>Ga0209619_10002594_pt1 | contig 13102 bp, 12 predicted proteins | sample Rifsed16ft3_FD_184011 | JGI IMG/M metagenome (GOLD analysis project Ga0209619, IMG submission 184011) | Soil microbial communities from Rifle, Colorado, USA - sediment 16ft 3 (version 2) | ecosystem: Environmental > Terrestrial > Deep subsurface > Rock core/Sediment | place: Rifle, Colorado... | reverse complement strand
TGCGGGCCGCAAACGCCTTTGTCGACAACGACCCCGCCTTCGCCTCGACGGTCACCTATGCTTGGAGTACCGCGGCGCTAGACGCGGCCTTCACCGGGCCCACCAACGCGAGCAGCGCGACGGTCGCCTTCGCAAACCTCGGCGACTTCAGCGTTGTGGTCCGCGTCTCCGACGCGTCGGGCAACTATGTCGACATCGCAATCCCCATCCATGTCATCGATGGAACCCCGCCCGGCGACCTTGCGTGGTCCGTCGAGCCGAACGGGACCGTCCAGCTGGGCCTGCCCGTGCACGTCTCCGCGGGCGCGACGGACCCCAGCGGCGTCTCGTTCCATTGGGACTTTGGCGATGGCACCTCGGGCGACGGCCCCAGTCTGGACCACACCTACACGCGCGCGGGGCAGTTCCGCATCAACCTGACGGTCTCCGACGGTGTGGGCAACCGGCTCAACGCGACCGTGCTCATCAAGGTCCAAGCTCCGCCGGCCCCTGCTGCGTCGCCAGCCGGGGACACGTCCGTCCTCGTCGCCGCCGTAGGCGCGGCGGCGGGGGCCGCAGCGCTCGCGGGTGTGCTGCTGATGAAGAGGCGGAAGGGAACGGCGCCGCAGGTGGCCCAGCCGCAAGTCGAGCAGGGCCCCGTCGTGGTGGAGGCACCGCAAAGCGAGTACGACCGGTTGTACGGCGGACAGGATGAACAGCGCCGCGGCTAGGGCGCTCCCCCCGTTTGCCCGGCGGAGTTTCGACGCCGGTTTATCGCCCCGCCCCCTTGGGGCCCTCGGGCGCCTCCCTTGGCGCTTCTCAATCCTCCGCTCCTGGGCGCCAGCGCCAGAGTAAAAGAAAGTGCAGGCGCCGGGATTCGAACCCGGGTCATCGGCTTGGAAGGCCGAAGTCCTGACCAGCTAGACTACGCCTGCTTGGGGAGCGGCCAACGCGGGGCGCCGCTTAAAGACACTTCGCCCCCTTGGGGCAGCGCCCGGTTCGGCCACCCTTTTTGGCCCGGGAAGAGGTGAGGGCGCCGATGCAGCCGGAGGACCCCTTCGACGCCGTGCACCTCGCCGCGGCCCGCGAGGTCGAGGCCTTCGCGCAGGCGCTCGAAAGCGGCGGCCGAATGGACAAGGGCGAAGCGCGCCTCCACGCGGACAACGCGTACCTCTTCGTCGAGTTCCTTGCCAATACCTACCCCAAGATGCCGGAGGATGCGACGGAGCGCGACCTATGGGTCTTCCTCTTCGACTACGCGATCACGCACGGGCCCTTCGCGGGGCCCGTGACTCGCCTGACGCCGCGCTCGCTCGCGCTCTTCGTGGAGTTCGTCGCTCGGCTCCGCCGCGTGCACGAGATCGAGCCCATCCGCGCGGCATGCGCGATGGAAGCGCTCTACCTCCAACGCCTTGAGAGCTATGAGCGGATCGCCGCGCGGGCCCTCAAGGGCGGCCGCGAGGACGAAGCGCTCGCGAGGGAGGTCGATTCGTGGTGGGCCGACCTGGACCGGGCGATGCGTCAGAGGGGCCTTATGCCCGACGCCTCGCTGGCCGGCGGCGAAGAGACCTGGGCCAGCGAGATGGGCCCGCTTGAGGCCGCCGTCTTCGACGCCCTGTGCCTCGTCCTTTCGAGGCGCGCGAGGGAGCTTGCCAGCGCGGGCGCCGCGCCTGGAGCGATCGAGGCGGAGCTGCTCAAGGCGCAGCGCAATTTCATGACCCAGAAAAACCGCGGGCTTGGCGCGGCGCCGTTCGACGCGGTCCTTAAGGAGCGGGCCGAACTCGAGCGGCGTTTCGAGAGGGGCCCGTGAGTCCCGTATATTACGTGAACCCGCCCACCCTCCCCAGGCGCTCGGGCATATAAGGCGCGAAGCGGGGGGTGAGCGAAAGCGGGCGCCGCCGTGCCTGCCGCCCCGTGGCGACCTTGCCCGAGGCGCAAAGGCATTATGGGCTTGGAGACTCGGGAGCACCTATGAACCCGGCGCGCCTGCCCCTCGCCCTTGCCGCCCTTGCGCTTATCGCCCTTGCCCTCCTCTGGGTGGCCGCGATGCCCGCCGCCGCCCATGAGCACGTGCACGCCCACCCGTACGAATTCACGTTGGGCTGGACGACGGAGCCTGCCGTCGTCGGCGCGCCGAACGGGGTCGACCTTCGGGTCACGTTCGAGTTTGACGCGAACACGTCGGAGCCCGTGATGAACGCCCACAACGACCTCACGGCCACCCTGAGCTTCGGCGCGGCCTCCGTTCTGAAAGCGCTGGAGCCCAAGTTCGGCGAGCCCGGGTGGTACACCTTCGACGTGATCCCCACGCAGGAAGGCACGTACTCCGTGCGGATCACGGGCACTCTGAACGGCACCGGGGTCAACATCTCGGTCGACCTCGACCCGCCGAGCGCCCGCGCGGACCTCGAATTCCCGGTCGCGGAACCGGCGGGCGCCGAGCTTTCCGCCCAGCTGTCGGCCGCCCAGTCGAACGCGAGCGCGCTCGCCTCGCGCGTGTCGTCCCTCGAGTCGGGAAGCGCATCCCTCAATTCCGCGGCCGCCCTCGCCGAGCTGATGGCGATTGTCGGCCTCCTTGCAGGGGCCGCAGGCGCGGCGCTTGCGGTGATGGCGCGGCGCACGCCCCCAAAGAGCGGATGAGGGCCATGCGAAGGCAGGCGTCGCTCACGGCCCTCGGCCTCACGGTCGTGCTCCTTGCCCTTGCGTCGCTGGCGGAGGGCCACGCGCAGTTCGTCACCTCGACGCCTCGCCCGAACCAGATCCTCCAGGAGACGCCCACGGGCATCACGGTCTCCCTCACCGAAGAGGTCGCGTCAGGCAGCGCGAGCCTGCGCGTCACGGACAGCACCGGCGTGCGCCTCGATGCCAACGGGACGCGCACGCAGCTTTCCGACCCCCGCGTGATCGCGACCGACCTCCCCGAGCTTCCAGCAGGCGTGTATACCGTCGCGTGGTCCGCGACCTCGGCCGTCGACGGCCACTACAGCGCCGGTTCGTTCGCGTTCGCAGTCCAGGACGCGAACGGCAGCATCCAAGGGATGCTCCCGCAGGACGGAGACTCGACCCCCGCGGGGCCCGTCCCCGCGCAGGTCGCGCTGCGCATCGCCGCCTTCCTCACCCTTGCCCTCGCCGTCGGGGGCGCGGCCCTGGCGGCCCTCGTCTGGGCCCCGGCGGCGCGCCGCGGCGACGAAGAAAGCCGTTCGCGCAGCCTCGTTACCTTGCGCTTCCTGCTCCTCTGGGCCGGCGGGAACGCCGCGGCTTTCGTCGCCGTGACGCTCTCGTGGCTGGCCTACTCGCTCGGCGCGGCTACCGCCGACGGCGCGACGGTTTCGCTTTCGACCCCATTCAATCTCTCGATGCTCGCCCGCATGGCGTTTGCCGGCGCCGCGGCCGGGCTGCTCCTCTGGGCGCGCCGGCGCCCCGCGCTGCCCATCCGCGCGCTCGACCCCCTGCTCCTTTCGGGCCTTTGCGCCGTCCTTGGCGCCGTCGCGGCAACAAGCGGCGCGAGCCACGCGGCGGCCGACGCCGACCTGCGCGCCGTGGGCGCGGCCCTCGATGCCGTGCACCTTGGCGCGGTCACCACGTGGGTGGGAGGGCTCTTTGCGCTGGCCGTCGTGCGCACCGCGCTCACGGCGCCGCACACCGCAGCCGTCGCCGCCCCCGCGCTGGAGCGCTTTTCGAGAATGGCCACCTGCTGCGTCGCGCTCGCGCTGGCCGCCGGAGTCGCCCTTGCCGCCTTCGAGGTCGAGTCCTTCGACCGCCTCCTTTCGACCTCCTTCGGCAACGTCGTCCTTGCCAAAGCCTTCCTTTTCGTCCCCCTTGTCTTGCTCGGGGCCTGGAACCGCGTCCGGTACGTGCCCAAACTCGAACGACCTTCGAGGCGCGCCCCGGCCGTGCGCCACATCCTGTGGCGCGTCCGCCTGGAGGTCGCGCTTGGCGCTTCCATCCTTGTCCTTGCAGGTCTTCTCACGGCCCTTTCCCCCGCAGGCGCCCCGCCCCCGCCATCGCCCGAGCCCTTCGTGCTCCACCAAACTCAAGGCGACCTCCGCTTCGACTTCACGTGCAGCCCGACGCCCTCGGTGCCCCAGGTCTACAGCCTGCAAGTCACGCTCTGGAACGCGACCACCGGGGCGGAGGTGGCGGGGGCGTCGAACATGACCGTCCGTTTCACGCTCCTCAACAGCACCTTGGCTCCGAGCACCATCCTTCTTGACGGCCCCCACGGCAATCACTTCTTCACAGACACGCCGGCGCTCTCGCAGCCGGGGACGTGGCGCCTCGAGGGGCGCGTGCGCCTATCAGGGGGCGGCGACCACACGTTCACTTTCCAAATCACCCTCCGGGGGGCGTGAGCCCCTTGTCCTCGGGGCGCCGGGTCGAGCTCGCGGTGGCCGCCCTATCCCTCGCGTCGAGCCTCGCGCTTGCCGCGCCGCCGGCGGGCGCCCACCTGCCGGGCGCCGCGCCGCTCTACGCGTTCGGCAATGCGACCCTCGCGCCGTGGGGCGAGCCCAATTTCACGATCCACGCCTTCATGGACCAAATGGGCCTGCCGCCCTCCGTCGGCGACAGGCTCGAGATCGAATTCGCGGTCGACAACGGCACGGGCCCACCGATTGTTTTCGAGATCCACACCCACGCGGGGGCGTCTGGCTACCGCGTCTACTACAACGAGTCCTCGGCGGCCCTCAAGGACTCGTGGACGGTCGCGGAAAACGCGAGCTACATGGTCTACTTCGAAAACCCCTACAACTTCAGCGTCTTCCTCTCGTACAACTTTGTCCTTCTCGCACCGACGCCGGCGACGAGCGCACTCCTTTTCATCTTCCCCGCGACGGCGGGCGTTGCCCTCGGGTGGTTCTTCTTCGTCCGTGCGGGGCGGGGGCTGCCACCGCAAGGTGAGGGGGGCGAGGCCGGCGATGAGGATGACGAAGATTCGTCCGAGGAGGGTGAACCCGAACCCGGCCCCGAAAGAGGTCCTACACCCGAGGCCCCGCCGGGTCCCTGATCCCGGCCTTCTCGAAGGCCTCGCGGCGGTCATTGCACGACAAGCAAGTGCCGCAGGGCTCCGCGCCGTCCCGCCAGCATGACCAGGTGAGTTCGAAGGGCACGCCGAGCCGCACACCCATAACCACAACCTCCTCCTTCTTGAGGTCCGACAAGGGCAGCTTCACCAGGGGGGGCCCCGCAAGGCTCCAGCCGTCCGTTGAGCGCGCGATGAGGCCGTTCATCTCTCCGAAGTACTTCTGCGAGGCGTCCGGGAAGTCCTGCGCGTCCTCGAGCAGTTGCCCTCCCACGACGAAGCGCGCGCCGTTCGCGTCCGCGTGGTAAGCCGCAAGCGTGTAGAAGAGGAGGTTGCGCAGCGGGATGTACCCGTAGGGGACCGGCCGCTTCGGGGCCTTGTACGAGGGCAACTCATGCGCTAGGCGCACGAAGGGCAGCGGCATCTTGGAAAGGGGGCCCGCGCCGGCCTCGCGCGCGACGGCCGCCGCCGCCTCAAGCTCGCGCGCCGGCCTGCCCGTGAATTCGATCGAGAGCGGCAGGAGCGCGTACCCTTGGGCGCGCGCCCAGTAGAGCGCCACCGCCGAGTCGAGGCCGCCCGAGAGCATCACGACCGCCGCGGGCGGCCGGGGCAAGAGCGGGCTATCCAGAGGTCACGCCCCCGTCGACCGGCAGGGTCTGGCCCGTAATGAAACCCGCGCGCTCCGAGAGCAGGAAAAGGACGGCGTGGACAACGTCGGCCGGGGCGCCGAGGCGTCCGAGGGGGATCTCCGCGAGCGTCTCCCGGAGGTCCTTCTTGGAAAGCCCCCAGCGCTCGATCCAACCTGTGTCGATCGACCCCGGCGCGACCGCGTTGACCGTGATGCCGTCCGGCGCAAGGGCTCGGGCGAGCGTCCGGGTGAGCCCCACCACGGCCACCTTCGCCGGGTTGTAGGCGACCATCGTCTCGTCGCCCGCGATCGACCCCGCGCTCGAGAAGTTCACGATGCGCCCGAACTTTCCCTCGCGCATGGGCCGGGCGGCGTGCTTGCACATGTTGAAGGTCCCGAGGACATCGACCTCCAGGACGCGCGCGAACTTGCGGCTGTCGATGCCTTCGAGCGGCGCCTTCCAGAGCCCGTTGTCCGAATACGAGGCGTTGTTCACGAGGCAGTCGAGGCGCCCGAACTTCTGGACTGCCGCGGCCACGAGCTTGCGCGCTTCCGTCTCCCGCGAGACGTCGGCGCGCACGGCTAGCGCGCGCCTTTCGCCCCCCAGCTCCGCAACGAGCGCCTCCGCGGGTCCCTTCGAGCTCAGGTACGAAAAGGCCACGGCGGCGCCCTCGGCGTGCAGGCTCCGGACAAGCTCGGCGCCAAGCCCCCGCGCGGCGCCCGTGACGAGCGCGACGCGGCCCTCAAACGCGGGGCGTTGCAGGCTCGCCTTCGGGGCCGCGCGCGCGAGTGCCATCGCCCGGGCGACGGGGCGCCTCCGTTAATAGTTGTCCTCGCACTTTTTCTCAAAGGCGGCGGACTTTCACCGCACTTGAGGGGCGGGGCGCGGCCCGAAAGCGAGAGCGCGAGGTGCCGCGGGAGGGATTTGAACCCTCGACCTAGGGATCTCTCCGGCGCGCAGGTTGGCCCGCGCGCCTTATGAGTCCCTCGCTCCGCCGGGCTGAGCCACCGCGGCGCTTCGAAGGCGGCGCAGCCGACGCACCGGGCGCGCGCTATTTGAAGGTCACTTCGGCCCGGCAAAATCACTTCTTCGCGGGCTGGTGGAGCCGCCGGAGCATGAGGTTGTCCGCCGGCCCCTCGCGAGAGCCGTCGCCCGCGAGCCGGAACGCGCTGCTTGCAATCCCGCACTCCGAGCAGTAGACAACCTCGTAGCGTACTCCGCCCACGTCGAGGACGTGGGTCGCTGATTGGGTGGGCTTGCCGCAGTGCCTGCAGAAGTTCTCTGCTGTGGCGTCCGTGCCCGGCAGCGTCCCACCCTTGCCGAAACTAGCAGGGTCGCTTGGCGCGGGCGACGGATATACTCTTTTGTCCCCGTGCCGCGGCGGGCAAAACGCGCGGGCGATGCGCGCCTTCCGCCACGTTCATCTTTCAGGCGCCCCTCGCGGGCGCTCGTGGACGCCGCGGAGGAACGCCGCTTGATGGCCGAGGGGGCCGACCTCTTCAACGCCGGGCGTTTTTTCGACTGCCACGAGGTCTGGGAGGATGTCTGGAACGCCCAGCCCCCCGCGGAGCGCCACTTCCTCCAGGGGCTCATCCAGATTGCCGTGGGGTGCGAGCACTTCAACCGTGGGAACTTGCGCGGGGCTGTCGCGCTCCTCGAACGCGGCCTTCGAAAGATCCGCAAGTACGGTAGCCGACACCGCGGCGTGCGCCTCGCGCAGCTCGACCGTGACACAAGCGCCGCGCTCGGGGCGATTCGCCTCGTCGAGACCAAGCAGGCCCCCTCGGCGGCCGTGCGCCTCCCCACGGTCGACTTCGACGCGCAGGCGTTCCTTCCTGCCAACGCGGTCTAGGCGCAGCCTGCGGAGGTCAAGCCCGTGCCCGAGGTCCCGCGCGCGGTCCCGCGCATGAAGATCGATGTCCCGGCCGAAGTTGCGCGCGCCTCGTCGGCGCTTGCCCAGAAATCGGCCGCCCTGCAGGGCGCCCCGCTTGCCGAGGTCGACGCCGCGCTCCTCTCCGCGTACGCCCGCGCCTGCCTCCTCGAAGACTGTGAGGCGCCCTCCGCCGAGTGCCAGGCCGCAGCCGAGTCCCTCGAGCGGCTCGCGCGCCGCGTCACGTCCCACGAAGACGCCGACGAGGCGGCCCCGCGCGCCCTCGCGCTTGAGCGGGCGGGCGCCGTCTGGCGCGCGTGCGGCCATCAGGCGAAGGCCGAGGCGCTCAGCCTCGAGGCCGCCGAGCGGTGGGTCGAAGCCGCCGACGACGTTCGGGAGAGGCAGAAGGAGTACCTGCTCCGCGCCTGCGACTCGTTCCTGGGCGCGGGCCGCTTCGACCGCGCAGCCGGCTCCTATGCCCGCGCCGTTGCGCTTGGGGAAGACTCGTTCTCTCAAGCCCGCCTCATGCAGCCCTCGCGCGGGGCGCACCGCGTGAAGCTCGCCGTCCTGCTCCTCGCCGCGAGCCGCGAGGCCGACGCGCGGGCCGTCAACGACGCCTTTGTCCGCGAAACGACGCTCCGTTTCGAACGCAAGGTCACGCGCGCCGAGCTCCCCCTCGCCTTCGATGGTGCGCAGGCCCTTGCCGAAGCCCACGCGCTGGCGGGGAACAAGGCGGGCGAGCGCCAGGCGCGTGTCGGGGCCGTTGACCTTGCGCTCGCCCTGGTCAAACGCGAAGCGCGCGACCTGGAGGCCGGCGAGGCCGGCGAAGGCGCCCTCCTGTTTGCCGACGCGGCCGTCACGGAGGCCCTGCGCACGCGCGACGACGCGCTCTGCGTCGAGACCTACGGGCGCGCGGCGCGCGCGCTCCTCGAGGCCGCGCTCCGCCTCATGGAGGGAGGAGCCCCCCTCGAGAAGCGCGCGGACGGTGTGCGGCTCCTTTTCGATGCCGGGCGCCGCTTCCAGCACCTTTCGAACTGGCCGTCGGCCGAAGAGTGCTTCTCGCGCGCCTACGAGGTTTCCCCGAAGTACTCGAGGGCCGACCGCCGGCCCCTCGACGAGGTCGCCTTCGCGCTCTTCCTCCTCAAGGGCCCCCACGCCGACCCGGACCGCGCGGAAACGCACCTCAAGAACGCCGCCGGGCTTGCCAAGGCGATCATCCAGGCCGCCGGCGTCCACGAAGACCACCCGTCGGCGCGCGTCCGCCAGCTCATCCTGCGCGAGGCCTTCTACCGGCGCAAGGGCGACATCAAGCGCCACCGCGAAGTCGTGGAGATCCTGCACGTGGCCGCCGGCGAGGGCGCGGCCGAAGCCCTCGAGCGCGCCAGCGCCCTTTCAAAGGCGGGCGCATGGGCGGGCGCTCGCGAGGTTCTCGACGAGGCCGTGGGCTTCCTCGAACGCGCGGCGGCCGACGCCGCGCTCCTGCGGGACGCGCTCCTCGCCCGCTCCCTCGCGTTCCACCTCGACCCGAAAGGCGAGCGGCCGGAGTCGGCGTCCGAATATTTCGCGCGGCGCGGCGCGCCCTTCGACCCCAAGGCGCTCGGGTTCGATTGGCGACTCATCGAGCGGGCGCTCCTCGAGATGGACCCGCCTGCCGAGTTTACCACATTCTCCGACGCCCTCAATTTCATCCGCGGGCGCGCGCCCAAGCCGCCCCCTTAGGGCGCGCGCGCCTCGGGCGCGCTGCCCTTTAGGACCCCTTCAATGATCCGGAAGAGCTTGTCCATCGGGAAGGGCTTCTCGAGGAAGCCCACGGCGCCGATCGATTGCACCTTGTCCTCCTGGCTCACATCCGCGGAGATGAAAAGGACCTTCGCCTTCGGGTCAATGTCGAGGATCTCGCGGGTCGCCTCCATCCCGTTCTTGATCGGCATCCGGTGGTCCATAATGATGAGGTCGGGCTTCTCCGCCATCGCCTCGAACTTGAGCACGGCCTCCTCGCCGTTGAATGCGGTGTCAACAATCGTGTGCCCGACGATCCCGAGGAGGTCCGCGTAGAGGTCCTGCAGGTAGACTTCGTCGTCCACGACAAGGATGCGCGCCAACTGCTGGCCTCCACTCCGCGCGCGGCGACCGCGCGTGGCGTGGGAAAAGGCACGATTTCCGAATAAATAGGTTCGCCAGAACGGGGGGGAAACCCCGGAAAAAACAAGCCCGGGCCCCGGGTCTTGCGAAACGGCTCTACGGGCGGGCGTGAAGGGTCGGCGCCCGGATCGCCAACTCGATCGTCTTGAAGAGGACCTCCATCGTGAAGGGCTTCTCCAGGAAGCCGACCGCACCGGCCATCGAACATCGGGACTGGACGCTTGCGTCCGCGGAGATCACAAGCACTCTTGCGCCCGGGTCGCGTGCGACGATCTCGCGCGTGGCCTCGAGCCCGCTCTTCACGGGCATGCGGTGGTCCATCAGGATGATGTCGGGCTTCGACTCAAGGCCCTCGTACCTCGAGACCGCCTCCTGCCCGTTGTAGGCCGAGTCCACGATCGTGTGGCCGGCGATGGGCAGCATCGCCTTGTAGAGCTCCTGGATGTAGGGCTCGTCGTCGACGACCATGATGTTGCCCGTAGGATCTACCCCCGCCAGCCGAGCCGACGCACCGAACTCACCTTGCGACCCTACATTAAAATCTTGTTCAATATTCCTGGGTGAACAAAAGACGTGAACGCTCGCCGACCGTGGCCCCACCAAGTCGCTTCGAACGTTGAGCCAATCGCTTTATAGCCGCCCTCTCGTCGGCCCCCGGAGACCCCACGCTTGATCCCCACCGACCGCGGCTTCGACCCCGTCCAGGCCGCCTACAACCTCACGCGAAAGAACCCCGGAGTCGACTGGGAAATCGACATGCTGGGACACCTCAAGAACGGCAACTTCGAGCAGGCGCACCGCTGCGGCCTCCGCGCCGCCGAAATCAACCTCGAGCTTGCCCGCGCGCCGGAGGTCGACGCAAGGGCTTCAACGGAGCACCTCGTCAAGGCCGCTTCGCTCCTCGAGCAGGTGAAGGAATTCGTGAGGGCGGCAGAGGTGTACCGCGAGGCCCAGCTTCGCGACCCGACGCCCGGCACGCGGCTCATCGAAGGGCGGCGCACGACGTCCCCGCTTCGCGCCTTCGACCTCGAGGCGCTTGCGGGGCGCGAAGCCCGCGGCCTTGAGGCCCTTGAGAAGGCCGAGGCGCTTGCCAAAGCCCGGCTCGAGAAAGCCCGCGCCGAGGGGCGGCACGCAGAAGCGCTCGACGATGCGGAATTCCTCGCCGAGTTGCGCCTGCGCCTCAAGGACGCGGATGGCGCTGCACACTGGCGGCGCGTGGCCATCGGGGAGGCCATGGCCGAGGGCGAGCGGGCAAGGCGCCTCGTCGAAGACCGGACGGCCGACCCTTACGAGCTTTCGAGGACGGCCTTCGAGCGGGCCCTTTCCAATTCGCTGGACTTGAAGGACGACGCCCTCTTCATCGAGGCGTTCGGCCGATGGGCCTCCTGCGAGGCCGACGTCGCGCGCCAGCTCGCCCGGCCCAAGGAGAAGTGGGACGCGTTCCGCCCGATGGAGTGGATGATGGAGGCCGGCGTGCACCTCACGGTGGCCGGCGACTTCAAGGGGGCGCGCGAGATGCTCGACCTTGCAAAGCCCCTTGTCATGGAGCACTGGAAGGACCAGCGCGGGCCCACGTACTACAAACTGCGCGCGCACCTCTCGATCCTCTCAGGCAGCCGGGCGGAGGCCGAGGAGTGGCGGCGCGCCTACCGCGAGGAATTCGAGCGCAAGGAGCGCTTCGACCCGGAAGTGGCAAAACCCATCCAGCTCGAGTTCGACGAGGAGTTCTACCGGATGCTCGGGGACGAACCCGCGTACCGGCAGACCCTCATCACAGTCGTGCGCACGCTCGAGCCGGGGATGCGCGAGATCTTCGAGGGCGTCGACAAGCTGCTCGAGGGCGGCCTCTACAAGGAAGCGCGCAAGCCCCTCGACGAGCTCGGGGTCGAGGCGCAGGACCAGCGCATCTGGCGACTGCTCTCCGCGTACGTCTCGTGGCGCCTGCGGGTCGACGAGGGAGCGGCCAAGGAGGGCGACGCGAGGGCCTTCGAGGACCACATGTGGCGCGAGATCCACCCGTTCAAGGTCCCACGCCAGGGGCTCAAATGGAGCGCGGTGCTCGAGGTGCTCGGCGCCGAGGAAGACCCGATCGACCTCTACCCCCTGCCGCGCGTGCTCGCGCTCATCCACGGGCGCGCGCCGCCGGGGCGATGACGTCGGGATAGTCGACCGGCGTCGAGTCATTGACGCCGAAGTCGACCACTTCGTGGCCGGCCGCGGTGAGCCAGTCGGCAATGGGCTGCTTGAGCGGGAAGCCGGCATGGTCGGTAGCCAGCGCGACGCGCATGGATCAACCGTAGCATCGTCCGCCTTTGAGAGCGGGTACCCAGCGGGATCTCAGCAAACCCACAGGCTGTGTTATTGCTGGGAGCGCTATCGTCCGCAGCATGCTCAGCAATTCCATCCGGCTGTTCACCATCCGCGGCATCGAGGTCGGCGTCCACTACAGCTGGCTGATCATCTTCGGACTGTTTACGTGGTCGCTCAGCGTGTACGTCTTCCCGCACGACCTGCGTAACCTGAGCGGGGTCGAGTACTGGGTGCTGGGCGCGGCGACGACGCTGCTGCTGTTCGTCTCGGTGCTCATCCACGAGCTGGCCCACTCGTTCGTCGCCCTCGCACGCGGGCTGAAGGCGCGCTCCATCACGCTGTTCATCTTCGGCGGCGTCTCCAGTCTCGGCGGTGACGCTCGCGAGGCCTCGACCGAGTTCCTGGTGGCGATCGTCGGGCCGCTGACCAGCTTCGTCCTGGCCGGTGTGGCCTATGGCGTGGCGATTGGCATAGACGAGCCGCGCGTCGACCTGGTCGCCTCGTACCTGGTCTACATCAACGTCGTCCTGGGCGTGTTCAACCTGGTGCCCGGCTTTCCACTCGATGGCGGCCGCGTGCTGCGCTCGATCCTGTGGGGAACGACGAACAACATGCGCAAGGCGACCGAGTGGGCGGCCAACGCGGGCAAGGTCGTGGCCTGGGTCATGTTCGCCTACGCCCTGTTCCTGGTCTTCGACGGCCAGTACATTGGCGGCATCTGGATGGCCGCCATCGCCTGGTTCCTGCACAACGCCGCGTCCAACAGCGTCCAGCAGCTGGTCTTTGAGACGCGCCTGCACCGCGTCCGCGCCGCGGACGTCGTGCGCCCCGACGAGACCACCGTGCCGCCCGGCCTGTCCGTGGCCGAACTGATCGAGGGCTACCTGCTGCCGACCAACCGGCGCGCCCTGGCGGTCCTGGACAACGGCCGGCTGGTGGGCATCGTCACCGTCAGCGACATCCTCAAGGTGCCCCCCGCGCAACGCACGCGGGTTACCGTGGCCGAGGTCATGGGCGGCCGCGATGGACTGCACGTGGTCGCCGCCGACGCGCGGGTCCAGGACGCGGTCGAGCTGCTCGCCGAGCACGAGCTCGAGCAGCTGCCGGTCATGGACGGAACGCGCTACGTGGGCATGCTCACCCGGGCCGACG
>Ga0209619_10002592_pt1 | contig 13104 bp, 11 predicted proteins | sample Rifsed16ft3_FD_184011 | JGI IMG/M metagenome (GOLD analysis project Ga0209619, IMG submission 184011) | Soil microbial communities from Rifle, Colorado, USA - sediment 16ft 3 (version 2) | ecosystem: Environmental > Terrestrial > Deep subsurface > Rock core/Sediment | place: Rifle, Colorado... | reverse complement strand
CTCGCTGCCAATTGCATACTTCTTGGCCAACTCAGGCCAGGGGTCATCTTTGATCTGCTTATGGCCCAGAGAGATGCGCCGATTCTCCAGGTCTAAGTTGAGAATGATTACTTCAACATCGTCTCCTTTGCGTAAGACCTCGCCTGGATGATTCAGCCTTCTGGTCCAGGAGATATCCGAGATGTGAACCAGTCCATCCACTCCTTCCTGTAGCTCCACAAAGGCACCAAAGTTGGTCAGATTTCTTACCTTACCGGTCAACCTGGTTCCAATCGGGTTTTTCTGCACAAACAAGAGCCAGGGATCTGACTCCATCTGCTTTAAGCCTAAAGAGATTTTCTCATTGGCTTTATCAAAGGAAAGGACTACTGCCTCCACGGTCTGCCCTACGCTAAGTAGCTTGGAGGGGTGTTTGACATGCCCAGTCCAGGACATCTCCGAGATATGGATCAGCCCCTCCAGTCCCTTTTCCAGTTCCACGAAGGCTCCATAGTCGGTCAGAGAAACCACTTTCCCTTTGACCTTTTTGCCCACCGGGCATTTTTCCTCTATGTTCTCCCAGGGATAAGGGGTGAGCTGTTTTAGGCCTAAAGAGATTCGACCGGTATTCTTATCCACATCGATGATTTTCACCAGAAGCTTATCCCCTACGTTGACCACATCCGAAGGGTGATTGATTCTTCCCCAGGACATATCGGTGATGTGCAAGAGCCCGTCCACTCCCCCTAAGTCGATGAAGGCTCCGAACTCGATGATGTTTTTTACCAAGCCTTCCCGGACTTGACCGACTGAAATCTCACCTAAGATCTTACTTCTCTGGGACTCCCGCTCTTCTTCCAAGATGGCTCGCCGGGAGACAACGATGTTGCGCCGGGCCTTATTGAGCTTGACGATTCTTAGGTCCATGGTCTGCCCGACCAACTCATCAAAATTGGGAACCTGCTTTAGGGCAATTTGAGAGCCGGGCAAAAAGGCCTCCACTCCATATAAATCAACCACCATCCCTCCCTTAATCCGCTTGACTATCTTGCCTTCTATGCTATTCCCCTTTTCAAAAGCCTCTTTGACTCGATCCCAGACCCGCAAGAAATCTGCTTTGCGTTTAGAGAGGACTAATTGGCCGTCCTGATCCTCGATGGCCTCCAGGTAGACTTCCACTTCGTCTCCCACTTTAATCTGGGAACTATCCGGGAATTCGGCCAAGGATAGAATCCCTTCTGACTTGAAGCCAATATCTACCACCACGTCCTTATCCAGAATCTCCAAAACCCTCCCTTTTACAATCTCCCCTTCCTCCACCGTCTTCATAGTGCCGGAATACAATTCCATTAGCTGCTCTCTTTCTTCCTGGCTGTATTCTCGATCTAGGTCAGGGGGGTGCAGCTTAACTATAGGAGTAGCGCTCTGGCCAGCTTGAGCCAGGGGAGTTCTCTTAGCTTCGGAACGGACTGACCGGGCGGTTTTCTCCCCAACATCCGAAATAGGAGTCTTAACCTCTTTTGTCTCCGGCTCTGAGCGGCTAGTTTTTCTGGCAGGGGCTCTGCCTTTTACAACTCCTCTTCTGGTTTCGGCTCGACTCTTATCACCTCCTCTTCTGGGTATTCTGGAACCACTTCCGGGTTCCCTTGGTTTAGGTTCTTTCTCTTCAACCATCCAACTAGATCCTCCTTTTATTGGATTTAGCCCTTCGGGCTATTTATTTCCAAACTTTGCATTGGCTATCTTTCAGGTTCTGGATTCTGCCCATCACTTCCCGGGCGACTTGCCTATAGCCTGATTTATCAGGCGAAACTCCCTTGAGCCAAGACAGACTAAGGGGTTGGCCGAATTTCACTAATATTTTTTTACCGTTCTTCAAAGTCTTCCACAAATTTCTCGTGTTCTCCAGGTATACTGGCACAATCGGGACCTGGGCCTCCAAAGCCAAAAGTCCAACTCCCAGCTTGGGCTCCAGGAACTCTTCCCCTCGATTGCGAGTTCCTTCTGGAAATAAAATCAAACTCTTTCCGGAAAGCAAGACTTTTATAGCCATTTTGTAAGCCTGGGGATCAGGGGTGTCTCTGCTAACCGGAATGGTGTGCAGGCGGCTGATTAGCCACCCCAAGAGCTTATGGCGGAATAACTCCTTTTTGGCTAAAAAAAAGCTCTCCCGGGGAAGACTTATCCCCAAGATCGGAGGATCCCAATAGGACTGATGATTGGAAGCCAGGATAACCCCGCCTTGGGCAGGGACGTTTTCCAGACCAGACCTAATTACTAAGCCTGAGCCCAAAAGAAGCTGGCCGATTACCCAACTCAAGTGGTAGAGTATACTCATAGATAGTCAATTCTCTGATGATACAGTCGCAGAATCTTCTGCACCTGCTGGTCTATGGTCAGATGGGTGGTATCGATGGTAATGCTATCCTCTGATTTTTTCAGAGGCGCCAGGGGTCGACCAGAGTCGGCCCGATCTCTTTGGGAAAGTTCCCTTTTGTGCTGCTCTATCTTGGTCTTGTCCAACCTCTCTAGCTTTGCCTTTCTTCTGGCTCTTTCTTGTAGTTTAGCCTTCAGGTAAATCTTTAAGTCAGCGTCCGGAAAGACTACCGTAGTAGTATCTCGGCCTTCAATCACCAAGTTGCCTATCTTACTTATTTGTCTTTGCAGTCTCACCATCTTCCGCCTGATATTGGGGTATCCTGATACTTGGGACACAATTGCTTCCACTCTCCTGCTTCTGAGCTTGGAGGAGAGATCCTTTCCTTTGGAGAAGATTATACATTTACCGGTTCCGGTTTGTATCGAGAAGGCCGCATCCCGCATCACTTTCTCCAGGGATTTAGCTGAGTTTGGGTCAGCTTGCTTTTGGAGGACCTTATAGGTCAGGGCTCTGTACATAGCCCCGGTATCCAGATATAAAAATCCCAATTTCTTGGCCACCAGTTTGGCAGTGGTGCTCTTGCCTGAGCCGGCCGGGCCATCTATGGCAATAACCGCAAATTTCCTGGGTTTCTTCAATTGCCAAAGAATAATATCAGCCTGGATTGGTCGGGATGGTTTCCGCTTCTACCGGCGGCAGAGGGAGGGGCAATTCTTGGGTGGCGGTCAAAGGCAGAGATGCTGGTGCAGGACCGGTGGCAAATTCCATTTCCTCCAATTTGGGCAAGTCAGAAATATCTTTGAGGCCAAAGTGTATCAGAAATTTATCAATAGTACCGTACAAAAGTGGTCTCCCCACGCTGGGGGCCCGGCCGGTAATGGCTATCAACTCCCTTTCTAACAGAGTCCTGATAGATCCGTCTGATTGCACTCCTCTAATCTGATCAATTTCGACTTTGGTAACTGGCTGTTTGTAGGCTATGATGGACAGAGTCTCCAGGGCTGCCTTAGATAACCTCTGTTTCTTCACTTTGGTGAGCAGAGCCTCAATCCAGGCCGAGTACTCCGGCAAGGTATACATCTGAAAGCCACCCGCGATCGGTCGGATTCGGAAAGCCAGGTTGGCTTCTTCATACTTCTGGTTAAGCTGCCGGATGGCTTGCTCCACTTCAGCTAAGCTGGCCAAACCCACGATCTCCTTGAGCCGCTCCAAAGATAGCGGAGCATCTGAGGCGAACAAGAGCGCCTCCACTACGGATAAATGGTTAGACATTCTCCCCTCCACGTTTTCAATTTCTGATTCTCCACAGGCCGATCGGTCCGAACTGGTGATTTTGCTCAAAACCAACCCAACCCCGGCGAGTCAATTCCAACACCGCCAGTAAAGTGACCACGATATAGATTCTCAAAGGTATGTCCTGATAAAGCTCTTCAAATCCGACTCTGGCTCGGTCCTCCAGACAGGAGAGCACCCGCTGGATGCGATCTTCCAAAGATACCCCAGGGAGGTCTACCGCGTGAAAAGTTTCAGGTACCTGCCTTTCCAAGATGTTCTTAAAGGTCGACAAAAGGTCAAAAAGCGTAAAAGGCTTTAGCTCCACGACCGGCTCGGGAATCTCAAGATAGGAGAAATCAAGCCGCGGATAATATTGGGACTGCTCACTTTCCATCAGGGCTAAGTCCTGGGAAGCATTCTGGTACTTTTCATGCTCCAGAAGTGCCTGGACCAGCTCAGCCCGGGGGTCAGATTCCTCCTCGGGAAGACTGGGCAGGAGCATTTTAGTCTTAATCCGGATTAAGGTAGCTGCCATGAGGATGAACTCACCGGCCAGTTCTAAGTCCAAAACCTCCAGCATTTGAATGTGCTCCAAATACTGTTGAGTAATCTTCGCAATGGGGATATCGTAAATATCGATTTCTTGTTTTCTTATGAAATACAGCAACAAGTCTAAGGGACCCTCAAAGTTGTCCAGCTTGACTGAGTAAGACGAAAAATCAGACAGATTCTGAGTCTCTAAAGAAATCTGTTCGCTCATAACAGATGCATTGCCTCTTTGACGTCTTTCAGGGTGGCGCTGGCTTTTTCTCTGGCTTTCTCTGCCCCTCTCTTAAGGCTGGACCAGATCACCTCCGGTTTTCCTTCCAGTTCCTTTCTCTTTTCTCTTAGCGGAGCCAAAGCCCTATTCAAATGAGAAGCCAGCATCTTTTTGCAGTCCACACACCCTAAGCTGCCGGTGGTACAGCCGGAATGAATTTCTGGAGAGCGGGGGTTGTAAATCTGGTGCAGTGAATAAACCGGGCAGATCTCAGGCCTGCCCGGATCTCCTTTATAGATCTTTTGTGGGTCCGTAAACATTTTGGCCACTTTTTTTTCGGTCTCTTCCGCGGTGTCAGCCAGAGTAATATCATTGCCGTAGGACTTGCTCATCTTCCTGCCATCGATCCCGGGAATGACCGGAAACTGAGTCAAAAGTGCGTCTGGCTCCGGAAATACCTCTCCGTAGAGATGGTTGAAGCGCCGGGCCACCTCCCTGGTCAATTCTATATGGGGGAGCTGGTCTTTGCCCACCGGCACGAAATTAGCCTTGTAAACTAGAATATCTGCTGCCTGCAAAAGGGGATAACCTAAAAAGCCGAAGCTATCCAGGCCCAGTTCATCTTTCTTCTCTTTGTAAGAGGGGACCCTCTCCAACCAGGCTAAAGGTATTATCATCGAGAATAAGAGAAAAAGTTCGGCATGCTCTTTGACCTGGGATTGCACAAAAATGGCAGATTTATCCGGGTCTAAGCCAGCGGCCAGGTAGTCAATCATCATATCCTTAATCCGGTTGGTCAAGTCACCGGTCTCCTGATAATCCGAACTCAAAGAATGCCAATCCACTATGCAGTAATAAAGCTCATACTTGGCCTGGTTCTGTAAATTGACCCAATTGCGCAGGGCACCCTCTAAGTTTCCCAGATGAAGCTGGCCGGTCGGCTGCATTCCGGACAAAATGATCGGCTTAGCCAACCCACCTCTGACACTTTAAGTCTAACAGATTCTCTCCTCCTAGCTATCTTAATCTAAAAACAAGTATCTCTTCCAGCGCTGGTCTGAAATACCGATAAACTGCTGGATAAAAGTGATATGATTAGGCCTTTTGGGGTTCTTCAAAAGGGTCATACCGGCCTTCTCCGGGGTTCGGTCTCCTTTCTTGTTATTGCAGTAAATGCAGGCACTGACCAGGTTTTCCCAGGTGTCCTGACCGCCATAAATCTTAGGCACGATATGGTCAACCGTCATAGGAGCGTGAGTGGTGCCGCAGTACTGACAGCGGTGCCCGTCCCGTTTGATGATATTCTTTCGGGATAGAATCACATTTTTGGGCGGGACCTTTATATAAAAACCGAGTTTTACTACGCTGGGGACAGAAACTTCCCGGTAGACTGATCTCAATTTGGCTCCGTCCAAGGTTTCTACCAAGTCCGCCTTTCCCAGATAAACTAATACCACCGCCCGCCTGACTGAGCAGACCGAGAGAGGTTCGTAATTGCGATTTAGGACCAAGACTGGTCGACTTAGTTTACTTTCACCATCATCCATTTTCTTACTGGCTAATAATTTAGCATCCTAGGACTATATGTCAATTGCTTTTTGCACAAACCCGCGCCTGTAAATAATGGAAGGCTGGGCAAATCTTTTTACCCAGCCTTTTGATATTTTCAATCTTTAATACTGCTGGCTCTAGCCGAACTTTTCTCCCCGTCCAAAACCCTTCCGGGTTACTATCCCTGCAGAAGTTTCTTATATTGTTTCGGGTCTAACAGGACCTCCTTAGCCTTTAAGACAGCCGGATGCTCCTTTAGCACCACTCCTTCATAGTAGCCTTTCTCACCGTATAGCTTGCGCAGGATGGTCTCCTTAAGGAGCCTTTTAACTTTTCCCTTGCTAATCTCAAAATCCTGTTCTTTCTCGCGCGCTACCTGGCTTCTTAGACTCTCTAAAGCCTGTGAATAAATTTCCAGTTTTCCTTCTCTTTGAGCAAACTGGGAGAGGCTGTCTAAGTACACCTCGGCCGGAGTCTTGTAGTCGAACTGTTTTTCCTTCAAAAAGATTCTAAACTCCTCCACCATCTGGTCGCTGACCTCAAAATCCAGAGGCAACTTCTTGCCGGCGGTGTAGCGCACGGCAAAATCAAAGGCTAACTGCTTGCTGTAGAGATTAGCCTCAAAGGAGTTCATCTTCTCGGTCTCTACGCTGATATCCGGAGCTACCCCTCCCCCGCCGTAGACCACCCGGCCTCCAATGGTGTGGAATACTTCGTCACTGGTAGGCTCTTCTTTGACTATGATGGAATCAGGCAAAAGCTCTTCCTCCTGGGTGCTGGCGATTAGCTTGGGGTGCTTAACGGATCTCTCTGGTTTTTGAATGCAGCGGCCAGAAGGAATGTAATATTTGGCGGTGGTCAACTTTAAGGCTACCTCGCTATTGACTTCGAAGACTCTCTGAACTAAGCCTTTCCCATAGGTAGTGTTGCCAACGATTAAACCCCGATCCCAATCCTGAATGGCACCAGAGACAATCTCAGAAGCAGAAGCGGTGGCTCCATCTACCAAGACTACCAAGGGTAGATTATCTCCAAATACGGCCTTGCCCCGGGTAGAGTATTCGGTCTTGTCAGCCGGAGAACGGCCTTGGGTGTAGACCACCAATCTATTTTCATCTAAGTACAAACTGGCCACTTCAACCGCTTGGTCTAGAAGCCCTCCTCCGTTGCTGCGCAGGTCAAAGATGAGCCCTTTGATATTTTTGTTCTTGAGGTCTCGGATGGCATCGCGCAGCTCCTTACTTGATTCTTCAGAGAAGCTGGCTAATCTGACGTACCCTAAATTTTCTTCGGTGACTCCATAATATGGCACCGACCGAATCTGAATCACATCTCTTTTGAGAGTGTACTCCAAATGAGCCGGGATACCTTCCCTTTGAACCGTAATGACCACCGTGGTCCCTTTCGGCCCTCGCATCAATTTGGCGGCTTCCTCAGTTGTCATTCCGAATGTGGACTTATCATCTATTTTGATTATTCTGTCTCCGGCTTGAATTCCCATCTGATAGGCCGGTGTTCCTTCCAGGGGAGACATCACCACTATATAATTGTCCCGGGAATCAATGGCCATCCCTAAGCCTTCGTACTTGCCGTGAGTTGACTCCATTAAGCGCTCGTAAGACTTTTTCTCCATCATCACCGAGAAGGGGTCTAAGATTTCCAGCATCCCCCTAATCCCGGAGTAAATCAAATCTTTGGTATCGACCTCCTCCATATAACCGGCATTGATTCTCCAGGCAATGGCGTCGAAGAGCTTGGTATAGGTGTAGATATTGCCGATCTCCGGCTTGGTCTCCGGGGTCTTCTGCTCGATTTGGGCCTGAGCCGTGGCAGCCGGCTGGTCAGCTTCTGAGGAGCCGACAAACCAAATAATTCCGACTGCTATCAGGGCCACAAAGACCGCTACCAGCCCGTAAAATCTGTTACTCTTCTGCTCTTGGGTCATCTACTTCACCTCTTGCTGTTTTCGTATTCTATACGGAGAAAAGGGGGAGTTGGTTAAAATCTGAGCCACTTCTCTCGATCTAAATGTAACTAAAATAAGGGGTTTGTCAATATCTGAAATTTGAACAGTAAGGGGAAACACCCACACTGATATGTACAGGTCGTTGTCTGATGCAGGGTTTGCCCGCTCTGACAAAACCAACGTTTTCGAAGATATTTTTTGTCGAAGCCCCTTTCCTCAGACAAGCAAAAAAGCCCCAACAATTGGGGCTTTTTTATGGCACTTGGCAGATTATCTTCTCTTTTTCTTCTCCACCGGTTTAGGCTTCTCCGGCTGTCTTTGGCTCCCCTCTAATCTGTCATCTATCCCGTTGCCGTTTTTGTCTACAAACCGGTCCACCTGTTCAATTAGCTTGCGCTCTATTGGAGGCAGCTTGATCTTTTCTTTCTCTTTAGCCCTTTCTTCAGGAGTCGGCTCGGATCTCTTAGTCTCCTCTGGTCTCTGCTCCTTTGGTGGAGCAATCTCTACCGGTGATCGGGCTTTCTTCTCCATCTCTGAAACCTGGGGCCTCTCTTCCGCTTTGGTAGGCTCAGTTTTCTTGGTCTTCTCAATCGACCAGGCTGGAAAAGCCAATCCCAAGACTAAAACTAAGGCTAGGGTCAAGCTCATTCTGTGTCTCATATCAGCACCTAATTTAGCGACAATCTGTTTTCGGTCAATCCTATTTTCTACTCTTCTGCCCTCCCCGGTCAACCTTTCCAGATTGACTAGGAGTGGAGCGGGTAGAGCTCTTAAAACCGGATTCTTTTCCGCTGCTTCTCTGAGGAATCTGCTTGACTCTATCTGTGCTTTTAGGCCTCTCTATCCGACCGGTTTGGGTATCTGTTCTCTGGCGCTTTGCTTCCTTAAACTGGCTCGGCTCTTCTGATCTGCTTCTCTGCTGTTCCTTGCGGAAAGTTTTCTCTTTGCTCTCCTGGTTGGAGAATCTCTCCTGCTCTATAGTGACCGACTCTTTTTCTTTTCTCAGACGCTTTTCCGGAGTCTGGGCAAGTGGAGTTTTGGAGAGCTTTTCTTTGTTGTTTTCCAGTCTGGTCAGCCTATCTCCACGGTTGGCCTCGGATTTCTCTCTGAATCGCTGTTCTTTGCTAATCTTGGGGAGGGAAGTTTCCGCGGTTTTGAACTTATCGGTTTGTCTGCTGATATCCTTTTCGGCTTTGCGGAGGTTAAAGTCATCTTTAATCACGGGAGTGGCTTTGTATTTAGTATTCAGATCCCGGACCTTGGTCCAAAAGATCTCCGGCTTGTTTCGGATTATCCGGTAATCCTTGGCGTAGCGCTGGGTGTAATTTTTGTAAATCCGATCGCGTGGAACAAAGAAGGTGTTGCGGTAGTGAGGGCGGACGTAGCAGTAGTCGCGGTAGACTAAATAGCCCTGGTTGTAGATGGTGACATAGTGCCGGCCATACAAAAAGTAAGGCAGATAGTAGGGAGTGTAGCCGAAGAAAATCCCGTCAATGTAGATGGCAGCCCGGAAGGGATAGTCAAAATAGACCGCACCGAAATAGACGTCCGGAGAGTACCAGTAGGGGTAGCTGCGGTAACTGAAGTAGAAAGAAGGCTCGGTATAGTAGCGACTGGGATAGCGGGCTTCCACCCGGATGCTGGCAACATCCAATTCATAGTCAATCTCATCCGGCACAATCCGGTGATTAAGCCTCTCGATGAAATCCCAGTCATCTTCCCCCTCCGGCTTGCTCATATAGTAGTAATCCTCTTCCCTCAGGTCGTCCGGATCCAAATCCCAGCCTAAATCAGGGAGATAGAATAGCTCTCCTGTCGCCAGAGCCACTATCTTTTCTGTCCCTTCTGGCCCGTTGACCTTCAGATAGTAATCATCTCTCAGACTGGGAATTCGGTAAGGACGGTTGCCTTCCACGAATCGGCTGTCACGGAAGTCATAGGGATACAGAAGATGCACATTGCCGCGGGTGTCGATGTCATAGATAATCACATAGGCATCCCGGTTGGTTTTAAAGTATACTCTAATATCCTCTCCTGGCTCGTAGCCGGCGTTTTCTCCCTTATCCACCCAGACTTTGATGTCTAATTTGCTTCCGTAAGAACGTTTGGTAAGATCAGAATAGTCCTCTTCCTGGGCCCGAACAATAACAGTCAGGAAAACGACTGCCAAGAGGCCTGCCATTATTCTGTTTAGCTTCAACATCTTGATCACCTTTCCTTTCTACACTTTTCTAATTTTTGGTACTGTCCTGAACAACCGGCTTAAGCTCCGGGTTGTCCTGGTCGATCTGATAAGCCCATTCTAATCTGGCAAAGTTGGAACTAATCTGGTCGACTCTGAGTTTGGCATAGTTGTAGTGAATAAAATTACTCTCCCAGATGCGGATGATATAAACGTGCCCTAAGATGACTTCGGCGTAGCCTAAATCTGACCAGCCCTGCTCTGGGGCCCAGCCTACGGCAGAAAAATTGTCAGCATACCCAAAATCCTGAATATCGGTGTTGGGACCCGCATTCAGGTAGAAGGTCTGGTTAGACAGAAAGTACTCAAAATAGATGTCGGAACCAGGAGAGTCCCAGCGCACCCGGCTCTGTGCGGAAAAATCAAAGCCAGCCTCATTGGGAAATTGATTATAATCGTATAGCACCACGACCCCCTCCGGCCGCGGCGTGTCGAAAACGCATTCATAGGATAAATCGGACTGCAATTCATCCTGGTCGTAGGCGGCTATGGCATAAAAATAAGTATTTCCATTGACGACGTTGTCGTCCATAAAGAAAGTGTCGGTAGTAGAAGCAAAGTAGATGTATTCTCCGCCGCAATCGGTTCCGCGGTAGATGTCATAGCCAGCCACGTCTGGCTCCGGGTTGGCCAGCCAACTTAAAAGCACATAGCGATCTCCGGTGTAGGAAACTACTCCCCTGGGTGCGGAAGGTCCCAGACCGTCATAGAATACGACGGTCTTTCTCTTAGTACAGCCTAGAGTCAAAAGAGATACTCCTATTATTGCTGATGTTAAAGTTATTCCGACTCTCATTTCATCTGCTCCTGTTCTGCGCATATAATTAGCAATGTTTGTGCCTAATGTATAATTGCTTGTAATGCAATCAGTTACACTGTAGCTTCATCTTGAATGCCTAATGAGATGCACAAAAATTGTTCGTATGTGATGTGGATATGTGCAGATTAACAAATAATAACGAATCAGGAAGGGTTAGAGTCTGTAGACCCAGGTTGTCTCAACCTGGGGAAAGGTAACCCACCTTGAGGACAAGGTGGGCCTACGGTCTAAGAAGCCCCTTCTTATCCCTCATCGCTAAACCAACAGGAGCTTCAGTTACAAGGCTGGAGCTCCTGTTATTCTGCACTCAAACCGTACTCCTTTATCTTTAACCGCAGAGTGTTTCTGTGAATCCCCAAAATCTCAGCCGACTTGGTAATGCTTCCCTTGGTTTTCTCCAGAACCCTTTGAATATGCCTCTTCTCCATTGCGGCCATTGAAAGCTCCACTGGAAACTCAGCCTTCTTTTCCGGAATCCTAAACTCCGGCAAATCCGAGACATCGATGACGTCCCCACGCGCTAATACCATTCCCCTTTCAATCACGTTTTCTAATTCGCGGACGTTACCGGGCCAGTGATAGTTCATCAGAATATCTTTGGCTTGGGGAGTCAAGCCTTTGACCTCTTTGCCCAATTTTTGGTTGAAGATTCTTATAAAATGGTCAATCAGAATCATAATGTCGTCTCTTCTCTCCCTTAAGGGAGGAAGGTAAATTGAGATCACATTCAAACGATAATACAGGTCGTCCCGGAAGGTCTTCTGCTCCATCTTCTTTTGCAGATCCTGATTGGTGGCGGCCAATATCCTGACGTCTACCTTGATAGATTCCTTTCCACCCAATCTTTCAAATTCCTGAGTTTCCACCACCCGCAAAAGCTTTATCTGCATATCTAAAGAGATGTCCCCGATCTCATCCAAAAAAAGAGTTCCTCCGTCAGCGATTTCAAAGCGCCCCTCCTTACGCCGGTTGGCGCCGGTGAAAGCTCCCCTCTCATAGCCGAATAGCTCTGATTCCAAAAGGGATTCAGGGATGGCCGAGCAGCTGAAAGCCACAAACTTTTTCTGGCTGCGGGGGGATAAAGAGTGAATCGCCCGTGCCACCAGCTCTTTTCCAGTGCCGCTTTCCCCCAGGATGATGACAGTGGTGTCCATTCTGGCTACCCGGGAAATGGTGCTTAAGACTTCTTGGATAGGCTTGCTCTGGCCAATGATGGTCGTGTCCCGGAAGCGGTCCTCCATTTGTTCTCTGAGATATCGATTTTCAGCTAAAATGGTATGGGTCTCAGCCGCTTTTTTTAGATTGATTTGCAGTTCCTGCAGATCAATGGGTTTGTTGACGTAGTGGAAAGCCCCCTCTTTCATAGCGGCCACGGCGGTCTCAATCGTACCGTAGGCGGTCATTACGATCACCTGGGTGTCAGGCGATAGTTTCTTCAACTTAGGCAGAAGCTCCAAGCCATCCATTCCGGGCATCTTCAGGTCGATTAAAGCCAGTTCAAAAGATTTTTCTTCGAAGAGTTTCAAAGCCTGGGGGCCGGAGTCAGCCGAAAAGACCTGGTAGCCTTCTTTCTGCAGAAAGCCGGAGAGCATCTCTCTTTGTTCTCTTTCGTCTTCGACAATTAAAAGACGGAGCTTAAGCATTCTTCGTTCCAGGAAAGTTTCTGGCTGACTTGGAGTAATTCATATTCTGGTTATGATACGCCCAGCGGTAAAATAATCACAAAAGTCGTCCCCTTCCCCTTTATGCTTGTTACTTCAATTTTCCCGTTGTGATCAGCCACAATCCGGTGGGCAATCGCCAATCCTAAACCAGAACCTTTTTCCTTAGTGCTAAAATAAGGCTGAAATATCTTGGGCAAGTCCTCTTTCGATATCCCTTTGCCGGTATCAGAAATCACAATCTCAAACCGATACTCTTCCGGCCTCTTGCGGGTCTCTAAAGTCAAAGTTCCGCCTGGCTCTGTGGCCTCTATGCTATTCAATATAATATTCAAAAGCGCCTTTTTCATCTCCGGTCTATCAATCTTAACCGTGGCGGAGTCGTCCAGTTTCCTGCGCACGATTATTTTTTTCTCCTCCGCTTCGATCTTAACCAGATTCAGTATTTCCGATAAGTAATATGCTGCATC
>Ga0209619_10002591_pt1 | contig 13108 bp, 10 predicted proteins | sample Rifsed16ft3_FD_184011 | JGI IMG/M metagenome (GOLD analysis project Ga0209619, IMG submission 184011) | Soil microbial communities from Rifle, Colorado, USA - sediment 16ft 3 (version 2) | ecosystem: Environmental > Terrestrial > Deep subsurface > Rock core/Sediment | place: Rifle, Colorado... | reverse complement strand
AATCGGCGGGGTTGATGGCCGCACAGGAAGGCGGCATGGTCAAACGACTGCATTCCGGTCGGGCCGCACAGAGTGGGACGCTTGCCGCGCTCTTGGCACGCAGAGGCTTCACAGGAATCCCTGACGCCCTCGAAGCTGAGTTTGGTGGCTTCCTCGCCACACTCGGCGGAACCACCGTTGACGCTTCCAGGCTCACGGCCGGTCTGGGGGAGGAGTGGCAGATCCTCAATACCGGTTTCAAAGCCTATCCGACGTGTGCGCCCATTCATACCGTTCTCGACGGCGCGCTCTCGCTCATGGCAGAGTATGGCTTCACTGCGGACGATTGCAGGGAAATCACGGCCTACACCACCACAATGACCTTTGTCCACACCGGGTTTCCCTATGAGCCCGTCGGAGCTACCGCGGCGCAGATGAATCTGGCCTTCGCGCTTGCGTCCGTGTTGCGTTTTGGTGAACTTGGAGTCGAGCATTTCACGGACGAAGCCATTCGGGATCGCCGTACGCTGACCTTCCTTCGCGAGCGCATCAGACATGTGGCGGATGAGGAGTTGGACAAGTTGGGCACCGCCGGCCGTCACGCCTCGCGGCTTGAGATCCGCCTCAACGACGGGAGACGGTTGGTCCGGCAGGTTGTCCACCGCAAGGGAAGCCTGCAGAATCCAATGACACACGCGGAGGTGAGGACTAAGTTCCGGCGACTGGCGACCTACGTCATTCCCCCCGAACGGGTCGATCGGCTTGAGGTATTGGTAGATCGGCTCGAGGAATTGGACGATGTGCGAGCGGTGGGAGAGCTCCTTGCGAAGTAATTGGGCCACAAATACGGTCAGCAAGATCTGGAGGGCTGCGACCTAGCAGGTCACTGACCAATGGAGCGGATGCCAGCTTCGGGCAGGGTAGTTGTGGTCACGGGTGGCAGCGGGAGCCTGGGGAGCGCGATCTGCAGGCGGTTCGCCCAAGATGGCGATACGGTCTTCATCGGCTACCACCAAGGCGAGGAGCGTACCCAGACCCTGGTCCGAGACCTCGCAGACGGGCCCGGGCGGGTCGTGCCTCTGTTTCTAGATCTCGCGTCGAGCGCGTCAGTCGATGCTGCGTTTGCGCGGGTCGTGGAGCAAGCAGGTCCAGTAGAGGTGCTAATCAACAACGCTGCCTACCGGCCCATCGGTCCTTTCCTTTCGCTCCGTGATGAAGACTGGGACGCCGTGCTCTCCATCAACCTTCTCGGAGCGGTCCGTTGCTGCCGGAACGTTCTGTTGGGGATGAGGGCGCGCGGTTTCGGGCGGATCATCAACATCTCCGGACTCGATGCCCTGTGGGGATGGGGCGGCCGGGCGCACGTTACAGTGGCCAAGGCGGGTCTCCTGGGGTTGACGCGGGCGCTGGCGGTCGAATTTGCGGGTGCAGGCATCACGGTCAACAGCCTCATCCCCGGCAGCTTCCGTACGGCCCGAGACCCGCGATTCTATCCTGAATGGGAGCGGATGCGCCGCTACATCGTCGACCACACACCGGTTGGCCGCCAGGGAGAACCGCACGAGTTGGCCGCATGGTGCTGGTTCTTGGCCTCAGAGGAGGCCGGCTTTGTCACGGGGCAGGACATCCACGTCAACGGCGGTGCCTATCCGCTCATGCGGAATCCGCTCCTTACTTCTGAGTGACCGGACGAACGCCGTTCTCCTAACCACCGCCGGCGCGGTGAGTCACAGAGGTTGACAATGAAGGTTGAGAGAGAACAACAGCAGTCTCTGTCCAAGCCAGAAGGCGAATCCCGACCAAGCGTCACCTTTGCGACGAGCTCAGGGATCCCTTTGGAACGCTCCTATTCCTCCGACGGCTTGCTGGCGCTCGGATTCGATCCTAGCCGCGACCTCGGAGAGCCAGGATCGTTTCCGTTCACTCGGGGGATTACCCCAGCCATGTACCGCAGTAAGGCTTGGGTCATGGGCATGTACTCCGGGTACGGGTCGGCCGAAGAAGCTAACGCCCGGTATCGCGCACTCCTAGATCAGGGACAGACTGGCTTCTCCATCGCGTTGGACCTACCCACGCAGTGCGGCTATGACGCCGATCACCCCATGGCGACGGGTGAAGTGGGTCGTGTCGGCGTCCACATCGGCTCGCTCCGTGATATGGAGCGGCTGTTTCACGATATCCCTCTGGCCAGAGTCCGCCAGATCCGCACGACCGCCAATGCAATAGGCCCGATTGTCCTCGCGATGTTCCTCGCCGTGCTGGAGAAATTGGGGATCGATCCGGCCGAGACCCGGATGTTTCTGCAGAACGACGTGCTGAAGGAGTACATTGCCCGAGGCACCTACATCTTCCCGCCACGCGCCGGACTCAAACTCTCGGTAGATGTGATCGAGTACTGTGCCAAGCACCTGCCGCACTGGACTCCGCTGGCCATGAGCGGCTACCACATCCGGGACAGTGGCAGCACAGCGATCCAGGAGCTCGCGTTCACCTTCGCCAACGGCACTGCCTACATTGACGAGACCCTATCCCGGGGATTGGGCATCGACGGGTTTGTTCCACAGCTGTGGGCTTTCTTCTCGGCGGGCCTCGACCTCCTTGAGGAGGTTGCCAAGTTTCGGGCAGCCCGCCGCCTTTGGGCCCGCCTGATCCGTGATCGGTACAAGTTCGAGAATCTCGAGGCCCTACGGCTTCCCATCTTCGCATATACGCTCGGGAGCAACCTGACGGCCCAGCAACCGCTTAACAACATCGCGCGGGTCGCGATTGAGACTCTAGCCGCGGTCCTGGGGGGCGTCCAGACCATTGCCACCTCGTCATATGATGAGGCGCTCTCCATCCCTACTGAAGAGGCGGCAACAGTTGCGTTGCGCACTCAACAGATCATCGCGAACGAAACCGGCGTCACCGGGACAGTAGATCCGTTGGGGGGGGCCTACGCAGTCGAACACCTCACATGCGAGATCGAGCGACGGGCGGAAGAATATCTGGAGCGGATCGAGGCGCTGGGCGGGGCGGTGCGGTGCATCGAAACAGGAATCTTCCAGCGGGACCTAGCGGAAGCCGGATACCAGGCACAGTTGCAGGTCGAACGGGGAGACCGGGCGATCGTCGGCGTGAACGTCTACCGGGATAGCGATGCGGCGCGCGTTCCGGTCTTCAGAGCAGATCCACGAGCCGAGCTGCTCCAGATCGAGCGCCTTCACGCTTTGCGCAGTGAGCGGGACAATCAGAAGGTCATCGCTACCCTCGCCAACTTGGTTGGCGCTGCGGAGAGCGGCGAGAACTTGATACCCACGCTTGTGGAGGTAGTGAAGGCCTATGCTACAGTCGGCGAGATTTGCGACGCGCTACGGCGAGTCTACGGAACCTACCGACCTCCCCAGATCGTGTGAGGACCATGGACGACATCGTCATTGTTAGTGGCGTCCGGAGCCCCTTCGGTCGCTTCGGAGGAAGCCTGAGGGACTTGAGCCTTCCCGAGTTGGGCGGAACCGTCGTGGCGGAAGCCATCCGAAGGGCAAAGGTGGATGGCGCGGAGGTGGACGAGGTTGTCATCGGCGTCAACCTCCCCGGCGCAGACCGTTCAATTGCCCGCCAGGTACTGATCGAGGCCGGGATCCCGACGGACCGCGTCGCTTATACGGTCGACCGCGCGTGCTGCTCGTCCCTCTCCGCCATCAACCTCGCAGCCCGAGCGCTTCGGCTGGGAGAAGCGACTGTGGCTGTAGCGGGAGGGACTGAGAACATGAGCGAGGTGCCCTACTTCCTGCCCCACTTACGGTGGGGGCATCGGCTAGGGGACATCGTGCTGAAAGACCAGCTCGTTATCGCTTGCCCCATGACAGGCAAGCCTCGCGCGGTTCAAGCGGGGGAGGAAGCGCTCGAGTATGGCGTCGGCCGCGAGGAGCAAGACCGCTGGGCGTTGCGCAGCCACGAGCGCTATTTCCTTGCCCGGGATGCCGGCAAGTTCGCAGAGGAAGTCATGCCGATTCGGCTGCCCGACCCCCCGCCGGGCGTGATCGTCCAGGAAGATGAGTCACCCCGACGCGACACCGACCTGGACAAGCTGGCCCGCCTGCCAACCGTGTACGGCAGTCCGACCGTCACCGCGGGGAACGCCCCGGGGTTGAATACAGGAGCGGCGGCCGTCGTCCTCATGTCGCGCGAGGAGGCTCACCGCAGGGGCAAGGCGCCTCTGGCCACTCTGATCAGCTGGGCGATGGCGTCCGGGCACCCCGATCGCATCGCGTCGATCCCGGCGACGGCGGCGCGGTTGGCCCTAGGGAAGGTTGCCATGACAGTCGATGATGTCGATCTGATTGAGATCAATGAGGCCTTTGCGGCGGTCCCACTAGTCTCCACGCTCCTTCTCGCTGGGGGAGATCGGCGAAAGGCTGAGGAGATCCGTGCGCGTACAAATGTGAATGGCGGCGCAATTGCCATTGGCCATCCCACGGGGGCGACGGGCGCCCGCCTCGCGATGACAGCCGCCTTCGAGCTCCGCCGCGTGGTAACGGCGCACCGCCCATATTACGGGTTGGTGGCCATTTGTGGCGGCATCGGCGAAGGCGAAGCGCTGGTGATTAAAGTCGATAGCGATTCCGCGCCGGGACCGGGACTCGTGTCGTGACGCCAGCTGCACATTGGGAAGGGGGCGCAATCACAGTGAAGAGGGAAGGTTATGCGCACGATCCGTTGCTCTTTTATCCTGGCCGCCGCCTAAGTGAAGACGAGAAGCGACGGATAGACAACTTCGACCTTCCAATCGATGAGGTGACGGTCGATCACCTCGTCTACAGCCTGGCGCGGCAGATCGAGAACAACTTCCAAACGTTCTACGCTGTCGCGGAGGAAATCGTCGGTGAAGAGGCCGCGCTGAAGATCGCCTACGAGATTGGGCTGCGGTACGGGGGGCGGGGGTATGCGGCCTTCCTCGAGGCGCGCGGTAGGGAAAACGACGGGGATCCGCGGACGATGGTCCTCTACCAGGACTTCGTCCACTCCATCCGCGGGCCCAAACACACCTCTGCACTCTACGCGGAGTACGATGACACGCGGTGCGTCGTCAAGCGACAGCAGTGTATCTACTACAGTGAGACCTACCCGCAGAACGGAAAATACACAGGTGCCTTCGAGGCCGGTTGTTTCGAAGGCTACAAACGAGCCGATAAGAACCTACTTCGTGTTGAGGTCCATAAGTGTCGCTGGAAGGGCGATGCTTCCTGCGAGCAACACTGGGTCTATAAAGGCCCCGTGGATCGCGAGGACTCGCCTGCCAATTCGCGCTAGGAGGGGTCCTAGCTATCCGCACGGTAGCCCAAGCGCCCCTCAATTTCCCGCGCCGCGGCCAGTAGGGTGGGCAGGTGCTCCGCCATTCGCTTCCTGGTCCACCGGGCGGCCGGTCCAGTGATGTTAATCGCCCCCACGGGTCGCTCCTCTCCCGTTCGGATAACCGCAGCGGCGGCACTGGCCCCTGGGACGGTCTCACCGAAACTCGTGGCATAACCTCGCTTGCGGATTTCAGGCAGTTCCTTGAGCAGCCTGGTTCGTAGCGGCACCTTGATGCCACCGACGGGGCCCGCGTTGGCCGTCGCGAGCAGCCTCTTCACGACCGGAGCAGGCATGAAAGCCAGAAGAACCTTCCCTGCCGCTCCCGCGTGGAGTGGATACAATTGGCCGACCCCGGAGGCCATACGCAGGGGGCGGAGGCTGACAACCTCGCTCAAACAGAGGCGGGTCTGGTTGAAGGGAACGTGAATGCCTACGGTTTCCCCGGTAATGGTGCGCAGGTGTTCCAGATGGGGCATCGCCGCCGCCAGCAACTCGTTGTGGGCGTTGCCCTCGAGCGTGACGCGCGCCAGTCGCAGGATCGCGGGACCGACGGTGTAGCGGCCTGTGGCCCCATCCCGGACGATGAAGTCTTTCCCCTGCAACGCCTTGAGAATCCGGTGCGTGGTTGACAGCGTCAGGCCCGTCTCATGGGCGGCTTCCGTCAGTGAGACCGATGGCCGCTCCACGGAGAAGCACTGCAAGATGTTCAGGGCACGATAAACTGCTTGGGCTCCCCGCTCGCGCATGTACTAGCTCCTTCCACTTCAAGATAGGCGCGTGGCTCGCGGGGGTCATGGTAGTCGGAAGTCATGTTGACCCCACCCGGGAGCATGGCCTATTGTATATTATGAAACATTATTCCATGATGTGGAAGTAGGCTTGCCCATTGCTCAGCGTTCCTGCGCTCATTGACCGCGCCGTCCGATGGTACGGCCCGCGCCTCGCCGTTGTCGACGCATCCCGTGCACTGACGTTCGCAGAAGTCGGGGAGCGCTCGAACCGCCTGGCCCATGCCCTCCTGCATCTGGACCGCGTGCCGGGCGGGCGTGTTGCTCTCTTGCTCTCTAACCGGCTGGAATTCGTCGAGGCGGACTTCGCGATCGCGAAGTCCGCAAAGGTCAAAGTGCCCATCAACCCCCGGCTGCGTGATGCGGAGCGCAGCTACATCATAGCCCACTCAGGAGCGGAAACCCTTATCACCGAGCGGTCCGAGCTAGACCGTGTGAACGATCTGCGTCGGGAAATCCCCGCCTTGCGGACAGTTCTCTCGATCGGCGGAGGGCTCTCCGCACTCAACTATGAGGAGACGCTAGCCGGAGGCAGCGCAACCTCAACCGTCGGTGCGCTGGGGGGAGCTATCCCGAGCGTCGTATTGTACACCTCCGGGACAACGGGTCGCCCCAAGGGTGCGACATTGAGCGACGATTCGCGCATCGCCGCAACGATGTCGATGTTGATCGATGAGTACTCGGTCAATGGGGACGACGGCATTATACATGCTGCTCCCCTTTCGCACGGCTCGGGGTCGAAGATCCTCGCCTATTTCATCCGGGGAGCTCGGAACATTCTCCTTCGTAAGTTCGACCCTGTACACTTCTTCCGCACAGTCGAGGAACAACGAGGAACGAGTACTTTCCTTGTCCCAACGATGATCCGCATGTTACTAGATGCACCTGAGCGCGCTCAGTTCAATCTGGTCTCGCTTCGCAACATCACTTATGGGGGTGCGCCTATCCCGCGCGAGACGCTGGTCCAGGCGCTGGAGGCCTTCGGGCCTATCCTCGTACAGGTCTACGGATCATGCGAGGCTCCCCATCCTGTAACCGTGCTCCGGAAGGAGTGGCACCTGTCCGATGGTTCCGACGGGATTGACCCTTTGCTCTCCGCAGGGCGGGAGGCCACTGGCGTGGAGGTTTCAATCGTCGACGAGAGCGGGGGGGCCGTACCGGAAGGGGACATTGGCGAGTTGTGCGTCCGGGGAAGGAACGTGATGCTCGGGTACTGGAGCGATCCTGGCGCGACTGCAGACGCGCTTTGCGACGGTTGGTACCGCACGGGCGACGTGGCACGCCGCGACGACCGGGGGTTCATTTACATCGTCGACCGAGTGCGCGACATGGTTATCTCTGGTGGTTTGAACGTCTACCCCGCGGAGGTCGAGGCGGTACTATGCCGGCACCCCGGCATTCGCGAGGCTTGCGTTGTCGGCATCCCAGACCCCCTGTGGGGTGAGGTGGTGGCGGCTTTCATCGTGCCTTCTGGGGCCGTTCCTCTAGACGAGAATGAAGTCATCGAACATTGTAGCCGGCACCTCGCCGGCTATAAGAAGCCGCGGCTTGTGCGGTTCGTCGACGGTCTACCGAAGGGACCCACCGGCAAGTTTCTTAAGAAAGAACTCAGGTCGTCCTTCGAGGGAGGTCGGCCTGAGGTTGGGAGGCGGCGATGATTGACACTATGGTCGATGTTGTGGTGGTGGGGGCGGGGAACGCCGCGCTCACGGCGGCGCTGGCAGCTGCGCGCGATGGGGCACGGGTTGTCGTGCTGGAGAAGGCGACACGCGAATTGCGGGGCGGCAACACCCGGTTCACGGGCGCACTGTTCCGCTTCGTCTATGAGCAGGGCGCTGAGAGCCTGAAGCCCCTCGTGGAGCATGAGGACTACGGTTCGTGCCAGATTGAGCCATACACCGCAGCGGACTACTGGAAGGACCTCCAGCGGATGACTGCAGGCAAGGCTCCCACCGAGTTGACCCGTGTCCTGATCGATCGTTCGTACACCACGATGCTGTGGCTGAAGGAAGTCGGCGTTACATGGGAGTTCGCAAGGGAGCTCGGGCAACCTGTCCCGGGTCGGCCAGGGGTGGTCCGTCTCCCCTTCGGCTGTCCAATCCGAACACCAGCCAAGGGGGCAGGACTGTCGGCACGCTTGTTCGACGCGGTCGAGCGAGCAGGCATCGAGGTCCGCTATGAAACGGCCGCTCTCAGGATTGAGGTAAACGATAGCGGTGAGGTCAATGCCGTGTGGACGAAGATGCGCGAAGGCGGCATTCGCCGGCTCCCGTGCAAGGCTGTCGTCTTAGCCAGTGGTGGCTTCCAAGCCAACCCCGAAATGCGTGCGGCCTATCTCGGCCCGTTGTGGGGGACGGTGAAGGTTCGCGGAACGCGCTTCGACACGGGCGACCTGCATCGGGAGGTATTGAGCCTGGGCGCTGCCCCCAGGGGTGACTGGTCGGACTGCCATGCGACGCCTATCGACCTCGATGCGCCGGAGTATGGCGACCTGACCATTGCCGACAAAACCAACCGGCTCTCCTACCCCTACGGGATCATGGTGAACCTCGATGGCGATCGTTTCGCCGACGAAGGCGAGGATTTCCCCTTGTACACCTATGCAAAGATGGGCGGGGAGATCCTGAGGCAACGGCACCGCGTCGCCTTTCAGATCTTTGATGAGAAAGTGGTGCATCTGCTGGAGGCACGCTACTCCACGGGCACCCCAGTCGAAGGTGCGACGGCGGAAGAGCTCGGTCGCAAGATCGCGGCGCGATATCCAGACCTTGCTTTCAAGGTCGATCGGTTCGTCGCCACGGTAGAAGCCTACAATCGCTCCTGCCAGCCGGGTGCATTCGATCCTAGTCGATATGATGGCAACGCGACTCAGGGCATCTTCCCAGCCAAGACTAACTGGGCGATGCCGCTCGACACACCGCCGTATGTCGCCTACGGGGTCACAGGGGGCATCACGTTTACGTTCGGGGGCCTTAGTATTGACACCGAAGCCCGGGTCCTGGACCGTATGGATGCGCCGATCCCGGGTCTTTTCGCCACCGGAGAAATCACCGGAGGCTTCTTCTATCACAACTATCCCGCAGGAGCCGGCCTGATGCGAGGAGCCGTGTTCGGCCGTCTGGCAGGAGCGAGTGCTGCCCGGTATGTTGCCGCAGGTTCCCTTCCGAGTCCATCTCGCACAGCATGAAGATCGGTGTAGTCTTCCCTCAGACTGAGATTGGGGAGGATCCATCCGCAATCGCCCATTTCGTCAAGACGGCGGAAGAGCTGGGCTATAATCATTTGCTCGTGTACGATCACGTGCTCGGCGCGGTGCCCACAGGCCCCGGATGGCTCGGCTATACGCACGAGGACATGTTTCACGAGGTGTTCGTTCTCCTGGGGTATGTTGCCGCAGTGACCCGTCGCCTCGAGCTTGTCACCAGTATCCTGGTTCTTCCCCAGAGGCAGACGGTTCTGGCGGCGAAGCAGGCCGCGGAGGTCGACGTGCTGAGCAACGGCCGCCTGCGTCTCGGCATCGGCGTGGGCTGGAATGAGGTCGAATACGAGGGCCTCGGCAAGGACTTCAAGACCCGCGGAACGCGCATTGAGGAACAGGTTCACCTCCTTCGCGCGCTTTGGACGGAGAGAGTTGTGACCTTCGACGGGCGCTGGCACAAGATGAAGCAGGTCGGCATCAATCCTCTTCCAGCGCAGCGCCCCATCCCTCTCTGGATGGGAGGCGAGAGTGACGCGGCCCTGAGGCGCGCGGCGCGTTTAGCCGACGGGTGGATCGCTGGGGGTACTCTTCGCACGCCGTTCTCGCGTCACCCTGGCGTCACCGTCAGCCAGCTACAGTCACCCGCAGCCTCCAGCACCTACCGGGAGCGCGTTGGCCGCCTGCGGGAGTACCTACGTAGGGCCGACCGGTCTCCGACGACTTTCGGATTGGAGCGTCGCGTTGCCTATGCCAGCGGTCCGGAGGCCTGGGTTCGAGCTGCGGTGGAATGGAGCGACTTGGGCGGAACTCACCTCGGTGTGAACACGATGCAGGCGGATCTCGAGTCGGTGGCCGGGCACCTCAAAGCACTGCGCCATTTCTACACAACAGTCACGTCCGTCATCCCGGCCAGCTAATTCGCCTGCCGATCAACTCTGCCCCCTCCACGTCACCAGACAGTCCAATCAGCTTAGCAGAGCGGATCCAGAGATCAAGCACCTGCTGCTTATAACTCGTCACACTGTACACTAGCCCGAAACCTTCGGACCCTGTGACCTCGGGATGGCCTTGTACTCCGCAGTTGGGATGCAGCTAGCCTACTAATATCCTGCAAATGCGCCCATCGAAACTGGAAGGAATTGCCCGTCACCGGCCGAAACGAGGAAACGCCGAAAGGCGCACAGGACGGCACTCTTCGGCACTGAACGACACCAAGAGGAACTCCGCTCATCCAATTTGCACGCAGGGGGTCAGGGGTTCGAATTCTCTCGTCTCCACCAGCCGAAATCCAGGCAAGAAAAGGTGTCCGGCTACGATCCACTTGAACAGCCTCTCCAACATCCATTCCACTTGCAAATCTTTGCCAATCTCCTGCCTCCTGAGCGCCCCAGCAGCCGGGCTTTCCAGGGCCTGCACCGCCTCCATTAGCATCGCCGGGCAAAACACGTCTTGCTTTGGTGCCCTTGGCTGCTTTGGCCACCCCTACATACAGGGCACCGGCAGGGGAAACCAGGACTCCCTCGCCGGGGTGAGATATCCTACCGTCTTGCCGGTCTTCGGACACAACAGGAAGGGAAACCGAGGAACGATTACCTGCCTACGCCCACCGTGCAAGCACCTGATCGAGGACTACTTGATCCCGCTCCCCCGCCATTACTCCTGAAACGAGCTCAAGGAGGACTGCTCTGTGCGGGTTACGGTGGCTGAGCGTTTCGATATTTGGCCGAACGTTCCAGCGAAGGCGCGCTCCTCGAGCGAGAAGCGATTTCGTCGTTCGGAAGATTACTGCAGGGTCAGATGAAGTGTGGGCAAGAAGGTAGAACTGCGCCTCGAGTTGGGCCGATTCATCCAACCCCAGCCTCATCGCCTCGTACAGCTGCCTGTTCGCCTCCGCGTCATCACCCTTGATGTACATGAGTTGAGCTAGGTTGAGCCTAAGGGCGCCATTCTTCGGATTCAGCGCTATTGCTACGCGGTATGCTCCGATGCACTCGCCGATCGGTGCACCGCCCAATTGAAGGGCACACGCGTAGCCGGCCTCGACCGATACCTGGTCCGCCCCCTTCTCCCTCGCCTGTCGAAAGAACCGCAGCGCTTCCGAGGGGGCCTCATCGAGTAGACTCAGTTCGCCTCGAAGCAGGCGCAGCCGACCACTCTCAGGGTGGGTCGTGATTCCCTGATCGAGGATGCTGCGCGCCGCGTTCCGGTCATTAAGTTCTCTAATCAAGAACCTTGCGTAGTTCCAGGTGACGTTCTCGTTGCCCGGATCAGCCTCAAGGGCTCTGCGATACAGGCTAGCCGCCTGATCCCGGTCTCCTTTCTCCCAGAGGAGATTCGCGAGATTCCCCAGCGCATTGACGTGCTTATCGTTTAACTCGATGGCTCTTCGATACTCCCACTCCGCACCTTCTAGGTCTCCCTTCTTCTCCTTTAGGAAGACACCATAGTTCGAGTGAACGCTCGGATCTTCGGGCTTCTCGCGCAATTGGGTCTCGTGGTACTCATCGGACGAATCCGCTCGGACAGTCGAGACCGCAACGAGCCGAGCTCGTCCGGGCCCAAACTGCTGGTCCAGTAGTCGCCTAACCGCCTCCCGCGCGGCTTCCGGGATAGCGAACGCCGGAACGAAGGACCGATCGCCAATATCGTGCGCGTACCCGCCGCCCTCACCGGTGAGCCGCACGTGCGCAGTGAAGCAGGCCGGGCTAACTAGATTGGTGCGCAGCGCTACGTCACGGTTGACCTCAGCGAGCGCGGAGTACATACGTTGGGGATCAGGATCTCGCGCGGCGAGAGCGGCCAACCGGCGCCGCGCTGGCCGGGTTACGGCCTGCTTCTGACCAGAGACGAAGGTCTCCGGCTTCGTTGGTCGCACCTTGAAGACGGACAGCCTCGCTGATGCGGCCGAGGCAGCGAGCCCGGAGGGCTCCTCGAAGTTGCTAATGAGAACGAACACCGCCTCGCTTCCAACGAATGCGCCAACACTGAAAGAGTGCCTGTTATGAGGTGCGGGAACAGCCGAAAGCCAGTCGTCTGCTCTTAGCAGCTCGTCGAGGAGACGCTCGAACGGATCATCGGGTTGAACCGCTGCTACTCGCTCGGCAACCCACTTACCGACATCCACGCTCTGAGTTCGTCCCACGCCAGCGAAGCAGACGGTCGCGCTCCACTTGTAGGCGTTCACAAGCACAATCTTCTGAGTCTCGAAACCGACCGTCGCGCCCGTCGTCACGTCGATCAGACGGTAGTCAGCGCTCTGATAGATGCAGCGGCGCGTGGCAACTGTGATATTCAGTGTCATGACTCGAATTACCGGCGTGCATCAGCCCACCCACTCATGATTGCAATGTTCCCGCGACCGACAGTCTTCCGAATCTCGCTAGAAATGCTTCTTCTGCCACCTATTCGCCACCCGATATCTTCTATCCTGAAACGCACCCCGGCAAGAAGCTCCTCCGAGTTCCGGAAACAGCGGGCGAGCACGAATCGCGACATGGGGCAGCCCCAAAGGTTTCCCAGGAGAGGTCGAGGAGAAGAGGCCGAAGCCCTAAATTACGACTCCATCAGAGCGAGGGACCCGCCAGCCACGAAAGGGCTGTCTGGAGTATCCTGGAGCCCCGCCGCTGCAAATATGCTGCAAATGCGCCCATCGGAACTAGGAGGAATTGGCGACGCGGAGGCGACCGGCATTGCGGCCAACACCCTGACAGGACAGCACTTTTCGCCACTGGGAGGAACATGGAGGAACACCGCCAATCGAATTCCCAAGCCGAGGGTCGTGGGTTCAAATCCCATCGCCCGCTCCAGC
>Ga0209619_10002590_pt1 | contig 13108 bp, 14 predicted proteins | sample Rifsed16ft3_FD_184011 | JGI IMG/M metagenome (GOLD analysis project Ga0209619, IMG submission 184011) | Soil microbial communities from Rifle, Colorado, USA - sediment 16ft 3 (version 2) | ecosystem: Environmental > Terrestrial > Deep subsurface > Rock core/Sediment | place: Rifle, Colorado... | reverse complement strand
CCGGCCGTACCGCGACGGCGCTCCGGCCTGACGCGCGCGCGGGCGATGCCAGCGCGCCTCCTGTTCCAGCACCTCAGGCCGTATGCCCGCCGCTACGCGCTGGGGTTCGGCTGCCTGGCGCTCGCCAGTCTCTGCGCGCTCGCCATTCCCTGGACCCTGAAGCGCGCCATCGAGGCGCTCCAGGCGGAGTCGCCCGTCGGTGAGCTCCAGCGGTATGTCCTCTTGATCCTGGCGCTGGCCGCCGCCCACGGGCTGGTGAGGCTCGGCTCCCGCTTCGCGATCCTGGGCGGCAGCCAGGCGGTGGAGTTCGACCTCCGCCAGAGCCTCTACGGCCACCTGCAGCGGCTGCCCCTCGGCTTCTACCAGGCCCACCGCACCGGCGACCTCATGTCCCGCGCCTCCAACGATCTCTCCGCGGTGAAGCTTCTCGTCGGCTTCGGCGCGCTAAGCCTCATGGCCACGACGACCGCCTTCGTGGGAACCCTCGCCGCCATGCTGGTCATCGATCCGTGGCTGACGCTGTACGCGATGGCGCCGTACCCGCTGTTGATCCTCCTCGCGAAGCGCGTCAACAGCACCGTCCACCACCAGTCGCAGGCGGTCCAGGAACAGCTGGGCGCGCTCTCGGCCAAGGTGCAGGAGAACCTGGCGGGGATGAGCGTGGTCCGCGCCTACACCATGGAAGCCGGCGAGGTCCGCCACTTCCAGCGGCTGAACGCCGAGTACCTCCGGCGGAGCCTGAGCCTGGCGCGCACGCAGGCCACCTTCTCCCCTCTCCTGGGACTCATCGCCGGCATCGGCACGCTCGTCGTGCTGTGGGTCGGCGGCGCCGCGGTGGCGGAGAAACGGATCACCCTCGGATCCTTCGTCGCCTTCAACGCCTACCTCGCCTACCTGGCCTGGCCGACCATCGCGCTCGGCTGGACGCTCTCGATCGTGCGGCGCGGCCTCGCCGCGATGGGGCGGATTGCCGAGATCCTCGGCGTCGAGCCCGACATCCGCGACGCCGCTGACGCCGTGGATTTGCCGCTCGACGTCGGGGAGGCCGCAATAGAGTTCAGGGATCTCTCCTTCGCGTACGAGGGGCGCGGGCCGGCCCTCAGGAACGTCACGCTCACGGTCCCCGCGGGCCGCACGCTGGCCATCGTCGGACCCACCGGGAGCGGGAAGTCCACGCTGGGGGCGCTGGTCCCCCGGCTGTTCGATGCGCCCGCCGGCACCCTCTTCATCGGCGGACAGGACGTGCGCGGGATCCGTCTCGAGTCGCTCCGGCGCGCGGTGGGCTACGTGCCGCAGGATCCCTTTCTGTTCTCGCGTAGCATCAGGGAGAACCTCTCCCTGGCCGTCGAGCCGTCAGATGCCGAGCGGCTCGCCGCGGCCGCGCGGGTCGCGGGACTCGCCGACGAGATCGAGGGCTTCCCCGCGGGCTGGGACACGGTCGTGGGGGAGCGGGGACTCACCCTCTCCGGAGGCCAGCGGCAGCGGGCAGCCCTCGCGCGGGCACTCGCGGCCGCCCCGCCCATCCTGATCCTGGACGACGCCTTCGCGAATGTGGATGCGGCGAAGGAAGTGGAGATTTTGCACGCGCTGCGGGAAGCCTTCGGGGGGCGCACCACCCTCATCATCACCCACCGGCTCCGGGCGGCCCGCGAGGCCGACTGGATCGTGGTGCTCGACGAGGGACGGATCGTGGAGCAGGGGAGCCACGACGCGCTCCTCTCGCGGGCGGGCCTCTACGCCCGGCTCTGGCGACTCCAGCAGTTGGAAGAGGAGATCTCCCGTGCGTAAGGACGGGGGACAGGGCCAGCCGGAGGTCCACGAGGACGAGATCCTCGGGAAAGCCTACGACGCGCGGCTCGCCGCCCGCCTCTGGGAGGCGACCGGCCCCTACCGGCGGGTCGTCCTCGTCTCGGCGTTCCTCTTCCTCCCGATCGCGGCCCTCGAACTGCTTCAGCCGTATCTGCTGAAGGTTGCGATCGATTCCCACATCCTGAGGGCCGACTGGAGCGGGCTCACGCGGGTGGCCGGCGCCTTCCTCCTCACGCTCGCCGGGCTCTACGCGCTTCGCGCGCTCCAGAGCTACCTGATGCATCTGACGGGCCAGCGGATCATGCACGACCTCCGCCACCGCCTCTTCGCCCACGCCCAGAAGATGGACGCCGCCTTCTTCGACAAGAACCCCGTCGGCAGGCTCATGACGCGGATTCTCAACGATGTGGAAGCGGTCAGCGACATGTTCGCGAGCGGCGCGGTGGCGATCCTGGGCGACGTGGTCACGGTGGCGGGGATCGTGGTCGTGATGCTGGCCATGAACTGGCGCCTGGCCCTGGTCACCTTCGCCCTGGTCCCCCTCCTCGCGGCCTCCGCCGCCTACTTCCGTCGCCAGGCGCGGAACGCCTACCGGGGGCTCCGCACCCGGCTGGCGCGGCTCAACGCCTTCCTCCAGGAAAACCTCCAGGGCATGATGGTCATCCAGCTGTTCTGCCGCGAGCGCGAGGAGCGAGGCGCCTTCGAGGCCCTCAACGCCGACTACCGCCGGGCCCAGTTCCGCTCGACCGCGTACGACGCCTCGCTCTACGCCGTGGTCGAGGCCATCGGGTCGGCGGCCGTGGCGCTCCTCCTCTGGTACGGGGGCGGCCAGATCTGGGACGGCGTCCTCACCTTCGGCGGCCTCGTGGCCTTCATCGAGTACACCAACCGCTTCTTTCTGCCCATCCGGGACCTCGGCGCCAAGTACGCGGTCATGCAGGCGGCCATGGCCTCCTCGGAGCGGATCTTCGGGCTGCTGGACCTGGAGCCGCGTATCAAAGGGGGGACCGGGCCCGCCCGCGCGGGAGCCCCGGAGCGCGCCGCGCCGGACGGGGCGCCGCCCGCGGTCGAGTTCCAGAACGTGTGGTTTGCCTACGAGGGGGAGGAGTGGGTGCTGGCCGACTGCTCCTTCCGCGTGGCGGCCGGGGAGCGCGTGGCGCTGCTGGGGGTCACCGGCGCCGGCAAGAGCACCATCGCCCGCCTCCTGAACCGCTCCTACGACGTGGCGCGAGGCAAGGTTCTGGTGGGAGGACTGGACGTCAGCGAGTGGGATCCGACCGCGCTCAGGCGCCGCGTGGGGCTCGTCCTCCAGGATGTCTTCCTCTTCACGGGCAGCGTCGAGGCCAACCTCCGAATGGGCACGGACGGCGCGGTCGGCCGCGACACGCTGGAGCGGGCGGCGGCGCTGGCCAACGCCCGGGGCTTCATCGAGTCGCTGCCCGGCGGCTTCGGCTACGGGATCAAGGAGCGCGGCGCGAATCTCTCGCAGGGCCAGCGCCAGCTGCTGGCCATTGCGCGCGCCCTCGTGTACAATCCAGCCGTCCTCGTGCTGGACGAGGCGACGTCCAGCGTGGACCCCGAGTCCGAGGCGCTCGTCCAGGACGCCATGGAGCGCCTGGTGGAAGGGCGGACGAGCCTCGTCATCGCGCACCGCCTGTCCACCGTGCAACGCGCGGATCGTGTGTTGGTCCTGCACAGAGGCCGTGTGAGCGAGGAGGGCACCCACGCCGAGCTGCTCCGCCGCGACGGCCTCTATGCGCGCCTGTACGAACTGCAGTGCGGGAGGTAAACGGCGCGCGGGTTCGCGGCCCGGCGAGAGCGTTCGACCACGCCGTCTATCGCGAGGTCAGACGGATCCCTCGGGGCAAGGTGGCCACCTACGGCCAGCTCGCGGCGCTCCTGGGCGCTCCTCGGGCGGCCCGGGCCGTCGGGTACGCGATGAAGCGCTGCCCCCACGACATTCCCTGGCAGCGCGTGGTCAACGCCCGCGGGGGGATCAGCCTCAGGGCCAACGTGAGCGGGATGATCACCCAGCGGGTCCGGCTCGAGCAGGAGGGGATCCCGTTCGCGCGGGGCCGGGTGGACCTGCGGCGGTGCCGCTGGGCCGGCCCACGCCGCGCACTGTCGGCACTCGGACGGGTTTAGGGGGGCCAGCGATGGTCGGGACTCAGACCGCGCGCCAGCAGGTTGGCAGACTGCGATTCCGGCGGGGCACGGGCGTGACGGCCGGGCGAGTCGCAGGACGTCGCGGGGCTGGGGCCCCGCCGTCCGAGACGAGCGGATGAAGACAGCCCGGGTGCCCGTGCCCAGGTGAAGGAGAGACACGCCATGCGGCTCGGACTCAATCTCGGCTATTCGGGCTCGACCTTCACGCTGAACCTGCCCCTTATCCTGGAGGCCGAGCGCCTCGGCTTTCATTCCGTCTGGGCCGCCGAGGCCTACGGCAGTGATGCGGTGACCCCCCTCGCCTTCGTCGCGGCCCGCACCGAGAGGATCTACCTGGGCTCCGCCATCATGCAGATGCCGGCGCGCACCCCGGCCATGACGGCGATGACCGCCACGACCCTGGACCAGCTGTCGGGCGGGCGTTTCCTCCTGGGGATCGGCGCCTCGGGCCCCCAGGTCATCGAGGGGTGGCACGGGGTGGCCTACGGAAAGCCCCTCGGCCGGGCGCGCGAGTACGTGGCCGTCGTGCGGGCCATCTGGCAGCGGGAGAAGCCGCTCGAGCACACGGGCGAGCACTACCAGATCCCCTACGCCGGCCCCGACGCCACGGGACTCGGCAAGCCCCTCAAGTCCATCCTCCACGGCCGGGCCGACATCCCCATCTACCTGGCGGCCATCGGCCCCAAGAACGTGGCCCTGGCCGCCGAGATCGCCGACGGCTGGCTCCCCATCTTCTTCTCGCCGGAGCGGATGAGGATGTATCGCCCGTCACTCGATGCGGGCCTCGCCCAGTCGGGAGGAAAGAAATCGCTCGCGATGTTCGATATCGCCCCCACCGTGCGGATCGCGCTCGGGGATGACGTCGCGGCCTGCCGCACCCTGATGAAGCCCCAGCTGGCCCTCTACATCGGCGGGATGGGGGCGCGGGGGAAGAACTTCTACAACGACCTGGCCCGCCGCTACGGCTACGAGGCCGCTGCCGAGAAGATCCAGGACCTTTACCTCAGCGGCAAAAAGGCCGAGGCGGTGGCGGCGGTGCCCGACGCCCTGGTGGACGAGGTCGCGCTCTGCGGCCCGCGCGAGCGTATTCGGGACCGGCTCTCCGCCTACAAAGAAGCAGGCGTCACCACGCTCATCTGCGGGACCTCCCAGCCGGAGGCGGTCCGGCTGATGGCCGAGCTGGTCCTGTAGCGGCAGGCGATGAAGCCGGCCGCTCAGAAGGTGCAGGAGGCGCTCCTGGCTCTCGGCATCGACCGGACGCTCATCGAGCTGCCGGTGAGCGCCAGGACCTCACGCGAGGCAGCAGGGGCGCTGGGAGTCGACGTGGCCCAGATCGCCAAGTCGCTGGTCTTTACCTCCAACGGCACCCCCGTCCTCGCCATTGCCTCGGGGGCCAACCGGGTGGACGAGCGGAAGCTGGAGCAACTCACCGGGGGGAAGATCCGAAAGGCCGACGCGGAAACCGTCAAGCAGGCGACGGGATTCGCCATCGGCGGGGTCCCACCGTTGGCTCACGCGACCCCGCTGCCGACCTATATTGACCGCGACCTCCTCCAGCACGAGGTGATCTACCCCGCTGGCGGGGTTCCCGAATGCGTCTTCCCGATTTCTCCTCAGGAACTGCTCCGGGCGACCAGTGGCCAAGTCGTGGACATCAGGCAAGAGCATGGAGGCCAACCATGAAACTGCAAGGGAAGGTGGCGCTGATCACGGGGGCCGGGTCCGGAATCGGTTGGGCGACGGCGCTCCTCTTCGCCCGTGAAGGCGCGCGGGTCGCCTGCGCCGACATCAACGAGGGCGCGGCGAAGGAGACGGCCCAGCAGATCGAGAAGGCGGGGGGGCAGGCCCTTGTGATCCGGGCGGACGTGTCGCGGAGCGAAGACTGCCAGGCCATGGTGGAGCGGACGGTGGCCACGTGGGGCCGGCTGGACATCCTGTTCAACAACGCGGGCGTCCCCCAGGCGCCCACGCCCGTCGAGAACCTCGACGAGGCCACCTTCGACAAGATCATGGCCGTCAATGTGAGGGGTGTCTACCTGGGCTGCCGGCATGCGGTTCCGGTGATGAAGAAGCAGGGCGGGGGCGTGATCCTGAACACCGCTTCCACGGCGGCCATCCGGCCGCGCCCCGGGCTGAACGCCTACGGGGCCTCCAAGGGCGCGGTCATCGCCTGGACCAAGGCGCTGGCGCTCGAGCTGGCGCCGAGCAAGATCCGCGTGGTGGCCATCGCCCCGGTGGCGACCGACACGCCGATGCTCCCCACCTTCATGGGCAAGACGGTCGTGGACGACAAGGGCCGCGAGGCGATGGTCAGGACCATCCCGCTCGGACGGCTGAACACCCCCGAGGACATCGCTCGCGCGGCGCTCTTCGCGGCCTCGGACGACGCGCAGATGCTCACGGGCACCTGCCTCGAAGTGGACGGCGGCCGCTGCATCTGATATGAAGGTCATTCCCCTGGCGGCGGAGTCACTCGGCGTCCGCTCCATGGCCGCCTACGCCGAGTGCGGCGGGACGCGGATCCTCATCGATCCCGGGGCGTCGCTGGCGCCCAGTCGCTACCGCCTCCCGCCCGCCGAGGAGGAGTGGGACGCGCTCAAGCGCGCCAACGACCGGATCTCCGCGTACGCCATGCGCGCCGAGACGATCTTCCTCAGCCACTACCACGAGGACCACTTCCGCTACGATCCTCAGCTGTACGCCGGGCGGCGGGTCTGGGCAAAGGATCCGGCGCGCATGATCAACCCGGCCCAGAGCCGCCGCGCGAGCGAGCTCTGGAAGGCGATCCGGCCCCACTGCCGGCTGGACTCGGCCGAGGGGCGGCGCTGGCAGTCCCCGGACGCGCTGCTCACGGTCTCGCCGCCGCTGCCGCACGGCGTCGAGGGCAGCGCGCTGGGGTACGTGGTGGCCCTCTCGGTCACGGATCGCGCCGAGGGCCTCAGATTCGTCCACGCGTCGGACGTCCAGGGGCCGCTCTCCGCGGTGGCCACGGCCTACCTGATCCGCGAGCGGCCCGGCCTCCTGTTCCTCTCCGGGCCGCCCTGCTACCTGGAGCGTCAGATCGGAGCCCGGCTCATTGATCAAGGCATTGACAACCTCCTCAGGATCATCGAGGCCACGGGCTGCCGGGTGATCATGGATCACCACGCCCTCCGCGACCCGGGCCACGGCGAGCGCCTCCGCCGCCTCTGGGACACGAAGCAGGTGGTGACCGCCGCCGGCTATCTCGGCGCCGCCGACGAGCCGCTGGAGGCGCACCGGCACGCCCTCTGGGCGCGAAGGCGAAAACCCGAGGCGCGCGCGGCGCGACCCCGCTTGAAAGCCCCACGACCTTCGGCTATAGTGAACCGCCAGACCAGTCCACACCGCGCGAAAGGAGGGACGCAGCGATGACGACGCAGCCCGAAGTGAAGGTGGGCGACGCGGCCCCGGACTTCAAGCTCAAGGGGATCGGGGGAAAGGAATACGCACTCGGCGAGTTCAAGGGCCAGAAGAACGTCGTCCTCCTCTTCTACGTCCTCGACTGGACCCCGGGCTGAACCAAGGAGATGCCCGCCTTCGAAGCCCGGCTGAAGGACTTCGAGGCGGCGAATGCCCAGGTCATGGGTATCAGCACCGACAGCATCTTCTCCCACGACGCGTGGGCGAAGAGCGCGTGCGGCGGGATCAGCTACCCGCTGCTGGCCGACATCCACCGCGAGACGGTCAAGCAGTACGGGATCTGGTGGCCGGACCAGAACGCCAACTACCGGGCCACCTACGTCGTGGACAAGCAGGGCAAGGTACGCTTCGTCGAGCGCTACGGCAAGGGGGAAATCCCCGACCCGGAGAAGATCCTCGCCGAGGTGAAAAAGCTCTAGCCAGCCCCCTCACCTTTGTCCTCTCCCCCTCGGGGGGAGAGGGGAGGGTGAGGGGGGCGCTCCACTCCCGCCTTCCTTTTCTGGCGGGTGGTCAGCGCCACCCCGAGCAGCACCCCGATCCCTCCGACAACCTGCGCCGCGCCGATCGTCTCCCCGAGGAGGGCGGCCGCCAGCACCACTCCCACCACCGGCTGGACGTTCATGAAGATGGCCGACTGGCTCGGCCCCACCGCCCGCACGCCCTCGTACCACCAGACGTGGGCCACCGCGCCGAGGATCGCCTGGTAGAGCACCACGGCCCAGGCGGTCGCCGACGCGAAGCGTGGCGGCGGGAAGAGGGGCAGCGTCGCGACCGCGAGCGGGATCAGCATCAGCGTGCCCAGCATGTAGGACACCGTGGTGGCGAGCGCCGGCGAGTGGACCCCGAGGACGCGCTTGCCGTAGATCGTGTAGGCGCTCCACCCGATCAGGGAAAAAATGACGATGAAGTCCCCGGCATGGAGATTCGAGAGTTGGAGCGCCGTCCACTGGCCGCGGGTCACGACGAGCACCATCCCGGCGGCCGAGACCGCCACCCCCAGCCACTGGATCGGGCGGAGGCGCTCGCCGAGGTAGAACCGCGCCCCCACCGCCACGATGACGGGGGTGGACGCCTGGAGGATCACGGCGTTGGACGCGGTCGTGAGGTAGATGGCGACGTAGGTGAAGGTCGTGGAGATGAGGATCCCGCAAAACCCCAGAAAGGCGAAATCTTTCAGGTCGCCCGGGGTCAGCGCCCTCAGGTCGCGAAGGCCGCGCCGGAGGAGCAACATCCCCAGAAACGCGGACCCGAGCACGCAGCGCACGGCGGCCAGGACGAAGGGTGGGAGGTCAACGAGGGCCAGCTTGGTCACTGCGGGATAGCTTCCCCACAGCGCGGCGACCAGAAACAGCGCGAGGTAGGCGCGGGTTTGACTGAGCGCGGGCACCTCCCTATGATAGCGCGGGGATCATGGCCGACTACGTCCTGGAATTTCGCGTCTGGCTGCCGCGGCCTCGCGAGGAAGTCTTCCCGTTCTTCGCCGACCCTCGGAACCTCGCTCGCCTCGATCCACCCCGGCTCGGCGTCCAGCTCCTCTCCCCTCCGCCGAACCCCCTGGCGGCCGGGACCGTCTTCGACTTCCGCATCCGCTGGCTGGGAATCCCGCTCCGGTGGCGGGTGCTGATCCGCGAGTACGATCCGCCGTATCGCTTCGTGGATGTCCAGGTCCGCGGCCCCTACGCGCGCTGGGAGCACCGGCACCTCTTCCGCGCGGCCGAGGGGGGCACGTGGGTGGAGGACCGGATCACCTACCGCCTCCCGCTGGGTCCCCTGGGCCGCCTGCTGCACTCGCTCTGGATCGGGCGACAGCTCGCCGGGGTCTTCGCCTACCGACACCGGCGCTTGAGCGAGCTCTTCCCCGGTGCCCGCTGACCGGCTCGGCGCCCACATGTCCATCGCCGGCGGGCTCCACCTGGCGCTGGAGCGCGGCAAAACCACCGGCTGCTCGGTCGTCCAGCTCTTCGTCAAGAACCAGCTCCAGTGGGCGGCCCGGCCGCTGACCGACGAGGACGTGCGCCGCTTCAAGAAGGCCCGGCGGACCACGGGGATCACCGAGGTCTTCGCCCACTCCACCTACCTGATCAACCTCGCGACTCCCGCCGAGGCCGAGTGGCGGCGGGCGGTGGACGCCTTCGCCGACGAGCTGGGGCGCGCTGAGGCGCTGGGTCTCGGGTTCGTGGTGATTCATCCCGGCTCCCACAAGGGCAGCGGCCTCGAGGCGGGAATCTCCCGGATCGTCGCGGCGCTCGACGAGTTGGCGGGGCGCATCCGCGGCTATCGCGTCAGGATCGCGCTGGAGAACACGGCCGGGGCCGGCCATACCGTGGGGGCGCGCCTCGAGGAGCTCCAGGCGATCCTGGAGCGCGCCGCCGCGCCGGACAGGCTCGGGATCTGCCTCGACACCTGCCATCTCTTCGCGGCGGGGTACGACATCCGGACCCGGGAGGGGTATGACGCCACGATGGAGACGTGCGAGAAAACCGTGGGGGCGCGCTCCGTGCTCGCCTTCCACCTGAACGATGCCAAGGCGCCGCTCGCGTCAGGCCTCGACCGCCACGAACACATCGGCAAGGGCCGGATCGGGCTGGGCGCCTTCCGCTGTCTGCTGAACGACCGCCGCTTTGCGCGAGTGCCGATGGTCCTGGAGACCCCCAAGGACGACGACGCCGCGGACGCCCGGAACCTCCGCACCCTCCGCCGCCTCCAGAAGCGTCGCGCATGAGGCCCCCTCACCCTGCCCTCTCCCCCTCGGGGGGGAGAGGATGAAGGTGAGGGGATTATGAGTGGGACGAGGGGGATCAGCGGGAGCGGGTGACGCCGATGCGGGGGCAGAGGGCGCGGACGGGGCAGGTGGAGCACCGGGGCGAGAGGGGCTGGCAGACGTTCTGACCGAACGCGACCAAGAGGTCGTTCAGCTCGATCCAGTGGCGCCGCGGGAGCTTCTTCCGGAGCGCCTGCTCCGTCTGCTCGGGGCTCTTCGTCCTCACGAAGCCCAGCCGGTTCGAGATCCGGTGGACGTGGGTGTCCACGCAGATTCCCGGACGTCCGAAGCCCATGGTGACGACGAGGTTCGCGGTCTTCCGCCCCACCCCCTTGAGAGTGAGGAGCGCGTCGAGGTCGCCCGGCACCTTGCCGCCGAAGCGCGCCAAGAGGTCGCGGCAGACGCCGCGGATCACCCGCGCCTTGGTCCGGTAAAACCCCACGGGAAAGATCGCCCGCTCGATCCGGCGGGGCGTGAGGCGGAGCATCACCTCCGGCGCGCGGGCCAGGGCGAAGAGGCGCTCCGCCGCCGGGCCGGTGGTCTCGTCCTTCGTGCGGAGCGAGAGGAGGCAGGCGATCAGAATACGAAAGGGGTCGCGCTCGGTCTCGTCGGCGACCTCCGCCAGGACCGTGGGGTTCCACTCCGGCGCCTTGGCCCGGAGCCGCGCGATGACGCGGCTCAGGGTGCGGGCGTCCATCGGGGCGCGGAGCGCCCGGGCCAGCCACGGGGGCTCGCGCTTCAGGACTTGTCCTTGACGGAGTCGAGCAGTTCGCGGGCGCGCTTGGTGTGCTTGACGGTCCAGTCGGCGACGAAGCGCGGCTCCTTCTCGTTCAGGACGCGCTGGAGCTCCTTCCGCGCCTCGTCGTACTTGCCCCGCTTGATCAGGAGCCGGCCGAGGTCCACGCGCACGGCCGTGTAGTGAGGATCGACCTTGAGCGCCTTCCGGAAGTTCGCCTCGGCCTTGTCCAGGTCCCCCCACGGGAGGGCCAGCTCGATGTTGCCGGAAAGCCCGAGGGCGCCGGGATCGTCCGGCGCCAGGGACAGAATGACGTCCACTTCCTCCCTCAGCGTGGGAAGAAGGAAGAGAGAGCGGAACACGCCCTTCGTCGTCCCCCAGCGGCCCGTGTTCGCCGCGTACCAGAAGTGGGCCTCGGGGTTCCTCGGGGCCAGCTCCACGGCCCGCTTGCCGAGCTCGCGCCCGCGGTCGTAGGCGGCGAGCTTCTCGCCGTCGTCCTTGGCGCGCACATCGCCCCACTGGAAGTACACCCGCGCAAGGAGAATCATGGCTTCCACCCGGGAATCGGCCTTGAGGAATTTCTCGAGGCCGTCCCGGGCGCGGTCCAGGCGCGTGACGTCCTCATGGTAGGTGGCCAGGATGGCGCGCGCCTCCTCCATCGGAGACTGGGCCGGGACGGGCAGGGCGACGAGGAGCAGCACCAGGAGGGCAAGGGCCACGCGCATGATGGGTCAATCTACCGTCGGACCCCGCCGCTGTCAACGCCGCGACCCGACCGCAAGGGTCGGGTGCCCGCAAAGGTAGCTCGCCTTCGCTCGCGCTTGCGGCCAGGGCTGGAGGAGTAAGGACCGTCGCTTGACTTCTCGGCGGGGGTGCCCGATAAGGAGGAGGATGGCGGCGGCGCTGGAAGGGCTCAGGGTTCTGGATCTGGCCACCTTCGTGGCGGCCCCGGTCTGCGCGACGCTCCTGGGGGAGTTCGGCGCGGAGGTGATCAAGGTCGAGCAGCCCGGCGTGGGCGACGACCTCCGCCGCCTGGGGCGCCGGACGGACGGGGTGTCGCTCTGGTGGCTCAGCGAGGCGCGGAACAAGAAGTCCATCACCTGTAACCTGCGCGCGCCGGAGGGGCAGGCCCTGATCCGGCGGCTCACCGCCCAGAGTGACATCGTGGCGGAGAACTTCCGCCCGGGCACGCTCGAGCGCTGGAATCTGGGCTACGAGGCGCTGAAGGCGGTGAAGCCGGGGCTCATCATGGTGCGCGTGTCGGCCTTCGGCCAGACGGGACCGTACCGCGAGCGGCCGGGGTTCGGGCGGATCGCGGCGGCGGTCGGCGGGATCAGCTACCTCTCCGGCCACCCCGATCGCCCGCCCGTCACGCCGGGAACGCCCACGATTCCCGACTACCTCGCCGGCGTGATGGGAGCGCTGGGGGCTCTCATCGCGCTCCAGCATCGCCAGCGGACCGGCGAGGGGCAGGTGGTGGACGTCGCGCTCTACGAGCCGATTCTCCGCATGCTCGACGAGCTGATCCCGGTCTTCGGCGCCACCGGCCACGTCCGCGAGCGCATCGGCTCGGGAACCGAGTACGTCGTTCCCCACAACCACTACCGGGCGCGGGACGGCCGCTGGCTCGCCATCGCCTGCACCAACGACCGGATGTTCGAGCGGCTCCTCAGCGCGATGCAGCGTGAAGACCTGAGAGGGCGCTACGCCACGATGGCGGAGCGGCTCCGCCTCCGCGAAGAGCTGGACGGGCTGATCCAGCAGTGGGTCGGAGGGCACGACGCCGGCGAAGCGCTGGCCCGCCTCGAAGCGGCTGAAGTGCCCTCCTCGCTGGTGTACAGCGTCAAGGACCTGTTCGAGGACCCGCACCTGAAGGCGCGCGAGAACATCGTGGCCGTCCCCAATCCCCTGGGCGGCCTCCTCCACATGGTCGGCGTCGTCCCACGATTAACTCTCACGCCCGGCCGTATCCGGAGTGTCGGGCCGTTGAGGGCAGGCGAGAACAACGACGAGATCTACCGGGGACGCCTCGGGCTGAGCGCCGAGGAGCTCGCCGCCCTCCAGCAAAACGGGGTCATTTGAACGATGACAGACTCCGCGGACGTTCGAGCGCCCACCCACCGCTTCGTCGAAACCAACGGCCTGCGCTTCCACTGCGTCACGGCGGGGGAGGGGCCGCTCGTGATGCTGCTGCA
>Ga0209619_10002588_pt1 | contig 13114 bp, 16 predicted proteins | sample Rifsed16ft3_FD_184011 | JGI IMG/M metagenome (GOLD analysis project Ga0209619, IMG submission 184011) | Soil microbial communities from Rifle, Colorado, USA - sediment 16ft 3 (version 2) | ecosystem: Environmental > Terrestrial > Deep subsurface > Rock core/Sediment | place: Rifle, Colorado... | reverse complement strand
CGCCTTTGGGGATGCCATTATAACAAAAGGTGACTCAACAAATGTAAGAAGGCTCGATAAAATTAATGTTATCTTTCCAGATGTTTTACCAAGTAGACTTTCTAAAATCGCTGATGCGATACAAAATTCAAATAAACAATTAAATGAAATGTGGGATTTAACTGGTAGGGGACGGCAGTGTTCTTGGAAGATTCAAGATGATTTTTATATATTGAAACAAATCTTTTATCCTTCATGGGAGGAACAAAAGAAGGATAGAAGTAATACTCGACCAGAGGTAGAGAGATATTTAAGAGCAATCTTTTATGGGCAGGAAATTTTTTGTGGAGAGCTTGCAGAAGATTGTTTTAGTAATTTAGTTTTCGCTATAAAAACAACTCGCAAAGCAAAAGAAGATAGCAACGACAAATATGCTCGTGACAATTATATTGGTAATCTCTTGTCTTTATTTGTTTTTTTAGAACAACTAAAAGAAAACAATAATCAATCCAAAAAGGAGGTGAAAGTTATGTCTGACAAAACCCAATTTGAACTTACCGCTATGCCAGAGTTGGGTAAGTTTGTTGAGATGCATCCTTTATTTAAGGATACTCAATATCTTGCACCATTTTTTGTTGGCTGTTTATTCTCATATGCAGAAGGCTTGCAGAAAGACAATAGCAGGCTGGCTGCATATAATTGGCTTGGAACAATGGCTCTGACATATGAAGACATCTTGCAGGATATTTATCCAAAAGTTTTAAATTACATTACGAATAAAAAAAAGATTGTGGCCAGCCCACAGCTTCAGGAACTTATGAAGGCTGTCTCTTATTATGATAAAGGAAGATGTGACAATGACAGAGTTGCCCTCGTAGCTTTTTGTCATGGGTGGGCTATAGGCAGGGATTTTATTTACAAGAAAAAAGATGATAAAAAAGTGAACGCTGTAACTACATAAGGAGGAAAGAATATGAATAATGCAAATAATCACTTAAAAAATAGGCATGAGACCCTTTTTTTATGGGATGTACGAAAGAGTAACCCAAATGGAGACCCCAATGGGAATGAACCGCGTATTGATAGGCATACCAAGCGATGCGATATCACAGACGTATGCATTAAAAGATCAATAAGAAATTTCATCGCAACTAAAAATGGGCTAAACAATATTCTCGTTACTAAACTTGGGGATGATGCATCAGAGACCGTAACATTAACCGATAGAATTTCAAACTATCTATTCGGTACAGCCGAACAAATCAAAAAAATAAAAGATATAGTTGGACAACATGTTGAAGGCAAATTAGACAAAACACAAGAACCTTATAAATTCTTTAATGAAAAACCTTCACCTGCAACTTTAAAAACAATAATAAGTTCCAAAAAAGAAGATAAAGATAAATTGAAAAAGATATTAATTAATAAAGATATCGATATTGAGACACTTCAAAGTGGAATAGTTAAAGATTTAAGAGCTTATCTCTGCGGCGCGTTTTCGGATCTACGGATGTTTGGAAGCGTGCTTGCACTGGAAAAGGAGTTAAATTCATTAGGAGGACCTATCACCGGGCCAATTCAGATAGAGATTGGTACTTCTCTTCATCGTGTAGTTCAATCCAACAAGCAAATTACGAGTGTAATGGGAAGTAAGGAAGAGAAAGAAGCTGGGATTATTGGTGACACTCATTGCATCGAGTATGGTTTATTTGCCACGAGTGCCATAGCAAATGAAAATGCGGCAAGGTTTACAGGGCTTGCTGATGCAGACCATGAATTATTTTTAAAAGCCTTATGGCGTGGAACTCGTGACAGGCATACTCGTAGTAAAAATCAGGTTCCGAGATTGTTGATTGATATTGAGTATAACAAACCCTTTCACTTTGGAGACCTTGTTACTGCTATTACTTTAAAGCCTGTTGAACGAAATGGAAAGCCTGTTGATGAGGAAGCCTACAGAAGTATTGATGACTTTAGTTTGGATTTAACTAAGTTTTGTCAGAAAGCTAATTCAAAAGAAGCAGCCATAAATTCCATCAAATTTGTGTCTAATGGGCTATTAGAACTTGAGCAGTTTAAAAATAAAAATGGACTGTCAAATGGACTAAAGAATAAGGTTACTGAAATTACAGATATTAATTTTGACTAACGGAACGACTATGAAGATACTTTCATTTATAATGGCGGGACGATTTGCTCATTTCTGTGCTCCATATACGAATGTTTACAGATTAACTCAGCCATGCCCTACGAAGACCGCAATAATGGGTTTTATAGGTTCAGTCTTAGGCATTGAAAAAGACGATCTGAATCTCTATCAGAAAATTCAATGTGGAGTAGAGATATGCAGTGAATATCGCACAATTTCTATGCCGTATCTTACACGACAGGGATTCCCAGGAAGTGCAGCAAACAAAGAGTCGTCAAGGACATCTGTAGAGGTTATTGCAGAGCCGAAATATAGAATCTATATGGTAGAGAAAGACAAAGAAAAATCTAATGATAAGATACTTCCAAAACTTCAACAAATAATGGCTGAGCAAAAACCTGTTTTTACTCCTTGTCTGGGACTTGCACAATTTATAGCGAGTACGGATTTTCAGGTCTCAAAGATTGTTGATGGAGAATTAGAAGAAGGTATTGATTGCGAGGTATTCGGAGCTTTTATAAGAGGGGTTCATGGAGAGTTGGATTTTGAAAAAATCAATAAGTTATCTAAAGAAAGTAAACTCCGCATAACCGAATTTGAAGGATTAAAAGGGATAAAACCTCCGAGAGATTTTGAACATGCTGTTTTTACTGTAAACCTTGATGGCGGTTCGGTGCCACTTAAGAATGTTAAGACAATTTTGAAAATTCCAGATTGGAATAAGCATGTGCCAATTTTCTGATATAAAATCCCATCCTGACTTGCCTCTTGAAAAGCATTTAACACAAGTCGCTGAAATTTCGGTTGATCTTCTTGAAAACAAACGAGTCTCTTTCCCATCTCTTGGCATTACAAAAGAACACTTAAAAGAGCTTATTAAAAGAGCCGCACTATTCCATGATTTGGGTAAGGCAACAGCATATTTTCAAGAAAGATTACAGACAGGCAAGGAATTTCCAAATGATGAACATCGGCATACAGGACTATCTGCCATCCTTGCATACAAGCCGCTTATAACTTACTGCAAAGAAAACAATCTGAATGAATCAATCGCATTGGCGCCATTAATGGCTGTACAGTTTCATCATTCTCAATTCAAAAAAGAATTTCCGAATGATTCGGTAATGAATGCTCGTTTAAAAGCCTTTAAAAAAGAATTTTTGACTTTACAGCCGCTAAAGGATGTGGGGCTGACAAAAGAAGTAGGCTTAATAGACCCGATTGAAATAGATTGTGGTTTTGAAAATCTTTTTTCAGATATGTCAGTTTTTAGTGATGAACAAAAAATTGAGTTTCGGTTATTGTTTTTATTTATCTATTCTCTTTTATTAGAGGCAGACAAGGCATATCTTGCAGTAGAAAATAAGGAATTATACCAGCGGAAACCTGTAAAAATTGATCCCGAAGTTATTGATAAGTATAAAGCTAAGGTATTCAAACATAAAAAGGCAAAAATAAACACTAATAGGGAAAAGGCTTATAAGGAAGTTCTGGCGGGGTTGAATACTCTTGATTTGAATAATCATATATATACGCTTACTCTCCCTACGGGTATGGGCAAAACCTTATTGGCTGCATCATGGGCGATTAAGCTGCGAAATAAGGTGCTGTCCGAACTTGGTTTTACTCCACAAATTATTGTAGCATTACCATTTCTTTCAATAATTGACCAAACGGCAAAAGAATACGAGAAATTTCTTAATAACCCTGCTGAAGAGATATTTCTTAAGACTCATTCTCTTTCATCTTTTGATTTCAATGGTTACGAAGCAAACACAGCAGAATTTTTTGTGAACATATGGAAGTCCCAAGTAGTAATGACAACCTTTGACCAATTATTGTATGCCTTTTTCAGTGATAAGCCAAAGCATCTTATGAGATTCCATAACCTTTTAAATAGCATAATCATTATGGACGAAGTGCAAGCATTGCCACCGCATCTCTGGCATCCGTTTTCGACTTTTATTAGATATATAACTGATATAGGCAAAAGTTATCTATTGCTTATGTCCGCAACACAACCCCAAATCATAGATTCAGCGATAGAGCTTGTGCCTTTTGTAAGTGAGAATAATGAAAACAAAGGTGCTGAAAGATATTTTGAGAAACTATCGCGATACAAATTGTTGTTAAAACATAACAATATTAAAAGCATAGATGAATTCATCAGTGAGATGAGAGATAGACTGCCTAAAATGGATGAAGACAAGATCATGATCGTTCTTAACACAAGGGATTCAGCCAAAAAAGTTTATGAAAACCTTAAAGATGTCGCAAAAGACAGAGAGACTTATTTTCTTTCATCATATGTGATTCCTCTTGAGCGATTGGATAGAGTTGAACGGATTAAAAATTCAAAATGGGCATTAGTTATAACTACTCAATGTATTGAAGCAGGAGTTGATATTGATATGGATTATGTAATCCGCGACTTTGGGCCCTTGGATTCAATTATTCAGGTTGCCGGAAGATGCAACAGAGAAGGTGAAAAAACTATGCGGACGGTTGAAATTGTCAGATTATATGACCCTGAGGCAAAGAGTAATTTTTGCCCGAGCGGAGAATTCAATGCAATGGTTTATGACCCGCTTGCTATTGATGCAACCACTGGCATATTTGGTGAATGCAAGGAAAAATTAGAAAATCAAATTTTCGACTTGGCAAAAAAATATTTTAATGAACTAAATCGCAAAGATTTAGGCAAGAATAGAACAGAATGCCTCTTAGATTTTTCTCATAAATATCTCATGAACGGAAGACAGCATGATTTTGATATAAAAGCCGAACTTAGGGGAGAATTAAAACAGTACAATTTAATAGTTGATAAAGATTGTGAGTTAAAAGAAAAAATAGAGAAATTATATGGTGATTACGATGAAAAAAAGATAGACAGATGGGAGCTAAGAAGAAAATTAAAGGAACTCGCTAATAGGATTGCAATAAATTCTATATCCGTAAATGCTTACAAGTTTAATCCAGACGAGATAGCATATAAAGGCAAAGGCAATTTTTATTTCTTGGAGTCAAGATATTATGATGATGAAATTGGATTTAACTACAGGACACCATCGGGGGCAATAATTATATGAAGGTATTGAGCTGTGCTCTCCAATTATATTTTGATAATCCAACTGAGAATTTAGATATTCAATCCAAAGACTTGCGTGGTGCTATTGCAGGGCTTTATCCGAATGAAATACTTCTTCATCAACACTTAGAAGATGGTGTAGTAAAATATAATTACCCTCTTGTACAATATAAATATATTTCTGGCAAATGCTTAATTGTAGGTATTGACGTGGGTGCAAAGGTTATTAATAATCTAAACTTAATCGGAGAAACAGTTAAATTCTTTCGTAAAGAATTCAGAATTCTCAAAAAAGATGTATCATTTCAGGAATCACCTTATGGAACAACCGATATAAATAATTCCTACTCCTTCCTCACCCCCTGGCTTGCCCTCAACGAAAAAAACTATGACAGATACCAACGGCTCGGAAATTGGCCGAAAAAAAGGGAACTGCTTGAAAGCATTCTTATAGGCAATATTATCTCCATGTCAAAGAGTCTTGGTTACACTGTGCCGGTGCCGATTAAGGCGAATATCATGAAACTGAATGAAGTCCCCACCAAACTCAAAGGCACTCCCATGCTCGGGTTTTTGGGCACTTTCTCGGTTAATTTTGAGATCCCAGACTACTGGGGCATTGGCAAGTCGGTATCAAGGGGGTTCGGGACGATTGTAAAGACAGACGACAGATAACAGGCAATCAGACAGTAGACAACAGACAAACAGACAAAAGACGACAGACGGACAGAGGACAGACAACAGTATCCGGAGGAGTGGAAGGATTAAACGAGTTATGGTATAATTACAAAAAGAGAAAATGCTATGGATGAAAGAGATAAAACATTAATATTGGAATTAAAAAAAAGGATTCCATTTGAATTAGCAAAACATTTAAAGAAAATTATAGTTTTCGGTTCAAGAGTTAGAGGCGAAACAGCCGAGGACTCTGACCTTGATGTTATTGTATTAGTTGACTGGGAATATCCAGAAATAGAAAAGGAACTGGAAGATATTGTTTATAAAGTTATGTGGGACCACGACTTTAAACCGATTATATCCCTTAAAGTATTTTTAGAATCCAAGTTTTATGATGCCCTTAATAGAGGTTTTTCTTTTTATAAGCATATTGAGAAAGAAGGTGTTTTTCTATGACCGAGGAGGTCAAGAAGCTCATAGAGAAGGCAGAACATGCACTTGAAGTAGCTGAAAAACTAAAGAGCGATGGCTACCTTGCAGATGCTGCCAGTAAAATCTATTATTCCATGTTCTATGCTGCACAGGCTCTTTTAAAATCAGAAGGAATAGATGTTGTAAAGCACTCCGCAGTTGAGTCTGCCTTAGGATATCGCTTTGTCAAGTCAGGCAAAATAAGTCCTAAGTATCACAGGATGCTTATTGACGCGAGAAAAATCAGGGAAATAGCAGATTATGATATTGAAGAAGAAATTGTTGAGCCAGTGGCTTCTCTTAAAATTGAAGAAGGCAAAGCTTTCTTGTCAGAAATCAAAGGACTTCTTGGAATTTCATAAAATTATACGCCCATGCAAAGTATATAGTCTTATGAAAACACGCAAAATTATAAATAAATCTTGTATAATACATTTGTCTGATGTTATAAAGAAGGTGAAGGATATGGAAAGCACAGTTACAGTTAGAGGACAGACGGCTATACCTGTTGCAATACGCAAAAGATATAATATTAACCCCAAAACAAAACTTGAATGGATTGATGATGGACATACAATAACAGTTTTGCCAATACATAGGGATCCCATCAAAGCACTGAAAGGAAGATTTAAAGATATAAATCTCCGAGAAGCTCTGTTGAAATCAAGACAAGAGGAAAGAAAGCGTGGCTAAAAGTTATGTGTTTGATACCTCGGCTATATTTACCTTTACAAAATACACAAAAACTTTACAATTACCTTATAAAAGTGGAAAGCTTTAAAAAATCCCATCCATAGAGAATCATTTTAAATATCTACATTAAAAAGATGATAGCGAAAATTCTGGAGTTATAATGGAAGAATATCTATAATTAACTTAGGAGCATATATGAAAACAAGGGATTATGAAATAGCAAAACAATTGAAAGAGAGATTGTCTAGTGTGATAACTCTAATTGATTTCAGAGTATTCGGCTCACGGGCAAGGGGAGACCCTGATGAATATTCAGATATGGATGTTTTCATTGAAGTTGAATATCTTGACAAAGATTTGGAAGAAAAAATAAGCGATATAGTCTGGGAGATAGGTTTTGAAAATTCTGTTTATATTTCACCCCTTATCTTTACACGCTATGAGATTGAGGATTCTCCATTAAGAGCTTCTCCCATAGTAAAAAATATTCGTGAAGAAGGGATACATGTATGACAGATATTGAAACCCTTTTTCTATATAGGCTTAAACAGGCAGAAGAGACCCTTCTTGATGCAAAGAATATGTTGCAGCAGGGCAATTTTACCCCACGCTCTATTACCAACCAAGCATATTATTCTATGTTTTATGCTGTGCTGGCTCTTTTTCTGAAGGCAGATATTAATATTAAAACATCAAAGCATAGCGGCGTTATATCTTTGTTTGATAAAGAATTTGTAAAGACAAAAAAGATTGATAAGCAATATTCACAAATCTTTCATAAGCTGTTTAATATAAGACAGAAGAGTGATTATAAAGAATTTGTTGTAACATCTATTGATGATGTTATGGAACATGTTAAACTTGCAGAGGAATTTCTAAAGGTCATTAAAGATTTTATAAATAAAACTACTCAATAATATTTCCCATGCTTGGTTTTCTCGGCATTTTCTCTGTGAATTTTGAAATCCCAGACTACTGGGGCATTGGCAAGTCGGTGTCAAGGGGATTCGGGACGGTGAAAAGATTGTAGATTTATGGGGAATAACGAAATATAATAATGAGAAGGAGGATATTATGATACCAAAAGATGAGCTTGACAAGGCAGTTGAGATTGCTAAAGAATTTAAGATTGGCAAATTATATCTTGTAGGCTCAATACTTTATAATGAGCCTGATGCTGTTAATGACTATGATTTTGCTATAGATGAGTATGACCCTGGAATATTTTTTAGATTTTATTCAAGGCTTTTTCAAGCAATGAGTAAGTCCGTAGATTTAATAGACCTTTCAGGTGAACAGACGCTATTAAAAAAAATAGTGCGTTCTGAAGGAAAGTTGATTTATGGATAAAAATAATATTGTTAATTATTGTAAAGCTGAATTAGAAAACATTGAAAAAGTAATTTTAGAAATGGAGTCTTTGTTATCAAAGAAACAAACAGGATTTACTGTTATTGAGCTCTCAGCTGTTGCTACCTTTTTACATAATTTTTATAACGGTGTTGAAAACATCTTAAAGAGGATTTTTAAATACAAGAAATTTCAACTTGGTCAGGGTGATACATGGCATAAGGATATGCTAAATATAGCTCGTGATAACAATCTCATAGATGAAAATCTCTACGATAAACTTTATGATTACCTTATGTTTAGACATATGTTTATACACTCATATTCGTTTCAACTTGAATGGGATAAACTTAAGCCTTTAGCTATTGATTTAAAGGACACCTACAATACTTTCAAGAAATCAATCAACCACTACCTTGCAGAATAATTTACCTCTTTTCTTTAAACCTTATACGATTAACATGACAGATTTATTGTACCTCGGCACTTTCTCGGTCAATTTTAATTTCCCCGACTACTGCGGCATAGGGTTAAGAGAGTTTATAGAGTTCGTAGAGTTTATGGAGTTACAGAATTCATTATTCTATTAATTTAATAAACTATGCAATTAGTAATAAACACATACGGCTCATACATTCAGAAGGAAGGGGATTGTTTTAAGGTTAGGACCGATGAGAAGGTGTTTGAAATTTCCTGCAAGAAGGTCTCATCAATTCTTATTTCAACAGCCGCATACATAACCACAGATGCAATAAAGATGGCAATGGAGAACAATATTGACATAGTGTTTGTTGATGAACATGGCAACCCCTATGCAAGGGTCTGGCATTCCAAATTAGGTAGCACAGTTTTGATAAGGCGAAAACAACTTGAAATAAGCACAACTACAGAAGACAGGGAACAGAGGACAGAAGACACAAATAAAGGATTTGAACTTGCTAAGGAATGGATTGTAAAAAAGATAGAAAACCAGATAGACTTTTTAGAGAGACTGAAAAGAACAAGGGAATCATTGGAAATATTTGGGGATCCAATAAAAAGTCTCATGGAGATAAAAGGCCGGATTAAAGTCCTGGGTGGAACGATTGATGAAAAGCGAGGCACAATTATGGCATTAGAAGGTGCCGCAGGAAAGATTTATTTTAATATTTTAAGTTATATTATGCCGGATAGATTTAAATTTGACGGCAGGAGCAGGAATCCTGCCAAGGATGAATTTAATGCAATGCTTAATTATGCTTATGGTGTGCTTTATTCCCTTGTAGAGAAGGCGTGCATTATTGCTGGCCTTGACCCGTATATTGGCTTTTTACATACTGACAACTACAATAAAAAATCCCTTGTCTTTGACCTTATAGAAATGTTCAGAATCTTTGCAGAAGAAACAGTTGTTTATCTCTTCACTGGAAAGAAAGTAAAGGTAGAGTATTTTGATGAGGTGAAAGGGGGATTCACATTGAATAAGGAGGGAAAAGCAATTCTCATAGAAGCACTAAATAAAACACTTGATGAGACCATGCGTTATAAGGGTAGGAATATTCAGAAGAGAAATATCATACAGTTTGAGTGTCATTCAATTGCGAATGGATTGATCAGAGGACAGACAACAGAGGACAGACTATCAGACAGCAGACAACAGACATAAGACGAAAAAATGAATAAGCATAATTTTAGAAAACTGAAGATATATCAAAGGGCAATTGAGTTTGCTGTAGAGATTTATAGATTAAGCAAAATTTTTCCTAAGGAAGAATTATACGGCTTAACAAGTCAGATCAGGCGTGCTGTCGTATCTATCTCTCTTAACATTGCCGAGGGCAGTGGAAATAATTCAGAAAAGGAATTCAAGAGATTTCTTGAGATTGCTCTGCGGTCAGACTATGAAGTTATGACTTGCCTTGAAATTGCTTTAAAGCTAAGCTATTGTGAAGAGAATGATTATGATAGGTTGATAACAGAAGCAGATGAAATTGCAGCTATGATTACAGGTTTTTCTAAAAGTCTGTCTTCTGAGTGTCTGACTTCTGTTATCTGATATTATGCTTGTCTGGGTTGTTTACGACATATCAAGTAACAAAGCCCGCAACAGGGTGGCTAAAATCTGTAAAGACTACGGACTTTACAGGGTTCAAAAGAGCGCATTTCTCGGGGATTTAAACAGGAATCAAATAGATGAAATTGTTCTAAAGTGTAAGGAACTTGTGGATTTAGAAAATGATTCAGTTTATGTATTCCCCATGTGTGAGGATGACTTTAAAAAGGTTAAGATGATAGGCAAACCATTTGATAAGGATTTAATTTCTGATAATGTAAGGGCGTTGTTTGTATGATAGAGGACAGATGGACAGATAACAGACAACAGACAAACAGATGACAGACAACAGACAGAAGACAACAGACTACAGACAAAAGACCGAAAGTCTGCTCTCTGGTGTCTTTGTCTCTGCCTCTGTGCTTCTTGAATATCTTTTCTGTCCCAGATTTATCTATTTTATGAATTGTCTCTGCATTGACCAGCATGAGGACAAGAGATTCAAGGTTTTGAAAGGAAGGGAGATTCATGAAGACAGGGCTAAAACAAATATTGATTACTTGCGAAAAAGAATTGGATGTGTGAATAAAGAGATAAATGTTTATCTTGCCTCCCAGAAATATCATATAAAAGGTGAGGTGGATGAGGTGCTGACGCTTTCTGATGGCACAATGGCTCCACTGGATTACAAATTTGCAGAGTATAAAGAAACGGTCTTCAGAACACAGCGGTATCAATCTGTATTTTACGGTCTGCTGATAAGAGAAAATTATGGGAAAGGGGTTAAGAGAGGGTTTATCTGCTTTGTGAGGAGTAACAATTACCTGAAAGAGGTCCAGATTAATGAAAAGGATTTTCTTGAACTTCAGTCCATGATAAATGAAATTCTTGACATCACCCAGAAAGGGTATTATCCTAAGGGTACGAAGTTCAAGGCACAATGTATAGACTGCTGTTACAGGAATATTTGTGTTTAGCTCTTTGACATGTGAATATGAAGTAATAAATGGGGAATGGGAATTTATAATGGGGGTTTGAATTAATTATAAAAAGTTCTTAAAAATAAAGTGGTTAGAAAAAGTGGACTTACGGAAAAATGGCGCAAAGCATAATTTTCTATATAAAAGTGGGATGAAATTTTTCAAAAATTCAATGGTCAAAAATGCTCAAAACACGACTATTTTTAATGAAATTTTGCAGATTTGCACTCTCAAAGGAACTTCCATTAAAACAAGGATTGAAACCCATTTTCACGATTAAATTTATTTTCAAAAAGTCTCTCTCAAAGGAACTTCCATTAAAACAAGGATTGAAACATAGGTTTAATTCCAGAATCGTAGAATCGTATCCCGGCTCTCAAAGGAACTTCCATTAAAACAAGGATTGAAACCGAAAGATGATGAATTGCTTGCAAAAGTAAAAAGACTCTCAAAGGAACTTCCATTAAAACAAGGATTGAAACTTATTAGATTGTAAATCCTGTATTACTTTATCAGCGGGTTGCAACGATGATTCCATTAAAGAAAAACGCCCTGACGAGCGAAAAGAAAACATTGGAGGAAAAATTATCCGATTTTGAGCGAAAGGGCAACCATTGGCTTGAACCGCCAAATCAGCCAGCAAAAACTCTTAATTGATTTCAAAAAGCCCTTTGATTTCCTCGTAAATCTGCTCGCCGAAGCGAGGGGCGAAGCCCCGAGCGAGGTGGCTAATTCAATATGGTGGAGCTGAGGGGAGTTGAACCCCCGACCCCATCGTTGCGAACGATGTGCTCTCCCAACTGAGCTACAGCCCCATAGCAACTATCATTGCTTTTTATAATTTATAACCATAAACAATACCGTAGTCAAGTTCTCCGTTCACAAACACAATGGGATTATTGCGAAGAATTTACCTCTTCAATGATTACAGTATGCGCATCTGCCTGGGCTTTTAGTTCAATCCTAACAGGAAAGAGCAATCCTGAAAAGTCTTTGTAATTCTGAAAATAGAGGCTCCACTTCCTGCTCTCAACCAGAAGCGGAACAAGGGAATCCTTGTCCACCCAAAGCCTTTTTGCGGAAGGATCACCAAGCACAAAACACACACTACCGCCAAGTCTATCCAGGGTAACACGCTCTACGTTCACGCCTAATTTCTTAAGTCCCGAAAGCAATTCATCCTTTGTCTTAGATCCAAAAATTATCCCGAGGGACGATTCTGTCTCCGGCAAAACGGTCTTTTCATCAAGGTTTATGAACTTAACATGGCTGCCTGTGCCAAATGATATTATAAACCTTTCTCCTTCTATTTTATCTTCTTGTATCCCGGAGAAATGCCTTGCCTTTATAAATACGAGCTGGGGATGCAGTGGCCTTTCCCACATTAAATCAATTACCTTCCAGCCTGGAATGACATAATTGGGCGCAATTGCAATGCCCAACAGAAAGATTAAACTCTTAATCATGTTCTGAATCTTCTTGCAAACTCTTTTTTTATTATTGAACTAATGTTTTTGTGTTTTATGCCGTAGGCAACATTCGCGATTATCAAGCCTTCAGGATTTCCTATATCATACCGCTTGCCGGAAAACTCTACCCCCAAGAGTTTACCCATTCCTGCAAGTTTGCTCAGGGCATCCGTAAGCTGTATCTCGCCACCGCTGCCGGGCTTGGTCCTTTTCAGTATACCGAAG
>Ga0209619_10002587_pt1 | contig 13114 bp, 10 predicted proteins | sample Rifsed16ft3_FD_184011 | JGI IMG/M metagenome (GOLD analysis project Ga0209619, IMG submission 184011) | Soil microbial communities from Rifle, Colorado, USA - sediment 16ft 3 (version 2) | ecosystem: Environmental > Terrestrial > Deep subsurface > Rock core/Sediment | place: Rifle, Colorado... | reverse complement strand
GGCGCTGGTCAGTGAGTTGTTATTCAACCAGTCGCAGGTCGCCGACGGATTCTTCCCTCCCGATCATCCATTATATGCTGCCGACTTGCCGCAGATCGCTTTTGACCCGGCCGCCGGAGCCCAATTGCTGGACCAGGCGGGCTGGCTCGATTCGGATAATGACCCGGCGACACCTCGTCTGGCAGCCGGGGTCGCCAATGTGCTGGATGGCACGCCGTTGGCTGTCACCTATGCCACTACCAGCGAGAAGCTGCGGGTCTCCACCGCCGCCCGCATTGCCCAAATGCTGGGATCCTGCGGCGTGAAGGTCACGGTACAGGCCATGGATACCGGATTGTTGTACGCACCCGGGCCTGATGGCATCTTATTCGGCCGCAACTTCGACCTGGCCCAGTTTGCCTGGCAATCCGGACGCGAATCACCCTGCTTTCTCTTCACCACCCCTCAAATTCCCGCGGCGGACAACGGCTGGCTGGGCGTAAATATCACCGGCTGGAGCAACCCGGCTTTCGACGCGGCCTGTCAATCGGCGCTTGACGCTGACCCGGGCTCGCTGGAAACCTATTCTGCTGCCAATCGGTCTGTGCAGGAATTGTTCATCCAGGAACTGCCAGTCTTGCCGTTGTATTACACCGTGCACCTCACGGCTGCCCGTCCCGACCTATGCGGATTGCAGGTGGATAGCAGCGCGCGCAGCGAATTCTGGAACCTGGAATCGCTGGCAACGGGCGGCGATTGCCCATAGCATTGTAAAAACCACAATCGTCAGTATTGATAAGCCTTGCCGGATAGATGCATCTGCAAGTGGTTCTGCTATAATCATTTCATCTCCAAGCGTTAATAATCCGAGGGAAAATGTCCGTAAAGCGGGTACTGATTGTTGACGATGCATTTGAATTAGGCCGCATGCTGCGAGCTGCCGTTGAGACGTTGGGGGCTGGCCTGGATGTGAAATTGGTGCCCTCAGCCGAAGAAGCGCTGCTCGAACATGCCCGCCAGCCGTTGGACTTGCTGGTAGTGGATATCCGCCTGCCGGGTATGTCTGGATTGGATTTAACCAGACGCCTGCGCGAACGCGGCAGTACCATGAAAATCCTGCTGATCACCGGAATGCCGGATAAAGACATCCCTGCCAGGGCTACTGCCGTAGGCGCTGACCGCTTTATGCCCAAACCCTTCCTGATGTCGGAATTTTTGGCCGTCACCGGCGAACTGCTTGGGTTGCAGCCGCCTGTGCTCGAGCAACCTCAGACGAGCAAAGGTGTCGAGGCGCCGCTCACGACCGATCTGCCCGGCGTACTACAGGGATTGCGCAAGGCGCTGGGAGCGGCGCTGGTGCTGTTGGCAGATGACCGCGGCAAGGTGGTGGCGCAAACCGGCGCGCGCACCGATTTTGAATTTGATAAACAGTGGGCTGCGACGATTCTGGCTGCCCTCGGCGCGCTGCAGAAAGCGTCGCGCCTGGTCAATAGCGGTATTCCGCAGGGGGCGATCGTATTACGCGGACCGGAACAGCAGTTGATTGCCGCTCCGGTAGGAGACTACGCTCTGGTGATCGGGCTGGGTGCTGATAAGAGCGGATTACGCTCGGCACTGGCGCTGGAAGAAGCGCTGAATGCCCAGGCGCAGTTGGTCCGCATTTTAGATCAAACTGGCATTGATTTCCGGGCAGTACCTGCTGTTTCTACCCCGCCGCCTGAACCACCCGTTGCGCCCGGTAAGCATGCGGCGCCCAAACACTCGATCATAGACACCGTCGCCAAGACCGCCGCCAAACCGGCTGCCAGGCAACCGGCAGAAGAAAAGTCGGCTGTACCGTTTGCAACCGAAGCAAAACCGGAGCCCGCGGACAAACGAGCGCCGGTTAAAGAACCGTCAGTTGGTAAATCCCAGACGGCGAAGTCGGTGGAAAAACCGGTAAAGAAAACTGAAAAGCTGCCCGTAGTGCCAGCCTTTGAAACCACCGAGAACCTGGTAGGACCCTTTACAGATTATTCCGAAGAGACCCTGCAAGCATTGGTGGAAAATTCTGAAAAGAGTATGGATACCCAAAAGACGGATGAATACTGGGAGACAGCTCTGACGGATACGCCGGCAGTGGTCGAATCACCCGATGTGTTGAGTTATGACGAAGCTCATCAGTTGGGACTGACGCCGGAATCGGGATAATCTACGCTTGCTAAAGAACATTAATGGTGTGAAGGCTCAGTTCCACCCCGGATTGGCTGGAATCGCGGGGATTATTCTCGTTAGCGTGCTAACCGGCTTGCTGCTGCCGCGGCGGGTGGCTGCTCAGGTGATTCCACCGCAAGAACGGGTTGAATCTAAGCTGTTGGAGGAAATTCAGGTCAACGGCAGCGCTGATTTTGTGATCGAAATGGCTGAGCAGGCTGATTTGAGCGCAGCCTATGCGATCACAGACTGGAATGAGCGCGGGCAGTATGTGGTGGATACACTCAAGGCGGTAGCCGACCGAAGCCAGAAAGGCGTCAGAGGCCAGCTGGAACGCCAGGGAGCGCGTTTTACCTCCTATTTTGCCAGTAATGTAGTGGTGGTGCATGGCGGCAGTCAGCGCGCTCTGGAGGCGGTTGCCAATCTACCAGAGGTGGCACGCGTCCGCGCACCGATCGTGGTGCGGCTTGAACCGGTGGATGAAGTGTTAGCGAGAGCGGTGGAAATCAGACTGCCACAGGCGGAATTGCAAGCCACGACTGCCTGGGGAATTAGCGATACAGGTGCACCGTCATTTTGGAGCACTTTCCAACGGCAAGGCGAGGGGATTATCGTTGCAAACATCGACACTGGGGTAAATTCCTCACACCCTGCACTTGCAGGAGCCTATCGTTGCGCTGTGGGTAATTTACCCTTCTCTGCTTGTTGGAAAGACGCGACAACCTCAACAACTGCGCCATATGACGATCATGGTCATGGTACGCATACCATGGGTACCATGGTGGGGAGTAATAGCCCTAGCCTTTCAAATAATGTGGGAATGGCACCTCATGCAACGTGGATAGCTTGTAAAGCGTTTGTTGGAGAAAATGCGAGCGAGGCGGCTTTGAACGCCTGTGCAGATTGGATTCTCCTACCTGCAGACAGTGTCGCTAACCGTCCACATGTGGTCAATAATTCCTGGGGTGATACTGTTTCCGACATCTGGTTCCGCAATAAAGTGATTGCCTGGAGGGCTGCCGGAATTTTTCCGGTGTTTTCTGCTGGCAACAGCACCACTAGTTCGGATCCATGTCAAAATATAGGATCTCCGGCGGATTATCCCGAAGGAATGACAGTCGCTGCACACAGTGTTTCTGGGAGCATTGCATGGTTTTCAAGTACTGGCCCAAATGCTCTGGGAGACCTGCCCTATACGAAACCAAATATTTCTGCACCGGGTGTGGATATTTTGTCTGCCTATTACCTGGGTGGGTGGGCAACGAGTAATGGGACATCCATGGCTGCCCCGCATGCATCTGGGGCGGTAGCACTCCTTTGGTCGTGCAATCCATACCTTGTTGGAAATATCGGCCTGACTTTCGCATTACTGCAATTCAGCGCTGGTGCCTCACCTGCTGGATCGTGTGGAGGGCCGGAAAAAGGCGCCGGAAATTATACATATGGCTATGGCTATCTGAATGTTTATCAAGCCGGACAAATAGGGTGTGGAATTGCACCGGTAATGTATTTTCCGTTGATTATGCGGTAATGATATTTTTTTTCTTGCATACATGTCATCTGACGAATACAGAATAGCGAATCCAATTTATAGTCTCTGTCGGTTCATGTAGCGCAAAATTGTATTTTGCGTGAGCGAAATGAAATTTTGCTCTATATCGTTACAATAAATACCGGTTTATTTAGCGCGCAAGCTTATTCGTAATCCGTTTCCAGGCCAACCGTCCACATTCACGCCAGCTATTCTGCCAGGCGCGCCAGGCTGACCGCAGCTCAACCACCTCCGGCGGGTGCGGACTATATACCGCCTGCTCATGCAAGGCGGTGACTGCCTGAAGCGCGGCGTTCAGGCGCGGAGCGTCTTGCAAGGTTGCCCGCTGCTGGCGCAGAAACTCTTGCGGCGTGATTGCTGCCGGCGCTTTTAGCCCCAACCAGCCCAGCGTCCGCCGCACCCGGCGGTAAAAGTCGGCGGATTGCCCGCTCAGCGTTGAAGTTTGCCCGCCCCACGCCAGCCACTGACGCAGGACAAGCAGCGCTCCAACCGCCAGCAGAATGATTCCGCCGGCTACCAGCGCCCAGATCCAGTTGCCTTCCCACACCTTTGGCTGGCTTACCGGCTGCGGCAGGGTGTTACCCGGCACCACCTCCGGGTAGTGGATGGTGCCTACTGCCGCGGTCGGCTCGAACTCGATCCAGCCGTAGGTCGGAAAATACACTTCCACCCAGGCGTGGGCAGCATCGGCGGGCACCCGGTATTCACTACGCTCAAAATCATAGCTGCCCATGGCGTAACCGCTCGCCACGCGCGCCGGAATGCCCTGGGTGCGCAGCATGACTACCATGGCGCTGGCAAAATGCGAGCAGAATCCGCGCTGCGTGGCAAATAGAAAATTATCGACCACATCGGAATTTTCCGGCGCCTGGTCTACCGTCAGGTCATAGGTGAGGTTTTCCCGCAAGTAATTCTGAATGCGCAGCGCCTGATCATAAGGGCTGCCGGCGCCGCTGATAATCCGCTCAGCCAGCTGACCCACCCGATCGGGCAGACTAGCCGACAGCTGCAAGTACACAGCGGTCACCTCGAAGGGATACAGGGTGCCGGCTTCCCGCAGCTCGGCAGCGTTGACCTGAGGCGTGTAGGAAATAACGTCGTATTCGTCCACATCACCGCGCACCAGCAGCGAGTTGACCGTCTCTGCCGAGACGAATTGCACCCCTTCACTGGCGCTGACCGGTTGACTGGCGGCGTACAGCGTATCGCTGTGCTGTGCCAGGATGATAAAGTGCTGCTCCAGGGCGTAGCGTCCGGGGGGAGGTTGAGGTTGGTTGGCAGCGCCCGCCGCGGCGGTAAGCACCGGCTCCCAGCCGCGGCCTGTGTAAGCGCTAAAAATCTGGCTGCGCCAATAATGCACCGGCGGCTGGATGCCTGGCACGTCTGCGGCGCCAGGCGGCGGCGGCGGCGGGTCGCTCAGACTGACGGTCATGATCGTCGTCTTGCCGAGCGGCAGGGGCGCGCCAATCTGGCTCAAATTTGGCGTCTCGGCGCTGACCCTGGCTAAATCCTCTCTGGGCGGCGGCGGGTTGACGTTTGGGAATAAGCGTTCCGCGGTCTGGCTGGTTTGTTGGCGCACTTCTTCCAGCCAATTCGACATGGCACGCCAGGCCCGCGGCGTCCCGACCAACCCGGCTCCCCAGGCAATCAGCCCGATCGCCACTGCCAGGCTGAATGCTGTGATTCCCCACCCTAAACCCAGGTCGTAGGGATAATCCACGCTGCGGCCGTCCCAGTCCTCGTAGCGGGTGAGCAGCGCGGTGCGCGCCAACAATAACACGGCACACAACAAAAACAATAACAACAAAACCGCATTTTGCTGACTCAGGTGGATATTGACCGCCAGCAGCAATCCGCCCGGCAGCAACCCGGCCAATGCTGATTTGCGGCGCTGCACCCACCAGATCAGCCAGACGGAGGCGTTCGAGGCCAGCACTGCTGCCAGGAAGATAAAAAAGCCAGTGTCCTCCACCCGCTGGCGGTTAAGCGCCGCGGAAAACCAACCGTTAGCTCGAAAATAAAAGGCTACCGCGCGCAGGCTGAGCAGATCGACTGCCTGCCAGAACCCTGGCGCCTCCAGCATGCCGCGTAATTGAACGACGCCGCCTAACGCCTGGCTGGCTGTAATCAGCGAGACGATCACCGAATATCCGCCCGCGATCCAGCCGCTCCAGCGCGTGTGGGCTAATGCCCAGCCGCATAGCAATCCAAGCGTGAATCCGGTCATTACCGGCGCGTCGGCACGAATCCAACGAGCGGCATGGAAGCTTTGGGCCAGCGCCACGATCACCGTACCGCACAACAACAACGTCAAACCGGCTTGCAGGGTTGGCTGCCAGTGAATGCGGGCGGTAATTGCTCTCACGGCAGGCGCCCTTCAAAAGGATTAAGGCTGGGAACGCCTTCCATGGCGCTGCGCGGGGCTTGCTGCACGATGACCCGGCCTGTGGCGAGGGTTTTGAACTCCCAGCGGCTCAACGGGCCGTAGGCGGCTTTGCGCAGCCGGATATCGCCGCAGCGGACCATTTGTGATTGAATCCCCAGCCCGGCCAACAGCGGAACCAGAATCTGCGCCGATTCTCTGGCGCCGTAACTGGCCGGGTCGAGCAGGTAGACGCTGGCAGCGCCGCCTTGAGCGCTGCCGGAGAGTCTGCGCAGCAAGGGCGGCCAATCGGCTGACAGCGAGGGCGTGATCAGGATCACCAAATCCCGCGCATGGATCAGCGGGCGAACCTGGGTCAGGGTTTGGGCCAGCGGCTGGTCAAATACAGCTTTGAGCGGCGCAAGGGCCAGCAGAATCGGCCATAATTGGGCTGGCCCGCGCTGCGGCAGGGTCACCGATTGCCGCTCGGCATAAGCCGCCAACCCAACCTCGATCTGTTCATTCAACAGCAGCGCTGCTAGTGTGGCGGTCAGCGTGATGGCCGTCTCCAGCGTAGATTCACCAGCGTGAGTCAGGTGTACTCGGGCGTCGAAATCCGGGATCAACCAGACGCGCGAGGCGGCTTCAGGCTCGAATTGTTTGCTGAATAGTTTTTCCTTGCGGGCCGAAGTGCGCCAGTGAATGTGGCGCAGCGGGTCGCCAGGTGCAAATGGCCGCGCGCTGATGGCCTGAATGGTCTCGGCGGGCAGCGGCTGGCGCAAAGGACGGTTGTCGCCCACCATGCGTTGATGCGGCAGAATGCTGCGCGGCAGGTCCGCCAGCGGCGGGTAAACCAGAATTTCATTCCGCTCGGAATAGGATTGAATCACCCGGAAGACGCCGAAAGGGTCGCCGAGCAGCAATTCCCAGGGTCCCAGTTGAAACACGCCGCGTTGTGAGCAGGCGGCGTTGACCCGCCAGTTGACCGTCTGATGGGATTCGGCTGCGCGCACGCTGCTCACCGAGTAGCCTGGCATGCTGCTGTGATCGACCACTTCAGCCCACAGCACCTCGGAGGGCGAGTTGTTGATCAACTCGAAGATTTCCTCCAGCTCGTCGCCGACCTGCACCGCATGAAAGCGCAGCCGGCGCCGGGCGGTCACCTGAGCCGCCATGCGCCGCGCCCACAGGTAGCTCCAGGCCAGGATTCCACCCAAACCAGCCATCGCGGTTACCGTCACCAGACCGGGGGCCAATAAATACGCAATAAAGCACGCCAGGAAGGCGACTCCAAGCAGCCGCTGGCGCAAAATGACTTTTACCTGCCGGTTTGGAAAAGTTTTTTGCCATAACACCCACGGACCAAGCACCAGGGTGTAAAAAAATGCGGTGGCCCGGGCAAATATCCGTTTAAACCCTGCCGGTTGGGCAAGGCTGCCAGGCCGACCATCCAACGCCGGGCGCCACCATTCCATGGTTAAATTCTAGCATGAACCCTAATTTGTCTGGTTGTCTGGACGATGTCGAAAAAGCAGATCTACCGGCGCGAGTTCATGCGGGCATAAATCCCCAGCCCGATACCGGCCAAAACCACAGCTACCCCCAGAATGCCCATCAGCGGCGAGCGTCCGCCTTCGGCGACTGGAGTTGGCAGCGCCTGCGAACTCAGTTGCGCGCCAAAATCCAGTGTCGAACTGTTACCGGCTTTGAGCGCCAGCGCATAATTCATACGGGTAGTCGGGTTGTAGCCTTCCGGCACAGCCACACTGACGTTGTAATCGCCTTCCGGCAGCTCCGGGAAGCAGACGGGTTCTTCGAAACTATCCGTCGATTGGCCGTTAAGGGAAACGCGCCCCAACCGGTCGGTGATGCCGATGGCGCCGCCGCTGACAGCCGGTTCGCCTTCCTCGGCTACCGCGTTGCCATTGATGTCATTGAATAGCACCACGCATACCGCGCCGTTGCCGCGGAAAGGAGTGGGCGAGGGCAGTGCGGAGGTCGCGGTGGGTGAAGGACCAAACAGGGTGGCTTGCGGCGAGACCGTGGCGATCAATAGTTTCTGATCCGGGTTAAGCACACATTCTTCACTCAAGTCATTGAGTGTGCGCAGCTGGTCGAGCGAGATATTGTTGAGCAGCGCCACGCTGATGCAGGAATCGCCGGCTTTGACCGTGTAGATGATCATACCGGCCGAATCAGGCGTCGGTGTATTGTAAAAGGCTTGCGCTGGCGGGCTGGCTTTGGCTGGGCCAGTTAGCAGCAGTGCGGTCAGTGATATTAGGCATAACAGCCCGATGAGCATCCAGCGTGATTTATTCATAAAACGACCCTTGGCAAGGATTATATCATCAGATTCTGGCAGCCGTGGGCGTGCTCAGGCTACCGATTCGGGTCCAAGCCCCGGTTATTGAGGTATGACATCCATCCTGAATTTTCCCAAGGTTATCACAGCAACCCGTCAAGCTATTAAAATCCAACCCTTTCGGGTTGTATAATCATTTTATATGCGTATAACTAGCGATCATTCCAATACCATCAACGGAGGTTTTCATGCCTCTTGACATCGTCATCGGCACGCAATGGGGGGACGAGGGTAAAGGCCGCATCGTTGATTTGCTGGCAGCCCAGGCAGATATTGTGGCACGCTTCAACGGCGGCGACAACGCCGGGCATACCGTCACGGTGGGCAACCACACCTTCAAGCTGCACCTGATTCCCTCCGGCATTATTCACCCGCACACACTGGGTGTGATGGGTAATGGCATGGTAATTAACCCCTCCAACTTCCTCAGCGAAGTGGAAATGCTGCAAAACGCCGGCGTATCGGTGGGTCCGGAACGGCTGCGCATCTCCTATGCCGCCCACCTGATCACCCCGGCGCACCGCGCCATGGATCTGGCACAGGAAACTGCGCGCGGTTCCGCCAATTTGGGCACTACCGGACGCGGCATTGGGCCGGCTTATACCGGCAAGACCTCGCGCAACGGACTGCGCATGGAAGAAATGCTCAACCCGGCGACCTTCATGAAGAAGGTGCAATTGCATGTCGAAGAAGTCAATAAGATTCTGGTGGATCAATACCACGCTGAGCCGCTCGACCCGCGCGCCGTAGCTCGCGAATACACCAATTGCGCCCATCATATGATCCCCTATATTAGCGACACCGGTCTGCTGATCGATCAGGCGCTGCGCAGTGGTCAACGCGTGCTGGCGGAAGGCGCCCAGGGAACCCTGCTGGATCTGGACCACGGCACTTACCCGTACGTCACCAGTTCATCCGCGGTGGCGCCAGCAGTATTCACCGGGCTGGGAATCGGCATCACACCAGTCGACCGGGTAGTGGGCGTGACCAAAGCCTTTCAAACGCGCGTCGGCAGCGGGCCATTCCCCACCGAGGTGTTTGGCAAGACAGCTGAACGGCTGCGCGGTACCGGCAAAAACCCGTGGGACGAATTTGGCACCACCACCGGGCGTCCGCGGCGTGTGGGTTGGTTGGACGGCGTGCTGCTGCGCTACGCGCTGCGCGTCAACGGCGTGACCGAGTTGATGGTCACCAAAATGGACGTTCTCAGCGGTCTTTCCACGCTGCGCTTATCGGTTGGCTATAAATCCGGCGAAGTGAGCTATCAGGACCTGCCCATGGGGCCGGCTAACCTGACACCCTTTGAACCGATTTACGAAGAAATGGCCGGCTGGGAAGAAGATGTGACGGCTGTGCGCCGTTGGCAGGATTTACCAGCTGCCGCCCGCGACTATATCCGCCGCATCGAAGCCTATTGCGGTGTGCCGATAAAGCGTGTGTCGGTTGGGCCGGAACGTGATCAGGTGGTAGAAGTTATTTCGTGAAAATCTTATTTTTAACCTTTGGATTGCTCTTACTGGTGGTGGGGGCTTCTGCCTGCCTGCCTGCAGCCGAGGTGGAGGCGACGCCCACGGTCACTCCGACCCTCGTCATCACTGAAACGCCTACCCCGACGATTGACTGGTTCCCGGCGACTGCGACGGTTACCGTGCGCCCGACGGAGAACATTCAACCGACGGCCACCCCGGCTTTAGCCCTGGGGGCGGAACTGCTGCGCGATGATTTTAGCAGCACGGGAGATTGGGCGACGATTAACACCACCACCGGCAGCGCGCAGTATGGCAAGGATCGCTTTACACTGGCAGTCAAGGCCAACGAGGGTTACCTGCTCAGTCTGCGTAGTGCGCCAGAGCTAAAGGATTTTTACCTGGAGATCACCGCCAGCCCCAGTTTATGCCGCGCCACCGATTCTTATGGTTTGTATTTACGCTCCGGCGGTGAGGGTTACGGCTACCGGTGGGTGGTCACCTGTGACGGACGTTCGCGTTTGGAACGGGTGCGCGATTTCCATGCCTCGCTGGTGGAGGATTGGTACGGCAGCCCGTGGTTGACACCCGGTTCGCCGGTGACCATTCATCTGGGGGTGTGGATGTCTGGCGCGGAAATGCGCTTTTTTGCGGAGGGGGTGGAAATTTTCCGCACGCGCGAGCCGTTATATGCCAGCGGTATTATCGGGGTTTTTGCCCGCGCCAGCGGCGATACGCCGGTGACGGTCAGCTTTTCCGACCTGACGGTGTATGCCATTGATCCGGCAGCGCTGCCGACCCGCACGCCGTACCCTGCGGCAACCGCAACGCCGTAATGGTGCGCGAAATTTCATTTCGCGTACGCAAATTGTCCCATTCGGGACGCAACAACCGCGAAATTTGCGCAACAGGAATTAATCCCGGTTTCGGTGCAGCACAAACTTGACGGCGATCAGGGTCAGGAATGAAAAGCAGATCAAAATAAACGACAGCAGCAGGGCTGTACTCAGGTCAATCTCGAAACCGACGTAAATCGCCAGCGGCATGGTCTGGGTGCGACCCGGGAAGTTGCCGGCGAAGATAATGGTTGCGCCAAATTCCCCCAGGGCGCGCGCCCAGGTCATCACTGCGCCGCTCAGAATGGAGCGCCGCGCCAACGGGATGGTTACATGCCAGAAGGTCTGCCAGCGGCTGGCTCCGTCAAGTGCAGAGGCTTCCAACAGCTCGGTGCGGATGCCGCTGAAGCCGATGGCGGCAGCTTTGACGTAGAACGGCGACGCCACAAAGGTCTGCGCCATAATCACAGCCGCCTGGGTGAATGGCAGGGTAATGCCAATATCCGCCAACCAGGCGCCAAACATGCCGCGCCGGCCAAAAGCGATCAATAATGCCACACCGGCAACTGCCGGGGGAAGTATGGTGGGCAGGTCGATGATGGTGTCGATCAGGGTGACGGTGCGCCGGCGTGAACGCGCCAACAGATAGGCTACTGGCGTGCCAAATAGAATGGTCACCAGTACGCTGAAGAGGGAGGTCACCAGGCTGAGTTGGATGGCCTGGCGTACCTGCTGGTCCTGGATGGATTTGAAAATATCCTGGTAAGGCACCTTCATCAGCAGGGCAGCCAGCGGCAGCAGGATGAACAGAATCAGCGGCAGACCCAGCAGCGGCAGGAAAGCCCGGTCGAAGCGCTGGGTAAATTTTGCCTCGGAGGTTATGCCTTCAGTGTTTTCCTGCATTCATCCAACCAGTTCAACATGGCATTGATTTGATTCAAACGGTAGGTAGTCACCACCCGCTGAAAGCTTTCGGGATCCGATACCCGCTCAAGCTCCGACTGAAGATCACGCTGCCAGGTCTGGCAGGTGGTGCACTGGGCGTCGATCAACTGACGGGCAGCAGCCGGACCAGACAGTCGGGCAAAATACAGGCGCGCCAGGAAACCCTGACGCATTTCACGGGCGTGCTGTACCGGGCTGACCATCCAGGCGTCAAGTGCCTCTCGGCCGCTTTCGGTAAGGCGATACTGTTTGCGCAATGCATGGGCGGTCCCTGCCGTGCTGGCGGACTGAAGGTACCCCACCGCTTCAAGTTTATCCAGCAGGGCGTACATCTGGCTCTGTTTCACATGCCAGATCGAGGACAACCCATCCAGCGTGGCGAGCTGCTTGTGCAGGTCATAGCCGTGCACCGGATCCTGGGCTATCAGGCCCAGCAGGATATATTCAGTTGATAGGGGAGCTTGCTGGCGCGGGGACATGATGACCTGTATTCATTAAATGAGTACAGGCGTGAGTATAACATGGAAACCAGATCTGCCGGTGCGTTGCACCAATGGTTTCTGGCTACTCGAAGCGTTCTTCTTTCCAAACGTCAGCGTTGTTGTGGTACCCGGCTTCTTCCCAGAACCCCGGGCGGTCACGGGCCATGAATTCCAGACCGCGCAGCCATTTGGCGCCTTTCCAGAAATACGGTGTGATCAAATCGTCGCGCCCGGGAATGGCGCCGACCACGCCGCGCAGCGGGTAACCGTGGTCTGGGCTGATTGGCTCGCCGTCATAATGGGTTGCCAGCAAGAAATTCTCTGCCAGCGCCACCTGGAGCGGGATGTTGACCGTAAAACCGTATTCGGCGTGCTGCATTACGTAATGGGCGCTCGGCAGCGGCTTGAAAATGCCTTCGTCGATGAGTGTGCGGACTGTAACACCCTCCCAGGTGGTATCCACCTTACTCCAGCGCGTGACGCAGTGAATATCCATAAACAGGGTGGATTTTGGCAGTGAATTGAATTCTTTCCAGGTCAACTCGGCCGGTTTTTCAACCTCGCCCCAAATGCGGAAGGTCCAGGTGTCCAGGTTAACGCGCGGAACAGGGCCGTAATGCAGCACCGGGAAACGGTTGGTCAGCGATTGACCGGGCGGCAGGCGACCCTGGTTGCGTGCCTCGTCCTCGTCTTCTTTCCGGCGGAATGGATTAAACATAAGTTACGCCTTTCTCGTCTTCCTGCAACGAATAATGGGGAATTATACACGCGACGATGGTCGTGTGCCATGTGTGGGTGCAGAAGTGCCAGGTGTACGGGGGCCACGTACCACGTGTCTGTGCAGAAGTATCATGTGTCACGTGTCAAGTGCCATGTCTGTCAAGTCCTGAAATACGTTTACAGGAAATATGTGTCATGTGTATCATCAATTACCTCA
>Ga0209619_10002586_pt1 | contig 13116 bp, 16 predicted proteins | sample Rifsed16ft3_FD_184011 | JGI IMG/M metagenome (GOLD analysis project Ga0209619, IMG submission 184011) | Soil microbial communities from Rifle, Colorado, USA - sediment 16ft 3 (version 2) | ecosystem: Environmental > Terrestrial > Deep subsurface > Rock core/Sediment | place: Rifle, Colorado... | reverse complement strand
GCCTTCGTGGATGATCTCTTTGATTTTCCCGACCAACTGTTCGCCATCTACGCGAAATTCTTCGTATTTAACTTTTTCTTCTGTCATTGCCTTTTCTCCTACATGATTTGGCGGTTGGCTGAGTCAAACGCCTGGATTTTGATTTGTTGAGCCGGGCTTTGCGGGTAATCACCGGCGAAGATCGACCAGATCATGATATCCGTCCATTGGCTTTCGCTGGTGGGGAAACGTTCCCGCAGGGTAGCCTCATGGATAAATCCCAGCTTGCGCGGCACGGCAGCGCTGCGGTGATTGAGCGGGTCGCAGTGAATTTCGATGCGGCGCGCACCCATGATCTCAAAAGCGGTCTTTACCAACGCCGCGCTAACCTCGGTGGCATAGCCCTGATTAATCAGCTCTTGATCGATCCAATAGCCAATTTCAAACGCCTGGTCGCCGACCCGCTTATGCAAGCCAGTGCCGCCCACCACCCGGCTTTCCTCAGCATTAAAAATACCGTAAACGTAATCCCCATCCGAATCAAAGCGCGAGCGCCAATGGCGCATCCGTTCGATTTTGACCTGTAACTCTTCCGGTTCATTGCGGGCAAACGGCAGCCAGGGCAGTAAGTGGTCAACATTGGCTTGAACCGCATTTTTCAACAAAGGGGCGTCCTGCGGATTCCAACAGCGGAGGACCAAACGGGGTGTGACGATGCGGTAGGCTGGACCTGGGAAAGCGGATGGCATGAATTTTCCTTGCGGTTGGATTTGAATTAAACGTTACCCATAAGCATACAACGGAAGCGGGGGGTTTTCAACATTCCCTGTCCTAAATACGAAGATTTGGGAGGCGGGTTGCGTGTCTCCAAAACTGCTGGACGTATAATTAAGCCTGAACCATCCACTGGAGACCATTTTTGACGGTTATTGCCCAAAATACCATGCAGGCTATCCAAACCGCGGTGCAGGCGCGCCACGGACTGATCGATTCGCGCCATACGGCCGCGCTGCGCCTATTCAACGGCTATACGGAGGGCTGCCCGGGATTGGCAATCGATCTTTACGCGCGCACGCTGGTCATTTTTAATCAGGCCAGCCCGCCAACTGATTTGGAGACGTTGATTCTCCTGCTGCAGCATTGGCTGCTCGAGCAGCTGCCGTGGGTTCAGGCGGTGGTCGTCAAAACCCGCCATGCTGAGGATGCAGACAGCCGGCGCGGTATTTTGACCAACGGGCAGCAGCCGGATCGGGAAATCAGCGAGCACGGGGTACGCTACGCGCTGGATTTGATGCTTAATCAGGATGCCAGCTTTTACCTCGATACGCGCAACCTGCGGGAGTGGCTGCGGCGTCAGTTAAAAGGCAAGCAGGTGCTCAATACCTTCGCCTATACCGGCAGTCTGGGCGTGGCAGCACTGGCTGGCGGCGCTGCTCGGGTGGTTCAGCTGGATCTGAGCGCTAATTTTCTGGCATTGGCGCGCCAGACTTATGCCCTCAATGGTTTTACTGCGCGCAGCCAGGATTTTCTGACTGGCGATTTTTTCCGACGGGTGGCGCAGTTGAAGGATTCAGGCGTTTTATTCGACTGCGTAATTCTCGATCCGCCCTTCTTTTCGGTCACGCCGGCTGGACGGGTGGACCTGGCAGGCGAGAATGCCCGTCTGATCAACAAAGTGCGTCCATTGGTGGCGCATAACGGCTTGCTGGTGGCGGTCAATAATGCATTGTACGTCAGCGGCAGCGACTACCTGGATGCCTTGCGCGGTTTGGGCAGCGGCGGTTACCTGCAGCTGGAGGAAATTATCCCTGTGCCGCTGGACGTCACTGGCTACCCGGAAACCGTCCATGAGCCCAATTACCCGGCAGATCCAGCGCCGTTCAATCACCCTACGAAAATTGCGGTGCTGCGCGTTCTACGCAAAGATCAAGCGGGTATTCCAGCCCAAAAAGAGTAGGAGCGCAGTGACGCTGCGCCCCTACAAAAAACCTGAACTTAAGCCGCCGGTGTGTCGTTAACAAACTGAATGCGGTTGCCTTCCGGGTCGTAGAAGGTGCCATAAGTTACCGCGCCTGGGATCGTGATCACATCGTCACAGCGCACGCCTTTACTCCGCAGAGTTTCGGTCACCTGGTGGGCGTCTTTGACCAGCAGCGTGCAGGTGGCACCGCCTGACTTCGAAGGCGGAGTTCCTTCATCCCAGCGGTTGATGGCGATGTGCGTCGCACCTTCCACGCCGTATTCTTCCCAACCCATGTTCTCATCCGAAAAGGCAATCGGCCAGTCGAGCGTTTCGCGGTAAAACTTTTTCCCGGCTTCCCAATCGGTAACGTAGAAATAAACCACATTGACATTCTTGAATTCGGACATTTTTTCCTCCGGATTAATAGAACAATTGTTTTATAGGTAGTTGAATTATACAAAAACAGATAAGCAAATACAAGCCCCATTTTTGGGGCTTGTATGAATAGCGACCAAGAAATTAAGGATTAAATTGGCGCCGGACTGACCGCATCCGCGGGCTGGCGGCCTTCCATCAGACGAATGATCACTACGCCGCCAATGATCAATAGACTGCCTAGGATTTGCGGTAAGGTAAACCGCTCTCCCAACAGCAAATAAGACTGTACCGCGGTCATGGCGGGTTCCATGGTCGCCAGCAAGTTGACCACCGACGCTGGCAGGAACCCCAGGCTGTAGTTGTACAATCCGTAGCCGCCGATGGTTGGTCCCAATCCCAGCAGCACCAGGGCTATCCAGCCGCGCGTGTCCAGGGCGGGCAGCAGGGTTGGGCTGCCCAGGGTGACGCCGCCCAGCTCCGGCAGCAGGAAATTATAGACAACCAGCAACATAGACGCTAGCATGAAGGTGTATGTCAGGGCAGCCCAGGAGGAAATACCGCGCCGCGCCGCCACTTTGCCCATCAGCGAGTAGGCGGTGAAACCCAATCCGGACACCAGTCCGGTGACAACCCCCAGGGTGTTGCTCTGCCAGGCAGCTGGATTGTTGGCACCTGCTACCAGAACACAGCCGCCAATTCCGAGCAGGACCGCCGTGATTTTAGGCAGACTCATGCCCTCGCCGAACATGCGCCAGGCGATCAGCGCGGTAAAAGCTGCTGAGCTGTACACCATCACCGTCGAGACCGCCGCGCCGTTCAACACCACCGAGACCGTCCACAGGGCGTTAAAACCGGAAAGCAGCAGGCCGTAACCCAGGATAAAACCCCACTGCGAGCGCGGCAGGCGCAGCAAATTCGGCCGAACTGCACGCAGCACCAGCCAGACTGCCACCCCGGCGATGGCGTCGCGCCAGGCTGCTAGAAGGAAAGGCGGAAAGTCGTAGCGCGAGGTCAGATAGGCAATAAAGGTCGCCGTGGCGGACCAGACCGCGATGCCAAAAATCGCGATGGCATAACCGCGACCCACCGCCGGTTTAGTACTGCTTACAACAGGCTGGCTCAATCCATGACTCCAGAAGGGGAATGTCCCTATCTTATCACAAGCCCTGGGTCATACTGACCATCTACGGGGGCGCTAAACGCTTACCTGGTGACCCGCTTCTGCCAGTGCTTTCAATGCCGTCGGTAAATCCGGCTCGGTGACCAGCACATAATCGGTGTCGTAGGTGGCAATCGAAAGGATCGAAACCTGAGCGGCTGCCAGCGGATTGGCTACCGAGGCCAGTACACCAATTTGGGTGAATTCGAAGGGACCTTCCATTTTAAGCGCGCGCCAGCCGCCTTCCGCACCCACGCTCACAGGTACGAGGTCTGCGTCGCAGATGATGGAAAACTCTTCCGGCGTACGGGTGATGGTCAAAAATTTCGAATCCCAGATCCATTCCGGTACCGGCGCAGCCGGGTCGAGCCGGAAAATAGCCAGGGGCTGCGGTAAAAGGATCAGGCGGTAGGCAAGTGACTCATCCATGGATGCATTCCTCACAGGAAATTACTTTTTCAGGAATATACTGTCCGACTTGCGTTTGACGTCTTTTTCCGGGCGGAAACGCAGGGCAGACCAGGCGTCATCAATGGCTATGATGGAAATACCAACCCAACCGGCTTGCCACAGTACGTCCCAGCCGGCGTCGCGGTTAATATCTGTTTGCACGGTTTTCGAGCGCTTGGGATAGGCCATCCACACCACCCCGCCTTCGCGAGCTGCCAAAACGGATTCCAAAGCCTGCGCATCCACATCGGCCTTGTGATTGACGAACTGCAGCACCACGTCAAATCGACCATCCACGGTCGTCGCCAGCTGAACGCCTTCTGGCAGTGGTACCAGTTTTTCAAGGTAGCCAGCGGGGGCATTGCGAACCAGAATTCGATGGCCTGGTTTGATCAATAATTTCTTTGCCAGTTGGTCAGACATTAATTTTGCTCCCTTCGTCACCATCCTGATACTTGTAGTGCTTGAAGGGGACTACCTGAATGGCTTCCCCCGCGGAGATCGCACCGGGCATTTCCACCATAGCGACCAGGCCGCGGCGATGCTGGGCGTTGCGTACGAAAGCCGGCACCAGGTCGTCGCGATCGGAATAATTGGCCTGAATCATTTTGCCAGGAAGCGTACACGGGTTATTAAAATGGGTAACGTACAATACCGCGCCACCTGAGAAGACCAAACGTGTTCCAGGCGGAAGCCGGGTAAGGTTTGGAATACCACTGGCGAGTATATTTGCCCCCAGCCATTCTGGTTTAATCTCAGGAATATCCATATCGGCGGCGATGGCTGTCAGTTCCTCTGCCGAGACGATGCAAACCTGCCGGTCATTCAGGATGGGCGTTCCGCGGGGATACTGCGGTGTCCGAGCATCCGATGGACGAGTCCGGCCAGCGTGTTTATCGTTTTCCAAACCATCCCAGGTCGCCTGGACCTGCTCCACAAGTGTCGTCTCAATCGAATCGGATCGCATCCCGAGCATGAGCAGTTCTACTTTACCGGAAAAATCCTCTGGATGGTGAAAGTAACCGCTCATTGGCGTTTCTTCCTACGATGTTTCCAAATCTCGCCGGCGACGACCACACCTGGTAAAGCTGCCCCAAACGGGCAGACCTTCTCGATGCCTTGACGCACCTGGGCCTGAATCCAATCCAGAATCAATTGCTCCATATCCTCGACCTGCTGCCGGGCCCACTCGCGGATTTGACCCTCCAACTCTTCTTTCTTGTCTTCCAATTCCGGGGGGATGACGATCACATGAATCAGAATAGGCTTATCACTGAATTCTTTATTGCCGCGGGCAATTTGCCATTGTGAAACGAAAACGCCAGTTTTTTCAAAAGCCGGTGTAGTCCAATCCAGGGTAACATTGGCTCCCGGGGCAACCTCTATCGGCATGGCGAGGCGTTCACCTGCACCCCAGTCGTTGCGCTGGTTGAGCAGCGCGACCTCGCCTAACCGCCAGGTTTCGCTGCCGGCATTGGTCAACGTCAGTTCGATGTCGAGTGGTTGGTCCTTGACCACAATTTCCCAATCGCTTTGCCGCACCACTTTCATGGCGTAGGCTGCCTGCTCGCCGGCGCTGATGCCGACCGCCTGAGGAATGGCTCGATCCGAATAGACCTGCGGCTGGTTGTGGCACAGCATTTGGGCTGAGCTGCCGCCATCCAGCATAATCACGTCATCAGCGCCGAAGGAGCGCAATACACCGGCAGCATCTGCTGGACGGCTGGTCTTGGATGAAATAAACAGAACGGTTTCCAGGCTGCCGTTTCCGTCTGCATCGTCAATACCGGCGAAGGTTCGGCCGATCAGCGAGGCCGAGTCTTTTTCGGCATTTTCTGCCAGGCCGGTGAGGATATTGGGCGCATCTGAAGCGGCTAAAGTTTCAGGACTTAAGCTGGTTATTCGAGCCTGATCGGGAAACAATTCGAGCATGCGCTTTTGGTCAGGAAATTCGTCGCGACCGTAGCCTTCACTCAGGATTTGACCGTCGACCTTGAGCGGGAATGCCAGCGTGGTTGGATCGGTGTCTGTCGAGAAGAAGGCCCCGTTGACTACGCAGACGGCGTCGGCGTTGGCTTCCGCGAAACTGTCCCAGAATTGTTGCAGCGATTGGCGCACAAGCGTCGGGTTGTTTCCGCCGTACGCACCAGTACCTGCGCCGGCGTCCACCACAGCGCCGTGCAACAGGTGGATTCCAGCCTCTTTGGAGAGGTCAATCGCCAATACGTAATCAGGCGTACCACCAGCATACTCTTTGCGGTAAAGATCGACTCCGGGAGCGCTGTCGATCAAGACAAAATCGGGGGGAACGGTAGCCGGAAGATCATTGGCGTAAGTGGGATGGGAGGGGATAGCCAATGCAACCACCGCCAGCCAAATGGCAATCAAGGTGAAAAAGGCATATCGTCTCATGTCTGTATTATAGATGAATATTGACGATATTTCTCACATCTCAGGATTGGGTGAAGGCAAGAGTGAAATCAAGATATCAACGCGATCCCACCAGGGGGCGCACCTCACGAGGGGGTGCATCGTTCGGGCAGTCCGCGAGGTGACAAATAATGCCAAGATCCCTTTATGCCTCTTATGGGCTAGCGAATGAATCTTGGATATTCTATTAACGGCAAACCGTTGGACGATTTGAATACCGAATGAGAATTAGAGCGGGAATATATTGTTTAATAACAGTAAGATGATCATGCCGGTAGCAATGACCAGCAGCGAGTTTTTGGTGCGTACGCCCACTAAGATGGCAACAATCCCAGCCACCAGGCGAAAATTATTCAATGAAAGAAATACTGCGCCTTCGCGAATCAATAGTTCCTGAAAGACGATGGCGGAAAGCACAGCCGGCGGCACAAAACGCAGGCCGCGCCGCAGCACTTCGGGCGGATCAATAATCCCAAATAAAAAAATGAAAGACAGTCGTGTGAGGTAGGTTAATACTCCGCCGGCGGCGAGCGCAGCCCAAATGTTCATTTGCGCCGTCCTTCCACCAGCAACCCTGCCGCTATGCCCGCAAAGGCTGCCGCAACCAGCCCCAACTTATACGGCAGCGGGTATGCCACGATGGCTACCACCCCCGCGGCAACCGCTGCTGCCACGGCAGCCCGGTCGCGCAGCAGCGGCAAGGTCATAGCGATAAAGGTCAGGGCAGCCGCGAAATCCAGCGACCATTCCGCCGGGATAACTGTCCCCAGCAGGATTCCGGCTGCTGTGCTGAGCTGCCAGAAAATCCACAATGTCAGGCCGGCGCCCAGGAAGAACCAGTGCTTGTAGGTGTTTTCGCCTTCGCGCTCATAATTTCCAATGGTTACAGCGTAAGCCTCGTCGGTGAGCAGGTAACTGAGGCCGGCTTTCCACCAGCCTGAAAGATGTTTGGTATAAGGGGCGATCGAGGCGCTGTACAAAGCATGACGCAGATTCAAAATAAATATGGTCATCACCAGCACCAGCGTCGGCACGCCGCCTGCCACCAGTTGGGCTGTGGCAAACTGGGCGGAACCGGCAAAAACGATGGCAGACATGGCCTGAGCTGCACTGGCAGGGATGCCGGCACTCACAGCGACCACGCCGTAAATCATGCCAAACGGAAAAACCCCAACGATAAGGGGTAATTCGCCCCGCACCCCGCCCCAGAATTCACGGAGTCTGTGGTGGCGGGATATCGCGCCATCGGTTAAAGCTCCCATAACCGGCAGTTATTTGATGTCGTAGCGGTACAGATTTGTCTGACGCAGCTCGAACCCGACGCGCTGGTACAGGCGGTTGGCAGCTTCGCGCGACGGACGGGAGGTCAGATCGACTGTCTTGGCGCCTAATTCGGCAGCCCGCAGCAATGCCGCCCGGGTCAGTGCCTCGCCGATGCCTTTTCCGCGCATGGCGGTATCCACCACCACGTCTTCAATCCACGAGCGTACCCCTGTAGGAATGCGGAATGTTACCAGTGTCAATGAGCCGACGATGCGCCCGCCGGAGTCCGTGTCGCGGGCGATAAAAAACGAATCATTATCTGCGATATCCTGCAACTCGCTGCGTGTGGGTATGACGGCGCTTGAGCTGAGTTGAGGAAGCAGGCGGGTAAACGCCTCAACGACTTCATCGGTAACTTCGGTGAGCAGCGAGATTTCCATAAGGATGATTTCCTGAAATGGGATGAATACTGGACGATCCCAACGATTTTACTCGATAACCGTCCTGGCGTCCGAGTTTTTCGCGCGGGATAAAATTTCCATACCCTGGGTGAGCAACCCGATTTGAGCCAGGCCCAGCCAGATTAAAAAGATTGCGGCTGCCAGAGTTGCCAGGCGCACCTGTCCAGGCAGCTGCTTTTGCATATTCTCGACCCGTTTCTGAATACTGGTAACCAGTGTTTGGTATTCACTGACCACCCGCTGAGCCTCGGCGGTGCTGGTGCTGATCTCGCCAGTGCTCTCGACAACCACGTCGAGGTCGGTATTCATGGTGTCCAGATTGGTTTTGGCGGTATCCAGTCCGCGTTTGGCTTGCCGCAGCGACCCCGGGATCGGATCCAGACTGTCTGATATCCCGGCCAGGGTCTCGTTTAACGGGACTTCCGGGTTGTACACCAGGCTGCCAAGGAAGGGGATTCGGCTTAGAGAGGTCAGCACCCCATCGATGTTTTTGGCGCTGGTTTCAGCAGATGCCAGCGAATCCTGGGTGGCTTCAATGGTAGCCGGCAGGTCAGTGCCAAGCAGCGAACGCAGCGCATCGAGGGTCGGGTCCATCCCGCGCAGGGACTGGTTGACGCCGTCCAATGTACCCGTCATGGAAATCAAGGCAGAATCGGCGTCTTGCAGGGCGCCATCGGCCACATCCAATCCGTCCTGGGTGATCGTCAGGGCCTCAGACAGGCTGTCCAACGTGCCAGCCAGGCTCGCGGATACCTGGCTGGAAAATCTGCCCAGGAAGACCAACCCGGCCAGGCTGAATCCCAGCCCAAGTAACGCGGCGATAATCAGTACAAGTCCAGTGACGCGTGAAAACCGAGGTTTCATGGGATTTTTCCTTGGGGTCAAACCTGAGAATGCTGATTGAAATTATTATCTGGCTTGATTTTACCTGAATTAAAAACCGGCCGGAGAAGGATTCCCGGCCGGCAGTATGTAAAATAAACAAGGAGGGTTAGTTAACCTGCCGCCCGCCTTTGAGTGATTCTTGAAGTTTTTTCAATTCTTCCCACTTGCCTTCGGCCGCAAAACGAGCCTGGTCAGGCCAGCTGGAAGGGTCGGTCATGAAAATTCCAGCCGAAGCCAGCGCCACCAACAACTTATCGGCATCAGAATTTGCCAATTGGGCGAATGTATGGATATCAGACTGGGCTAATATTTTGGTAATTTTTGGGCCAATGCCTTCAATAAGGGTCAGATCGTCCGGCTTGAGGTAACTGGTATCAAAATCGGGTTGAATGGGAATTTCCTCATCCACAGTTTCGATAAAGGGGGAAAATGGCGCTGCAGGAGCTTCCGATTCAATCGTCTCGGTAGAATAAGGACCGAAGTCAACGTCATCATCCTCCTCTTCGAATGGCGATGAAGTCTTACTGGCCTGATTGTAAGATGGAATGTCCCGCGATTTATCTTCTCTCTCTTCACGGTCTTCTTCCTTTGGGCGGTTGAAGAGCATCCAAACCAGCAGGATTAATGTAACCACCATTAATGCCCAAAACCACCAGGGAATTCCGGTGGTTGCCTGCTGCGCCAGTTCTGCGGGCAGCCGGAATGCCAGGATCAATAATGTCCCAACAGACAGGATTGCGTTCATCTACTTCCTCCCTGGAAATGGTTAAGGCTGCATCCCGTGCGAATTATGTATCACTTTACAACAATTATAGACAGGTGTCAAACCTGTTGGCGACTCATTTATAGCCGCCAGCGGGTGGCCGATTTTGGAAAATCCCGTTCCCGGAAAGCAAAAACCGCATTTGCCTGGACTACAAAAGTAACATTGCCGGGATCTGGTTCGGCTTCGGTGGGCATGCCCGGGTATTTTTTGGCAATTTCGAGCGTTATTCGGTCCAACAGCTGCCGATCTGTGACCTCCACGACGCTGCCCTCAAGGATGACCACATCGTCGCCGCTCTCAGTATGGGCGCTGACAGCCGGGTTGGCGAAGAGATTCAATGCCTTGCGCGAAGCCCGCGAGGTACCAAAATACAGCCGGTCTTCCAACCAGACACCCCACACCGGCATGGCATGCGGCCGGCCGTCCGGACGGGTGCTGCAGATCCAGTAGTTGCGGGATTGGACCATGCGGTGGCTCACCCATTCCCAGGTGAGCAAACCCTGTCTGCCGGTCGAAATGCCGTATTCGGCAGGCATAATGGGACGCTCGGCTGGGGTGTTAGGGATAAATGGGATTTCGTCCATAACTGTCTCCATTTTCAATCGAGATGGGACAATTTTACCCTTCTGTGCGATACAATCGTCTGGCGGAGGGAGTATGAGCGAACAATTTTCGGACATGAATCGATTGGTTTGGCGCACCATTGACGCGGGGGATCAAGCCGCGCTAATCGAACTGGACAAAGCCTGTAAGGCCGTGGATGGCGATGAACCGGTCAGCAATTTGCCGGGCGATGCACTAAACGCTGCTGCGGTTCACAGTGACAATACCCTGGGCGTGGCAGTGCTGGACCAGTTGGCGGCAGTTGCATGGGTGGCTGCAAACGCAGTCGGGGGAGGGGTTCAGCGCATTCGGCTTGGCGGGCAGGTGCGGCCTGAGTTCCGCCGGCGCGGAATTGGAGAAGCACTACTGGCATGGGCAGAATCGCGGGCGCTGCGGTTGGCGCAACCGGATGTTACGCTGGAATTGCTGATCGTCAATGAAGCCCTCACAGAGGATGCCAATAAACTGTATCTGGATTATGGGTATGAGAATACCTTCAGCGAACTGATGCTGGTGCGGTCGTTGGATGGGCAGCTGCCAACCGGTCAACTGCCGAGTGGACTGACCGAACGCGCCTGGGATGGCGCCAGTGCGCCATTGTTCTTCCAGGCTTATGCCGCGGGTTTCCGCGACCGGCTGGGCGAGATCGTACCCGTGGAAGATGAGTGGATCGCGGAATATACCCAGGAGGACGAACATTTCCGCCCGGATCTGTCGCGGGTGGTGCTGGATGGAGAATCGCCGGTGGGATTCGTCACCTGCGAGGTCGCCGGGGAGACCGGCTGGATTTCACAGATCGCGGTGGTGCAGGAGCAGCGCCGCAAAGGCCTGGCGCAAATCCTGTTGGTTGGTGCGCTGCAGCGTCTGCAGCAGGCTGGCTGCCGGCAGGCAGCCCTACACGTCAATGTCAATAACGCCCGGGCACAGGCGGTTTTTTACAACGCAGGTTTCACGCACCGTCTGCTTCGGGTGAAATATATCAAAGAGATTATGGTACCGGAATAAGGCCATATTGTATTGTCGATGTTTTCGGATAGGGCTGGTTTTCGTGCATCCCAAAAATTTCCGAATGCAGCTCTGCACCGAAGAATCAAAACAGGCGCCAATCGGCGCCTGTTTTATCTTCAACCTAAACAGCCTAATGGCTGGCTTCGAATTCTTTCATGGTATCTACCAGCACCTGCACGCTTTCCAGCGGCAGGGCGTTGTACAATGAGGCGCGGAACCCGCCAACCGAACGGTGACCCTTCAAGCCAACCATGCCTTTGGTCTTGGTCAGGCCGAGGAATTCCTCCACCAGGTTCTCATATCCCGGCGCCATCACAAATGTGACGTTCATGCGCGAGCGGTCTTCTTTTGCGACTGTGCCGACGAAAAGCTTGCTGTTGTCGATGGCGTTGTACAGCAAATTGGCTTTGGCAAGGTTGATGCGTTCCATGGCAGCCACGCCGCCCAGGTTTTTCAACCAGCGCAGGGTCAGCATGCCGGAATAGATCGGCACCACGGGGGGTGTGTTATAGAGCGAGTTTTCTTTGATGTGGGTGCGGTAGTCGACCATGGACGGAATGGCGCGGCTGACTTTGCCGAGCAAGTCCTCACGAACGATCACGAAGGTCACGCCAGCCGGGGCGAAATTCTTCTGCGCGCCGCCGTAGATCAGACCGTATTTCGAAATGTCTATCGGGCGGGAGAAAATGTCCGAGGACATGTCTGCCACCAGCGGCACAGGGGAATCCAGGTCGGTTAGCAGTTCGGTGCCGTAGATCGTGTTATTGGTGGTGATATGGAAATAATCGGCATCAGTCGGGATGGTGAAGTCCTTTGGGATGTAGGTGAAGTTTTTTTCCTCTGAGGAGGCAACAACTTCCACCGTACCGAATAGTTTGGCCTCTTTGTAAGCTTTTTTGGCCCAGGTGCCGGTGACCAGATAAGCGGCTTTATTCTCGAGCAGGTTATACGGCACATGGAAGAATTGCGAACTTGCGCCGCCGCCAACAAACAGCACCGCATAGCCTTCCGGGATGCCAAGCAGTTCTTTGAACAGTGCTACGGTCTCGTTCATTACCGCTTCGAACTCTTTGCTGCGGTGGGATACTTCCAGCAGGGAAAGGCCTGTCCCGGCAAAATTTTTCATCGCTTCAATGGTACCGTCGATGCATTCTTGCGGCAGAATGGATGGACCGGGGTTGAAATTGTGTTTTTTCATACATTCCTTCCTTATCGGAAATAGTGGATTGGCAAAAACTACGGCACGTAATTACCCAAATTTTATTATAGGGGCAAACAGTTCCATGCCGATAGTGAAAGAATTAACGACTTTGGCATTCGTTTGTCAGAATCGCCTCTTCCAATTAATGAGACCGATAGAAAATTGATCGGGGTCAGACAGCTGCTGCCCGTGTGCATTTTATTATGTGGGAAAGGGTGAAGAGTCTTGGGAATCAATGTTCATTTGAAGGGAGGGTGAGTGGCATAACACAAAATGATGAATTTGCAACTAATCTGGTAAATTTATTTGACTTTGTCCAATTCGATTGGTATCATTTTCATTACAAGCAGCTAAAACCGGCCATAATAGACCTTCATTTACGCCCGCCGGGTCATCATCCGTCCTTGGTTCTCCTCCATGAGGTGCTATGGAAGCTCAGCTTTCCCCCGGTGCGCGATTCCGGGCTGCCCTGGTAGAAGAAAAACCGCTCCAGGTAGTAGGGGTCATTAATGCGTACGCAGCTCGCCTGGCTGAAAAAAGCGGTTTTCGAGCGCTTTATCTATCCGGCGG
>Ga0209619_10002584_pt1 | contig 13120 bp, 8 predicted proteins | sample Rifsed16ft3_FD_184011 | JGI IMG/M metagenome (GOLD analysis project Ga0209619, IMG submission 184011) | Soil microbial communities from Rifle, Colorado, USA - sediment 16ft 3 (version 2) | ecosystem: Environmental > Terrestrial > Deep subsurface > Rock core/Sediment | place: Rifle, Colorado... | reverse complement strand
CCGCTGGCCGCGAAGCCGGTCGAGGTCTTCACGAAATCGGCCCCCGCCACTTTCGCCAGCTGGCAGGCGACGACCTTCTCCTCGTCGGTGAGCAGGGCAGCCTCGATGATGACCTTCAGGATAGCATTCCCGGCATGGCAGGCGCGGGTCACCGAGGCGATATCGCGTTCGACCAGCTCGTAGTCGCGGGACTTGACCGCCCCCACGTTGATGACCATATCGAGCTCGCTGGCTCCCTCGCGGATGGCCTGTTGGGCTTCAAACACTTTCACGTCGGTGGGCGTGGCCCCCAGCGGGAAGCCGATCACGGCGCACACCGGAATCCCGCTTCCCTTGAGCAGCTCGGCGCACAGCCTGACGTGGGCGGGGTTCACACACACCGAGGCGAAGCGGTGTTTGCGCGCCTCAAAACACAGCTGGGCAATCTGGTCCTGGGTGGCGTCGGGCTTGAGCAAGGTGTGATCGATCATGTGCGCCAGCCGCTCATCGGATGGCGCGATGCCCAGGGTGCTGGCCAGTCGATCGGCCCCGGCGCTCAAGACGGGCTGCACCGTCTCGGCGAAATTGTGGGCCGAGAGCAGGGCCGTTCGGGACGACCCGCCTTCCCCCGGCTCCTCCTGGAGCCGCAGGAGCACCTGGCTCGTGATTTCTTCGATGATTCGGTCCAAGGTCTTCTCGTCGATTTGCTTCATCCGGCGGCCCTATCAGCCGTCCTGGTATTGATGCCGCAGCGGCTACGGGAGGCGCGCGAAGCGGCGTTCCGTTTCCTTGATCTTGTTCACCCGCCGGGCGTGCCGTCCGCCGCCGAAGGGCGTCTCCATCCAGATCTTGACGATTTGCCTGGCCAGGCTTTCCCCGATCAGGCCGGCCCCCAGTGTGAGCACGTTGGCGTCGTTGTGCTCACGGCTGTTGATCGCCGTCGATTGGTCGTAGCACATGGCTGCCCGCACTCCCGGCACTTTGTTGGCGGCCATGCACGAGCCGATCCCGGCGCCGTCGATCACGATCCCCCGCCGGGCGCGTCCCTGAGCCACGAGCTCGGCCACGGCCAGGGCGAAATCGGGGTAGTCCACTGGCTCGGCGCTCGTCGTCCCGCAGTCGATCACGGCGTGCCCGAGCTCGCGCAGATAGCCCTTGAGGCTCTCCTTGAGCCGAAACCCGCCATGGTCCGCACCGATCGCCACCGCTTGATGGGCCGGCGAGGCCGCCTGGCCCCGCGGGCTGGATGCGTCCACGGCCGCCGCCAGAGGCGAAGCCGGCACAAGCTGGATGTGGCGGTCCATCGCCACCTGGCGGGCCAAGGGCGTGATGAGCCCCCCGCTCGGCACCTTGAACTCCGAGCCAAAGGCGAGGTCGCGGATGTCGAGCTCGGTCACCAGCGGGCGTTTTGGCACCGGCACGATTCGCGGCTCCAGGCCGAGCGTTCGATACACCACGTTGCGGACCTTGGCGCGGACTTCTTGCCTGCTCGTCACGTCGATCGCCTCCCCGTGCCCGGGATCGCCTTCATGACCGTCTCGCCTTGCGCAGCGACCCGCTCCCCGGCGGGAGGCGGCCCAGGTGATTCGGAGGCAGCGGCGATTCGCGTTCGCCGCCTCGACTGCGGAAGAGCTCCACCTCGAATCTGGAGCGGTCGCCCCGATGCCACGCGAGGTAGTACTCAACCGGCCGGCCGTCGTCGAGGTAGCTCACGCTTTCCAGGAACGCCAGCGGGGCGCCCCTGCGCGTGCGCAGCAATCGCGCCTGGCGTGCATCCGCGGCGACAGCTTCGATCGTGCGCCGGCCTCGAGCCAGCGTGAGGCCACATTCGGTTTCCAGATATTCGTAGAGCGACCTATGAGTGAGGTCGGCGGCCTCCAATCCCGGACACAGCTTGTGGGGCACGCGAGTCGTCGTCAGGACCACCGGTTCACCTTGCACAAGTCGCAGCCGCTCGATCTCGACCACCCGGCCTCCGGTCTTCAGGTTGAGCCGGGCGGCCACCTGCTCGCTGGCCGGGACGATCTCTTGCCTGAGCACACGGCTCACGGGCGGATGCCCGAGGATGGCCATGTCCTCGTAGAACCCGGAAAGGCGTTCCGCCGCACGCTCGGTCAGCTTGGGCGGCGCGACGAAGGTCCCCCGCCCTCGCTCACGAACCACCAGCCCTTCGTAGGCCAGCCCGGCCAGCGCCTGCCGCACGGTCGTCCGGCTCACCCGGAACTCGCGGCACAGATCAGGCTCCCCGGGGACCAGATCCCCGGCCTTCCAGCTTCCGCCCAGGATCTGGTCCTTAAGCGCCTGCTTGAGCTGGATATGCAGCGGCACCGGGCTTGCCCGGTCGATGCTCATCCGGCGCTCGCTGGGTTGCCGTGGCCTTGCCGCCGTAGCCTGCCTCCCGAGGGTATAGAGCATAATGTTATTACATTACGATGATAGGACAAAAACCGACGGCCTGTCAAGGGGTTCTTCCCGCCGGCCCTTCGGCGGAGGGCAGCGGTGCCCCGCCCTCCGGTGCTGGCCGCCACCCATGGCGGGCCGGCCTGGAGGCTCTCCTCCATTCTGTGCCGCCGCCGTCCGCGGCTTTGGCCCGCAGCACCCCTCCTCTACACCGACGGCGCAACGGAGACGATGGACCCGGCTTGCGTCGCTCGTGAGTGAGAACTCGGGGAACCGGCGCAGGGACTCGTCCAGGCAGCCCGCCGCGGGCTGGAGACTTTCGCGGGGTTTCCGAGAGGAGTGGGACCGGAGGAGTTCGTATTGTCCTTGCGGCTATCCTGGTTGCTGGCGGCGCGGCGAGGGCCATCGTCCGGCTCAGGAATGGGGCATCGTCTCGGGAAGAAGCTCGCCCCAACGACTCCTGCGATTGCTCGCCGTGTTGGCCTTCCGCCCCAAGCGGTCTACAATGGTCACAAGAGGCGTGTGAGGCGCGGCCCGATGGCCGCGAATGGGGTTTCTGCCCTGGGCCCGCAGCCTCCATCTCTGAAACAGGGGCGCCCCCATGAGCCCGGCGAGGCCAGGCCTCGCGAGGGAGGGGTCCGATGCCGGACCTGATCGGCCAGACACTGGGCGGCTATCGAATCCTCAGCCAGATCGGCAAAGGCGGCATGGCCACGGTCTACAAGGCCTTCCAGCCCTCCCTCGACCGGTACGTCGCCATCAAGGTCTTGCCGCCTTACTACGCCGCCCAAGACGAGACGTTTCTGAGGCGATTCCGGCAGGAGGCCCGGGCGGTCGCCCGTCTCAGGCATCCCAACATCCTGATCGTCCTCGAGTATGGCGAGCAGGATGGGACGACGTACATCGTCATGGAGTACGTCGAGGCGGGGACTCTCACCGATCGTTTGGGAAAGCCCTTGGCCCTCGGTGATGTGGCGCAAGTCATCCAGCAGGTGGCCTCCGCTCTAGACTACGCGCATGAGCAGGGGGTCATCCACAGGGACGTCAAGCCAAGCAACATCCTGCTGCCAAAGCCGGATTGGCCTCTTCTGACGGATTTCGGCCTCGCCAAGATCGTGGGCGCGACGCATCTGACCCAGAGCGGTACGGTGGCCGGGACGCCCGCCTACATGTCGCCAGAGCAGGGACGCGGGGATCCGCTTGATGCGCGCACAGACATCTACTCACTCGGCATCGTCCTCTACGAGATGGTCACCGGCGATGTCCCCTTCAGCGCGGAAACCCCGATGGCCGTGATCGTGAAGCACATCATCGAGCCCTTGCCTTTGCCCAGGGCGCGCAATCCGGGCTTGCCCGAGCCGGTGGAACGGGTCATCTTGAAGGCTCTGGCCAAGGACCCGGGAGACCGGTTTACCAGGGCTGGAGAGATGGCCAGCGCGCTAGCGGACGCCGTCGGTGCGGCTCCGGCCTTGGCCGCCACGCCTGGGCGAGAAGAGGCCGCCCCTCCTGCCAGCACAAGTGCGGCTCCCCACCCGGCCGAACCAGCCGGGCCTCCCCGGCGCCGCCTGAGGAGATGGGTCCTCGCCGGGGCCGGGGCCCTTGCGATCCTGGCCGCTCTCGTCCTGGGGCTGCTCCGCCCTGGCCAGCCGCCGCCGAACGAAGCCCCGGAGACATTTGGCGCGCCGCCGGCCGAGACCGCTCCGGCGGCGCCGACCCGAACGGTCGACCAGCTCATGGCGGACGGCCAGGCGAGGCTAAGTCAGGGGGACGTCGCCGCGGCTCTGGCGGACTTCGAGGCCGCAGCCGCAGCCGAGCCCGTTAACTCCGAACGCATCTGGGGAATCGCCTCCCTGCTTAGCGACTTCGGCTACCCGGAGGATGCGGGGCGCTACCTCGACCAGGCCGTAATCCTCGGACCCGATGACCCTCCCTTCCACGATTCGGCCGGCTGGTTCTACAGCGACCTCGGGTTCATGGCAGAGGCGCTCGCCCAGTTCCAGCGCGCGCTGGAGCTTGACCCTGGGGCGCTGGGTTCCTACCTGGGGGTCTCGGAGGCTGCTCGCGCCCTCGGCGATACCGCCCTGGCTCGGCAGGCACTTGATGCGGTCATGGCAAGTCCCATCGCGCCCAGCCCGGGGCTCTATGAGGGCGCCGGATGGGGATACCTCGCCCTCGAGGCCTGGCCCGAGGCTCAGGCCGCCTTTGGACGGGCCACTTCTCTGGACCCCGCCACTTCGGGCGCCTGGAGCGGCCTGGCCGACGCCACCTACCGGGGCCAGGGCCTCGAGCAGGCAATCGCCGTCGTCGAGCAGGCGATTGCGGCCAACCCTCAGGATCCCTCCCTTCACGAGAAGGCCGGCTGGTATGCCTGGGAGGCCGGTGACGTGCCAGCGGCTGAGGCGGCCTTTCGCAGGGCTCTGGAGATCGATCCAGCATACACCTCGGCCTACACTGCCCTTGCAGACCTCTACAACGACCTTGGGCGCGGCGAGGAGGCCTTCTCGCTGCTGCAATCGGCGATTGAGGTCAACCCGGAAGACGCATGGCTCCACGAAGCGCTCGCCGGTCTCTACCGAGAGCGCGGACAGGACGAAGAAGCCTTTGCCCACCTTCAAAGGGCAATGGACCTGGACCCGGCGAGCGGATGGCTGGCACTGGAGGCGGCCCAGACATACTACGCCCTCTCCGGGGACGCCGCCGAGACGACCGCCCTGCTGGAACGTGCCGTGAGCCTCGAGCCGAACGATCCTGGCTTGGTCCTAAGCGCGGGTGAGACCTACGAGCAGATGGGGGATTGCCGCAATGCCCTGGGTTATTTCGAGCGGGCCCTCGAGATCGACCCGGGGCTCGAGGAGGCCCGCCAAGGCCGGGCTCGCTGCTCGGGTTAGGGCCCCCGCCGCCGCGCAACTTCCGGGATGGCTTTCCTGTATCATGATCGAAGAGCCTCTCTCACAGACTGCGAGCCTTTCAGGAGCCAGCCCCAAGAATGCGCCGAGTTCCCCTGATCCTCCTCTCGCTAGGATTCGCCATCCTCGCCTGTACTATCGCCCCCGCGCCCGCTGGCCCGCCCCAGCCCTCCATCTTCGACTCAGGACGGACTGCCTACGGGTTCTTCCCCTCCCCGCCGGAAGCCACGCTCCAAAGCGTCTTAGGCCATTTCCATTCGCTTGGTGACCACGCCGACTTCGTCTTGATCCAGCCGAACATCCCTTGGGAAGAAGTCCTCGCCGGAGCCTCCTCCGAATCCCCGCGGCTTACCGACATTCGCAACCAGGTCACGCTCGCGCATCAAGACGGCCTGGACGTCGTCTTTGTGGTCGACCCGCTCAACGGCCTCAACCGCCGTGAGTTCCTGGGCCTGCCGGAAGGCTGGACGGCCTCTTTCGCCACACCTGAGGTCCGCTCTGCCTTCTCGAACTTCGCTCTCTGGATCACGCGCGAGTTCCGGCCGCGCTTCCTCGGCCTGGCGTCGGAGATCAACACCTATGCCGACGCCCACCCCGAAGACTTCCCCCACTTCCTGAGCCTGTATCGAGAGGTCTACGCGGCGGTCAAGGCCGAATCCCCTGAGACGCAGGTCTTCGCAACGTTTCAGTGGGAAGATCTGAACAACCTTCTTGCCGTCGCGGCGGAAGGGCGGGCCCCCTATCAGACCAATTGGGAACAGGTGGAGGCCTTCGAGCCTCAGCTCGACCTGTGGGTGATCTCCTCCTATCCGTTTGCGGTCTTTCAAAGCGGTGCCGAGATCCCCGACGACTACTACACCCTGCTTCTCAGCCGCACCGAGAGGCCGCTGGCCGTGGCCGAAGGGGGCTACACTTCCGAGCCGGTCGGCCCGTTCCCGGGCACACCGCAGGACCAGGTGGACTATCTGAACGCCATCCACTCGCAGCTCGGAGGGCGCCTGCGCTTCTGGGTCTATCTGCTGCTGAACGACTTCCATCCTGACTCCTACGCGGACGCCATGCGCCAGAACGGCCTTGGCGACGACGACATCAACACGCTGGGGATGTTCACCGCCGTCGGGCTGCGCGAAGCGGACGGTACGCCGAAGCCGGCGCTGGCTATCTGGGACTCATTCCGCGGCTCAGATTGACCACGGGCCCCGAGGCCTCAACAACGGGGGCTCTCGGCGCGCCCCGCTCCCTCCCCCGATCTGTGCGGGCCTGTGGCCTGGGCCTCAGCCCTGAGCCGGTCTTCTCGTGGTGTGGGAAGCGGCTTAGCCTGCGGGATGGACTCTTGGACGCTTGCCCCACCGGGCTGAAGCACGATGAGGCGGGGCCGGCCGCGAGGCCGTTCGCGTGCCTTCCGAGACCGGACAGGTGTCCAAACCCGACACCGGCCGGATCTTGTCCGGGGCGACGACGCGACGGGCCGTGCTCACATCCTCCAGCGCGTGCAGTGCAGAACTATCCGCCGTACAATGGGCAACCTCCGCCAGGGCCCAGTAGGGGCGGCCAGGAGTTCCGGGACGCATGCAGGACTCACCCGCTGAGCTCATTCAGGTGCTCTCCAACTACGACCTCGGTGAGCTGATCCACCACGATCGGGACCGGCGAGGGACGGTCAACGTCTCCTACGTCATCGAGACGGTGAGGGAGGGGCAGCGGCGCAAGTTTTTCCTGCGCAAGTACAAGCGCGGCGTCCGGCGCGACGAGATCCTCTTCGAGCATTCGTTGGTCGAGCACGTTGCCCGCCAGGGCGCGTGCCCGGTAGCGCGCCTCCATCCCACCCGTCGAGGTCAGACGTTCGTCCACGGGCCCGAGTCGGAGGGAGATGCAGAGGGCGCCTTCTACGCGGTCTTCGACTTCCTCCCCGGGCAGGATCGCTACACCTGGGTCGGCCCCAGGCTCTCGGACGCCGAGCTCCACAGCGCGGGGAAGCTCCTGGCCAGATTCCACAGCGCCGCCAGCACGCTCAGGCCGCGCGGCAAGCGTGCGGAGCCCAAGATCCGCGACCTGCTCAAGATCATCGGCTCCCAGTGGGAGGAGGGCCGGGCGAAGCCAAAGGGGACGGCTTTCGACGACTTCCTAACGCGCAACTTCAGTCTGGTGCGCAGGGCGATCACCACCACCAGCGCCGCCTTGAGCAGGCCTACTGCTCGAGGCTTCCCTGAGGTCTTCATCCACTGCGACTACCACCCCGGCAACCTCAAGTTCGAGGGGCCCGAGATTACAGGGCTTGTCGACTTCGATTGGTCGAAGATCGACATGCGGGCTTTCGATGTAGGGTTGGCGCTGTGGTACTTCTGTGTCTCGTGGGAGGGCCGCTCCGACGGCCGTTTGCGTCTGAGCGACGCACGCGTGTTCCTCATGGCCTATCAGCAGGCCCTATTCTCGCAGCCGGCGCTTGCGCCACTTTCTGCTGCGGAAATCCGCGGCCTCCCCCACATGCTGATGGCCGGCAACATCTACGTCCTCTACTGGACGTTGCGCGACTACTTCGGCAAGGATGTCGACCCGGAAGAGTACCTCGTCTACCTGAGGCACGGCGTGGCGTTTACGCGTTGGTTTGCCTCGAGGGCAAATCGCGGGAGGCTCAAGAGGATGCTCGAGTCAATCCCCCGCTCCGGCGCCTCGGCCTCTCTGCGGCGGATGCGCGGGGCGGCAGCGCCGAAGCGAGCGCTCCCACGAGGCTAGGGGGAGCGCTCGCCGACCGTACGGCCAGGATCTCTTGAGCCAGATCCCCGGAGACTGCAGCCATTCCCGCAGGGGGATCCCGGACGTTCGGGCCAAACCCGGCGGGACGCACGCCTCAAGCCGAGAGTCCTCCGCAAAAGTCCAAGTCATTTCTGTTCCGGCCAGGGAGCGGGCTGTTACGTTCGTCCCAGATCTCAGGAGCAGCCAATCGCTGCCACACCGCCCCGCCAGCCGGGTATCACTGTCCTCCAGCACGAGTTGGGCGGCCATGCTCTGAAGATCGGTCACAGCGATGCCTTCCCGCCGTCCCTCGGCCATCCAGTCGAGGGCGCGGAACCCGAGCCTCTCGGAATCGGCCCACCAGCGCAGCGTATCGGGGGCCGGCATGCCCACATCCGTTGGCATCTCGATTCTGCTGAGCTCGCCGCTTGCCAGGTCCCGAAGCTCCACCGTGGGCCCGGAAGGCAGTGGGAGATAGGCGATCATCGCGCCATTCGGAGAAAGCACCGCCCCACCGTTAATCACCATGACATCCCCAATCCCCGTCCCCTGGAGAACAACCTCGGCCTCCAGGGTGTCCACATCGATGAGCCGGACAGCCTGAAGGGCCGGGGCAGCCGGCGCAAGGAACTGCGAGACGGAGATTGCCAGCCTGCCGTCGGGCGACCATCCCACCTGGCCCACATCCAGGGGCGCCATGTCGGGGCACTCGCCCAGGCAGGGAAATGCGGCGACCGGACGCGGTAGAGAACTTCAGTCTCCAAGGAGCCCGGGCCAATCAGGCTGAGCTCCCATGCACCGGCCGGCTCTGGCATTCCCATCCCAGGATCGATCCGCTCCTGGCGAACGATGGCGATGCCAGCTCGCACCGCTCGCCGTCCCAGGATTGGAGGATCAGCTCTCCCCCCTCGACCAACACGAGAGAGCCTGAGGCCGATTCCAGGAGCGCCGTACAGGTGATCGCTGACGCGTGCTTGGTTGGGCCTGCTGCTCAGGAGTGGGCGTTGCGATGGCGGTGGGGCGCGGCCCGCAAGCGGCCAGCAAGACAAGGCCGATAGGTTCGCATCAGGCTCCGGGTCGCTTGACGCCACCGGGCAGCACAGGTATATTCGGACTGTTTTAGGCCGAATGCGCCCCAGATTCTTGGTCGCCTCGCAGGGGCCCACGAGCGCCGCACTCGCGCCCGCGTGCGCTGTGGTGGCCCGCAGGCCCAGGAGGAAGAGTGTTCACCCTCAAGCGTGCCCGAATGTTCACGGCCAGCCTCCTCCTCGTTTCCATCCTCCTGCCCCGCGTGCGGCCTGTCTTCGCCGCTCCACAGAACGTCGATGTCCTCACCGTTGGGGCCGTCATCGGCGGGGCATTCCTTGCCAAGGGATTGGTGGGTGATCTTCTCGATGACGCCAGCGGCGAAGTGAAAGAGATCTTGGCCGAGGTCGATGAGATGCTCAACGACCTCATCGACGAGCTCGGCGCAACCTACGAAGACCTCCTGGATGTCACTCTCGACCAGCTGGATGCCTTCACGCGCGACCAGCTCCTTCGACTCAATTCGATGATCCAGCGGCTCCAGGCCGACCTGCAGGTGGGCCTGGATCAACTCAACGAGACGATCTTGGAGGACCTGCGATTCATCACGACTCAGGCCCGGACGATCGTGGCTCAGCTGGAAGACGTCGTCGCCGTGGCGGTGGGAGGCGCCCTGATCATCGTCGACAAGACCGCCTTCAACCTGGCGTTCCTGGTTGCGCTCGTCCTCCTCGGGCTGGGGCTGATCGCCATCATCTGGCTGCTCTTCACCCGCCGGCTCCCCCGGGAAGTGACGTCCCGGCGGCTGGCGCTAACCGGGATGGGCGCTTTCATGCTCGTGTTCGGGGGTCTGCTTCTTCCGCAGGGCAGGGCCTACGCGCTCACCTGGTCAGGTCTGGGGCGGCGCGTGGAAGAGCTCGTCGAACCCCGGATCTTTCAGGTGACTCCCGAGACTCTCGTGCTGGGGAGGACACGCGAGATCGCCCTCCTTGGAGCGCGGTTGGCCCCCGAAGGCATCGCGCCGACCGTTGAGATCGCCGGGACGGCCGTAGCCGTAGCGGCTGCCTCAAACGAGATCGTCGTCGTCGACGTGAGCCAGGCCAACCTGGGTGCGTCGATCGGCTCCCAGACGATTCGGCTTGTGACGGCCGCGCCGGAAGGAGGGGCACCCCAGGTGGCGACGGCCGCCATCACAATCCAAGAATCGCGGCCCCTTCCCAGCGTGGTTTCGTGGACGATCACCCCACTCGGGAATGTCTACGAACAGGGCGGCAACACCACGGTGACCGAGGTCGGTTGTCGCTCGTCGGGAGGGACGAAGACCACGACAGGAAGCTGCCACGAGGAGGTGGAGATCCGGGTGGATACGGCGAACGGCTTCGTGCTCGACCCGTCCGTCCCGGCCACTCTTGGCACCGTCCCTGGCTCCGGCAACACCCTCACGAACAGCGGGGATGCGACCTACGGATTCACCGAGACGATCACAACCTACGAAGAGCGAAATCCCAGGCGCAGCATTCGCCTGCTTGACGAAGGAACCCGGATTGTCGGGATTGTCGTCTCAGCAAGCGCTCAGTCCGACACGCGGCATCCCATTACCAACAGCGCGCGCAATCGGGGCGAGTTCCGGGGAACCTATACGGTCTTCGGGCGGAGGTTGCGCGAGGATGTACCCGCCCCCGTATGGACGTTCAGTGGGACCTGCCCGATTTCCGGGACCGTGGTGTGCGGGACGTACCCATACCCTCAGGACCTGGCGCGCTTCGTCGACGGCCATCTCTTCCTGGTCCAGGTGACGTTCCGGGGCGCGGATGGGGAGCTGGTGGCCAGATCCGACGCGCTCATCCCCAATGATCCCTCTTCGTCGATTTCTGCGCCGTTGCGTTATGAAGACGAGAACGGGCGGCTGACCGGCGCCACGTACGAACTGACAATCCTCGATAGTTCGGTCAGCGTATTTGGACCAGACCTTGGCGTGACGCTCCCGCCGATGTTCTCCGAACAGATCAACGAGGCCCTCGAGCAGCGGAGCCGCTGCCCTTTCTTCTTGTGCCCGTGAGACGAACCCCGGTAGGTACCCCGAGAGGCTCTGAATTAGCCGCATCCAGAGCGAATGCAGCGCTGCCTTGCGCGCCCTTTGTGCTTGCTCAGTTCACAGGTTCTTAGGCGAGATCCTTCGCGCCTTCGTCCTAGACCAAGCGACCTCATGGGGCAGGATTCCGCTCAGGATAACGTCAAAAGAGAAGTCAATCAGCCCTCCCTTCTCCTTCCCCCCACGCATGACATCCGACCGACGGCCTTGCATCGAGCGAGATCGCCCTCGCCTCCACAAGTAGGGGCGGCTCGCGAGCCGCCCCTACCAGGCCCCGCAGGGCGCGAGACCTCGCGGAGCGTTAGTCTCAGGAACATCCCTCGCCTTGGAAATTCCCGCTGACGGCGCGCCGACGGATCGGGGCGGCCTTCTCGACATGTGAACCTGGGCCCGCGCGGCAGGCGCCAAGCGCGGCGTGACCGACTCGCGGTGTTAGAATACGTCGCCTGTCTGCCCTCACAGGTTTGCCCGGCCACCGCATCGACGAGAGCAGCGGCGCTCCCTCCAAATCCGTGATCGAGAACCCCGGCCCGCAGGAGACTTCCTACACCGTGAATCCCCGCTCACTCCTACACCGGCTGCTCGAGCTCGATCGGCCGTACCAAGCTTTCGACGGCGAGGCGCTTCAGGGCGAGATCAGGCGCCACTATCGCTGGAACCTGGCCGTCAACGTCGCCGAGGTGGCTCTCTTCTTCCTGGGCGCCTCCTTCGTCGCCGCGACGACCATCTTGCCCCTCTTCATCTCCAAGCTCACCTCCAGCACACTGGCCGTCGGGATGGTCGCATTGCTCGCCCAGGGCGGGTGGTACCTGCCCCAACTCTTCACCGCCAACGCCACCGAGCGCGTTCCGCGCATGCTTCCGATCCTCGTAAACATCGGCCTCTTCGCCGAACGGGTGCCGATCTTCCTATTGGTCCTGGCCGCCTGGCTGGCTCTCGCCTCACCCGGCGGCGCCCTCCTCCTCGCCCTGCTCGCCTACGCCTGGCACACCCTGGGCGCGGGGGCGATTGCGCCGGCCTGGCAAGAGCTCGTCGCTCGATGCTTCCCCGTCGACCGGCGGGGCTTCTACATGGGCTTTGGCTCCTTCGTCGGGACTGGCGTCGGCGCCTTGGGAGCGGTCGCCAGCGTCGCGCTCCTCACCGCCCTCCCCTATCCGCAAAGCTTTGTGGCCGTCTTCCTGGCAGGGGCTGTCTGCATTCTGGCGAGCCTGGCCTTCCTGGCGCGCGTGCGCGAGCCGATCCCCGCCCGCCGCCCCGCCCCGCAATCGACGCGCGAATTCTGGATCGGCGTGCGCGAGATCCTGAAGACGCAGCACAATTTCCGCCGCTACCTGGCCGCCAGAGTGGTGATGGGGCTGGGCGCCATGGGCGTGGGATTCCTGACGCTCAGCGCGATCCGCACATGGAACGTCAGCGACGGTACCGTCGGGATCTACACCGGCCTGAGCCTTCTCGGTGAGGCGGCCGGGATGCTCATTCTGGGCTTGCTGGCCGATCGTCGCGGCCACAAGCTCTCCCTCCAGCTTGGCGGGGCCGCCTACGTCTTCGCCTTCGTCCTGGCTGCCTGGTCGCCGGATCCGGCAGTGTACTATGCGGCCTTTGTCTTGATCGGCTTTGGGATCGGAGGCCAGATCACCTCAGGCATCATGATGACCCTCGAGTTTGCCCCGCCGGGCCGCCAGCCCACCTACGCAGGCCTTGTGAACACTAGCCTCGGATTCGCGGGGATCGTCGCTCCCCTGGTGGGGGCGTGGCTGGCAGCGCGGGCGTTCTCCGTCTTGTTTCTCCTCTCGGCGGCTCTCGAGCTATCAGCGCTCGTCATCCTCGTCGCGCGAGTGGCCGACCCGCGGCATGCGCCTTTGGGCTCCGCAGCGCCTGCGGCTGAGCGACATCGCGGCGGGGCGTAGTTGCTGTGTAGTCGTGCGACGCGTGAACGAGGCTCCGTTCCGATCCGGACGCGTGATCATCGCATCGTCGTGGGAGG
>Ga0209619_10002581_pt1 | contig 13126 bp, 11 predicted proteins | sample Rifsed16ft3_FD_184011 | JGI IMG/M metagenome (GOLD analysis project Ga0209619, IMG submission 184011) | Soil microbial communities from Rifle, Colorado, USA - sediment 16ft 3 (version 2) | ecosystem: Environmental > Terrestrial > Deep subsurface > Rock core/Sediment | place: Rifle, Colorado... | reverse complement strand
GAAAGGAGAGTCGCCGATGACGGTCTTACGAATCATGGTGGTCACCTTGGCCGTGGCGCTCGCGGCGCCCGCGGCTGCCCAGGACAAGGGGACGACGAACATGGAGATCCTCCGCGAGAAGCTCAAGGCGGACAAGAAGCTCGTGGTCGCGGCGAACATGGGCCTCACCGAGGCGGAAGGGAAGGCGTTCTGGCCCATCTACGACGCGTACCAGAAAGACCTGGAGACAATCAACGAGCGGTTGCTCAAGGGGATCGCCGCCTATGCCGACGCCTACAAGAAGGGCCCGGTGCCGAACGAGACGGCGAAGAAGCTGCTCGACGAGGCGCTGGCCATCGAGCAGGCGGAGGTCACGCTAAAGCAGTCGTATGTCCCGAAGCTCGAAACGGCACTCCCCGCGGCGAAGGTCGCGCGCTACATCCAGATCGAGAACAAGATCCGGGCCGTGGTGCGGTACGAGCTCGCCGACAAGATTCCCCTGGTGAAGTGACCAACGCCCGCCGACCTGCTGCATCTTGAGGTGCTCAGCCACGTAGGCCTGGAAGAGCCGGCTGTTCGTCATCGTGTTCTCGGAGGCGAAGGCGAAGAATGTCGCTCCAGTCCGGAGCCCCCGGCAGGTGAGTTGATGGGGCGGGAGGGCGAGCCGGCGCATCTGGGGCCAATAGATCGGGATGTCCTCCAAGTCCTTGACACCCAGTTGGAGCTTGGTGAAGGGCCACGGCCTGCTGCTCAAGCGCGGGGTCCGGGAGCGATCGTGCAGGCCTCTCGTGCCGGCGACCCGGTACGTGGTCAGCCACTTCCGCACGGGTCCTGCGGGTCGTCGCGAAAGTCCGGGCCGTTGCGGTGATGCCGTGCTGGTGGGCAGCGTGGACCGTCTTGATCCAAAAAGTGCACGGACGTTCTAAATCACGATAGAGGTGATAATATGGGCACCGGGATAGCCGGCCGTTCGAGGCTGTCCTCCACTATCGGGGGCCTCGGATGACAGATCAAAGGGATGGACACGAGAGCGAGGGGTTTGCGAAACCGCCTTTCCTCACGGAGAGAGGGTTCAAATTGTTCCGGTCGCGACTGCAACCCTGGCTCGTCCTGGCCGGGCTCTCCGTGGCCCTGTGGCTGGGCGGGAGGATCGGGTGGCCCGCCATACGGGCGAACATCGCGCTGATCGGGCAACGGTTCTTTCTGCTTGTCATCCTCTATCTCTTTGCGCAACTGGCTTTCATGGGTGGCTGGTGGGTGCTGATCGGCTCTAGAGCCAGACGGATTGGATATTGGCGGATGTTTGGCGTCTACCTTGCCGGGGATTCCGTCAACTATTTTCTTCCACCTGCAAACCTGACCGGAGAGCCCGTCAAAGCGCATCTGCTGAGCAGGTCGGTGGGGTTCAGCCGATCGGTTCCCTCGATCATGGTGCATAAGCACGCAGAAATCTGCGCGCAGGTTGTGTTTCTAGGCGCCGGCCTGGGTATCGCTGTGATGCAGTTCGCCCTTCCTACCGAACTCAGGGTACTGACACTGGGGCTTGTGGTCGGGATGGGGATTCTCGTTGCGGCCACCTTCTGGGCGCTGAAAAGGGGAGCCTTCGGGGCCTCGTTGCGGTGGCTGGTAAGAAGAGGGATCACGCACCAGCATGGGAAGTCCCATTGGCAAGCGACCGCATCGTTGGATCGATGGCTCGCCCTCTTCTACAAGACACGGATGCCGGTGTTCTACTGGGCGACGTTTTGGTGCCTGCTGGGATGGTGCGGGGGCCTGCTCGAAACCTATCTTGTGCTGCAGTGGCTTTCAGCGGAGCCGAGCCTCGGGACGGCGGTGGCAGTGGAGACCCTGGCGATGGCGCTCAATAGCCTCATCTTTTTTATCCCGGGACGGGTCGGGAGCGCCGAAACCGTGCGTGTTGCGGTCTTTTCGGCCTTAGGGTTGCCGGCGGCCCAGGGGGCGGTCTATAGCATTGTTCGTCGTGGCCGAGAGGTGGTCTGGGCGATGCCGGGTCTGTTCATCCTCCTCTCGATGAAAGCGGGATTTGGGGGGACGTCTAGCCCGCATTATTCGCGAACGGGCTTGACACCCTCACCCGAAGCTGATTCCTCCCCTTTGTAAGGGGAGGTTGGGTGGGGTAGAGCCGCCGGCACTCTACCTCCCCGCGCCCCTCCTTACAAAGGAGGGGGGTCAAGCGAAAGGTGGAGGGCTGCGGCACGGTGAGTGACGGGGAAGGAGGGCACAATGCTGTGCGGCCCCCTTTCGGCTAGTACTTGATTGCGAAAGTTAGCGCACGTACATTGTCATACCCGCGAAAGCGGATATCCAGCAAAATCAATGGATTCCCGCTTAAGGACTCCGGGAATGACGTTACGTGTATTATGGCAATCAAGTACTAGCTGGGCACGCACCTACGGTGAGATGTTCGTGAATAATGCAGGCTCGGGGGGTGACCGGCTGATGGGCGCGAGGCCACGGACGACTAGTGCAAGGTGGATGGCAGATGGAGTGCCGAAGGCGATCCTCTTCGACTTCGGGGGAACCCTTGATGCCGATGGGATCACCTGGAAGGAGAGGTTCTATCCCCTCTATCTGGCCGAAGGCGTAGAGGTGGACCGAGCACGATACGATCAGGCCTTCTACACCGCCGATGACGCCCTGGTGGCAAAAAGGTTGGAAGCCTGCTCGTTTCGTGAGATCCTTTTGCTTCAGGTCACCGGTGTGCTGGAAGCCCTGAACCGAGTCGATCCGGCGTTATCCTCCCGCTTGTGCGATCGTTTTCTGGAGGACTCACTGGACAAGATCCGCGCCAACCTCACGATCCTGCACAAGCTGTCCGGTCGATTCCGGCTCGGCATCGTCTCGAATTTCTACGGGAATCTCGCTCGTGTTTGCGTCGAGACGGGGCTCGCGCCCCTCATGAGCGTGGTCGTCGATTCAGCCTGCATCGGGTTCGCAAAACCCGACCGCGAGATCTTTCAGGCCGCCCTCACGACGTTGCAGCTCGACGCCGGTGAGGCGGTATTTGTCGGGGACTCCCTCCCTCGCGATATGGAGGGGGCAAGGCGTCTTGGGATGCCCCATATCTGGCTCGTCTCCGACAACTGCGGCCCTCGGGTTCCCTGCTGCCCCGGCGATCCCATGATCGGCTCTTTCGCCGATCTGCTGGAGGCGCTCCCATGAGCGCGCCGATGACCCTCACCACCGGAGGCATCATTGCCGCCGGACAAGGTTCCCGCCTGAGACGGGATGGCTTGACCATGCCGAAGCCGATGGTCACCGTCGCAGGGGTCCCCTTAATCGAGCGCGTGGTAAGGAGCTTTGCACGTGTCGGCATCAGGCGGCTCCAGGTGATCTTCAACGAGGAGGACAGGGAGTGTGTCACGTTCGTGCAGGAGCGTTTCCCGAACCTCGACATTCACTGTCTCGTGAAAACCACGCGGTCGTCCTATGAGAGCTTCTGGGAGGTCGGTCAACGCCTGGGGCCTGCTCGAACCCTCATGTCCACTGTGGACTGGATCTGTTCGGAGTCGGACTTCCGCCGGTTTGTCCGTCAGGCCTGGGGCTATTCCGAGGCCTCGGTCGTCCTGGCCGTCACGCCCTTTGTCGCTGATGAGAACCCGCTCTGGGTCACCCTGGACCCCTCAGGGCGCGTGACAGCTATCGGAGGCGACTCGGGTGATGCCGTCACCGCCGGACTCTATCTCGTGTCGGGCACAATCTTCGGCCACGCCCCTCACCCCTCCACGCTGAGGCGGCTTCGTGACTTCCTTGCATGGATGGTCGCGCGTGGGGAACCGATCTACGGGGTGGTGATCGATCAGGTCATCGACGTCGATCGCGCCGAGGATCTCCACCTGGCCGAACGACTCGCACGCCCCTCTCTCTCTGGAAGCGGACGGGAAGGGCAGGCATCTGGAGGCAGCGTGTGACGATACCGCGCGTTTGGGGGATCTTCCGAGAGCGTCAACACTCGCCAGGTCGGGAATTCGATGATGCCGAGATCCTGAGGCTCGTGGCCAAACAGATTGAGGCGGGCGGGTACCAGGTCAGCCTCAAGACGCCGGAGCAGCTCATGGAAACCGACGAGCCGCCTCCGTCACTCGTCTTTCTGATGTGCGAACGGATGGAGGCCCTGGGTTTCCTGGAGCCGATGGAGGCGAGAGGGATCCCGCACGTGAACCCGTTGCGGGGGGTGTTGAATACCTATCGGGATCGAATGATCCCCCTCCTCTCCGCATCGGCTGTGCCGATTCCCACCAGCCAGATCATCCCCAGCAGGCCCTCAGATCACGCCCATCATGCGGCAGGGCGTCTGACAGGTCTGTTCCCGGTATGGGTCAAGCGGGCCGACGTGCACTATACCCAACCTGGGGATGTGGAGTGCGTGAGATCTCCGGCAGAGTTGGAAGAGGCCCTGTCAGCGCTTCACGGTAGGGGACTGCCACGCGTCGTCATGCAGCAACACATTCCGGGTGATCTGATCAAGTTCTACGGGGTAGGGGAGGCGCATGCGGGGGGTCCGGAGGCGCTATGGTTCCGGTGGTTTTATCACCGCGATCAAGAGCTTGCTGGGCATCCGTTCTCGGAGGAGACATTGCAGCGCATCGCCCAGATGGCGGGGTCGGCCCTCGGCCTGGAGGTGTATGGGGGGGATGCCATCGTCACCCCTGCCGGAGAGATTTTCCTGATCGATATCAATGCCTGGCCCTCTTTTGCCCTCTACCGGGAAGAGGCCTCACTCCAGATCGCTCGCCTGCTCCTCGGTTGCCTCTCGCGGGGGGGGTCTCGATGAAGCGAGGGGTGCCCGGCAAGCGGTCGAGGGCGATCGTCGCCCATGAGCAGCGCCACATGGCGCCAGGCCTTCAGTCGATTGCGGTCTACTCCGGACTGGCGATGGCCAGGGGAGCCGGTTGCACACTCATCGATGAGGACGGAAACCGGTACCTCGATTTCATGGCCGGGATCGGCGTAGGCAGCATCGGACATGCTCACCCGCACTATGTCGAGGCAATGAAGGGACAGCTCGAGCGACTGACCTTTGGGAGCTTCACCACAGAGAACCGGGCCCGTTTCCTCGAGCTGTTGGCGTCGGTGACACCCGGACAGCTCAAGCGGATCCAGATGTATTCCGGGGGGGCGGAAGCGGTGGAAGCGGCCTTTCGCCTTGCCAAGTCAGCAACGGGGAAGTTCGAGTTTGTCGGATTCTGGGGCGGGTTTCACGGGAAGACCGGCGGGGTCCTCGGGCTGTTGGGGGATGACTTCAAGAAGCGATTGGGACCCTTCATGCCCGGCCTGTACAGCGCCCCATACGCCTACTGCTATCGCTGCCCCCTTCAGCTCCGCTACCCCGACTGTGGCATTGCTTGCGTGGAGTTGCTGCGTCAGGTGATCCACCATCAGACCCAGGGCGAGATCGCCGCAATCATTGTCGAGCCGATACAGGGGACAGCCGGCAATGTGGTGCCGCCTCCCGGGTTCTTGAGCGCGGTCCAGGCCGTCGCCCGAGAGTGCGACGCCCTGCTGATTGCCGATGAAATGCTGACGGGTTTCGGGCGAACCGGAAAGATGTGGGGATGCGATCATGAGCCGCTCGTGCCGGACGTCATAGCGGTCGGCAAGGGGATGGGCGGAGGGTTTCCGGTGAGCGGGGTGATCTCCACCCAGGAGCTGATGGCCAGCAAACCCTTCGGCAACCCGAGCGGAAGCTCCTCCAGCTACGGAGGCAATCCCCTCGCCGCAACAGCCGGTCTGGCCACCCTCGAGGTCATCCTGAAGGAACGGCTCGTGACCAATGCGAGGCGCGTCGGGGCGGTCATGTTAAAGCGGCTCGAAGCCATCAAGGAGAAATACCCCTTTGTGGGGGATGTGCGGGGCAGGGGGCTCCTGATAGGGATCGAGCTGGTCAAGGACAGAAAGACCAAGGAGCCTCTCCCGAAACCGCTCACCCGGAAGCTGTTTGCTTCCTGCCTTCAAAGAGGGCTGCTCGCCATGTGTTACTCGTATAACATCCGGATCAACCCGCCGCTCACCATTACCGAAGAGCAGGCCTTGGAAGGTCTGGCCATCCTCGACGAGGCCTTCGCCGAACTTTCCAGGGGAAAGGGTTCCAAGTTCCAAGTGCCGAGTTCCAAGTTGGGGATTGGCGAAGAGTAGATTTCAACTTGAAACCTGGAACCCGGAACTCGGAACCTGCAACTGTAAAGATGTGGAGGGGCGCCATCGTAGGTCTGGGCAATGTGGCGGTTCACGGGCATCTGCCGGGATGGAGAGGGTGCGATCGCGCCGAGATCGTGGCCGTGGCCGACGTGGTGGAGTCACGCCTCGCGGCGCATCGATCGGATCTTCCTGGGGCCAGATTCTATCCCGAGGTGGAGTCGCTCATCACGGCTGAGGGCCCGGATTTCCTTGACATCTGCACTCCGCCGGGGACTCACGCAGCCATTGCCCACCTGGCTCTCCTCCGAGGGGTCCATGTGCTGTGCGAAAAGCCGCTTGTGCTCTCCCTCGAGGAGCTGTCTCTGGTGAGGCGCGCTCAGGCCGAGAGCGGGCGCATCCTCCACACCGTTCACAACTGGCGATACGCCCCGATCATCATGCAGGCCACACACCTGATCCAAGAGGGGCATATTGGGAAGGTGCGGCGCGTGGCGTGGCAGGTCCTTCGCCGCCAACCGTCAACCGCGGCTCAGATGGACTTGAGCCCTGCCGCAGGAACAGGGCACGGCAATTGGCGACTCGATCCGAAAATGGCCGGCGGTGGTATCCTGCTTGACCACGGTTGGCACGCTCTGTACATCCTCCTGGACTGGCTGGGGGACGATCCGCAAACGATCGCCGCCACCCTTGAGACGCGTGAACACCCGGAGTGGCCTGTTGAGGATACCGCGACCCTTCAGTTGGTCTTTCCCGACGCAGACGCAGATATCTTCTTGACCTGGGCCTCGTCCCGGCGAGAGAATCGCGCTGTGATCGAGGGGACGCTCGGGACGATTCGGATGGAGGACGGCGTCTTGATCTTGATAGGTGCAAGTGGCCAGCAGAGCTGGCAATTCGGGCAACCGCTCTCCCAGGGTTCCTTCCATGCGGACTGGTTCGGTCACGTCAGGGACGAGTTCCTGGGGGAGATGCAAGGCGGGGCGCGGAACGGGAGGAACCTGGCCATGGCCTCGCTCTGCGTGCGACTTCTACACCTGGCCAACGAATCGAACAGCAGAGGCGGCATCCCGGTAGCGATCAATGGAGAAGGCTTCTCCTCCCCCTGAGGGGTCCTGTAGGCATGTCCGTACACGAGATCCATGACATGACATTGCGCGATTCTCGGATGACCCGGAAGCCGGCGATGATCCTGATCATCCCCACCAGGGACTCAGAGGCGGTTGCTCCGGAAACACCAGTGGCAGGCCTCCCGTTGCTTCGGCGGATTGTTGTGACCGCATCCAGGGCAGGCTGCGACAATATTCTGGTGTTGGATGCCGGCCCACCGGGACTTGCCAGGCTGCTGGAGGGAACCGGGGCAGCGCTGGTTCCCTTGGGACAGTTGGCCGATCATCACCAGTCCCGTCGGATTCTGCTGCTCGCCTCCGACCTGATCCCACATCGCCTCCTCCTCAAACACCTCCTTGAGATCCCGTTACCGGCTGGAACGATGCTCGCGCCGACCAGCGGGATTGCCGTCGTAGAGACCCTTGACCCAAGGCCTCTGCTCGCATCGATTGCAGCGGACGCGGTCAATGGCGGGTCGGTGTTCCCCGAACTGGCACGCTCCCTCAATATGGCTCAGGCAGGCTCCCATGGAAATGGAACAGGGGATCTGCTGACGGAGGGCCGAGGGTGGGTCCACGTCAGGACCCGGAAGGACCTATCCAGCGCCGAACGGTGGCTCTTGCGCGGCCTGATCAAGGAGACAGAGGGATTCATGTCCAGGCACGTCGAGCGGAAGGTCTCGCTCGCCATCACCCGCCGGCTCCTGGGCACGGAGATCACCCCAAACCAGATGACGGTTCTGAGCGTGCTGGTCGGGTTAGTGGGGGCGGTATTCTTCCTTTCTTCTACGCCTGCTTATCAACTGAGCGGCGCACTCCTGTTCCTCGCGCATTCGATCCTGGACGGCTGCGATGGGGAGATTGCGAGGCTCAAGTACCTGGAGTCTCGCCTTGGCGGCATTCTGGACTTCTGGGGTGATAATCTCGTACACGTGGCGGTGTTCGCATGCATAGGTTTCGGATGGCAGAGGGCTGTCGAGAGCTCGTTCCCTCTGGTCCTGGCGTTCTCGGCGGCGGCGGGGAGCCTCCTGTCGGCTGGTGTCGTCTACCGCAAGACGATGCACACGAAGCCTGCGGAGGGGCCTCTCTTTACCTCGGTGACTCACTCGGAGACATCGACCCGCCTGACCACCCTTGCTGATGCCCTCGCGAGGCGGGATTTCATTTATCTTGTCGTCATCCTCTCAGCATTCGGAAGGGCCCGGTGGTTTCTGATGTTGGCGGCGATCGGTGCGCCGCTCTTCTTCTTCATGTTGCTGTGGATCTCTCGCAGGGAAGGGGTGCAGACATGAGCGAACAAAGTTCTTTCTATCCCGAACTCATCAGGGAGATCAGGCCCGCGAAGGGCACACTGGGGGTACTTCTCCCCGGGTTGGGCGCAGTGGCCACAACCCTGATCGCGGGGGTGCACCTGATCAACAAAGGTCTGGCAACCCCGTATGGGTCTCTCACACAAATGCAGCGGATGCGCCTGGGCAAGCGGACCAACCCTCGGTTTTCCCTCATCAAAGAGGTCGTCCCCCTCGCCGATCTGAACGATCTCGTCTTCGGCGGCTGGGATATCTTTCCCGAAAACGCCTATCAGGCCGCCTGCCAGGCTGGTGTCCTGCCCAGAGAGATGTTGGAGCAGGTCAAAGACCAGCTCGAATCTGTCAGACCATGGCCGGCCGTCTTTGAGCAGGCCTATGTGCGAAACCTGCCGGGCAAGCACGTGAAGTCCGGTCCTACCAAGATGCATCTGGCGGAGATGCTCATCAAAGATATCGAGGACTTCCGCCGCGCGCACGGCCTCGACCGGACAGTGATGATCTGGTGCGGGTCAACAGAGGTCTACATGGAGCCCGCCGCGGTCCACGAGACGCTCGAGGCCTTTGAGGAGGGGCTGAAGGCAAACGCCCCGGACATCTCGCCGTGCATGATCTACGCCTATGCTGCCATCACGGCCGGTGTCCCCTTTGCGAATGGGTCCCCCAATCTGGCCGTGGATACCCCGGCCCTTGTGGAGTACGCGCGGCAGCGTCGGGTCCCGATCGCCGGGAAGGATTTTAAGACGGGGCAGACCTTCCTGAAGACCGTGGTCGCGCCGGGACTCAAGGCCAGGATGCTGGGGCTTACGGGCTGGTTCTCCACCAACATCCTGGGGAACCGGGATGGCGAGGTGCTGGACGACCAGGGATCGTTCAGAACAAAGGAGGTCAGCAAGTGCTCCGTGCTGGGCGCGATCCTCCAGCCCGAGCTCTATCCAGACCTGTACGGGGAGATCTTCCACAAGGTTCGGATCGAGTTTTACCCGCCCCGGGGGGATGCAAAAGAGGGATGGGACAATATCGATATCTTCGGCTGGGCCGGGCAGCCGATGCAGATCAAGATCAACTTCTTGTGTCGCGATTCCATCCTGGCCGCCCCGGTGGCCTTGGATCTGGCGCTGTTCCTGGACCTGGCGCAGCGGGCCGACCTCTCAGGCATCCAGGAGTGGCTTTCGTTCTACTTCAAGTCCCCGATGGCCCGCCAGGACCTGAAGCCGGAACACGACCTCTTCATCCAACATCTGAAGTTGACCAATACCCTCCGTATCCTCGTTGGAGAGGAGGTGCTTGACCACTCCGGACTGGATTACTACGAATCTGGGGATGCCTACCGGGCAGGGATGGGGGTATATGAGGCCGTCCCTTAATCCGGACCCTATTTGCCGTGACATATCACCACTCTCATTTGGTTTCAGCGTGTGGCTTCTCCCCGGTGTGTGATGGCCGTTTAGCGACGATGGTCAGGAGGGCCGGCAATACGACGATCGACACAACCAAGACGCTCCCGACCCCCAAGGTCACCAGGAGGCCGATGCTGAAGGCCCCCCGGTGATGGGCAATCATCAGACTTCCGAACCCAACCATCGTGGTGAGGGACGAAAGTACCACTCCCTTCCCGATGCTCCTGGGCAGCACGGTGGCCTCCGCCTCCTCCCGGAAGCGGTGAATGATCAACAGGCCGTTCTCCACTCCGGGCGCCACGATCAGCGGTATGACAATCAGGTTAGCCAGATTAAATTTCAACTGGAAGAGTTGCATCAGGCCGGCAGTCCAGACGGCCCCAACCAGCAGGGGGACCTTGGCCAGAAGGAAGTAGCGCAGGTCGCGCAAGTTCAATAGGAACAGGATAGCCACCCCTACCACGGCATAGATCCCCACCTTTTGATACGCCCTTTTCATCGCGGTGATAATCTCGTACCCCTTGACCGGGTCACCGACGGCGTCGGGATCGACGGTTCTCAGGTCGTGGACGAAGGCGGCCTGAGAGGCAAGCTCCCACGGGTTCTCGCGCGGGTAAACCCGCAACAGATACGAACCGTCGCGCCCCACGAATTGCTTCTTCAGATCGATCGGCAGGTCGTCGAGCTGGACCGGACCGGAGGCTACCGCCCTGGACAGGAGCCCAACCTTTTCCCGGAAGTCCTGGAAGAGTTTGGTCTGATAGGCGGAGAGCCGCTGGCGGATCATCTCTTGATCGAGTTGGTTCAGCAGGCCCTCAAACTCCCCGACCAGCCTCCGTACTCGGGCCATCATCTCGAGAGGCGGCCTGTCTTTTGCCGCCCACTTCTCCCCCTCCTCTGAACTCAGCATCTTTGCGTTGATCCGCTGGAGCGAGGTACGCAGCTCTTCCAGATCGACCGGCGGGAGGGGGTGGGCCTCCTGAAGGTTCACCGCACTGAGAATGGGTCTGAGTTCCTGGACAAGGCGAAGCTTTCGCTCCTGGTCCTCCGGGATGAGCATCGCGATGCTCTCCACCGCACTGACGGAAGGCAGGGCCTCGAGGGCCCGAGTCTTCTCTCTCGCCTCCTCGAGGGTTCTGGCCAGGATGACCCCGTAGGAAATCGAGCGCCCCGAGTTCCCGATGAGCTTGAGTTCCCAGGCCACCGACTCGGTCCCTTCCGACTGAAGCCGGAGGACGTTCCCGTCGAATTCGATCCCGCTCATGGCGTACAGGGCCGCAATCGTTAAGCCCGCCGACAGGGCGAGAACGGCGCGGGGGCGACGGTACCAGAACTCCAGAAAGGCTGGAGGGGCAGGCGACAGCGACCGGGGCGCCATGCGTCCATCAACCCTTCGCTTGTCCCACAGCACGAGCAGCGGTGGGAGGACCACGAAGGTCGAGACCAGCGTAAGCAGCAGACCGCAGCCGGCGATCACGCCCAACTCTCGCAGGACACCGATTCCCGTGAGTATCAGGGTAAAGAGAGCGACGGAGGTGGTCATGGCGGCGTGGAGGATGCCAGGGCCGGCGCCTTCAAATGCCTGCTCCAACGCCTCACTGATGGAATGGCCGGCGCTCCGCTCCTCTTCGTACCGAGCCAGGAGGTGGATGCCGTAGTCCATCCCGATTCCGATCAGCAGCGGGGCTAACACCACCGACAGCATGTTCAGATGGCCGACGGTGATGGCAGCAAACCCGAAGGCCCAGCAGACCCCCATGACCAGCGCGATCGCCGCCATCAGGGGGCGCACCACGCCCCGAAAGCTCACCACCACCAGCAGGATCACGCCCACGAGTGAGATGATGGTCATCAGCCCGGAATCCCGTTGAGCGGCGACGACCTCATCATGCTCAAGGGCTGGATTCCCGGTCACGCCGGCCTTGAGTCCGGGGTACCGGGGCAAGAGTGTCCGAATCTCCCTCCGGATCCTTTCGATCGGCCCTTGGAACTTGAGTAAGCTCTTCGCGTCGGCCTTTACGGTGGCCAAGATGAGGAGGAACCGCTTGTCTTCCGACCACAAGTATCCTTCCCGGTCACCATTCTTGTCGTCTTCAACGAAGAAGCGACTCCACGGTGATGTGTAGGGTCGTGGACCCTTGGCCCAGGCGTTAAGCTGCTCCAACAGGGCTATGAGCGGCCCCAATTCAACGGGGCGCTTGGTCTCGCGCTCCTCCTCCAGAAATCCGGTGAACAGGTGCCCGACCAAGGCCTTACTGATCTCGCGTTGGATGAGCTGAAGCAGGCGATTTAATCCCGGATCTGCAGACAGCTCATCCAGAAGGGCTCGATGCTCCTCGAGCTTCCCCTTCAAGTCGATCAGCTCCTGAGGCGAAAGATACACGAGGAAATGGTCTTCCAACGACTTCAGGTCAAAGCGATAGATCACCTCCTCCACATCCGCGGCCAGAACCTTCAGTCGCCGGGCCAGTTCAGCGGCAAAGCGCTTGGCCTGTTCCCGGTCGTTGGCCTCGATCACGATGACGACCCTATCCGGGTCACCAAAGGCCCGGTTGTACTGTTCCTGGATCTGACCAACCCTTCCGCTGAGGGGGGCCAACGCCTCATGCGTGGAGGTATAACTTAACCGCCGAATCGTCACCTGGACCGAGAAGAGGGTCAGAATAACCGCCAGGGCCAGCGTGGTCTTCGGGTACGACAGCACCGTGACCGACAGGAACCTTCGGAGACTCATCGGTCAGACCTCGAGGGGATGGACGGCTGCCTCCCCAGACCTCCCCCGGCCGGCAAGGGACGTTGAATCCCCATCACACCCGTCCGGGAGCACCGGGTCAATTCGCCTACGTGCAGCATTTCATACATACGCTTACGAATCCGTTCGCCCTGATCCTTCGAGATGCCTCAGGACAGGTCCTTTGCGACGGCCGTACGGGCCATGATTCCGCTCGTCCTGAGGAGGCCCGCAGCGCCAAATCCCGCTCGTCCTGAGGAGGCCCGCAGGGCCGTCTCGAAGGATCGAAGGGACGAGCGGTATTCAGTTCACCCGGAGCATACGTCGCCATACTTGTGAACCAGAGCACTTAAGGCATCGGTCGTCCGGCCAGCTCGGCGAAGGCCTCCTCGAGGATGGCCAGACCTTCCAAGGCCTGCTCTTCGGTAATGGTGAGCGGCGGGT
>Ga0209619_10002580_pt1 | contig 13132 bp, 8 predicted proteins | sample Rifsed16ft3_FD_184011 | JGI IMG/M metagenome (GOLD analysis project Ga0209619, IMG submission 184011) | Soil microbial communities from Rifle, Colorado, USA - sediment 16ft 3 (version 2) | ecosystem: Environmental > Terrestrial > Deep subsurface > Rock core/Sediment | place: Rifle, Colorado... | reverse complement strand
CTGGCTCCGGAACAGCCTCCTCGTATCCGTCGGGACGACTGGGCTCGGCCTGTTGCTCGCGACGACGGGCGCGTACGGCTTCTCGCGGTTCCAGTTCCGCGGGAAGCGCGCGTCGATGCTCTCCTTCATCGTCGTCCAGATGTTCCCCGGGGCGATCATCCTGATCCCGTACTACGTGCTCATGTTCCAGCTCGGTCTGATCAACCAGCTGGTCTCCCTCGTGATCATGTACAGCGTCACGGCCCTGCCCTTCGTCCTCTGGTTCCTGAAGGGATTCTTCGACACGATTCCCGTGGACCTGGAGGAGGCGGCGATGGTCGACGGCGCCACCCGATCCGGCGCGCTTTGGCGGGTGATCATCCCTCTCTCGCTCCCGGCAATCGCAGTCGCGGCCCTCTTCTCCTTCCTGTCCGCATGGAACGAGTGGCTCCTGGCCTTCACGTTCATGACGAGCTCGAGCAACTACACGCTCCCCGTCGGGGTGACGTCCTTCGTGAACCCGCCGCAGGTTTTCTGGAACGAGTTCGCCGCGATCTCGATCCTCGTCTCCCTCCCGATCGCGACGCTCTTCATCGTGTTCCAGCGGTACCTCGTCTCGGGATTGACGAAGGGCGCTGTGAAGGGGTGAGGGAATGGCACGCGTGGACCTGGTCGACGTCGAGAAGAGGTACGGGGACTTCGTCGCGGTCCGCGACTTCAATCTGAACGTCCGCGACGGGGAGTTCGTCGCCCTCGTCGGGCCGAGCGGATGCGGGAAGACGACGACCCTGCGGATGGTTGCGGGCCTGGAGGACGCCACCTCGGGGGAGATCCGGATCGACGGCGAGGTCGTGAACGACATGCCGCCGAAGGACCGCGACGTCGCGATGGTGTTCCAGAGCTACGCCCTGTACCCGCACATGAACGTCTTCGACAACATGGCGTTCTCCCTGAAGATGCGGCGGTTCCCCGCGGAGGATGCAGACGGCCGTGCGGCGCCGCGGCGGCTGAACCGGGAGGAAATCGGCCGCAGGGTGCACGAGGCTGCGAGGCTGCTCGGGATCGAGGACCAGCTGACGAAGAAGCCTGCCCAGCTGAGCGGGGGCCAGAGGCAGCGGGTCGCCCTCGGCCGGGCGATCGTCCGCCAGCCGCGGGTCTTCCTGTTCGACGAGCCTCTGAGCAACCTCGATGCGAAGCTCCGGGTCGCGATGCGGGTTGAGCTCGCGAAGCTCCATCAGGTCCTCCGGACCACGATGGTCTACGTGACGCACGACCAGGCGGAGGCGATGACCCTCGGGGACCGCGTCGTCGTGATGGACAAGGGGATCATGCAGCAGGTGGACGATCCGCAGAATCTCTACGACCGCCCGACGAACCTGTTCGTGGCGGGGTTCATTGGAAGCCCCGCAATGAACTTCCTCGATGCGACCGTTGTCTCGCAGGACGGCGGCGTCTACCTGGACTTCGGCGAGTTCCGCCTCGAGATCCCCTCGGAGCTCGCGGGACCCGCTCAGCCGTACGCCGACCGGACCGTCGTCTTCGGGATCCGTCCGGAGGACGTCTACGATCGGCTGTTCGCTCAGATGACGCGGGCGAACGCGACCGTGACGACACGCGTGGACGTGAAGGAGCCGATGGGTTCCGACCTGTTCCTGTACCTGGCCGTGGGGGGCCGGACGGTCCACGCGCGGATGAGCCCGTCCACGAAGGTCGACCTGGGCGGCACTCTCGACGTCTATTTCGACATGGGCAGGATGCATCTCTTCGAGGAGGATTCCGGCCGCGCGATCATCTAGGCGGCGTCACGGGCAAGGGCCACGATCCCTTCCAACGGGATGAGGATGTTCTCCTCCCGGTGCTTCAGCTCGTAGTCGAGTTCGTACAACGCCTTCTCCATCGCCCAGCCTCGGATGATGTCCCGGGCCTCCGCGGGCGAGACCCGTTGGAGGTCCGTGCGGGCGAGGTACCTCTCGACGAACCGATCCGCCGCTGCGGCCTCCCAGTGGGCGAGGCGGTCCGCCACGTCGCGTTCGTGCGCCGACAGGGAGGCGGGCTCTAGGAGGCGCATCGTTGCGCCCGCGTCCCCTTTCGTCGCCTCGCGCCACGCATAGTGCCTCACGTACGAGAAGGAACGGACCATCGCGCCGATGTCTCGAAGGGGCGGTTGCTTGACGGACCGAAGGCCCGGGGCGCGCTCCGGTTCTCCTTCGAAATCGATGAAGAAGAGCATCCCGTCGGATGTACGCCGGAGGACCTGCCCGAGATGGAGATCCCCGTGCGTGACGCACTTCGGACCCGCGATGCTCCCGTGAAGTCCGCCCAATGCCTCCTCGATCGGACCGCGTCGTTCGAGGAGGGAGGTGCGCGCCGAAGCGGCGAGGTCACGAAGGCCCGAGGAGTCCGTGCGCGCGATCCGGCCGAGCCGGCGGAGAGCGTCTCCGAGGTACGACATCGCCGCCTTGAAGGCGACGCGGGCGTCCTCCTCCGTGAACGGTTCCGCCTGCCAGGGACCGGGTCGGCGGTCGACGAGGGCGTCATGGAGGGCGGCGGTCGCCTCCCCGAGGGACCCGGCGACGGGGAATGTGACCGCCTCGAAGTCTCCGGACGCCTGGCTCCCCTTGCCGGCGAGCGCCTCCTTCCAGCCGCTCCCGAGCCACGAAAAGAGGTCTGTCCCATCGACCCGCTCCGTCGCCACGCCGAGGACGAGGCGATCATCCCCCCGCCCGAGCTCGAATTCGCCGACGTAGGGAGCCGCGTGCGGGAATCCCTTCCGGTGGATGCGGATCAGGATGTTCGGTTCGCGGTTCCCCGCGTCGAGCAGCCGGTAGGACTTCATGACGACCTGACGCTCCGCGCAGACGATGTCCACCAGAACGTTCGACGTGTCGCCGACGGCCGCGACGCTCGACGTGCGAAACGTCCCGAGAGTCTCTCCAAGGAAGGCGAGCTGGTCGCCGGAGGCCGTGGGGATTTTCGCCCGTCTCCCGAAGGCGTCGACAAGGAACCGCGCATAGCCGTCCCGCCGTTCCGCCTCCGCGATCCACGCGCGAACCCCTCCCGCATCGATTTCCACGGAATCCGGCTCCACGCGGGCCGTGGCGATCGACAGAGGCAGGTGGACCGGCCTCTGGCTCCCAGGGTCCCGCGCGACGAGGAGGAACAGGACGAGGGCCTCCGTCCCGGTCTCGACGAGCGTGGCGCGGTCCCGGACCGCGAGCTCGGTCTGCACCCCGATCGAATCGCCGCACCACCTCCGCGACCTGAGCCACTCCCGGAGATCGCGGGAGTGCCGCAAGGCGTCCTCGGCGGATCGGATCAACGGGTCGAAGCGGGATGCCATCACGTCAGCGACCCGTACAGGCGGATCGTCCTCTCCGCGATGTGGTCCCACGTGAAGTGCCTCAGCACGTGCCGTCGGCCCGCCTTCCCCATACGAGCGGCCGCCTTCGGATCGTCCATCACCTTCGCGATCGCGCGGCCGAGCTTCCCCGGATCCCCGGGAGGCACGAGGAAACCCGTCACCTTGTCCACGACGACCTCCTTGATCCCGCCGACCCGCGTCGCGACGACGGGCGTCTCGCAGGCCATCGCCTCCAAGTTGATGATCCCGAAGGGTTCGTAGATCGACGGGCAGGCGAAGACGGCCGCCTCGTTGTACAAATTCACGAGGTCCGGGTCCTCGAGCATCTGATTGATCCACACGACGTGGTCCATGTCCTTCACCGCACGGCGGAGGTCCTCCTCGATCCCCGGCGTGTCCGGCTTCCCCGTCGCGAGGACGAGCGTCGTCCCCGGGGCCACGAACTCCATCGCGTCGACGAGGTCGATGATGCCCTTCTGGCGGGACAGACGACCGACGAAGAAGACGTACGGCTTGCGGACCCCGAACTTCCGAAGGCTCTCCGACCCGTCGCGGGGATGGTACTTCTCGGGGTCCACGCCGTTGTAAATCACATGCACTCGGGACGCGGGGATGTCGTAGACCTTCAGGATGTCCCGCTTCATCTCCGCCGACACGGCGACGACCGCGTCGCACGCGGTCAGGCCTTCCTTCTCCATCCACGAGCTGAGCGCGTACCCCGCGCCGAGCTGCTCTTGCTTCCAGGGGCGCAGGGGCTCGAGGGAATGCACGGTGGCGACGAGCTTGCATCCATACGTCCGCTTCGCGAGGGCGCCTGCGAAGTTCGTGTACCAGGTGTGCGTGTGCACGATCTCCGAGTCGATCGGATCGGAAATCATGTTCAGGTTGCACGAGAGGACCTCGAGGACCTTGCCGACTCGCGCATCCGGGAGGCCGAGACCCCGCAAGGTCGGTCGATACCTGCGGACGCGCACGCCGGGCACATCCTGCGGCGGCCCCTCCTCAAGGGTTCGGACTTCCACCCCGATCCGTTTCGCGAGGGCCATCGTGAGGTACCTCGCGTGGACCCCCGCGCCGCCGTAGATGTTCGGCGGATATTCCCAGGTGAACACGGTGGCCTTCATCTGCGCTATCGGTAAGCCGGAGCCGCGCCGATGAAGGTTCCGGTGGACCCGAGGGATTTCATGGGGAGCGGTGCTCGCACCACTCCTTGTTCTCCCAATCCCCGTGGGCCTCGCCGACGATGTGTCCCGTGTCCGCCACGACGGGCTCGACGGCCGCTCGGATCTCGTCGGAGCGTCCGAGGTCGACGTCCCGCAACGCGTAGAGAGCCGCACGGCGGACGATGTCCTTCGCGGACCGCTGGGGAACTTCTGACGCGAGGGCCTCGTGCCACGCGGCCTCCGTGACCTCCCAGCCTTTTTCGCCGTGCACGTCCGCGAACTCGCCGCGGCCGTGCCACTCCGAGAATTCCAGGAGGGTCGCTCGGAGGAGCCGCGTCAGGCGAAGGGCTCTCGTCGAATCCCCCGTCCGCTCACACGCGGTGGAGAGGTCCGCAAGGGCCTGCGCGAGGAGAGCGACGCCCTGGAACGTGACCCGCGTATCGGGGTTATCCCAGAACGGTGGGTCCGATCGGAGACCCATCAGGAGCAGGACATAACCGCGGGCGACGAGGGCCGCGCGGTCTGCGTCCACCCGGCCTTTCAGGATGACCTCCGCCGCATCTGCGAAGTCCGTCTCGCTCGAACTCAGTCCCTGAGACCGGTAGTGCGCCCGGAACACGTGGCGTCCGTAGGCGACCGCGAGGCGTCGCAACGCTTCCGATCGCCTCCCGATGCCTGCCCGATGGAGGAGCTGCTTCGCGGTCCGTCGGACTGCGGTCTCGATCCGATCCGTCGCGAGGGCGAAGCCGTGCTTCCACAGCTGGGACATCGGCTGGCCGCGATGGACCCGCGAGACGACGACGCCGTCGGACCGCCGCACGCCCGTCCATCGGGTATCCGACGTATGGCCACCCCGCGCGTATTCATCGTAGTCAGACCAACTCGAGAAGTCCACGGCCTCTGCGGACGGGGCTCCGTCCGGGGGCGTCGGGCCGGCGACCTCGATCCCCTGCGCCTTCAACGTCTCCACGATCCCTCCGAAGCGCTCGGCCTGTGCCGGGTTCGCGAGGAGGGATTCGAGGTCACTCGCGACGAGGAGGGACGAGGCGCGATGCCTCCCGACGCTCTCGCAAAACGCGGAGGGCTCGGAGGCTCCGAACGCGAAGTCGCCGCTCAGAGCGGGATCGCGGACCACGACGGGCATCCGGTTCACTTGCCCGATCCGCGCCCACGCGTTCCCCGGCTCCGGGACGGACGCGAGCTGCCGCGCATCGAGGATCAGGTGGACTCCACGGACGAAATCGGGCAGGCCCTCGTGCTCGAGCTCCGCGCGGCGGGCGGCCTCCGCGAAGTCGGTGAGAGTCTCCGCCGAGACGGCCCCCTCGGGAAGCCACAGGCCGATCGGCGCATTTGCAGCCCGCCGGAGGATGGGAGCGTAGAAATCGAACATCATGTCGAACAGAGCCCCGCGCTCCGTGCGGTGGTGGTGTGGGAGGATCGGATGGAACGGCACGGTCATCGCGAGTCCGGCGGTCCCTTGCTCGTAGGCTCGGACCGCCCGCCCGTATGCCTCAGGATCCCGCTCGAGGAGCCACACGAGGGTCTGGGGCTCGATGTCGACAGACGCCGTCCCTGCGGCGCGGTCGAGGACGGATTGCAGGCGGCCGTACGTCCGGAGGACCGCGTCCGTCCAGTTCCTTCCCCCGATCCGTTCCGCCCCGATTCGGTGCACGACGGGCGAGTGACGCTCCTCGAACAACGGCGGCTTCAGTGGATCCGGCTCGAGCCACCGCAGGAGGTCTCCCGGCTGGTATCCGTGGAAGTGGAACGAGACGGTCGTCACGGGGCTCCGCGCTCCCTGGACCACCAGTCCGGATCTGCATCCGGGAAGGGGGAATCGCGGGACTCGAGCTCCGAGAGCCACACCTCGTCCTCCGTCGTGAGGGGACCCTGCGTCGCGCGCCCGAGCAATCCTCGGAGCCGGTCGAACGCGTCCCCGTGGAAGCCGGCCCGGTCCTCTGCGTAGTCCCTCGCGGCCCGGGTCGTGATCAGGAACGGCCAGTCGGAGGCCTCGAGGAGCAGGAGTTCCCGGGCGAGCTGCGCGAGGATCCGGCGGACGACGGGCGACCGCTCGCCCTCGGAGGTCCGGACGGCCTCCAGGAAGTCGTCCTCCGCGCGATACACGCGCTCCCACACCCACGTGGTATCGTCGTTGAGCCAGACCCAATGGTGGCCCCCCTGGCCCCAGGAGCCCTCCGGGAGCCGCACGGAGGACCGCGGGCGGTGGCCTTCGAGATGCTCCGGTGCGGTGACAACGGACACGTCCGCCTCGAGCTCCCGCAGGACGGCCTCGAGCCATCGAGGGCCCTCGAACCACCAATGGCCGAAGAGCTCCGTGTCGAAGGGAGCGACGACGATCCCCGGGCGCCCCGTCTTGTCCGCATGCTCGCGAAGCGTCTCCCGTACGAGGCCGGCAAAATGGGCCGCGTGGGCTCGGACCCGATCCTCCGCGGTCGCGGGGTCGTAGGGAATCTTCGCGTCGAGAGGAAGACGACGGTCCGTGATCCGCCAGTACCGGAGTCCACCCGCCCCCTGCTTCCGATGGAATTCCAGGTACGCGCCGTCCCCCGGATAGCCGTAGTCCGCGCTCCAGACCTGCACGCTGGACCTCGGATCGCGCGCGAAGACCGCGATGCGCCGACGGCCTGCGGCGACCTCGTGCACATCGTTCGGCGAAAGGCCGCTCGGTGGGCCCGCCGCATCGAGCCGCGGCTCGGCGAAGCGGTCTTCGTAAGATCCCAGGGGCACCCCGCCGGCGACGAGGTGCGTGTCGACGAAGAAGAATTGCAGTCCATGCCGGGCGAGGAACGTCTCGATTCCGGGCCGGGACCACCCGCGAGGCGGACCGACGGGCCGCGACCAAGCGGCCGCCGGACGGTACGCGCACTCGGGCAGCCAGATGCCGCGCGGCGCGCGGCGGAAGTGGCGCCGGTACGCCGCAACCCCCGTCCGGATCTGCCCTTCGATGGACTCGTCCCGCCCAAGGAGGGGCAGATAGCCGTGGGTCGCGGCGGAAGTCAGGATCTCGATCCGACCGAGGTCCTGGAGGTCCCGGAAGGCGCCGATGAGATCCCCCGCGAACGTCTCAAGGAAGTCCCGTTTCGCGTCCCTGTAGAAATCGGACCACCGAGCCGCGAGGCGGGCGCTCTGGTCGTCCCCGTTCATCCGGAACGCGTCCGAATCGCGGTCCGCAAGGGCGCGTCGTTCGTCGAGGTACGTCTCGAATCCTTGTCGGAAGCGGGGGGCCGCGAGCATCTCCGCGAGGATCGGCGTGATTCCGATCGTGAGATGCGCCTTCCGCCCCTCCGCCTCCAGTCGGCGGAGGAGACGCAGGATCGGAACGTAGCACTCCCCGGCCGCTTCGTAGAGCCAGTCCTCCCCGTGGGGCCACCGACCGTGGCCGAGCACCCACGGCAGGTGGGTGTGGAGCACGAAGACGACGGACCCGATGGGCGCGGCCATCGGCTCGGGATGCCGTCCCCGGGAGAAAATCCTCTCGGTCCCGAAGCGCGGCGAGCGGCTCTCTTCGAGGAACCTCCACAGGCGCATCTTTAAGACGTGGGCCTGGGTGCCTCGCCCGATTCGCATGAAGATTCTCTTCGCATCGGCGGAGGCCTATCCACTCGCGAAGGTCGGCGGCCTCGGGGACGTCGCCGGCAGCCTCCCGAAGGCGTTGCGGTCTCTCGGCCACGATGTGCGGATGGTCCTGCCACGATACGGGACGATACGCGACGTGAGAGAAGACCTGGGCCCATTCACCGTGCAAGTCGGCGGACGCTCCTGGGAGGGGCGCCTGAAGACGTCGGGTATCGACGGGGTGCCAGTGTATCTGATCGATCAACCGGAGCTGTTCGACCGCCCGAAAGTCTACGAGTACGAGGACGACGGCCAACGATTCGGATTCTACTGCAGGGCCATCCCCGAGCTCCTCCCGAAGGCCGACTTCTGGCCCGATGTGATCCATCTGAACGACTGGCACTCCGCGATGGTCCCCGCCTTCCTCCGCACGGCGTACGGGGGCGACGAGCGGTACGGGCGCATCAAGACCATCCTCACGATCCACAACATGCAGCACCAGGGTCTCTTCGGACGAGACCTCCTTGACTGGCTTGGATTGCCCCCGAAAATGTGGAGCGTCGAAGGGGTGGAGTTCTACGGACAGCTGAACTTCATGAAAGCTGGGATCTCGTACGCGGACTCCGTGAACACGGTGAGCCCGACGTACGCGAAGGAGATTCAGACGGAGGAGTACGGCTGCCGGCTCGATGGTCTGCTGCGATCGAGGGCTGCGAAGCTGTCGGGGATTCTGAACGGCATCGACTACGACGTATGGAATCCCGCGAAGGATCCGATCATCGCTAAGCAGTACTCCAAGTCGACGGTCGACGAGAAAGCGACGAACAAAGTCGCCCTCCAGCGGGAGGCGGGCCTGCCGGAGGACCGCAGCGTCCCGGTCCTCGGGATGGTCTCCAGGGTCACGGAGCAGAAAGGATTCGACATCCTGATCCCCGCGCTGCCAGGCATCCTCGCGCTCGGCGCGCAGGTCATCCTGCTCGGCGCGGGGGAGAAGAAGTACGAGGAGCCGCTGGCGGATCTCTCGAAGGCAAGACCGGGCTTCGTGGCCTACCTGAAGTACGACGAGGCTCTCGCCCATCGCATCTACGCGGGGTCTGATTTCTTCCTGATGCCGTCGAAGTTCGAGCCGTGCGGACTCGGGCAGATGATCAGCCTTCGGTACGGGACCCTGCCGATCGCCCGCGTCACGGGCGGCCTCGCGGACACGGTCTCCGACTTGACGGCAGGACCGAAGAGCGGAAACGGCTTCACGTTCACCGACTACACGCCCGGCGCGTTCCTCGACGCCGCGCGGCGCGCCATCGCGTTCTACCGAGCGCGCCGCGGCTGGAAAGCCGTGCAGCAGAGGGCGATGTCGTCGGACCTCTCCTGGAACGCATCCGCGAAGAAGTACGCGGCTCTGTATCGGCGTCTCTCGGGCTCCTAGGATGTGAGCGCATACCGCTCGAAACGAGCGGTGCATGGGTTGCCCGAGGCGAGGAACATCACGCCCTCGTCGACGTCGATGATCACGGAGACGACCGTGGCGAACCGGTAATGCTCGGGCCGCGTGGCATCCTCGTGGCGGCAGATCGACAGCGCACCTCCCTCGTGATCTCGTAGGATCTGTTCCAGGTCCGCGAGTTCGATGCGCCGGCCGGCGGCCAGGGCGTTCCGCAGGAGCGCGTGGATCCGGTCGTATCGGAAGAGGGTCGACGCACGGTCTTCCCCGAGGGGCTGCCGGATTCCGACCGCGTCGGGGTCTGTGAAGTGGTTCGCGTGGGCCAGGATCCCGCCCTTTGGTTGTAGCTCGCACACGCGGTCAGGGGCGGCCTCGACGTCCACCAGGTGGGGCACGTCTCCCGCTTGGGCGATCAGGAAGTTCGCGGAGCATGCACGCGCCTCCTCGCGAACGACGGAGACGGCCCGCAGGAACGTGTGTGACGCGAGGATTTCCCAGCACCGCACATGGAAGGGCGTGCAGAGGCGTGCCCAGCTGTCCCGGTCCGACACGAGGCCGTTGATCACCAGCGCGATCTTCGCGTCGTTGAGGCCGATCTTCCCGCCCGCGATGCCCGCCTCCGTGAACGCGAGGCTCGCCGGGGTGCCTTGCCGGCGCGTACGCACGACCAGGCCCTGGACCTGGGGGATCCAGTCCCAGTTCTGGCCGACGAGCAGGTGGCCGCTGGCGGTCTGTTCGGGGAGGATCGCGAAGGATGTGCACCCTCCGAGGACGGGCGGGGTCCGCTCCTGCTCCATGCCCGCCCGGGAAAATTCGCTGTACAGGATCTCGTACCGGACGTTCACCGCGACAACATCGAGCAGGTCCTCTCCGGAGCCGTCCGCAATGCCCTCCATCGCCGCCGCGTAGTCCGGGTTGCGGGCCTCGATGATCCTAAGGTACTCCGTCGCCCGCCGTCGGATCTCGTCGTGCGAGAATCCCCCGTAATCCCGGAAGCGTTGCAAGTACGTGCGCACGTTGCGGGCGACGCGGTCCTTGGCGCCCCGCCCGTGGGCGAGGCCGATCTCTCGAGATTCGCCCTCGAGATCGAGGACCGGAAGGCCTCGACTCACCCAAGCGCCCCCGACGCAAGGTCCTTGCCGAACGTGATCCACGCCGGCTGTTTCACGAAGCCGAGTCTCACGTTGATCCCTAGCATCGGCGCGTTCAGCGTGCTGTTCCACGTCCGTACCTCGCGGTAGCCGCGCGGCTTCGCCCAGCGGAGGGCCCGCAGCTTGAGGGCGAGCGCGATCCCGCGACCCCGATATTCCCGCCGGATGCCCGTGAAGCCCGTCTGCAGAGTGTCCGGCAACGCCTCATTCCGGAACAGTTCCGTAAGGCCGACATACCGATCGCCATCCTTCGCGATGAAGATCGCCTCGGGCATCGATCCCGGACTGTTCAGGACCCAATCCCGGTACATGGCGAAGTCGGGCGGCGTGAAGGGATCGATCCGCGGCTCGTCAGGAGAGATCGCGCAGTCGAGTTCGTAGAGGACCCTGATGGCGTCCGAGTCCCGGGCGAGCTCCTCCGCGAGCGTCACGATCTCGACGCGCTGCGGCGGGTCCGAGTGGTTCCCGAACCGGGCCGGGTCGAACGATCCGAGGTCGAGGCGCGACTCCCATCCCCGCATGAGTTCCCGGAAGCCGCGTCGGGCGAGCCACGCGGCCGTCTCCGTCATCGTCTCCCGCATCCACGTTCGAAGCATTCGCGCGTGGAGGGCTCGGAATTGCCCGCCCAGGTGTTCGTAGAGAGCCGTCCCGACGCCCTTCTGCCGCCATTGCGGATGCACGCCGATCCACATGCCGAACCGCTCCGGGTCGTGCGAGCTGGGCATGTGGCTGAACGACGCCTCCCCCACGACCGCCCCGGATGGATCCACCGCAACGTACCGTCGGCGGAGGTACTTCGTCGTGTCGAAGTTTCCCCACTCGAACCGCTCTTGCTCGATCGTCGTCGGGTGCTCCGGGTAGGTCAGGTTCCATATCTCGACCAAGGCGGGAAAGTCCTCCGGCTGGAAGTCACGGAATGTGACCGCAGCTCGTTGCGTCTGGGGCCTCGCGATTGCCATGGAAGCCGAAAGGCCAGAACGCGCGCCTCCTTAACGCTTCCGGTGGGACCCTACCGCTCGAGGTTGAACACGATCGTCTTGAGCTCCGTCATCTCGTCGATGCTGTAGCCGATCCCTTCCCGCCCGATCCCGCTCGCCTTGCTCCCGCCGAAGGGGAAGAAGCCGACCCCGTGACGGGGATGGTCGTTCACGGTCAACTCCCCGACACGCAAGCGGCTTGCGATCTGCCACACGCGGCGATAATCGGCCGTGAAGACGCAGGAGTCCAGGCCGTAGCGGGACATCCGACTGATCTGGATCGCTTCGTCGAGGTCCTGGATCCGGATCACGGTCGCCACGGGCCCAAAGGTCTCTTCGAAGGCGATTCGCGCAGCGATCGGCACGTGATCCAGGAGGGACGGCTCCACGTAACAGGATTGGCCCTTGCCACCGCGGACGAGCTTCGCACCGTTCTCAATCGCGTCCGCGATCAGCTTTCGCACGTGGTTCGCCGCAGAGGGGTTGATCAGAGGACCGACTTTGACCCCGGGCTCTCGGGGGTCCCCGTGCTTCCAACCGTCCATTCCGTTGGCCAAGTGCTCGACGAAGGCATCCGCGACGTCATCGACCACGAGGATGGACGAGATTGCGTCGCACCGCTGGCCCGCGTTCTTCAGAGACCCTTCGAGGCACTTCTCCGCCGCAAGTTCGAGGTCCGCGTCGTGCAGCACGATGGCCATCCCTTTGCCGCCGAGCTCGAGGTGGAACTTCTTGATCCCGCCCACCTTCATGATCGCCTCGCCGACTTCCGTGCTACCTGTAAACGAGATCATGGAGATCTTGTCGTTCGAAGCAATCGCCTCTCCCACCAGACTCCCGCGGCCCGTCACGATGTTGAACGCTCCTGCGGGAAGCCCCGCCTCTTCGAGGACGCGAGCGAAGAGGATCATACTCAAGGGCGTGTCGCTCGCCGGTTTGAGTACGACCGAATTTCCGGCGAGGAGCGCCGGGATCGCTTTCGCCGCGGCGATGAACAGCGGATAGTTGAAGGGGCAGATCGCGCCGACGATGCCGAGGGGCACCCGGGCCACGATCGCGATCCGTCCCTTCGCGTCCTTCGACCACTCCCCCGGGATGAACTCCCCGAAGACGTGGCGTGACTCCTGCATTGCGAGGCGGAAGCGCTCCGCGGTCGCGCTCACCTCGCCTTCCGCGTCCTTCGGGGGTTTTCCGGCCTCGACCGTCAGGGTCCGGACGAAGTCCTCCTTGTGCTGCAGCAAGAGGGCGCGTGCCTTCTCGAGGAGGTCGATCCGGTCCACGCCGGGGATCGACTCCATCGCCCGGTGTCCCGCGAGGGCGGCATCGATCGCTGCCTCGACGTCCGACGGCGAGGCGTTCGGGACGCGCGCGACGACGGAATTGTCGATTGGCGTGTCGACGTCGAACGAGGCGCCCCCCTTCGCGTCGAGCCAGAGGCCGTGCATGAAAATTCGGAACGTCGGGAGGCCGTCCCGGGTCTCGTA
>Ga0209619_10002575_pt1 | contig 13161 bp, 12 predicted proteins | sample Rifsed16ft3_FD_184011 | JGI IMG/M metagenome (GOLD analysis project Ga0209619, IMG submission 184011) | Soil microbial communities from Rifle, Colorado, USA - sediment 16ft 3 (version 2) | ecosystem: Environmental > Terrestrial > Deep subsurface > Rock core/Sediment | place: Rifle, Colorado... | reverse complement strand
ATTTTCCTTGAGTAAGAACTCTTTTCGCCGGGGACCCGGAAATCCGAGCCTTAAATTCTCAACAGTAAAAGTCTCGATGACCACCATCCCATCTTGCTTAAGGGCCGCTTTTATCTGAGGTATCAAATCTCGTTGAAGATAGTAAAAGCAGGTAATTAGGTCATACTTTTCGAGACCCAACTTGAAGCGTTCCAAGTCCGCCTCAAAAGCTTTGATTGCGACCCCTTTTTGACGAGCCAGCTCTTCAGCTTTTTGAACGGCCTTTGGCGAGACGTCGCAAGCCTCCACCTCAAAGCCGTTTTCCGCCAAAAATACGGCATCTTGTCCTTCGCCCATCGCTAGCACTAAGGCTTTGCCCTTTGGAAAAAGATCGAGGTTTTTTGCGAGAAATTCATGGGGGTTTTTCCCAAAGATGTAATCCTTGGTGTCATACCGCTTGTTCCATCGAGCCCGGTCATCGTCGTTTTCATCCACTTTTAACCACCCGTCACTTATATAACACTAACCACTTTTCCGCTGTAAAGTATAAACAAAAGACTCATGACGTATAATTTTCATTGTTATGCCAAAGACAATTCAATCCAGTCAATCGAGAGGCCCTGAAGGTTTTATGCGCCGTGACGTGCACTATCAGACAACGTATAGTTTGGCTATTGAAGCCGGCTTTGATCCAACTGAGGCTGAACAAATTGCCGCTGCCAATAAGAAAACAGACAAAGATTATCCAGCCACGGTTTTAAGCGGCTTAGGCTCCCTTTTTAGCAGCGTAACCAACTATTCTCGTCACTTTAATGCCATCAAAAGCCGATTATTAGGCAAAGATTCCCGGGACAAGTGGGCCGAGTATTATTTGAATCTGGCGCTTGAAACAGGTGACGTTTCCCGTTTAGGGCAGGGTCTTCATAGCCTTCAGGACAAGCACGCCCACCAAGGAATTTTAGCCCAAACCGATGTCTCTATTTTTGGCAAGAAAATCATTGCCACAAAGTGGAGAGACGATCCTAAAATAAATCGGGAAGGTTTTCTCAGAGCCCAAAGGGAAACTTCTCAATATCTTCAAAGATTTCTGCGATCACGAGCGTCGAAAAACAACGCTTAGTGACTCAGGCATAAATTTCTTAATTGACCTTTTAGGCTCAACTAAATCTAATATCAATTAAACTTAATAGAATCAAAAATCTTCTCCGCGGTGTCTAAAAAGTCATCATATTTATCTTGCTCAGCCGCATACTTAATTCGGTAGACCTTCTGGTTTCGTATGGTCCAAACCTCCATCCATTTTAAGTTTTTTCCGCCTAGTTCACCGGAATAGACGATGGAATAGGCGGGGCCACCTGCAAGAGTTATTTTCTCGGAGCGCTCTACAACGTCCAGACTTCCGTAAAACTCCCTTATTTCCTCAAGACTGGCCTCAGTGTATTCATCGAGGCTCATTGGTTCCGATAAGTCCTGCGTTTTTACCTCAACGTACTCCTGGAACGAATCAGCATCATTTTCTTTTGGCGATGCGAACTCCACCCCGGCACCCTTTTTTTGTTTTTCCCAGTTTTCGGGATAACTTATACTAATACCAGCGCTAGAATCAGCTTTGAACCCTTCAGCGGGTTCCTCCGAGGAATCCTTTTTCTTCGATGATTTTTCCGATCCCCGTGCTTTTTCGATGGCTTCTCTGTTTTGGTTCTTAAGCTCGTTCAATCTTTGTTTTAGGGTTTTATTTTCACTTCTTATACGGGACGCCTCTTTTCTTAAGCTCTGTTTGGATTTGTGGGCTTCCACATTTAGGAAGTACAGAGCACCAGAACTTAAAGCCGTGACTGCGGCGAAAATCACCAAAAAGCCGATAATAAGATTCCTCCGGCTCATTTCCCTCCTCCGATAAGAAGCCAACTCCTCGCGCCTGAGCTGGTTAAACTAGAGGATGACTTAGCTGTTTCTAACTTTAATTCACATTTACTTATTACCACGTTATAAAAAACCGAGAAACAAATCAAACCCTAATATCTGAGATATCTAACAAAATCCCAACAATGAGAAAAATCCTAATATCAAGATTTCTTGCCTGCTAGTGCCTGAGCCAGATTTAAACCTCTATCCGAGAGCTTAGGCAACATAATTATTATCATTTCACCTTTTTTGTGAAAAAACCCTGTTATTTGGCAATCTTAATGGGTCTGTTTGTTGAGACGGGCTTTAAAGTCCTGTAAAATGGCTGAATAGGATGAACGTCTCCGCAGCCTGAATTTGAGACCTTAATGATTTTTTGAGAAGGATTTTAGATGGGAAGAATTATTCTGGTTCGCCACGGCGAGACCGAGTGGAATAGAGAGGAGCGCTTTCGAGGCCGAGCCGATATTAAGCTAAACGAGACCGGGAAAAAACAGGCTGAGGCGGTCGCCAAACGTTTGAGGAGCAAGAAAATCAGCGCTATTTTCACCAGCCCACTGAAGAGAGCCAAGGACACCGCGAGCTACATCTCTCGGTCCCAAGAGATCGATCTCAGCCCGACCGAAGCCCTCATCGACATCGATTACGGTTTATGGGAGGGTCTTGCGCCGGAGGCGGTCAGCGAGCAATTCCCCGGCCAGTACCAAATGTGGCTAAAAAATCCTTATGAGGCGGAAATACCAGAGGGAGAAACCGTAAGAGCAGTGGAAAAAAGAGCCAACGCCTTGGCCAAAAAGATCGCCCATGAGTACCCTGATTTAACAACGGTCCTGGTTGCCCACAAGGTGGTTAACAAAATTCTTATCTGCTCGCTTTTAAACATTTCCCCCTCACATTTTTGGCAAATCGAGCAGAGCAACTGCGGCCTCACCGAATTGAATTACAGAGATGGTTTTTTTTCGCTTTCTTTCTTGAACGACACGTGCCACTTAGATTCGCTAGGTAATTCGTAGGTCCGACCTTTATAAGTTGCGACAATCCGCAAATTTATTGATATATTGTTTAGGGTTAATTAGAATAGTTATGAGTTATTTAGAGTTTCATATGGTCTACGGAGCCGTGGTGCAGTCTGGTTAGCACGCTGGCCTGTCAAGCCAGAGGTCGCCGGTTCAAATCCGGTCGGCTCCGCCATCTTAAGCTTCAAGCTTCATGTCACAGGCTCCAGGCTAAAGCTCAAATTAAATTTAAAAGCGTGTTACTTGAGACTTGCAGCTTGTCACCTGAACGGCGAGGTAGCTCAGGCGGTAGAGCGTCTGACTGAAAATCAGAGCGTCGGCGGTTCAACTCCGCCCCTCGCCACCACCAAAAAAGCTGAACCGCGTACCTCAACCTACTGTGAGTGACACCTAACCTTCAGTTGCACTTAATTCGCCAGGTGCTTCTCCCGTAATCCCTGGTAAATATCTAGCTGGTAACAGGGATTTACTAAAAATCACCATATGTGATAAAATCCCGTTAGAAGCGGTTATTTCTTCTGGTTTCTCATTCTCCTGAGTGTTTCTAGCGACTACAAAAGGTCGAAAATGGTCCAAGACGCTCATTAGTAAATTTGGAGGCTCACATGGCAAAAAAGCGCTGGTTGAAGTTTTTTAAATCCTCTGAAGAAACAATCAAGTCATTCAATGCTTCAAGATTCAAAGACACCGAAAAATTGGTCAACTTAAAGAATGATTCCGGGAAGAAGTTTATTCTTTGCCTGCCGGTAATGAAGGGTGAAAGAGATGAGCCGTTGTTAAATGAGCTGCGAGCGGCAACGGGATTAAAAAGAGAAGGTTTTCTGGATCAAATAATTCTGGCATATAGCGGAACGGAGAGAGATTCAATTCCTCAAGCGATTCGAAGCTCAGAAATAAGCGAAGATGTAGAAGTTGTTTTTACTGATCGGATAAGAGTACCCGATATGCTACCTTCGCAGGTTGAAAGGGGAAAAGGCGCCGACATGAGGCGCGTTGCCTATTACATAACAACCCAGTTATTGGACAAGGGAGAAGACTTAAAAAGTTACGTAGTAGGATTTTTAGACGGAGACATCCTGCCTGTGGCCGAGATCCAAGGAAAAAAGGTGAAAGCTTTTGGCCCTCACTTTATCTTAAGTTTGTTTGGTCCTTTTATAATAGATCCTGTCCTCAAAATGGTTAGTTTAGCCTACTGCCGGCCCCTTGGCTATTCTAGAGTCAACAAACTGATCGCGCAGCCGCTATTTTCTCTGCTAAAACACAAGAAATTAGATCCAATTCGGCCTCCCTACGTCATTTCAGGCGAGAAAGCTTGGGATTTGTTAACCCTTTTGGATCTTAGATTCCGCCAAAAATATGGAGAAGAGACCCAAAAGTGGCTGGACGCTGCCTTCAAGATTACTCCCTCGGCGATCGGCACCGTCAATGTGGGGTTTTTTGACCACAAACACCAAGCGATAGAGGATTTACGCGCCATGAGCTTCGGCATCCTGCGAACCTGGCTTGAAAATCTGTTAGAGCAGGGACTACTCAAACTCGGGGATGAAGTGGAGATTTCTGACGTCTTGGAATATTCAGAGATAAACCCTAAGGGCCAGAGAGTGTATTTTCGAAAAGAATTTGAGGAGAAAACCTATCCACCCTTGGCCGGCCTGTTTCACAAAGAAAAAGAGCTTTTTAAGCCCTCCGAGTTAACTCAGAGCAGTTAGAATCTAAGCATGATTCGGATATGCCTCTTTAGCCAAAAACTCCATTCCGCCATTTTAAAGAAGTTAATTTTCTTTTGGGAATACCGATAAAGTAGGTGTTCTCTCAAAAAAATGGGGCGGCCCAATTTCACCCCCGAGCCAAGAAACAACTATGCTGATTATCGTGGTTAACAAAAAATGAACAAGCGAGGGGAAAATGACTATAAAAATAAGTAAACTAATCGCCTACCTCTTACTCATTATAATTCTTCTTTTCCTAATCCTCCTTTTAGTAATCAATCTAAAAACCGATTTTTCTGCCTTGGAGATCATTGGGATTCGCTCTCGACCTTCGAGCGTGGAAGTCGAAAACACGCCACTAAAGGTAATCGCTGAGGGCGCGAGCACCAAAAAAATTGAGAGCGCCGATACGTGGCTGGGGCCGGGACAGGTTCATAACGTAGTCGATGTTCGTGGCTCCGGTGTTTTCTATACCCTATGGTATTCAACGACTTCAGAGGTGGTATGGCTTCGAATTACCATCGATGGCAAGGTAATTTGGAAAAACAACACCGGGATTTTTAGCTATGGTTGGGCCTTCAACAAGAACGAGAGCGGGATCGGCGGCGTTACCAGTTACGGCGATTCGGTAACTCACTTAGGGCCGGTCTATGGCGTTTATTTTAAACCGTCTCCAACTGGTCTTCCTTTCAAAGATAGTCTGAAAATTGAATTTGGAAATGATGCTCCGGATAAGCAGCTTGTCTACTATTCCCAGGGGTTTTACTCCATTAACCGCTAAAATATCACTCCATTTTCTCTTTCTCGGGTAAACTTTTTACCTTCTTTGCTCTCTTATTCTCTCCCATTAGCTATGCTATAATGAGCTGGGAAATAAAGAGTTAGAGGACCAGATGGAAATCATTTTAACCCACGTTAATGCCGACTTTGACGCCTTGGCCGCCATGGTTGCCGCTAAAAAACTGTATCCGGAGGCAAGACTTTTTTTTAGTGGCTCTCAAAATAAAAACGTCCGAGATTTTATCACTCTTCACCGCGATCTCTTCGATTTTTTAGATATACATCTTCTCCAAAAGAAGCTGGTTAAGCGGCTCATCGTAGTGGATACTCGAATTGCGGGAAGATTAGGCGAGCTTGAGGACCTAGTTTATCAAGCCGGGGTGGAGATCTTTGCTTTTGATCATCATCCGCCCACCGCTCATGATATAAAGGTTAACCGGGACTTTTCAGAAATTACCGGAGCGACCACCTCCATTCTAGTGAAAATTATTCGCAAAAAGAGGGTAAAGATCTCCCCGATTGAAGCCACTTTGTTTGCTTTGGGAATTCACGAAGATACCGGTTCGCTCACTTATCCCACCGCTAAAACGGAGGACGCTCAAACCTTGACTTACCTAATGACCCAAAAGGCTAATCTAGATGTGATTGCCCATTTCTTGAATTATCCTCTAAATCACCAGCAACATTTGCTTTTAGAAAGACTACTGAAGGCCGCTAAAATTATGGACATTAATGGCTTGAAGGTGGTAATGGTTCAGGCCGAGGTGTCTGATTATGTTGATTCAGCTTCGCTTTTAACCCACAAGCTAAGAGACTTAGAGAACGCCGATGTAATTTTTACCATTTTAAGAGCAGAAGACAAAACGCACATTATTGGTCGAAGCCGCGTTGATCAGGTTGAAGCGGGAGATATTCTGTCAAAGTATGGTGGAGGGGGGCATCCCCAAGCAGCCTCGGCGGCCACAAAGGAGATGAATATCCAAAAAATTGAGGAAGAACTTCTGAAGGAGATTCGGTTAAGAAGTGCATCTAGCCTCACCGCTCAAGAAATTATGACCAAGTTACGCCCGAGCGTGACCGCTTCAACCCGGGTAAAAGAAGCCGAAAAAATCATGAGCCGCTCTGGCGAGACTCAGTTGCCTGTTCTTGAAGCGGGGAAGGTAGTGGGGTTCATTTCCAACCGGGGAGTAGATAGGGCTAACCATTACAATCTGAGCCACGCTCCCGTTAAAGGTTTTATGAATCCTAAGGTAGTGACCGTTAAGCCAAATACGCCCCTTCATCAAATTCAGCAGATTATGGTGGACAAAGACATCGAGAAGCTTCCGGTGACCACCAACGGCAAAATTCTTGGCATTGTGAGGCGCTCCGATGTCCTCAGGTCGATTCACGGCGGTGAATATGTACCTGGAAGAACCTTCCAGGCCAAGTTACGCCTCCAGGGAAAAAGGCTGCTTTGGCCGGCCCCTCTTGGAGTCGAAGAAAAGCTCCGGTTCCTTCCGGCTGAAGTCTGGAATCTCCTGAAAGACCTGGGAAGGATTGCGGCCGAAAATGATTTTGGAGCCTATTTAGTGGGGGGTATTGTACGAGATTTTTTGCTAGGTGTGCCCAATTCTGATCTTGACCTAGTTATTGAAGGGGATGGCATTGCCTACGCCCAAATAGTAGCGGAAAAGCTAAACGGCAAGATTACCTCTCATCCCAAATTTGGGACGGCGGTAGTCACTCTTCCTCACCATCGCGTCGATATTGCTTCGGCTCGCACTGAATATTATCCAAAGCCGGCTGCCCTGCCTGAGGTTGAGTTTTCATCCATAAAAGAGGATCTTTCAAGGCGAGACTTTACTATAAACGCTATGGCCTTGGCCTTAAATCCAACCCATTTTGGTGAAATCCTTGATTTTTTCGGTGGCGAAACAGATCTCCGGAAGCGACACATTAGGGTTCTTCATTCTCAAAGCTTTGTCGAGGACCCTACCCGCATATTCAGAGCGGTTAGGTTTGAACAAAGAGTTGGTTTTAAAATTGAGCCGCGAACCGAGAAGTGGGCCCGAGAGGCGGTAAAAAAGGGCTTCATTGAAAAGTTAAGTCCCGGACGAATCCGTTACGAATTACAACTCATCTTATCTGAAGACAAAACTTGGCATATTTTGCGGCGCCTGGACGATCTTAAGATTTTACAACCGCTTTTCCCGAAATCAAAGGTTGATGAGGAATTGAGAAGATCCTTTAGGCGAATTGAAGTGAGTCTTTCCCGCCTAGATTATCACTTGGCTTCAAAGCCTGAGAAGTGGTTGGTATATTTAATGGCCCTTCTTCAAAATTCAGACGAAGAAGAGATTAATGTCTTGGCCGAAAAACTTAAATTAAGAAAACAAGACGCCTCAAAGCTCAAGTACGCAGTTTTTGATTCGCCCCAAATTGTTAAGGGTCTAGTCTCGCCCAAGCGCTTAAACTTTAGCGATCTCTACTTTCTCTTAAAACCCGTGCCCGACGAAAATTTAGTGTACATACATTGCCAAAGCCTCTCAAAAGAGGCTAAAAGAAAAGTTGAATTTTATTTGACCCATCTCAAAGGGGTCAGACCAATGATTGGGGGGAACGATTTGCTTAAGCTTGGGCTCGAACCCTCTCCGGCGATCGGGACGATTCTTGAAAGTCTTTGGCGAGCCAAGCTGGAGGGACGTTTAAAGGCGAGAGAAGACGAGTTAAAATTTGTCCAAGAAAGAGTTAAAATTTTAAAGGAAAAAACTCAAGGCCAGGGCGAGGATTGATGAAATGATCTTCTTATTTCGAATTGTGGCTCTTCTTGTAGCCATCACGGTTCACGAATTTTCCCATGGAAAAGTGGCTGATCTCTTAGGAGACTCGACGGCACGTAACAGCGGGCGGCTATCGTTGAATCCCATAAGGCACCTTGATCCCCTAGGTTCTTTAATGGTTATTCTGGTTGGATTTGGCTGGGCGAAACCGGTGCCGGTTAATCCCTCCAACTTTCGGAATCCCCAAAGAGACATGATGTACGTGGGATTGGCCGGCCCCTTAGCGAATTTCGCCACCGCTTTTTTATTCGGGCTGCCCATAAGAATGGGGTTATTTCCTGATCAAACTATTCTTTCCGGGGTTATTGAGACAATTGTCTGGATAAATACGGCCCTCGGAGTATTTAACTTACTTCCTATACCTCCTTTAGACGGCTCAAATGTGCTGGCGGCTTTTCTGCCGCGCCGGGTTCTCCCTAGCTATTGGGCTTGGGAAAGGTACGGAATCCTGGTCTTGTTTTTAGTTATATTTGTGTTTGGTGGGGTTTTCATTTCGGGGATACTGTTCCCAATAGTAAACTTTCTCTTGAGCTTTTTCCTTTAGAGTGTCTTTAAACCATTTAGTAAATTTTAAGTAGATAGCAAGTTCAGAGTGTTCATGATCACAGTCGGCTACACGCAACCTAACGATAAAGTAATTCATGATTTGCCCTATGCTCGGAGAGTTGATAACCGTTTTGACGAACTGGACCCCCAACTAACCTTAAGAACAGTTTTTAGACAGATGAAAACCTTTACTGGAGAAAATAGGTGGATTTATTTGTTGAAGAGGAGATATTGACGCCCGTAAAACGGACAGAGACTTTTCGGGGCGGGCGTGTTTTAAGCGGTTATCGTCCTAGTGGAAGATTACATTTGGGTCACTACTTTGGCACTTTGACTAATTGGATCCGGCTGCAACACGAGTTTGAATGCTTCTTTTTTGTGGCGGACTGGCACGCCTTGACCACCATTTATGAGGATACCAGCCAGCTTCAAAATGACATCCAGGATATGGTTTTGGACTGGTTGGCGGCCGGTTTGGATCCTGAAAAGTGTAAAATTTACCGTCAATCGGACCTACCCGAAGTGGCCGAGCTCGCCCTGTACCTTTCGATGCTCACTCCTCTGCCCTGGCTTGAGCGCAATCCTACCTACAAGGATCAAATGCAGGAATTAAAAGGGAAAGAGATTGCAACTCATGGCTTTCTGGGTTACCCGGTGCTTCAGGCGGCCGATATTTTGCTGGTTCAGGGTCAGTTTGTGCCGGTTGGCGAGGATCAACTCTCTCACCTTGAGCTGGCCCGCGAGATTGTTCGCCGTTTTAATAACTTCTATGGTCAGTATTTCACCGAGCCTCAGCCTCTTTTATCGCCGGCCAAAAAAATTATTGGTACCGACGGCCGGAAAATGAGCAAAAGCTACAATAATGCGATTTATCTAACGGATTCACCCACCGAGGTTAAGGAAAAAACAAAAATAATGATAACTGACCCCGCGAGAATCCGGGTAAGCGATCCCGGTCACCCTGAAGTTTGCTCTGTATATTGGCTCCACCAAATCGTCTCCGAAGAGATTCTCTCTGACATAAAGGAAAAATGCATGAAAGGCCAGAGAGGATGCGTGGCATGCAAGAGCATCTTGGCCGAAACGGTAAACTCCTCCCTAGAAGATTTCAGGGACAAAAGAAAGGAACTGGAAGAAGAGACCGATTTATTGGAAGAGCTTTTGGCCCGGGGGGCGAAACAGGTTAAGCCAGTTGCCCACCTGACCATTGAGGATGTGAGAAAGCGAATAAATATTAGGGAATAAGCGACAAGGTGAAGAAAGGTTCCCTACGACTTGGGACAGACAGATACTATGAGTTACAAGATAAAGACAGAGGTTTATGAAGGTCCTTTTGACCTACTTTTAGACCTCATCCTCCGGAAAAAATTGGATATTTACGAGATATCTTTGGCCCAAATTACCGCTGATTACCTGGATTATTTGCGAGAGATGAGGGCGCTTGATTTGGAAATGGCTTCTGAATTTTTACTGGTGGCGGCGACCCTGCTCGAGATTAAAGTCAAGGGTTTGCTAAGCGAAGAAGAAGAGGAGGCAGAAGACGCGGATTTCCCGCAGACCAGAGAGGATCTGGCCGAAAAGCTCCTAGAGTTTCAAAAATTTAAAAATGCGGCTGATTTTTTGGAAGAAAAACGGGAAATAGAAGCAAGATTTTTTGCCCGCCAAAATGTGTTAGAGGAAAAATTCGCTACTCACCCCCCGGATTTGTTAGCCGATTTTACCGTGGCGGATTTAGCTGAGACTTTGACAGCCATATTGGCTAAGAATTCTCAATCCCAGCCCGAGTATTATTTACCGGCTCCTTCTCCTTTGAACGTTAACAAAAAAATTGATTTTATCCTAAAAAATCTGGATCAGGCAAGCCAAAAACTTTCCGTTTTAACTAAAGATTGCCAAAACAAAGGCGATATAATAGCTACTTTTTTGGCACTCTTAGAGTTGCACAAGCAGGGAAAAATCTTTTTGAAGCAGCCCCAGGATTTTGGAGATATCAAGGTTGCTCTGAAGGGAAAACTTAAGCACTGAATGTCCTCAATTTGTTTATAATAGAAGCAAACATAGGAGGGGTTAAATGAAACCGCTAAAGGGGATTGTCGAGTCTCTTCTTTTTGTGGCCGATAAACCATTATCCCCGCAAAAGCTGGCCGAAATAGCCGAGGTCGAACCAAGAGAAATTAATGAGATCTTGAAGGGACTCCTTGATGAAAACCAGGACGAGAACCGAGGGTTTCTGCTCCGTAAGGTGTCGGGAGGGTACCGGTTTTACGCCCAGCCACGATACCACTCTTTTGTTGAAAAATTAGTTAGCGCCACCGTTTCTAAAAGAGCGAGCCGAGCGGCCCTAGAAACTTTAGCTATCATTGCTTATAAACAGCCAATTACTAAGGGCGAGATAAAAGCGATCCGCGGTGTCAGCCCGGAAGCGGCCCTTAACTCACTTTTGGAAAAGGAGCTAATTAAAGAGACCGGCCGAAAAGACGCGCCCGGACAACCCATTCTTTATGGTACCGCTCCTAAATTTCTAGGGGTCTTTGGTTTGAAAAATATCCGCGATTTACCACCTCTTGAGAAGTTTGCTCCGGAAAAGGAGACGAAAAAGGTTATTGAAGGAAAATTGACTCGTGAGGGTGAATTTCAACAGTGACCGGTTCAGGCTTGCGTTATCATTGAGGTTGATGCGATAATAAGTTTAAGTAAATAAATTCTTAAGATTATTGGAAGTTAAGCGTGACAACCTGAAGTTTTTGCGTTGACTAAAGGACTATTTGTGGTTAAAATAGAAAGAGGGGCTAAGAAAGCCGGGAACGATATGAACACTGAGGAAATCCGGAAATACGAAAGGTACGACCGCACTTTAGCCCTTTTTCTTTGGATCGGTTTAAGCCTCGTTCTTCTCTACAACCTTTATCCCGAATTCGCCTCTTATAAAGAGGGCGTATACGTTTATGTGGGCGCCGGAGCTGTCTTCACCCTCTTTTACCATCATCTTCTCCCCAAAAGATTTATGGGGCGCCGAAAGCTTATTTTAGAGAGCTACCTCGATATCTTTGCCATAGCGGTTTTAATGGTGCTTACCGAAGGTCATTCAAGTCTTTTTTTCTTCTATTATTTTTTGATCGTGGCCGGGTCCGCTTTAATTTTTGATCGCCGGCGGGTCATTATAGAAAGCCTTTTAATCACCACTTTATTATTGGGTGTTCTGGCGCTGGACTATTTTTTTAGGCCAGGTGCAGCCCATGAAATACCCCATCACACAATCCATATCTTGATTCTAATTTCTTCGCTCTGGATTGTCGCCTTCTGGAGCGGCAGTCTGGCTTCAATTTTAGGAAATGTTTTGAAGGCGGAAAAAGCTTTAACCATAAAGAACAAGGAGTTGTACGAAAAAGAATCGGAAGCCCGGCGGGAACTGGTGACAATCCAGAAGACTTCGGCCTCCTTGCTTTCCAACCTTCGTCTGGACACCGTGCTAAGAAATATTTCCGAAGGTTTGACTAACGGGGTAGGTTATGATCGAGCGGCGATTTTTCTCATCAACCGGGAGAGAAAAACGATCGAGGGAAAGTACGCTAGCGGTCTCTCCCCAGAGCTCACCCAGAAGACCAAGATTCCCCTTCTTGAGGGCAAGGGTATGCTGTTTGAGAGCATTTGGCAGGCAAAGCCCTTTATCGTAAAAAGTCTTTTTGATAACTTAAGAATAGTGAGTAAGTTGAAGGAACTCCGGCCCACCTGGCCGTCGCGGCTGGCGGTTGTGCCTATTGTCTCGCGTCTGGACCAGGGTTCTTGTGCCAAAATGACAAATTGTAATAATTCCATTTGTCCCCTTTATAGGCCTGATCCTGAGCATTCGGAGGTTTTGGCCCTTGGAGCCAACCCGGACGCGCCAACTGAACGGAAAAAAGCCGAGGCTCTTGACTGCCCCAAGTTCAAGGTTTTTGGAGCTATCGTGGTCGATAACTTTAAAAGCAAGAAGCCGATTACTGAAGATAATTTGGCGGCACTTCAAATTTTTGCCCAAAATGCCGCTATTGCTATTGAAAATGCGACCCTGTACGAAAAAAAGGAGAAAACGCGGTCTATCCATAATTAGAAGGAGCCTTAGAGCACTGTATTGGGCAGTAAAAGTCCGTTTTAGTTATTTCTTTAAGAGAACACAGATAAGCGAAAAGTGTTGACGGGATAATTTTTTTGGTCTAGTATGTAGCTTGATTGAGGCAAGAAAGCGAGGCCTATAAGCTTGGAAAAATAAGTTTGAGAAAAATTCGGAGTTTTGTTCGCAGCAACTGCATTTGTTTTTAGCCCCCCACTAAATGTACCACTAATTTCAATACAGCTTCCACCAAAACATCTGACATCTATCTCGGAAAAAATCACCGGCAAATAAAAAGTTGTATTAGTTTAAAA
>Ga0209619_10002571_pt1 | contig 13166 bp, 14 predicted proteins | sample Rifsed16ft3_FD_184011 | JGI IMG/M metagenome (GOLD analysis project Ga0209619, IMG submission 184011) | Soil microbial communities from Rifle, Colorado, USA - sediment 16ft 3 (version 2) | ecosystem: Environmental > Terrestrial > Deep subsurface > Rock core/Sediment | place: Rifle, Colorado... | reverse complement strand
TCGCCCGTCAGGCGCTCGAGTTGTGCCGCGTGCCATGCCGCCTCGCGGACGCCGGCCTCCAGACGTCGCGCCGCCAGTCGTTCCGCCTCCTCCGCTCGGCGGCGCTCGCCGGTGGCCGCGGCTTCGTGAGCCCGGGCCGCATCCAGCGCAGCCCGGAACTCGGCCGCAGCCGTCCCGGCGGCCTTCGCCGCGGCAACGCCGGCATTGGCGGCAAGCTCGGCGACGCGAAGCTCCGCAGTCGCCTGATCGAACTGTGCGCGCCGCTCCAGCGTTCCGTCGGAAGCCCCCAGTCGAACCGTGATCTGGCCGACGACCGCGGAGCCGTCGCGCGGTACCGCGATCCAGCCGATCGGCAGGTGAGGCTGCAGCTCCAGCGCGGCCCCAAGGTCCGGGACCCAGATCGCGTGTGCGAGCAGCCGACCTGCGGCACCGACCGCGTCTCGACGAAGTCCATCCCGAAGGTACCCACCGCCGAGAGCCGCGACGCGACGGCGCAACTCCGGACCACCGTCGGTCGATGGCTCTCGGCCTCCGGCGGGTTCAGGCGCCGCCAGGTCGTCGACGACGACCGCGAGTCCGCGTTCCGCGGCGTGCTCCAGGAGACCGTCGCGCTTGGCGAGATAGGCGCGGCCGACGCCCGCCAGGGCAGCATCAATCGCCGCTCGCAGGCCGGGATCCACGACGAGGCCGTCGTCCAGGCGCCGCGCGCCGCGCGCTCGCATCCGGGCGGCGAACCCGCTGCCACGGTCATCCTCGATCGCCGCAGCCGCTCGCTCATGGCGCGCTCGCGCTGCCGCGAGGGCCGCGCCCGCAAGTCCCGATCGCTCCGAGGCCGAGGCCGCCTCTGCCGCTGTCCGTTCCCATTCGGCCGCCGCAGACTCGCGCGCTGAGACCGCGGCCTTCTCCTCGGCGCTGCTGGCATCGAGCTCCACGACGGTCCGTGCGTGGGAGACCTGGGCGGCAGCGGCCCGTTCGCCCGTTTCGAGCGAACGTGCCGTCTCTTCGGCAGCCTGGCGTTCGGCATCGGCGAGGCGCCGACGCGCCTGCTCGGCATCGGCACTGTGCGCCGCGGCGGCCCTACGGATGGCTCCATCGTCACTGTCGCGCACCCGGTCGGCTGCCTGGAGCGATGCGAGCTCGGCCAGCGCGGCAGCCAGGTCACGCTCCGCCTCCGCCAGTGACGCCTCGATCGCTTGATCACGGGCCGGCGCGGGCTCCGCCAGCCGGCGACGCTGCAGCGCGAGATCAGCCTCCGCGGCGGCGCGTTCCGCCGCGAGGCGTTCCCGATCGCGGACCAGCGCGCTCTTCTCCGCCGCGAGCCGCCCGTCGGCCAGCTGGGCGGCCGTGTGGGAGGCCCTGGCCTCATCCGCCCGCCGCCGGAGCTCCGCGCCCGAGCGTGCCCGATCGTCGAGCGCAGCCGCGGCAACCGCGCCAGCTCCTTCGAGGACCGACAGCTCCGCCAACGCAGCATCAATCTCCGCACGGCCGGTCGCGAGGGCCGCCGCCTCGACTGCGATACGGCTTGCGGCATCGTGCCAGCGGACGTGTCCCGCGGCCAGCAGCGCCGTGATGAGCTCGTCACCCGCCGAGACGCGCGTCGTCTGCTGTTCTGCCTGGGCGGCCAGTCGCCGGACCTGGGGCCGCAGCTCGCTGAGGATGTCCTCGACTCGGGCGAGATTCGCCTCCGATTCAGCGAGCTGTGCCTCCGCGCGCCGACGCCGGCGCTCGTGACGACGAACACCGGCGACTTCCTCGAACAGCGGCCGCCGCTCCTCCGGGCGGAGGGCGAGCGCCTGGTCGACCATCCCCTGTCCGATGAACAGGAACGCGTTCTCGGCGAGGTGGGCGCTGTCGAGCAGGTCCACGAGGTCGCGCAGCCGGACCCGCTGGCGGTTCAGGAGGTACTCGTTCTCGCCGGACCGATAGAGCCGCCGGCCCAGCTCAACGACGCCGTACTCGACCGGCAACAGGGCATCGGCGTTGTCGAGCGTGAGCTGAATGTCGGCCATCCCCACCGCCGAGCGCCGGTCGGAGCCGGCCCAGATGACGTCCTCTGACTTTCGTGAGCGCAGCGCCCGCCCCTGCTCCCCGAGCGCCCAGCGCAGGGCGTCGGCGAGGTTGCTCTTGCCGGACCCGTTCGGGCCCACGATTGCGCTGATGCCGGGACCGAACGTCACGAGGGTCCGCTCGGCGAACGACTTGAAGCCCTGCAGCCGGACGGACAGGAGCCGGGCCGGGGCGCTCACCGTCTGCCCTCGTCCGCCCTGAGCGGCGCATCCGGGTGAACGCCAGGCTCGGATGACGCCCGCGCCTCCAGCGCCACGAGCGCCTCCGCCGCCGCGTTCGTCTCGGCGCTGCGGAGCGACGGACCGACGCCTGCTCCGAGCGCCCGACCGTCGACCAGCACTTCGATCCGGAAGACCCTCTCGTGGTCCGGCCCTGCCGCGTCGAGGATCCGGTATTCGGGCCGTTGCCCGATCGTCCGCTGGGTGAGCTCCTGGAGCCTGCTCTTCGGGCTCTTCAGGGCCGACGGCGCAAGGGCCGCGTGAAGTTCGGGCTCGGCGACGGCTGCGATCCAGGCGGCCGCGGCATCCCAGCCGGCATCCAGGAACACGGCACCCGCGATCGCCTCCAGCCCCGAGGCGAGGAGCGAGGGCCTGATTCGGCCGCCGCGGAGGGACTCGCCCTCTCCCAGACGGAGGTCCTCCCCGATACCGAGACGAGTCGCGAGACGGCCCAGGCCGGTGGTACTGACGATGGCGGCCCTGCGCGACGACAGGAGGCCCTCATCGTCGTCGGGGTGCCACGCATAGAGCGCCGTGGAGATCGCGAGGCTGATCACGGCGTCCCCGAGGAACTCCAGGCGCTCGTTGTGGCCGATGGCCTCCCCGGGATGCTCGTGCAGCCACGAGGCATGCGTCATCGCCTGCGCGACGAGCGCGCGGTCACGAATCGGAAGGGCGAGGCGGTCGATAAGGGCGTCGATCCGATCCATGCTGCGGGGTTGGTCCGCGGCGCCTGGATCGGTGATGCTGAGTCCTGGAGGGACGTCCCTCAGGACGACCGCTCGTCGATGTAGTCCGCCGCGTCCTGGACGGTCCGGATGCGCTCCGCGTCCTCGTCCGAGATCTCCGTCCCGAACTCCTCCTCGAGGCTCATGATGAGCTCGACCAGGTCCAGGGAGTCGGCGTTGAGGTCGTCGACGAACGACGCCTCCGGCTTGACTTCTTCCTCATCGACACCGAGCTGCTCGATGACGATCTTCTTGAGGCGCTCGTATGTGGTTGCCACTGACTCCCTCCTGAGGGTATGGACCGGCGGTCATCCGCCGGGGGTGTCTCGTGCGATCTGGCCGAGAACGCCGTTCATCAGACGACGCATCGGGTCTCCGCTGTAGGTCCGTGCGAGTTCGACCCACTCGGCGATCGCCACCCGGGCCGGCGTCGGCGAGTGTAGCACCTCACCGAAGGCACATCGAAGCAGCGCGCGATCCATGCGGGCCAGCGAGACGACCGGATAGCGGGGTGCGAGAAGGCCGATCCGGACATCGATGGTATCTCGGTGGCGGACGACGATCTCGACCAGCGTCCGAGCCAGTTCCGCGGTTTCCGCGTCGCCTTCGGATTCGGCCAGCTCGCGCTCGAGGATGGCGGGCGCGGTGCGCTGCCCGAACTCGGCCTCGAAGACCGCCGAGAGCGCGGCCCGACGGGCCGCTCGGCGACTCCGGAGCCGGTCAGCTGCCGATGCCATCGACGATGACGGTAACCGACCCGAGCTGGAGGCCGAGCAGCCGCTCGATCGCACCGGCGACTGCGATCCGGGCTTCGCGACTGACCTCGGCCAGGTTTGCCCCGGGACGAGCGACGACCCAGACACGGATGTCGACCTGATCGTCGTGGGTCCGGACGGCGACCGGGGCCCCGCGGAAGAAGGCTCGCCATTGCGACCCACCTCGGGCGACCCGGAGAACGCCGGGGACCTCCAGCGCGGCCAGGCGCGCCATCGCGACGATGACCCCGCGACCGACGGACAGGACGGGCCCGCTCACGCCGGGGCCTCCGCAGGCGCCGCGTCCTCGGCAAGTGCCGCGGCGATGAGCGCCGGAACACCCGTCCGGGCCGTGCGCGCGCCGACATCGCACGCGTACTCGATCATTCGCCGCTTCGCTCGGCCGTGCGTGATGATCACCGACCCGCGGACCCCCAGGAGCGGCCCGCCGCCGACCTTCTCGTAGTCGAACACGTCCCGGATTCTGGCGATCCCCGGCCGAAGGAGCAAGTAGCCCAGCCGTCCGCGGAGGGAGCCGCGGAATTCGGCTCGGAAGTGGTCGAAGATGAACGCGGACAGGCCCTCGAAGAACTTGATCACGACGTTCCCCGTGACCGCATCGGTGACGACGACGTCGGCCACCGTCCCGGTCAGGTCGCGACCCTCGACGTTGCCGATGAAGTTCAGGCTGGAGGCGTCGAGGAGCTCGGTCGCCTGCTGGATCCTGAGGTCGCCCTTGCCTCTCTCCTCGCCGATCGACAGGAGCGCAACCCGGGGGTTCTCGATGCCGAGGACGCGCTCGGCAAAGATCGCGCCCATCCGGGCGTACTGCGCGAGGTTGAGGGCACTCGAGTCCGGATTGGCACCGATGTCGAGGAGGACGAACGGGGTACCGTCGCGGATCATCTGGACGGCGAGGGCCGGGCGGTCCACGCCGGGCAGGCGCCCGATCCGGAGGACGGCGGCGGCCATGGCCGCTCCGGTGTGTCCCGCCGTGACGACCGCATCGGCGTCCCCGCCTCGAACGAGGTTGCAGGCGACGATGATCGAGGCGTCCTTCTTCTCGCGGATGGCCTGCGCCGGATGCTCGTCCATCTCGATGGTCTGGGACGCATGGACAACCGTGACGTTGACCGGCATGGCGCCGGCCATGGCGCAAATGCGTACCTGATCGCCGATGAGGATGATCTGGTCCTCGGGATGCGCCCTGGCGTAGTCGAGCGCGCCGGGGACGACCTCGGCCGGACCGTGATCTCCGCCCATGGCATCGACCGCGATCCGGACCCCGCGAGCGTCCGACTCCGGCGCAATGGCCTGGGTGTTCACCGGATCAGGACGCGGGCTCGTCCTTGGCCGTCTTGATCTCGAGGACAGGGCGACCGCCGTAATACCCGCAATTCGGGCAGGCGCGATGACCGCGCTTCGGCTGGTGGCAGTGTGTGCATTCCTCGAGCTGTGGGGCTTCGAGCGCGAGATGTGCGCGCCGATCCCCCTGGCGAGCGTGGGAGACCCGTCGCTTTGGCACGCCCATGGTGTCGCGTTGCTCCTTTCGAGAACCTCGTCGCTGTGCGAGGGCCGGTCGACGCGGCGCGGGGGCGCGACGCGATCATCGTGTTACGTCGGATGGCCCGGGGCGCAGAGGCGTGGGACCGAGGCCGGAGTCTACTCGTTCTCGGCGTCGGCGTCGACCCGGAAGGTCCGCAGGGCGGCCAGTCGAGGGTCGACTTCGTCCGCCTCGTGGTCGGCGTGGGCATCCCCGAGGGGCGCACCGCACAGCACGCACAGGCCCGGGCAATCCGGTCGGCACAGCGGCGCGATCGGCTCGGCGAGGGTCACTGCGTCCCGCAGGAGCGGCTCGAGATCGAGCTCGTGGTGGTCGTTGAGGCGGCTCACCTCGGGCTCGGCAGTCTGGTCCGTTGCCTTCCCCGTCGCCAGGTCGATGCTCGGGAGGACCTCCTCGCGGATGTCGATACTGACCGGAATCAAGGCCGGCCCAAGACAGCGCGAACACTCGGTGGTCAGAGCGGTCTGGAACCGCGCATCGACGAGCACCCCCCGGTTCGTCCGCACGATCTCCACCGAGCCCCGGAGGGGAACCGCAAGGGTGAAGCCGTCGTCAAGCGCGAACGTCACGTCGGCGAGATCGGCGCGGCGTGTGGAGCCGGGCGGATCGGACAGAAGGCCCGCGAGCGGGATGACCAGGGAATCGGGCGGCGTCACCGGTATCCGGGGCGCTCGTCGTCCTCGTCGATGTCGTTGGCGTCAGCGTCGACATCCAGATCGTCGCCGTCGTCGAAGGCCGCTTCGGTCTCCGCGGCCGCCAGCTCGGCGCGACGGTCGTCCAGGACCGCGATGCCCTTCTGGACTCCCGCCAGTGCCTTGCCGACCTCCGACTCGAGCGTCTCGAGCAGGCCGAGGGCGTAGTCATCAGCGCCGGCGCGGGTCTCCTCTCCCTGGGCACGCGCCTCATCCATGATCCGGCGGCCTTCGGCCTCGGCGAGATCCAGGAGCCCCCGCTCCCCGATCAGGAACGCGGCCTGCTCCTGGGCGCGGCTGATGATGGCGCTGGCCTCCTCCTCCGCCTTCTCGATGATCCGCTCGCCTTCGGAATTGATCCGCTTGGCGGCCCGAACTTCCTCGGGAATGGCCACCCGGAGCTGGTCCACGAGATCGAGGATGGCGTCACGATCGACGATCGCGCTCCGCGTCAAGGGCAGGGACCTGCCCGTCGCAATCAGGGATTCGAGCCGCTCGAGGAGGAAGATGATGTCCAGGGGAGAAACCTCCGGCGGGGCTGGTCAGCGCCGCGATTATCGCACGCGGCTGGGACTTACCGGCGACCCACTGCACCGGCGATCGCTGATACCGCGGACGGCGGCACCATCTCGCTCACATCGCCGCCGAATGCCGCGATCTCCTTGACCAGGCTCGAGCTGACGTACCCGTGCTCGAGCGAAGTCATGAAGAAGACCGTGTCGACATCCGGAGCGAGCTTCCGGTTGTTGTGGGCAAGCTGCATTTCCGCTTCGAAGTCGGACACGGCGCGGAGGCCCCGCACGATCGACCTCGCGCCGTGGGCGTGGACGGCGTTGACCGTCAGACCCTCGAACGTGGTCACCTCCACGCGGTCGGCCGGAAGGCCGGTCTCCTCGATCGCAGCCCGGACGACCGCGACCCGCTCATCGGCCGACAGGAACGGCTCCTTCCTCGGGTTGCGGAGGACGGCGACGACGACGCGATCGAAGACACCGAGAGCGCGCTCGAGCACGTCGAGGTGCCCGTTCGTCACGGGGTCGAACGACCCGGGGTAGACCGCAGTTCTCATGCCAGCGCCTCCGTCGGCTCGACCATCCGGTAGAAGGTGAGCGCCGTGTCGCCGAAGCGACGTGCTCGGCCCGATGCTAGCAGCCCGATCCGGTCCGGCGGCTGATCTCGCCAGAAGTGCTTGGCGACGACGACTGCCCGTGGCGCCAGCAGGGACACCGTTCCGCCGAGCTGTTCGAGCGCGCCGATGAGCAGCGCCGGTTGATCGTACGGAGGATCGACGAACACCACCCGATATGGTCCGCCGGAAAGGGCATCGATGCCGGACAGCCAGCTCATCACCTCTGCTCGCACCACGACCGCGGCAGCGCCGGCCAGGTGCGTCCGAGCCAGGTTCGCCTGGATCGTGGCCAGGGCCGCGGAATCCTTCTCCACGAATATCGCCCGGCGTGCTCCGCGCGAGAGCGCCTCGATGCCGGCCGCGCCGCTGCCGGCGAAGAGATCGAGCACGGACGCTCCGCGCAACTCGGGTTCGAGGATCGCGAACAGGGCCTGCTTGACCCGATCAGCCAGCGGCCGCGTGACGACGCCCGGTGCCGCCAGCCGGGTTCCGCGGGCTGAGCCGGCGATCACCCGACCGGCGCCGGCGCCGCTCGGGTCGCGACTGCTCACGCGCCCGACTCCGCTTCGGCGCGCGCCACCGGTGCCAGCCAGCCGGTCTTGAGCTCGGCGGCGAGCGCCTCGTGGCCGGGACGCAGGTTGCCGGCGCCGTCCAGCAACGCCTCCGCGATCTCGCGAGCACGGACGGCAAGGTCGCGATGGCCCTCCCGTTGAAGGGACGCGACCCGGAGGGCGGGCAGGCCACTCTGCTCGAACCCGAGCACGTTGCCCTCGCGCCGGAGTTCCCAGTCCTTCTCGGCGAGCGCAAAGCCGTCCCGCTCGTCGCGGATGACCGCCAGCCGGGCGCGGGCCGTCGCGTCCTCCGTGTCGGAGACCAGGACGCAGAAGGAATCGAGGAGCCCGCGGCCCACCCGGCCCCGGAGCTGATGAAGCTGGGCGAGCCCGAACCGATCGGCGCTTTCGATGATCATCATCGTCGCCTCCGGAACATCCACGCCGACCTCGACGACGGTGGTCCCGACGAGGACGTCCAGTGCGCCGTCCCGGAAGCGAGCCATCTCGGCATCGCGTTCGGACGGCTTCAGGCGGCCGTGGACCAGGCCGACGCGGAGGGGTGCGAGGAGTTCGCGCAGGCGCACGGCCTCCGCCTCGGCGGCGACGGCCGTCGACTCGATGACGGCCTCGTCCGGGAGCCCGAACAGGTCGAGGGTCGCACCGCCGTCGGTGTCGAGGTCCGATTCGCTCGGCGCGATGAGCGGAACGACCACGAACGTCCGGTTGCCGCGTGCCGCCTCCTCGCGGACACGCTCCCAGGTCCGGTCCAGTTCGGCGAACCCGCGGATGCCGGTCCGGATCGCGACGCGGCCCTCGGGCGCCGTCCGCAGGTCGGTCACGTCAAGGTCCGCGTACAGGACCTGGCCGAGCGTCCGGGGAATGGGCGTCGCGGTCATCAGCAGGACATCCGGAACCGTTCCGCCCTTGGCCTCCAGGGCGGCCCGTTGCTCCACCCCGAACCGGTGCTGCTCATCGACGACGGCCAGCCCGAGATCGGCGAATTGGACCGACGCCGAGATCAGCGCGTGCGTGCCGACGACGATCCTGGCCTGGCCGGAACTCAGCAGCTGGCGCGTGGTCTTGGCAGCCCCGGCGGGCAGCGAGCCGGTGAGCAGCTCGACACCGAGCCCGAGCGGCGCAAGGAGGTCGATCAGCGTACGTTGGTGCTGCCGGGCGAGAAGGTCCGTCGGGGCAAGGAGCGCCCCCTGTCGTCCGGACAGGGCCGTCGCCGCGAGCGCCCAGGCCGCGACGGCCGTCTTGCCCGACCCAACATCGCCCTGGAGAAGCCGGAGCATCGGAGTGGGCCGGGCGAGATCCTCGCGCACGGCCACGATGGCTGCTGCCTGGTCTGTGGTCAGCCTGACGGGACGGGCGACCTTCAGCGTCAAGGCGGCTTCGAGGGCGGCCCGGATCGCCTGGTCCTGGGTGTCGGTCACGACGACCGAGCGGCCCTGCTCCCCCACTCGCTCGCGGCGCCGCGCGACCATCCCGAGCTGCAAGGCAAGGAGCTCATCGAATGCGAGGCGACGGAGCGCGTCATCCCGGCGCTCGAACGTCGTCGGGTAGTGGGCCTCCTCAAGGGCCTGGCCGATAGCCTCGAGGCCATGATCCTTGCGGACGGCGTCGGGCAGGTACTCCGGGTAGGCCGCGCCCGTGCGGTCCAGCGCGCCCCGTACGGCGCGGCGCAGCGAGGCTGCCGTCAGGCCCGCGGTGAGCCGGTAGATCGGCACGATCCGGCCGGCATGGAGGAGCGCGGCCCCGTCATCTGCCTGGAATTCCGGGTTGTCCAGCGTCATCCGGTAACCGAACCGCCGGATCTTGCCGCTGACGACGATCGCGTCGCCGGCCTTCAGGCGCCGTTCGATGTACCGACGCCCGAACCACGTCGCATCCAGGCTCCCGGTCTCGTCCTCCAGGCGCGCGATCGTGCGCTGGACCCGTCGCCGGAATGACGGCTCGACCCGCAACTCAGCGACACGAACACGGGCGGACACGAGCTCTCCGTCCGTGACGCTCCCGAGGTCACCGATCCGCCGCATCTCGCGCAGGTCCTCGTACCGACGCGGTACACGGAACAGGAGGTCGCGTACGCGGACCAGTCCGAGGCGCCGGCCCCTCCTGGCGAGGACGCTTGCGCCGGGCAGGCCGGACTGCCCGATCGGCGTGTCGAGGAGCTGCAGCGGGTCCGTCGGCGGTGGCGCCGCGGCGCGCGATCGCCGACGTGCGGGTGATCCGGAGCTGGGCGGCCGGCGGTCGCGATCCATTGCGCCCGCCACGCCTATTCGGCGGAAATCAGGTAGCGATAGTGGGGCTGGCCGCCGTGAACAACCTCGACCTCGGCCCCGGGCACCGCTGCACCGATCTTCCTGGCGAGCCCTTCCGTGGACGCGAGGTCCGCTCCTTCGCCGTAGTAGACGGTGATCAGCTCGAAGCCAGCCTGGAGCGACGCCACGGCCTTGAGGACGGTCACCGATGGGTCGTCATCGACCGCCACGAGCCCATCATCCGGATCCAGCGCGATCGTCTGGCCCTCGCGGACCTTCGTACCGCCGATCGTGGCGTTTCGCACGGCCGTCGTCACGGCCAGCGACTGGATTGCCCGACCCGCGAGCGTCATGGACACGGCGTTGTCCAGCGCGCCCTTGGTGGGATCGAGGGCCAGCAGCGCCGCGAAACCCTCGGCCGCGTTGCGCGTCGCGACGACGGCCACCGGACGGTCGGCCATCTCGGCCACCTGGCGAGCCGCAAGGACGACGTTCGGGTTGTTCGGCAGGAGGAGTACTTCCTTCGCGTTGAGCGCCTTGACTGCTTCGAAGAGCTCGCCCGTACTCGGGTTGGCGGATTGCCCACCGACCACCACCCGGCTCACGCCGAAGTCCCGGAAGATCGCGGCCAGGCCCTCGCCGGCGGCCACGGCAATCACGGCCAGCGGCAACGTCACGGGGCCGTCTGAACCGTTTGACCGATCCGCCGACGGGATGGCCGGCGTCTTCGGGCCGTCCGACCGTGCCTCGCTCGCACCTGCCGGCGACCCGTCAGGACCCGCCGTGAACGCTGCGGCTCGTGTCTCCCGGAGATCCCGGGCCTGATGGTCGAGGTTCTCGACGCTGATCCTCGACAGCGCGCCGACCTCGAGCCCATAGGCGATGACGAGGTCCGGCCGGTCGTTGTGGACGTGGATCTTGACTGCCCGCGGGTCACCCGCAACGAGCACCGACTCACCAATCGATTCGAGGTGATCCCGGATGGCGTCGACGTCGAGGCTCCTGGACGACCGGGCCTGGAGCAGGAACATCGTTTCGTAGCCGAAGCCCTCATCCGCGTGAGCCACGAGGACCGATGCCCGGGCGGGGGCGCCGAGCGGCGCACGAGCGGCCTCGGGGGCCTGTCCGATGAGGAACAGGAGCGCGCCCTGGAAGAGCCGGTAGAGGCCCTCACCTCCCGCGTCCACGACACCGGACTCTCGGAGGATCGGCAGCAGGGACGGCGTCCGGGCGACCGACTTCTCGGCCGCATCAAGTGTGACGGTCAGCACGGCTTCGACGTCGTTCTCACGCTCGGCCGTCTCGACGCCTGCCGCGGACGCTTCGCGGATGACGGTGAGGATCGTGCCCTCGACTGGCTTTGCGACGGCCCCGTAGGCAGCCCGCGTCCCAAGATCAAGCGCATTGGCGAGGTCGAGACCATTGAACCGGGTCTTGCCGGCCAGCCCTTCCGCAAACCCACGCAGGATCTGGCTCGTGATGACCCCGGAGTTGCCGCGCGCTCCCATGAGCGCCCCGAACGACGCCGCGGCGGCGATGCGCTCCGCGGTGGCCTTCCCGTCTGCGGCCGCACCCTCAGCCTCGGCGAGGGCGGCCTTGACGGTCGCGAACATGTTCGATCCGGTGTCGCCGTCCGGGACCGGGAAGACGTTCAGGGCGTTGATCTGCTCGACATGCGCCTCGAGGTTCGCGACGGCCGCCCGAAAGGCACCGAGCAGATGCGCGCCGTTGCACGCCCGGCGGCTCATCAGGCGACGTCCGTCCCGCTGTCTGCCAGATCCGAGCTGCCGATGTCCGCTCCGCGTGTCGCACTTGGCGGGTGCGAGCGCGGCGACGCCTCGAGGCCGCCGATCCGGATCCGGAGCTCGTCCACTTCGCGCCCGAGCGCGCGCCGAATGCCGTACCGCACTGCCGAATCGACCTGGCGGGCGACCTCGGCGATGGGCAGACCGGCGGTTACGCGCAGGCGGAGGCGGATCAACAGATGGTCATCCGAGAAGGTGATCCGAATACCTGGCGTCCGGCCTACCAGCGCAGCTCGCACGCGTTCCACCGGCCCGGCCTCAAAGCCCGCCACGCCGTACGAGCCGAGCACGGCGGTGCGCGTAATGTCCGTTGCGGCACGGCGGGTCGCGAGGGCTCGACCGCGGATCTCGTCGGTGGGCAAGGGGCGGGGTCCTCGTCTGCCCGGGCAGGCCGTTGGTCGGGGCCGCCCTGGGTGCGTGGTACTATACCGCCCCGCTCGGGCTGTACCGGCTCGGCGCCCACATGACACCACCGTCCGAGGACACCATGGCCCGTTCCTGCGCGATCTGCGGCAAGGCATCGATGGGCGGCTTCAATCCCCAGTCGTCGGGGATGAACCGCGTGCGTGCCCATCGCCGCTACCATCCGAACCTGCAGCCGCTCGTCGTCGACAAGGCCGGGGTTCCGACCAAGACGCTTGCGTGCACGCGCTGCCGCCGGACGCTGACGAAGAGCGCTCGCTAGGCATCAGCCCGTCGCGGGCCACGGCCCGCGCACAGCCAGCCCCTCGACCGGTCGCCCAGCGGCCGGTCGTTCCATGCCGGGCGTGGCACACGGTGGTCGTCAGGCCGGCGTACGGCGCGGGCTGTCCAGCCACAGCGTGAACGGCCCGTCGTTGACCAGCTCCACGGCCATTTCCGCCCCGAACCGGCCGGTGACCACTGGTGCCACGCCGGCCGCGGCGAGTCCATCCGCGACCCGCAGATAGAGCCGTTCTCCGAGTTCCGCAGGTGCCGCATCGGTGAAGCCGGGCCGCCTGCCCCTGGACGTGTCCGCGTACAGCGTGAACTGGCTCACGACCAGGATCCCGCCCCCGACCTCGAGGATCGAGCGGTTGGTCTTGCCCGCGTCGTCCCTGAAGATCCGCAGCTCCACGATCCGGCGCGCCAGTGCGTCGGCCGTAGGGTCGTCGTCGTCATGGCCCACGCCGAGCAGCACGACGAGGCCCAGGTCAATCTGGGCGATGACTCCACCGTCCACCCGGACCTCGGCCCTGGAGACGCGCTGGAGGAGCGCTCGCATCAGCGCGAGATCGCACCGAGAGCGGCCCGCCACAGGCCGCCGATGATGAGCGCCCACGGCAGCAGGAGCACCGGCGTGCTCTCACCGCCGAGCCAGCCACCCTTCACGACGCCGACGACACCGATCACCCCGACCACGGCTACCGCG